>JAAUXT010093643.1_pt1 | contig 31214 bp, 37 predicted proteins | sample 7278171 | NCBI WGS metagenome assembly JAAUXT01 (sample SAMN14350112, study PRJNA611818) | marine sediment metagenome | isolation source: surface marine sediment (1.8m) | place: French Polynesia: Moorea | collected 2018-08
CTCTCTCTCTCTCTCTCTCGCTCTCGCCCTCCCCCCCACTCTCTCTCTCTCTCTCTCTCTCTCTCTCTCTCTCTCCCTCTCTCTCTCTCTCTCTCTCGCTCTCTCTCCCCCCAGCTCCCACCCTCAGAGGACGCATAACTGAGGGTTCTCCACCACGTCCCATCCCCTCGGGCTGCTGCTCGCTCTCCGAGGATCTTAACGCATCTAATTCCGCACACAAAGCCTCTTAGCACCGAGGCCGCGCAGCGCCGCACGTCTGTTTCGTTATTAGATAAATACTCGCGTTTAGCAGCGGCGGCGGCGGAGGGAAGCAGCGGGAGAAGGCGTCAGGGTCCCGCGGGGACCGAGGGGGGCGTGACCGCGGGGAGCGTGGCGGCGGCGCCCGGGGCGGCAGGGGAGGGTGGGGCCAGGGGTCTGCGCAATGCAAATCTACATACATCTGCCTTCATGTGAAGACTTTTGCAGGATAGCGTCGCACGTGGGCCGCGCGCGCGCGCGCGCGCGTGTGTGTGTGTGTGTGTGTGTGTGTGTGTGTGTGCATACAGGCGTGCGAGCATGTTTTCCCTGAGGGTGTTGCGTTACCATTTTCGTCACTTGGAGAAAAAACGACTGCTGTATGACCCGAATTTTATCCAGACCTTGCGAAGTTCTGAAAGGCCTTCATTTCCTGTCCTTTTCGTGTCTTTGCAGGTAAGGGCCCTGACTGGAGCCGGGGACGTTGCTCAGTGTTACGCGCAGGTGCACAGTGAGTAACCGTCCTGACTGCTGGAAAGGGAAAACTAGGGGCGCGTCCAGGATTCGGCCAGAGGGTCTGACTTCTCGAAGGGGGGTTTGATGGAAAGTTGACTTGTGGCGCACAGAGCAATGGGTGTTTCTGTGTGTGTGTGTGTGTGTGTGTGTGTGTGTGTGTGTGTGTGTGTGTGTGTGTGTCTGTCTGTCTGTCTGTCTGTGCGTGTGTGTGCGTGTGTAAGTGGCAGTGTAACTCTCCCCTGGGACCCCAGACCCATCCATGAACTTGCGACATTCTTCTCAGCAAAGTTCTGCACAAATTTCCGCAGAACTTTCCAAAGACCTCCAGACAACCTTCCTTCTTTTCAACTGTGAGCTCAATCAACAGGTGCAAACTTGAAAAAAAGGGCCTCATCTTCTGAAATGTCATTTCCTCGTGACCCCGCGTTGCTATTGTCGTTGCCAAGGAAACTGACGGTGACGTTGCGCGTGGGAAATAGACTGGGTCCCGCAGCTGGTCTGAGCGATAATGAGACGAGGCTCCGTTTCCTGTCAGGTTCCTTAGAAACGTTGAAACTGTTTGTGTTTGAGCCTGGTTCACACTGGATGCGTCCAACGTTGCGCTGCATCTGTGAGTCAATAGCCAGGCTTGGTGTCATTTCTGTGGAGCGTGTGCGGTGCCAGGGGGACGTGACCCAACCCTGTGTGGTTCACTGTGCTTGTGTTGGTGGGGAGGGTCCAGAGTGGAGCTCAAACTCTGTCCTTCAAGCTTTGATACATTTTCAGGGATCAGTGCCCTCACTCCTCCAGATCCTTGTGATACGACGTCCCACGGCGTCTGAGCCTGGTCTACGCACGCCACAGCTAAATCTCCCTACCAGCCACTGCGTTGCTGGGTGACCGCAGGTGTTGGCGTTGTGCGGGAGCTGAATACCACGTGATACGAGGCGTAATCGTGTGCCCGTCTCTTTCCTGTTGAGTTGACACTGAGCAATGGGTTTCGAATGGGATTTTCTGGTGTGGGCAGAATCTTCCTGGAAACCTGGTTCTTTCCAGTGGATCAACACACGGATCATTTGTTTGTTGCTGGATATGTGCAGTCAATTTTACTCTGTACCAGCAGCCTTTGGTTGACATGGGCTGAGGTTTGGGAGAGCCAAGCTTGGGCTGGCGGGGTCCCAACTTGGGCGGGACCCTAAACTTGGGCGGGACCCCAAACAAGGGCGGGACCCCAAACTTTGGCGGGGGACCCAAATTTGGGCGAGGGCCCCAAACTTGGGCGTGGCGTCCAAATTTGGGCGGGGGACCCAAACTTGGGCGAGGCGCCCAAACTTGGGCGGGGACCCAAACTTGGGCGAGGGCCCCAAACTTGGGCGTGGCGCCCACATTTGGGCGGGGGACCCAAACTTGGGCGAGGGCCCCAAACTTGGGCATGGCGCCCAAATTTGGGCGAGGGGTGCAAACTGTCATCTTGAAGAGTTGTGATTTGCGCTTGGGTGTATAAAGAAGGGTGTCGCTGTACTTCCGGGGTCAGTGGTCCCAGGCCCCTGGGCGTATTTTTTGTGATGAGAAGAAGGTGGGCCCTTGGATCCGCCCCCTGCCAATTTAGCTTTGAAAGAAAGAAGAAAAACGTTTCCAACGTGAATTATGCAGCTTGCAGGAGGAGGAGAAGGGGGTGTGAAGTTTCTCATTTCCATACTTCTGCAGGAAGAGGCGGCTTGATAATGCCGAGTGTGAGTGCAGACTCGTGTTCCGAGCTGTGTTACCGTGTCGTCGCTGCGAAGCGGTGCAAATCAACAACCCGTTGCAACCGCCAAGGAAAAAAAACGTCTTCCGGTGTTTCCTACGTGTACGTGCACGTATCATGGTGGGAACGAACGTACAATGAGCCAATTACAGGCAACAGGGGCGCCATTCTGCATTTCGTCGGAGGCCCCATTTCCACAAAACGTTTGCAGTGAGAACATTTTGTGCGCGTGTATTTGCAGTCATGCTTCGGGAAAGATGACGCAGACAGAACACACACACACGCCATTTTTGAAAATTTTCAAGATCTTTCAGTCCATGATGTCAAAAATTTGTTGCCAGTTCGGTTGGGGGTGACTTGCCCAATCGGGCGATTTGGCGTGTGTCTACACTGCTGAGTGGTCTTTTTTAGGTGTGGGGTGAGTGCTCAGTCCCTCTGACTCCACCCCCGCGCGCAGATGTGAGAGGAAATGTGGGGCGTGTGGGAATGAGGCTCATTTCTCACGCGTCGGGTGCGTCATCTAGTCACGTGTGATCAGTGGCCAAAGCAGCCAATCAGAGTACGTCGTGTAGTCACGTGTGCGCTCAGTGGCCATTCATCAGCCCCGCCTGCAGCAGCCAATCAGAACACATCCACAGGTGGTGGCTCTGTGAGGAAACGGAAACCTGTCTGAAGCAGATACGGGGTCGAGGTCTGGGGGTCTGCACCGCAAGTGAGCGCCACAACTCGCCCTGTCTGAGGAACGTGACCGAATCTTCACAACTGTGTTCCGTGCCCCTGGGAACGAAGCATGCACGCTCCCTGTCCATTCCTGGGGCATTCAAATTGACTGCAACTCCACGTGTAGGGTGTACAGAGATGCAGCACACCATTGACTTGTGCAGGGTACAGGATCGTGATGCATGACGTTTTCTGCGTGAACTTGACTGGGGAGTCTCTTTGCTCGATGAAAGGAAATCTTCTCACGTCTTGTCGCTCACGTTGAGGGGACTTCAATGAAATTAGTCTCAGTGCCAGAGCAGGGCAGGGGAATGGTGGAGCAGGGTGGGGGAGTGGAGGAGCAGGGTGGGGGAGTGGTGGAACAGGGTGGGGGAGTGGAGGAGCAGGGTGGGTGAGTGGTGGAGCAGGGTAGGGGAGTGGTGGAGCAGGGTGGGGGAGTGGTGGAGCAGGGTAGGGGAGTGGTGGAGCAGGGTGGGGAAGTGATAGTGCCGGGTGGGTGAGTGGAGCAGGGTGGGGGAGTGCTGGAGCAGGATGAGTGTGCAGGGTGAGTGAGAGGGAGGCCTGGGGGTGAACGATTAGCTTGGCAATTCCCAGTTAACTTTTGTGACGCTTGCGAGTTCCCGGAAGATTATGTTCTCTCAGTTTGAGTCAGATTTGTTTGACAGGCCAAAACGATCGTGCGAGGTGCCTCCCTGTCATGACGACAGCTGGGGAGAGACGCCGAAGCGACGCACAGTGCGCAGGGTGGTGTTGTCTCTCTTCTTCTCTCTCTTCTCTCTCTCTTTCTCTCTGTCTCTCTCTCCTGGGCCCGCCCCTGAACGCGCAGTGCTGAGAGAGGCGCAGTGCGGGGCGGGATTCTCTCTGTCTCTCTCTCTGTCTCTGTCTCTGTCTCTCTCTCTCTCTCTCTCTCTCTCTCTGCCCCTGAACACGCAGCGCGGGGCTGGATTGTCTCGCGGCTCAGCGCTGATTGTAGTGGAAGTGAAGTGACTGCGACAAAACAGCTGACGCCGCGTGCGACTGACAGCCACAGGCCGGTGTGACGGGCTGCAAGGACCCTGCAGTGGGGACAGGCCGGTGTGGTGGAGTAGAGACAATAACAATTTAACTGTGGAGACGCGACGAACCTTTCAGAAGGTCTCAAGTCCTGTTTAGAGCAGTGAGTTTGCAAAACGAGCAGGTCCATTTTTAGGAGATGGCGGATAACTGGCGTGAGTTCTTTTTTGAGGCCACTTTTAAACTGTGGAAAAATTGTTTGAAAACCCAGGTACCGAAGTGTTGTTGCTTGTTTCCCAGAAATTTCGTGGGCTGCAACGGGTTTGCCAGACGAGACTTCAAGAATTCAGCCATTCAAGACGCAACCAAGATCACCGCCACCTGGTGTGTGAGCTGCGTCAACTTCTCAACAGTGACGCAGTGCATGACGCGTCCAGTGTGACAGAGCCCTTCCCCCTTTCACACCCACCCTACTCAGCAGACGTAACGCATCCAGTGTGAACCAGCCCCCTATCTCGCACCCCCCATGGAAGACGCACCAAGGTCGGCTTGGCGTAATGCCGCACATTGTTTCTATGAATAAAGAGATTTATGGGCTGAGCCGCTCTGTTTCAGAGCATTACGCTCGTTTAGTGGGAGGCTCAGTGTGGCTCGGACTACAGGAATTATAGCTGCTGCTGCAGTAGTGCGTGTGGGATGGGTGGGGTCAGGGACGGATCCAGATCTGGTGTGTGTGTGTGTGTGTGTGAGAGAGAGAGAGAGAGAGAGAGAGAGAGAGAGAGAGAGAGAGAGGACCAGAGTACCAACTTGGTGCTGCTGGTGTAATGTGTGTGGGATGGGCGGGGAGTCAAGGGCGGGGCGGGTTGAATGTCAACAGAAGTAAAGCGGGGATTGTATATATCCCGATCACAGTGCGTATTGTAGGGATGGAAATAAGAGTCGCTCCTTAAAGAGAGCTGCGCGCTTCTTTCATTGGGGAGAAAATCAGCCGGAATGGGCGGCACAAAGGAGACGCGATGCAGGGCGAGGTTTACGTCAGAGACGCAGCGGTGGTTGGGAACCTGACTTCAACTTGCAAGAAATTGAACAAGGAAAAGCGGGGTGATGCATCTCGAACACAGGATTAGGTGGGGGATTAAAATTGCGGGGTTGAGGGGGGGCCAAGCCTTCCCTGGTTCCAGTGGAGTCTCCTGCTCATTCTGCTGCTCCTCCTCTTCTCCTCCTCCTGCTGGTGTTGGAAACACGAGACCCTGGTGCTGGAGTCTGTTCTGTCTGGCTTCACACCCTTTCCTCCCCTGTCTTACGTCTGGTGGAGGACTGCGCGTCTCACTGGCCCGTTGCGTGTGGGGGGACTTTGGTGCCTGGACTTCTACCCTGTGTGGAAATTGAAGAGTTTGGCACTTGAGTGTCCTGTGCCTCAGTGCCGCTGGGCCAATGGGCGTTGACTTCCTGATGGGCTGACACAGCTGTGCATTTTGGCGTGTTGTTTTTTGAGTGACCAGAGGCAGGTGAGATTCGCGTGTGTTGAACGTCCGCTTCATGCAAGAGTCTGTTTCAACTGTGCAGGGTCTGGGCTCACGCGCCTCTGTGTGTGTGTGTGTGTGTGTGTGTGTGTGTGTGTGTGTGTGTGCGTGTGCGTACACTGTTCCTTTCAACCACGTGGTTTCTGCTTCCTATGTGCGTGGGATCTGTCCGACCTGTCTGAACCGGAAGTGCGGTTGTGGAGCGGGCCACTTCCCGTCACGTGGGTCTCACTTCCGGTTTCAGCGCGACATGTACGACGTGTCTGAACCGAACGTGGGATACTGAACGACGGACGCAAGATGAGAACGAGCGCGTCTCTTGCTGATACACGAGGGCACGGTGTTTTGTTTTCTGGGGTGAATCCAGGGCCCCTGACCAAGGCCTTTTGTGTCAGGGGGTGGATCCAGAAGGCCCTGCTGCTTGTGTCGGTGGTGGGTGCACGGTACATGAGCGGGGGCCTCTCCTGGGAGTCATTTCCCAAAATCCCGCTACTCCAAAGCGCGTAAATGGCTGGTGTTCGAACCTGAGTTCAGATTTTCCGTCTTGCTTCCTGAAAGTCAGTGTGAACTGTTCCTCAGAGTGCTCTTGTCCCCCTCGGGTCATGTTGACGCAGCCTCGTCGTGGAGCGGAAACGGCTTCTTACGGATCTGATTAATTACGGATCTGACCCGAGGCGAACGCCTTCTCTTTCAGGGGCCGGGGCGGTCGTGTTCGTCTGTGGTGGTTACGCCACACTTGGCCTCCCTGTGGCAGTTTTCACGTCGGTGACGCCGGGTCGTTTTTACGCCAGCGTCAAAAGTTAACATTGGATCCAATGGTGGTGTATTTGACGTCAGCCCATAAGACGACCTCGCGTCACCCAACGTATTTGTCACTGTTTGCGATTTTTGTGACGCTGTGAGGGCAGACTGGTTCAACAACGTCGTCATTTAGGGGCGTTGAGCGTGGACGTGCGCGTGAAGGAGACACGTAGACGTCCCTCGGCGTCGCTTCGTTGACCTGATGACACGTGACACGCCTCCCACGTGCGTGTGGTTTGTGTTGCTGTATCCGCAAGGAATCTTCCGGACGATAATCGCGTGTGCGGGCGGGGCATGGAGGGCCTTGACTGGGTCTGGCTTCTGTGTCATCAGCAGCTGATGTGGTCAGCAGGGCCCTGGAGGGTCAAAGACGTCCCCCACCTGATTATCACTCGAAACGTTTTGTCCTCCGGTGTGAACCAACCCAAGAATCATGCGACAAGGCAACGAGACCTGGGGAAGAGAAAGACAATTTTCACATTGGGTGACGCGCGGTCGTTTTATTGACGTCAGCGTCAAAATTTAACATTGAACCCAATGGTGCAATTTTTGACGTCAGCGCAAAAAAAAACGACCGCGCGTCACCCAATGTGAAAACCCTCTAGAAAAAGGCACAACGACGCAGCGTCCACTGACGTGACGTATGCACGACGTTTTCCACGTGACACATTCCTCATCTCCTTGTGCACCGGAAGGGCACTGAGACGCACTGCAGCACGTTGCGTCACGGGACGCTACGCGACGCAAAGGGACAGGACACAATGAGCGTAGCGTCCATAGACATGTGCGATGCTTCCCACGTGACCCAGTCCTCTTCTTGTGTACCGGAAGTGCATTCTGGTGCGTTGCGTCACGGGACGCTACGCGACGCATCGGGATGGGACACAATGAGCGTAGCTGGGGATTATTGTTCTCATAACGCGCTGCACGGTACCGTGGGTCCGTCCCGCCCATACATCATCATCTGCCGCCGCAGCCGCAGCCTGTAGCGCGCAGTGCGAGGAGAGGGCGCCTCGTTTGGACATGTCCCGCACCTGGGACCGGAGATGGTGTGGCGGTGCAGGGAGACGTGCGTGATAGAGAGACATGGGGCTGCAGCTGGTGTAGTGGTGTGGAGAGATGTGCGTGGTGCGAAGACCTGGGACGAGAGAACTTTTTTCATTCATTGTTGTGAAGTTTGACAAACTGTTGTACTGGTATGCTGTGGAGTATCTATCTGTCCCCCCGGCGGGGTTTGGGGGGGGGGGCGAAACGCTCACGCGTGCGTCCCGTTTGTGTTTGCTGAAACTCGCTATTGTGAATCTGTCGCTGCCGGGCGCTGAGCTCGGATTAACAGAGAAGATTAAGCTGTAGCGGGGATTAAGGGGATCAGGAGGGATTATCGCTGAGAAACGAGAGAATCTCGCAAGATTTAGTGAGAACAGGGGATCAGCTGTGACTTTCTTCGCAGCTTCCTGGTGCCTCTGAATGGAACCGGAAGTTCACTCGGTTCACCCAGGGGCTCTCAGTGTCTTCCGGCGCTGTGCTCACAGTTAATTGGTGCTTCCTGCATTTTCCCTCGCGATCGATGCTGTGACTGTGTCTTTGCTTCTCCCACCCTCCTTCCTTCTCACCGTCATTCTGTTCTCCTCTCATTCTCTGTTATTCTCCCTCTTGCTCTTTTTCACTGCTATCTCTCTCTCTCTCTCTCTCTCTCTCTCTCTCTCTCTCTCTCTCTCTCCATCTCTCTCAAGCACACACAGTTGCAGACAAACAACAGAGAGAGAGAGAGAGAGAGAGAGAGAGAGAGAGAGAGAGAGAGAGAGAGACTTGTGATCAAGACCCGTCCAACAACGTCCACAGACGAGCGCGCTCAAGTTTCCATGACAACAAAAATCTGTCCTAAGTTTCTCCGAGAACACCAGTTAGCTTTCTCTCCGGGGGTGATTTCAACAAAATGGCCTCAGCACGCAACTTGAGTGTAATTTGTTCTTTCTGGGTGTTCGTGTCGGATATTCTCGTGACAAAGGAACTCCCATTCGCCGTTTATTACTCCAGCACTGAATCTCAGGAAAAGTCCAATAAAGTCTGGTTGATGTTATTGAACTGAGCTCGTGCTACACTCTGTTATTTTGTGGCTGTTGGCACGAGGGCAGAAGGGTGACGAGCTCTGTTGGCATGGAGACGGGAAGCGAACGAACTCTGGTGTTGCCATAGTGACCTTGTGGTGCTAGCTTTGGGACTCGTTGTGTGTATGTGTGTGTGTGTGTGTGAAGTTTATGTATCTGAGGGGGTGAGTTTGTGTGCAAGTGTGTGTCGGATGAGGTGGGGGTGGTGTGTGTGCGTGTTCAAGGCGACGCAGGATGTGTGTGTGTGTGTGTGTGTGCGTGTTCGAGTGTGCAAGGTTGTGCGTGTAAGGGGTTGTGTGTGGGTGCGTGTGTGTGTGTCTGTGTCTGTGTGTTCAGACTCTTCAGACGTGAGTGCAGAGACCCAGAGAAGTATCACCCCCTGACTCTCGTCCAGCGGAGAAAAACACCTGCGAAGCTCGCCAAAATTTGGGGTTTTCTTGGAGGGGTGGCGACATGGAACATTCTGAAGTCAGGGGTCACCCCGCCATGGCTCCCTGGAACTCCCGCCAACTTCGCATCTGAAACGTGGGTTGTAGAGACCGCTGCAATAGTGACCTTGAAAAGTTTGGGACACTAAAGAGACTTGAGAAAGTTGTTGCGTGCAGAAAAGAGAGTCTGGGTGTTTGCGACATCCACCAAAGAGACAAAAGTTTTGCGTGCAGGAGTGTGTCTGAGACATGCATGGAACTTTGGCCAGGCCCAGGCTCTCGCGGATTCGTAGGGGCCCAAGGGCAGGCTTCAGCCCTGCAAGGCGGATCCAGGATTTGGTCAGGAGAGCAACTCTGTTCTAGAAGTCTGATCCTCGTTGCAAAATTCTCAACAGGGACAGGTCTGGTTTTCAGAATCAATGGTGTTGTGCGTGTGTGTGCGTGCGTGTGTTCACATGTGTGTTGTTGTTGCAGGGCATTATTGGGGCCGCCATGGCTCGAGCCTCCAAATGACCCAAGCCCCATCTTGGCCCGAGCTCCCCATGACCTGAGCCCCACCCCAAAACCCGAGGCCCAAGCCCCCAACCTGGATCCGCACCTGAGGTATTTCTTTCAGGCTTGGACCCGCTGGAGCACGAGATTTCTTCTGGTATCATCAGAGCCAATCAGAGGAGAGGAAACAGCGTCCTCACACGACACGGCGTCTCCGTCCGCGTGTATCATGTGATCTCGTCACGTCTCGAGACGGAACCTCGTCACAGGCGAGACTTCCTACGAGAGTTCCTTCCTCACGCGAGACTTCCTTCCTTCCTGTCGCGAGAGACAGCGAGACATCGCAGAGAAAGCAGTCTCTGTTCCCTTCGGGCCTTTTGTGCTGCTGAAGCTTTGATGCCATTGAGTTTGAGTGAACGTGATGGGAGAATGAGGCCGGGTGAAATCAGAGAGGCGAGGCGGGGGCAGCAGATCCAGGGGGCCCGTTGGACCAGCCCCACTCCCATATTTTCACCCAAAAATGTCTGGATTTGTTGTTGAACCAGAACAATGCAAGTCTGTTCGCCCCCCTCCCCCCAAAAATTACAAACTTCAGAAATTTGACACAAAATTGGAGTGCCTGCAGGGCAATCGTTTTTTGACCTTGCTGATCTGCTAATGCGGAGTGTCGGGGTGGGTGGTGGCTCGGTGGGGCGTGTCCCTTCGCCCTCCCTGCACGGAGGCATTTCTGCAAGAAACGCAGCTGGCGACCCTGCCTCTCTTCCCTGTATTATCCTGCCTGTCAAGAAAACAAGGTCTGTTCCCTGCAGAAACTGCTGTCGTGACCCTGACTTGTCTCGCTCCTTGATGCCCAGCCCCCCGCGCAACGTTCTGCAAATATCCGTGTCTGCTCCGTCAATATTTGCGGATCTTCGCCGGGACGTCGGTTCGCGTTACGGATCGGCCCATTTGCGGAGGAGACTGTTTGCCCGAGGACACGGTGTAATTTTCCGCGGCTTTGCCCAATTTTCCCGCCTGGGCGGCGAGTGCTCCGCGCCCCCCTCCAGACGGAACACGAAAGAGAAAACCTCCGTCTGTTTCTCATTCTCAGACGGTGTTCAGCACGGAGGTCTCTGGCTCTTTGGGTGTGACCTTTTGGCTCTTTGGGTGTGACCTTTTGGCTCTTTGGGTGTGACCCTGGCTCTTCAGGTGTGACCCGCTGGCTCTTCAGGTGTGACCCGCTGGCTCTTCAGGTGTGCCCCTCTGGCTCTTCAGGTGTGCCCCTCTGGCTCTTTGGGTGTGATACCCTGGCTCTTCAGGTGTGACCCTCTGACTCCTTGGGTGTCACCCACTGGCTCTTCAGGTGTGACCCTGGCTCTTTGGGTGTGACCCATGGCTCTTCAGGTGTGACCCACTGGCTCTTCAGGTGTGCCCCTCTGGCTCTTTGGGTGTGACCCGCTGGCTCTTCAGGTGTGACCCGCTGGCTCTTCAGGTGTGACCCTCTGGCTCTTTGGGTGTGACCCATGGCTCTTTGGGTGTGACCCATGGCTCTTTGGGTGTGACCCATGGCTCTTTGGGTGTTCCCCAAAAGTCATGTCTGTGTTTGGGGTTTGGTCAAACAACCATTGGGTCACACCCAAAGATACCGAGGGTAACACCCAAAGAGCCAGAGACTCAGAACTGAACAGAGACTGAGACTGGTAAACAGGAGGATGTCCCTCTCGAAGACGGAATCCCAGTGTCCGCAGGACAGGTCGCTGACGCCGCTCGTGGGTCGCGTGCGGCTGTATCTGTTGTCGTCTGATGAGGATAAATTGGGAGAAATGGACCCTGATGGACTTCTGATCAGATGTAAAGAGTCGGGAATGAATGTCTCGTCTTGGCGTCTTCTCCCCCAGCGAAGTCTGCCGGGTCCCATGGCAACGGACCCTTGTGACCCTGACAACCAGCGCCCCCTGTCGTGGCATAGGAGACAAACAGGCCCCAAGGGGGCGGGGTTCCCTGACCAAATTCTGGACCTACTTCTTGGTGGTGCCTGGCTTTGAGGCAGAACAAATGAATTTGACATGTTGTGTGTGTGTGTGTGTGCATGTGTGTGTAGAAAATGTGTGTGTTTCAGTGGCTGTCCCTCAGCCCAATGTGTGTGTGTATGTGTGTGTGCGTGTATCTGTCCGCCCTAACCACTGTTCTGCATGGCTACGAACACTCATCGTGGCAACAGTCAGAATTTATTGGTGTGCAAATGAACCGTTTCAACACACGAACCGAAGAACAGCCTCACAGGCCGTTTCGTTCACGTTATCTTATCCACTGTTTGGTGGAGAATCAGAGTCTTCCGTCTTCTTGTTTTTTGGGGGCCAGGTGGTTGTTTGTGGGCATTTGGCTCGGGGTGTACCCACGTGGTGAGGACAGGTACGCAGAGAAAGTGCTGTACCTTTCAACGCCACCCCGATTGATTCCAGAGATGAAGGAACGTACTGAATCGCGCAGGTCTCAGGATTCGCGCAAGATGCGTCACGTGTTGCGTCCCTGGGCGCTGCGTCCCTGGGAGCAACGTATTACGTCCCAGGACGCTGCGTGGCTCGTTACATCCAGGGGCTCTGAGTCACACGTCACATCCATGGTCACTGTACCGTCCTTTGCGACGCAAAGCCCATTGACGTGCATGGGGACGTGAGGCACGTGACATCCGGTGCAAATTGGGGTTTCTGCGCAGGCTTTTGCGCAGATTCTTGGTGCATCAATTTCCGACTTCAGTGCTCACAACTGAAGACCCCTTCCAGTGAAGCTTTTCTGCACTCTAATGCAGTGAGTTACACAGTGGAAAAAGAGGATTAAGTCCAGGCCTGTTCCACACTGCATGCGTCAAGGGTTGTGTCCCGTGATTCCAGCCTGTTTTACACTGGATGCATCGTGCGATGCGTGCCTGGACTCCAAAACTCAACAGGCCCCACGTTCTTCAGGTGACGACGCATTTTGACTTGTACTGGACTACCGCCACGCGTCAACCTCAGGTCACAATGGGTGCATAACGTGTTGCGTCTCTGCGCACGTCAACTACGTCAGTGGACGCTGCGTCCAATGGGGTGAGCAGCACCCATTGACTTGTGCAGCGACGCATCCCAAAAAGCAATACCCAGTGTGAAATGGGTCTGAAAAGAGGATTAGAACTCAATAGGATTTTTGCTTTTTGAGAGAAGGGCGCGGGAACACGTTGAGTGCGTTCTCATTTTCTCTGCGCTGAATGGGCGTCGTGACCTGCTGAGCAGGTGCAACGTGTTCGTGATTCGCGTTACACTCGTCTCCGTGTAATTCGAACGCGCCCACTTCGAAATCCCACTCAGCTCGAACAGGATAAGTGCAGATCTGCACCCATGTTCACTCCACTCCTTGTCGGCAAACTGGGAATTGGAACATGTGTGTGTGTGTGTGTGTTTGTGTGTGTGCGTCTGCGTGTGTGTGTGTGTCTCACCCCACCAGCATGGTGTAGAGCAGTGTGTGTGTGTGTGTGTGTGTGTGTGTGTGTGTGTGTGTGGCGAGACTCGGCTGGGAGGGCAGCGCTGAGCCGACGTTCATGTGAGAGATAGGAGTGTGTGTGTGTGTGTGTGTGTGTGTGTGTGTGTGTGAGGGGAGGGAGGGTATGTGTGTGTGTGAGTGTGTGTGTGTTTGTGTGTGAGAGAGAGTGTGTGTGTATATCTCTCCACAGGGTTCGAGTGGAGACTCTCCTTGGTGAAGAGACACGAGAAGGACGTTCGTTGTGAGTTCCTCCAGGCGGGTCGGGTTTGGACCCTGCGGGTGCAAGCAAGTCATTGAACTGGTGCAGAGATTGAATGCCGAATGTTTGTGGTGTGGGTCACTTCCGGTTCCGTCTCCGGGTCAACTACGTCGTGACTTACGAGCACGACGCGTCGTGAACCCAACCTCACTCGGTCCGTGAATCGTGACTTCCGCCATCTGTGGTCCCAATAGGGAGTTTGAGCGACATCTGCGTCACACTGCGAGCACGACAGTCAAAACAGTGCGACCAAGGTCAACGAGGGGGACTTTGGGAATGGTCGACTTCGTTGTGGTGGAGACGGACAAACGTACGACGTTGCGACGAGCACGTCCGAGCTGGCTCACGCACAGGTGAAGCGAGGACTGCGCAGCTCGTACCGGAAGTCGTGGACACGTGCTCTGACATCACTTCCGGTGCACGCAGGACACCCCGCTCACTGAAGTTGGTGTGAACTACGCAGCTGTGTGACTCGCTCGACTTCCACACAGCGCTACGTGTGTCGTGAAACCCAGTGGAGAAGATCAGTGGAAGCACAGAACTGAGGGTCGCGTACTCCTCTGGTTGATATTCTGTGATTTTTGTGTTCAAGGTGAAGCGAACGCCCTAAAAATGTTCACACTGTAAAGCCAGGGGCAGATCCAAGATTTTTTCACAGGCGTTAAATGTCTTTGGGGCCTGAACCCTTGCCTTTAGAGGGGATGAGTGCAGCAACAGTGCACGAGGCAATGTGCACCAGAAAACTAGCAGGTCGCACGCACACACAGTTACACACATACACACACGTAGGTACCCACGACTTGGTTATCCAGAAGACACAAGCGTACGGCCATTTCAGGTCGCACCTCCCAGTGACATTTCAAGAGGATGTGTACCCTTTTGGGGTTGGACCCAAAACCAGGAGTGTGCGTCTGGCCATATCACGGTTGCCTGAAATCACCAAGCATGTGTACCTGGGTGGGCCCGTGTCTCCTTGTTCATGACACCGACACCTCTTGGGTCCGCCCCCTGGAAGACAAGTGTCTTGAGCAATGTTCCGCCCATATTGAACGTAATTCAACCGGAGGGTGTGGTCGTTTTCTCCTCTCCAGGCGCGGTGGGCGATAACTGATCGAGGCGCGTCGCTAAGAAAAACATGTGACGCAACAGGGCGGATGTCGCGACTTCAAGGCCAGTTTCACACTGTTTGCGCTTGGGCAGAACTCGACCAGTCAGAGAGGGGCAACTTCGAGTTGGCAAAACAGGTTTTGGGACAAAAGAAAATTCTCTCTGGGGTCGAGACAGGGACGGACCCCCAGTGTCCCCTGACCCTGTCAAGGTGATGACGTGAACTGGAGCACAGCGCGTTGTACCCAGTGTGGATCTGGACACTCAACGCAACTGGGTGTTCGTCTCTACTCCAACACCTTGCCTTTCACACAATTTGATTTCCCCAAACCTCGGCGTGTGTGGTCTGTTCAGAATCTGCAGACACGTGGACGTCCCATCTCTTGGCAAAACAGCTGTACACACCTGTCATTGTGAACATTTTGAAAGCAGCGTGGCCACATCGTCAGGCGCGTGTCAAGACTGACGAGCGTGCTTGTTTGTGACCTTGAGCTTGTCACGTCCTGTCTGCGCGCGACACGTTGCCACGCGTCTCCAGGCGACGGTCGCGTCGGCAGGGTGACGACTCTCATTAGCAACGTGATTGCGTTTACTAATTGCACATTTAATTACGCGTAACTCGATAGCGGCTTCTTCCTTTTCCCTCAAAAGAGCTGTTTTCCCGCACAAGGCTGTGCACAGCCCAAAATAACCTTGTTTCCCTGCACTGTGGGCTTCAAATAGTCGTCTGAATCTGGAGTGCCGTTTTTGCTCGGAGCGGTGTGTGTGTGTGTGTGTGTGTGTGTGTGTGTGTGTGTGTGTGTGCGTGTGTGTTAAATGCCCATCTAAATCTGCAGCGTCTGGCACAACGGAATCTGGCGTCTGGAGCCCAAAATTCGGTTTGACCTGAATTTTGCCTGAAAAAAATTCAATGAGATGTGGTCTCTCTTGACTTCGGAGGTGAGTGCGTGTGTGTGAGTGAGTGTGTTTGTGTGGTGTGCATTTGTGTGTGTGCGTGTGTGTGCGCGCGTCGTCTTGCAATGGAGACAGTGCAGTTGAACACGGGACAAATAGTGAAAGCCAATCACAGCATTGGAAAGGAACGCAGTGTGCGAAAGGGGTCAAGGAGAAACTTTATGAATTTCCTGATGCCTGCGTGCCGCCACAGAGTTGAAGGTTGTTATTTCCCAGAGAGAAACACGCAACACTCCGTCGCCTCTGCGAACTCTGCAGATGGCACACAAAACCTTGTCGTTCACTCCGGTGCATAAACTGCTGTTTTCTGTAGACCTCCCAAAGCGCTTCGCTCACACCGTGATGTTTTTGTGTATTTGCAGGTATGTACGTGCACGTGGTTCTGTTTCTGAAGGCGACGCCTGCAGTGGAAGCTGTGCACGTGAGGTCGGGGGGTCCCAGGGGGGGGGGTCCAGGGCTCGTTCAGGAGGGGATGGGGGGGCTCCGACCCTGAGGGGTGAGGGGGCGACGTCAATGTTGGAAACTGGTAAAGATGCACCTGTTGGTGAAAAGTGTCTGGAGGGGGTGGTGAACAATTTTTGTGTCGGGGTGGGCCCGACATTATCCAGGATCGAGTCAGGGTGCCCCAACCGTAGTCTCTTCCAGGGCCCAACATAGTGTCATAAAATGCAAGAGGCAAATTCCTTTTTGGGTCACGTGGCTCCAAATGAAAAGAATTTGACGTGGAAAAGCTCAAAGATTTGTTTTTATGGCACAAAAGGAAACGCAAAGAAAATCTGGTGGATCAGGGGGCGTGGATCGTCCCTCCGCTTGCGCTCGATCTGACCCACAACGCATCCTGATTGGCACAAAAATTCCCTGCACCCTGCAGTACAAAACACGACTCTGAAAACTCAACACTCGCATAAACGCCTCAACACTCGAAAAAAGGGTCTCCTTCTCATTAGAAGGAAAAAGCTGAAGCGAGATGAGCGTTTTTGCCGTCGGGGGGGGGGGGGTGCACGTCAATATGATTGTCTCAGAACGACGTTAAGCCGCTGGGGGGGGAGAGAATGGCAATCCGGCTGATTACGACGACGCTGCGTCCGCGGCGTTGGTGGCGACACCTCGAGGCAGCGTCTGCCTCAGAACGTTTCAAATGGGATTGAAAATTCCAGGGGATCCAGGGGTCCAGAGGGATCTGAATCTGCCATGGCGTCAGACCTCATGAGACCGTCAGAGGCTTTGGTTGGTCATGGGCTCAGGCCCCAGTCAGAGCCGGGTTGGCTCCACACACTTGTTTCCCCTCTACCCCTCGAGACAAAATGTTGGTTCTGGTCTTGAGCTGGGGACCAACTGCAGGCTTGACATTTTCAGAGCATGTAGGGGTACCCAGGGAGGTCTGGGCTTTAACCACAACAACCAGTTCACCCATCAAAGGGAACTTAGACCCCAGGGGTGGCCTGACCCCACTTTGTAGCTCAGAGGTCACCTGACCCTCTGAAATCAAAATTTTTGCCCTCCAAAGTATTTGGAAGTTGGACGCTCCTACACCACCCTTGGATCTGGCTCCTGTTGAGACAGAATCTGTGTGTGAGAAAGATGATTGCACGCACGTGCGAGCGAGCGTGCGTGCGTTTGTGTGTCTGCGTGTTTGGGCATCAATTGCAGGCAAACTCCAAATCCCCCGCCCCCTCCCACCTGCCCCACAGGTGCAGCATTGACACAGGCAAGAAACGCCAGGAAATGTTCTTGTCCTTGAAGAAAAGATGCCTTGTGCTGAAACATGTTCTGTCACGGAAAATTATTGTCTCGCCTGAAACGATGTCACTTCTCATCTGCGCGTGACGTTTCTCTTCAGATTCCAGGGGGCGGTTCACGAAGGGGGAAGGGGGGCTCGAACGCGCCCAACAGCAAAGCGTGATCCGTGGGGAGAGTGTCGAACGCGCCCAACAGCAAAGCGTGATCCGTGGGGAGAGTGTCGAACGCGCCCAACAGCAAAGCGTGATCCGTGGGGAGAGTGTCGAACGCGCCCAACTGCTGATCTCGCGGGCAGCATGTCGAACGCGCTCACGCCTCCATATGCAGCAGTTGCTCGTCAACAACAGATGCTGTCAGGGTGAGACTCTCTGACCCGAGACATTTGTAGTTGTCACCAGGACAACACGTGTCTCCTGTCTCCGCACTTCCGGTCTCGTTGGTCTCCATGGCGACAGCGTCCTCGTTTCGTCGTTGACAAATCTGTTGGAAGGGGAAATGGCTCTCAAAATTTTTGACTTGATTTTCCGAAAAAAAATGAAATGGCCAGACACTCCAAATCAGGAGACACGGAGTCAGGACTGCAAGGTTCAATCGAAATTCAGGCAGGTCTGGCAAGAAGCTCATGCGTCACAATCAGTTGGCACCTCTGCCTGGCTATTTCTGGTCCTCAACTGATGTGGCCATACACCCAGATCTGAATATAGTTGTGTCCCCTCCTTTCTGTCCGCCCGGGGCACACAGAGATGTTGACCAACCATTGGCTCGGGGCCCTTCGACCAGGTTCTGGCTCTGCCTCCAGCCATCGTCTGACACGTTTGTCTCCATGACGATAGGAAGCTGAGAAGGGACTAAAATAATTCTCTGGACACTTGTTTGGCGATGGTTGCAAGGTGGACGCTGTGGACATAAGGCATGACTCTACGAGGCCAAGACCCGTCCTGCCTCGGGCCGCAGGTAGCTGCGTCACTCTGCGACGTAGCGCATGCTCACTTCGACAAGGACGCAACGTCGAACGTCAGGCGCATCTCACGTGAAATCCAGCTGTGCAGGACAGCACTGGTTCTGGTGGTGTATTCAGCGTTTTTCTCATTGGTGACGCGCGGTCAAAAAATTTGACGTCAGCTTCAAAATTTAACGTTGAACCCAATGGTGGAATTTTTGACGCCAGCCCAAAAACGACCGCCCGTCACCCAATGTGAAAACCCCTTTTGGCGAATGCGCATGTCTGTGATTGAGTTGTGGTCACGTGCGTCATTTCCCACGCTGATTGTGACAATTCACCGTTTGCCTGGATACACGACCGTTTCCGTAGAAACAGCGACGCTGAACTCCCGTTGCGACAGCAGCAACGTTCTCAAGAGTCGGTGTGCTTGACTCAGCGCGAGGGGGTGCAACAATGGCAAAAAGGAAACATTTTAAAGGGTGCATCCATCGGTGCCCTCACAGGGCGCACCAGTGGAAGAGTAGGGTGCATCCAATTGAAGGATGCGTGCACCACTTTGAGGGGTGCACCCATGCAAGGGTACACCTGCTCGATGGGTGCACCAGTCATTCAGAAGGGTGCATCCATATGAAGGGTGCACGCGGGCCAAAAGTGCGTCTTCAAGCAGATGCACGTCACAGATGCACTGTTCGCGTCACAGCAGGACAACACAAAGGGATTTGTCTTTTGTTTTTCCCTTTCCTTGGTGAAAAACAGGTCTGATTGTCTTCGTGATTTCAAGGAGCCGTGTGTTGGGAGAATAAAGCGGTTCCCACGCGGCACCAGCTTCCGCCAAGAAACCCGCGGAAAGAATCTGCAATTTTACCTGCAACAGACGCAATTTTCTGCGCAGTAATTTTGAGCGGCTTAATTACGGATAATGACATTGACGGCTTTACGACGCTGACGCGTTGGAACTGCAGCGCCGTCCTTGGAGTGTGGGTCAGTAATGCTCTTGAAAGAATGAAATGGAGCTGCAACCCAACTGCAGTGAGCAATACACAGAGCCTTTGCCCCTTTGGTTGGCATGGCAACGAAGCGTGTTGCGGACGGCGTTACGCCATCGCTGAGAGAACGGCGCTGCCGTTTTGACGTGAGAACGCCTTTGACGACGGTGGCACGCACCGCTCATGACGAGGGCGTCACTGCCGCTGAAGGCCTGACGCACGTCGGGTGCGCCAGTCGTAGCGTCCCTGACGTAGCCTTGCCCAACGTCGCGTCCATCGGGGTTGCGTCCATTGACATCACGGTGTTTGGACTTTGTCCTCTTTGACGTTGCGTTTTCTGACGTAGCGTCCTGTGACGTGGCGCCTTTTGGGAAAACGTTCTTTTGACTTCACGCCCTATGACGTGGTACGCGTCATCGCAACGCCCATTGATATAACGCCCGTTGACGAGCGCTCTTCCATTGACGTTTCATCTGTTGACGTTGCCTATTGAGCCATTGAAGGACCACAGACGTATACCACCCATTCATGTGATACCAACAGGCGCGGTACCCTTGACGTGGTACCCATTGACGCGACACCGAATCTCTGGAGCAGGAACATGAACGCGCACACGACGCTGGCTCCTGACGCACGACGCACACAGCGTTGAACACGTTGGTTCCATGACACATACAGCGTTCACCACGCTTGTTCCTTGACGCACGCAGTGTTCAAGAGGCCTCGGAATCAGATCCAGGGCCGGAAGCCTTGGGTGTGACAGACGTCACTTTTACATCGCCCTCGGCTGTCGTGGTGCGCGTTGGAGGCTACGACACCCCGGTGTAACGGTGTCACGAGACATGCGTGACCAGGAGACCCTGGGGGTCTCCCCACCACGGGTGTTTTGCCCGCCTGTTTGGCGACCTGAGGCCACCATTGCAGCAGTGGCCAATGATTTGCAAAGGGATTCCCTGCCTGACGCACGATGCATCGCGTGTGAACCAGACTTCTCTATCGCGACCAATCCCATTCGTACAGACCATCAAGGGCCACACCGCTCTTTGCATCTGATCTAGATCGGCCTTTGCAACCCTGATCTTCAGCCCTGCAGTTCCAGGTCCCAATCCCCAAGTTCCAGCCCCACTCTCAAGGCTCAAAGGTTCAGGATCAGCCTTTGCCAGGAGTACTTTCAGCCTCACAGTTCCAGGCCCAGCGCCATGGTCCATGGCCCCAAGGCTACAGGGCCCCTGCCCCAGTCCCCAGATCCCAGGCCCCCAGAACCAAGGACACATGGCCCCTTGGCCCCAGGCCCCCAAGCTCCAGGCCCCAGTCTCAACGTTCACGCACAGCTGCATGCCTTGTGGATCAGCTATTGCAATGCTGACCTTCAGTTTGACAGTTCCCGATCCCACGCCCCAAAGGGCCCATGCCCCAGTCCGCCCAGTCGCAAGGCCCCAAGGTGCAGGCCTTGTGGATCAGCCTTTGCAATGTTGCCTTTGGTTCACAGTTGCAGGCCCAAGCGCACATGTCCATTCGGAGCTGCACAATGACAGTTGTCACGCAGAGCTTCCGTCCTGTCGTGTTCCTACAGGAGTGAAGGTCAGAGTTCAGCGACGGCGACGGGCAGAGTTCAGTTCGTTTCTGTGTTCGCTGTCCACGGGCTGTGGTGAATAGAAGTTTTTTGTGGTGTGTGGGTGTTTGTGCGTGTGTCTGTTTGTTTGTCTGTTTGTCTGTCCATTCTCCATCTCTTTGCCTCTCATAGTCACTCTCTTTTCTCTCTCCCTTTCTCCGCGATTTATTGTGTGTGTAGAACAGAATACATCTGTTTCAGACCAAAACCGTTTCTGTCAATCCCACCTTCCTCTCTCACTCTTGCACTCTCCTCCCTGTCTGTCTGTCTGTCTGTCTGTCTGTATGTATGTATGTATGTATGTATGTATGTATGTATGTATGTATGTACGTATGTCTTTCTCTCTCACACACTCTCTCTCTCCTCCCCTTGTCTGTCTCTCTTCTCTGACTCTCTCTCTCTCTCTCTCCCTCTCTCTCACCCTGAGATGCACGACGCGTCTCCCGCACTCTCTCCTCATCATGTGATCCTCTCGTTAACGTCACCCAATCAGACGTCGTATCGCGGCGTCCTATGTGCGCACGGGGAGGCTACAATTGCATTACCAAACTTAATCCCACCAATAGGCTTAGTTTACCACTGCGGAGAATACACGAAGAAAGGGGCCGTTCCATGCAGGAGTTAAGACCCCAGGCGCGAGACCCAGTGTGGTGCGAATACTGTCCGGTTCAAATCACTGACCTTGCGTGACCACCACCTTTCTGTCGTGGCCTTGTGCCGTACCTCACTCAGTCCCCAGAAACAGGGTTCAGCAACGAGGTGCTCGCTCCTTAGAGTGGTGGAGGTACGAAATGGCCAGACACCGCGAACCTGAAGACATGGGGTGTCTGAGCACACCTCACCGTCCCCAGTGGTTTGGCTCAGTCACCGGTATGCTCGCTCCCTGTTTGGGGGCTGTGTCTGTCCACCAGATGGCGTGGGTCGCAGTCTCTCTGTGTTGTCCTTGGGGACTTGGACATGGAGCCTTTGACACTGGCCCTCATTATAAAAAGTGCGGGTGCAGCGCCTTCCTTCGACGCGTTGGCTGTGATGACACACCCAGGCACACCGAACCATGAGACACTGATGTCTGGCTATTTTGGGCTCCACCCAAAAAGACCGGATGCTCATCAAGACTCGGAGTGACATTTAGATGGAGGTCTGACCATTTCAGGTTGAACCTGGCCGTGTGGTCACTTCAAGTTCCAACCCAAGATGCCCAGACACCCGTGGCTGAAAAGACCATCTCTCGTCATGTCACCATCCTGCCCCTCCAGCCTGATCCTGGGTCCACCGGATTAGTATCACACTGGGTGCATCACATCAGGCGTTGGGCAGGGTGCACGTAGGGTGCGTCAGGTGTGAGGACACCTGCCTGCACAGTGAGGCTGGGTGCATCACGTCAGGCATGCACACTGAGGCCGGGTGCACCACACTGGGTGCATCACATCAGGCCTGCTCACTGAAGGTGGGTGCACACACTGGGTGCATCACATCAGGCCTGCTCACTGAGGCCGGGTGCACCACACTGGGTGCATCACATCAGGCCTGCTCACTGAAGGTGGGTGCACACACTGGGTGCATCACATCAGGCCTGCACAGTGAGGCTGGGTGCACCACACTGGGTGCATCATTCCGCCTCTCCACCCTGATCCTGAATCCGCCGGATCAACATCATTCCGGATTCGTCTCAGTCGGACAGGAAGGGGAGACGGACTCACGTCCCCAATTAAGAGTCTGTCGCCGCGAAGACGCAGACAGACAGAAAGGCTCGGGTCCCAGGGGAGAGGGGGAACGGACCGGGTGCACACTGAGTGCGTCACGCGCTGAGGATGGGTGCACTCCAGGTTCGTCACGTGTTGGGCCAGGTGCATCATTGGGTACGACTGGGTTTACAGTGGGTGCGTCATGTGCTGGGCCGGGTGCACGTCGGGTGCGTCAGGTTTACGTTTTGCCCCTCTGCCCAAGCAATGCACAGAGACTCAACGCACAGTGAACCCAGTGTGAAACAGACCTGTTGTTTCAAGCAACACCGTTTGCGTGTGGTGCATCCAGTATGACACCCCTCCGGCCACTTTCACACGGTTCTTTCCTGTATCTACGGGCGCCCACGTGACACCCACGCTGGACCGCGTCTCTGGCGCGTCCCGCGCCGCGTCCCTCTGGTGACGAGATCAGGCGAGGTCTGAGCCGAGACAATCCGAGTGTTTGTGGGCAACAGCTGCGTCCACTCACGTCCGCGCGACGAGGCCTCGTTCACTGTGGACGCGTTCGATGTTGTGTCCCCGTTGTGTCCCCGGGCAAGTCATTGGGTGCTGCATCCCTGTACAAGTCAATGGGTGCTGCATCCCTGCACAAGTCAATGGGAGCTGCATCCCTGTACAAGTCCATGGGTGTTGTATCCCTGCACAAGTCAATGGGTGCTGCATCCCTGCACAAGTCAATAGGTGCAGTGTCCCTGCACAAGTCAATGGGTGCTGCACCCTGTATAAGTCAATGGAAGCTGCATCCCTTCACAAGTCAATGGGTGCTGCATCCCTGCACAAGTCAATGGGAGCTGCATCCCTGCACAAGTCCCAACAGATGAGTATAGTACGGAAATTGCGTCGCTGCACACAAAGCGACGGCGCCAGTACGATGCACTCAATGCAGCAAACTGTGCAGTGCCCATTGGCATGTGCATCGCGCGCACAGCACGACGCTGCCAATGTGGCAGCACACGCACACACACGCACACACACGCACACACATACAAACAAACACACACACACACACACACACACACAAAAAACATCCAGTGTTAAACAGGCCTAACACTGTTGCTTGCCCACAAAGAAGTCCATTCCACATCCGATTCAAAGGGAAACCCCGGGCTCTCCCCGCTGCACCTTTGAAATGCCACCACAATACGTGGGGAAGGTCGGGGGAATTAGATTTCGAGATCCAAGGTCTCCAGCCACTGTAGTCTCCCACGGACTGCCGCGGGGTCTGTGTCTTTGAAGTGCTGGGCAGAGTCCACGGAGAAATGTAACGCGGTTGGAATAATGAATGTCCAAAGATCCGGAGATGGGGACACAGGCGCTGACCTTTGTTTTGGTCACAGGCAAAGAATTTTTTTTTTGGGGGGGGGGGCGGTGTTCTGTAAAACTTGCAACGCGTGAAAATGTGTGTGTGCATTTTGGCAAATATGAAAGGTGTTCAAGACCCCAGTGTCAACCACAGCAAAGCGAGGCGTTCCTCCAAGATTCTTTTTTTGGGAGGGAGGGCGCTTGTGCCCTGACTTCAGTCCTGTGGGAAGCAGGGAGACTGAATGCTGGAGACTGCAAACCTTCACGAACCTCAAGACAAGGCCGTTGCTTTTGTATCTTTTTTTGCTGTTTGCTTCCACAGTCTCGAGTGCACATAAGTCACAGCAGTGTTGTTCAGGCGCTCAGACTACGTAATTTGTGATCACAGGTAGCACGGGGCCTGGGAACTATTCCTCCCCTCCAGGGGGCGTGAGAAGCGTCTGATTGTGTGAACTCATAGTCTTAAACCTTTCTGCACCTACTGAGCCCTGTTGCACAATGGAAGCGAGAAGCGGTTTTCACATGACGCCCGGTCATCTTTTGGGCTGACGTCAAAAATTCTACCATTGGGTTCAATGCAAAATTTTGACGCCGACGTCGAAAACACGACCGCGCGTCACCAATGTGAAAACCGCTTTGTGCTTGATGTACCCTGTGTGAAACGGGTGTGTTCACCTGAACATGCACAAGTTGAAGTTGACCTTGCCCCCTCCAGGTCAAACCAGAACTGCCCTGATCATGAAAGCTGCTGGAGGGAAGGACAAGAACGCTGTGCGTGATAGACTCTGCGTTCCATCTGACGCAGCGTCCATCGACCTGGACGGACGCAACGCGCGACGCGTCGACTCGAGCGAAGCTTCCGTTGACACGCAACACGTAAAGCGCCCTTGACGAACGTAACGCGTGACGCGTCCCACGTGACGCAGCGTCCGTTACCCTGCAGACGGACGCCAGACGTCACGCATGCGGTGTGGCCCCCGCCTGAGGACCTCTGCTCTGCAGCTCTGTCTCGGGGATTGACATTTGGCTGGAGCGAGGCTGGACGGGATCACGTCAGATGGAGACGGGGCTTCGGGACCGAGCGAGTCGCCGCATCAGGTCACAAAGAAGATTGCAAAGTCTGTTTCCTCGGGGCTCGGATTGTTTCAAGCTATTTGTTGTGAAGCAGATCCAGGGGTCCAGCGGATCCAGGGGCGGGGTCTCGAGCCCCATTCTCTGGTATTGAGAGTTCAATGTTGAGTGACCCTGTCGCCGACCACCCCCAACCAATCCCCCCACCACCCCACCCACCAAATGTTGAGTGACCTTGTTGGGGGGTGTCGAATCACGTGCCCATGGTCCTCCATTGCCCAACAATTACAAAATTCGTGCGTGTTTTGGCACCAGTTGAACAAGGTAAGGAATCCAGTTCAGTGCGTCACTGCTGGGTTTGGGATCTGCCCCCTCGGGGGGTCAGCCCAGGTCAGGGCCGGGTTCTCCGCCCCTGTTCCTCCACCCTGGGTCCGCTCGGTCGGAGCTACAGGCAGCCATCTTGGATCTGTCCCGCACAAGTAAGAAGGAACAAAGCTTCTGAAACTTGTCTCAGAGTTCACCTGGATTTGTCACTCTTGTCTTTCGTCTCCTTTGCTGTTTGTGTGCTTGCCCATCTCAAAAGTTTTGCTGCCTGCATGTTGTTCTGCATTTCTGGCACCGGTGCCAGGTGGCGTTCGTGCTTCGCGAGTCAAGGATTTTCTGTGCGGCGGGTTCCGTTTTCTTTGCTCGCCACCTGTCAACGATGACACAGCACCCAGTGCCCTGCACATGAACACTGTGCCCCAAGGGTGGGGTTTCCATGAACAACGCGTTGCCTTGCGCAACGTGACTTTCACAGGGGCACATGACCCGTCATTGCGCGATGTTCCTTTGGGACCGAGCAGCTGGTGGTAGTGCGCTGTTCTGTCGCAACCCCCAACCCCACCCCCGCCCCATATTCACACCTCTGTTGAGGACCAACCTCCCTATAGATGTAGGACCAACCCCCATGGATGACCAACCCCCCTCTACGTAACCCCCCCAATAGGGAAAACAAAGACAAATAGCTGGCAGATTGAGTTTTGTCTGCATCAGAGGGACATCGCACCCTCAGTTGCCCTGAGTGCTGCTTCTCTTGTTTTGAACAGCGACGCACCCAAAGACGCACCCGGTGCGAGACGAATCTGAAGCCCATATTCTCTGTTCAGCTGGCGAGACTCTGGGCAACAACAAAATCACGTGTTTTCCTGCTCTCCCACGTGTTTGTTTTGCACCGGTTCTGAGAAAGCCTCCTGTTGTGCTGGGCACAAAGCCCAAACACAGGGGTTTCTTGCCCGTTCAACGCGTTTCACACTTGGTGCGTCACGCATTGCGTCCACGTCTAGCTGTCCAAATCGTCACAAAAGCGTGTGAAGACTGCGATACGGGGGCACAGGGGAGGGACCCGAAGGCCTCGCCCCAGGTCCGCTGCTGGGGCCCCAGGGTTCAGTCCCCACCCCATCCCAGAACTACCCTGGGGCAAAGGGGTCAGAATGGAGCAGAGAGGCAAGGCCTGACCCCAATGTCTTGCTCCAAATGACCACGTGACCCCTGGGCTCAGGGGGGGAGACACACCTCACATGACGGGGCAGTTGCAGGCTCCCCCGTGCCATGACTCCTCGTGCAACGAACTGTTTCAGGACATTTTCAATGGATGTACACACACATGGGACAGTTGCACCGGCTACCCGATCACCCAGACCACTCCATGAGCCATTCCCTGCTGGTACACCCCTGGATGGGCCGCCTCGTACAACCGCCCCGTCGGTGGTGGTGTGCACCCAACCTGAGAAACGACAGCGATCAGACACGTTTCCACGGCTTCACCATAGAGACGCCAACAACAACAACAGCGAAACCCTGGTAACCAGGGCGGAGGAATCTGTGAATCGGCTGCGCTGCGGCGATTTGTTTTCTCCAGCCGCCTCACAGCGAGGGAAGTATGCAGGAAACGTTCAATCACTCCGACTCCGACCTTGACCTTTGAGGCGTTGCAGGCGGGCTTCACGTCGGTTGCGTGAAGCGTTGCGTCCCTGTGCAGGCGTTGCGTCGCTCAGGATGTCTCGGGTGTTGCGTCCCTGCGCGTGAGTGAATTGACGTTGCGTCGCGTACACGAATTCACAGGGTGCGTCAAGTATTGCGTCCCTGTGCAGGTCAAAAGACGCTGCGTCGCGTGTTCTGGACACGTCAAGTGTTGCGTGTGTTCACGTGATTGACGCTGGGACGCATGCGTTCTGCGTCTCTGTGCAGGTCAATCGGCGCTACGTCTGGCCGACAACGAGCGTCGCACGTTACGTCCATGTTCAGTCCAGGTGACACTGCATCGCGGCACCAAATATACTTGGTCTGTGCGTTGCATCCCTGTATGGTCGTTGCTGCGTCGCTTGGGACGAGAACAGGCAGACCACGCCTGGTTCAACCAATGGTCGCGTTCCATTCACGCACCCAACCAACCGAGTCAGCCCAAATGGTTGACTTGCCCCAATCTCCAACCCAGAGGCGAATGGAACAACTCAATGTGCTGAGCCCGATGAAACGGACGTAACGAGTGACGCACCCAGCGTGAACCAGGCCCCAGACCTGTGTACACAGCTTGTACTGGAGTCTGCAGTACAATAGATAACTCCCGCCCAGTCCGTAGCAGTTTGTGTTGTTTTGTGCTGTGTTACGCGGAGGGGGGAGCAGGGCCTTTGGTTCAACAGCCTGGAAATTGCTGCGGAATTGGTCTCTTTGGCGCGGTTCACACCGGACGCGTCGTGCGTTGGTTTCCTTTTGTGAGGTCCTGCAACGTAGAGTACAAGGGCGCAGACAGTTTGAGGGAGGGGAGGAGAGAGTGACAGTGAGCAACACAGAGAGAGGGAGAGACACAGACAAAGACAGACAACAGACAGATAGACAGACAAGGGAGAAAGAGAGCGAAAGAGACAAAGAGGGGCGAGTGAGGGGGAGAGAGAAAAACAGAGAAAGAGAAGAGAGACAGAGAAATGAAAAGTGGACAGACAGACAGACAGACAGACAGACGGACAGACGGATGGACGGACGGACAAACAGACAGACAGACAGACAGACAGACAGACAGACAGTTCTCTGTGTGTGCAAGAGATAGAAAGAGACAGAGAGCGAGCGTGTGCGGAAGGGCCCTGGGTCCCTCACACACACACACACACACGCACACACGCAGGAGGAGGAGGTCGTAGGCTCGGTCCCTCCTGACTCCACCTCTGGTCGCGTGCTGGTCGAGTGGTTCGCTTTCCCCACGCGACGGCTCTCAGTGTCATAAACCTGAGTGGGACAGAGTGGGCGGAGGAGGGAACGATCAAGTGCGCGCCCAGTGCCGATAGCACGCACTTTACCGTGGAGCCTCTCGGGCTGGTCCTGTCCCAGCGCCAGGATGCAGTGCCGTCCTCACAGTGAGAGGATGCAGCGCCGTCCTCACAGTGAGAGGATGCAGCGCCGTCCTCACAGTGAGAGGATGCAGTACCGTCCTCACAGTGAGAGGATGCAGTGCTGTCCTCACAGTGAGAGGATGCAGTGACCTCCTCACAGTGAGAGGCTGCAGTGCCGTCCTCACAGTGGGAGCCTGCAGTGCCGTCCTCACAGTGAGAGGATGCAGTACCATCCTCACAGTGAGAGGCTGTAGCACCGTCCTCACAGTGAGAGGATGCAGTGCCATCCTCACAGTGAGAGGATGCAGTGCCGTCCTCACAGTGAGAGGCTGCAGCGCCGTCCTCACAGTGAGAGACTGAGGCTGCAGCGCCGTCTCACAGTGAGAGACTGAGGCTGCAGCGCCGTCCTCACAGTGAGGCTGCAGCACTATGTCTGCAGTGTGAGTGTCGCCCCACCCTTACGCCGTCCCCGCAGGCTTCGCTCGGGGGGGGGGGGGCTGTGGCACCATCTCCACAGTAGAGATCGCAGAGAGGTCCTACCAACCCGTTGGAACCAGAGGTCAGAAGATCTGAGGGTTCTTCTGTGGATATTCTTCTTCCGAACTTCGTCTGCAAGGACGGCGCTGCACCTCTGTGAGAACTGTTGGAGGCACAGTGAACAACCTCACTGAAAAAGCAAGTGACTGGAATTTGGACGCTTTGCGTCTCCAGCACGCGCGCTGCGCCCCAAACGTGAGCAAGTGTGGGACTCCGTTGGTGAACCCAGAGCAAGGGGACTGGTCAAGGAGAGGGCTCAGCACCAGAACCTCTCAGGGAAGAGAATGAACCTGTTTACAATGAAAGCCTTGTGTTTCTTGGAGATGGGGCAAAAATCTTGGGGAGGGGCAGCTCTCAATTTTGACATGAGAAAGCGAGAACCTCGGTTTGCGATGGCGTGTTGTTGATGTGCAGACTCGTCCCTGGTCTGTGTGGGGTCGCTTGGGATTCTTTGCTTCCCCCTGGTGGTGGTTGACTTGAAACGTTGAGGTGCTGCACTCCATCAATTGGCTTGTGCAGGATACAACACCACGAACTTGTGTTGGATGCCCTCTTTGGTGTGCAAAGGGATTCAGCACCCATTGAGCTGTGCTGGACCACAACGCGTGACGCATCCAGTGCGAATCACAATTCAGACACGTCGGCTCCTCACTTGACACGATTATCTTCGTCCACCCCTGACGCCCCCCCCCCTCACCGCATGGAGAACAACCGGATTGTTCTGCTGCCCACGCGTTTCGTGCTGGGCTGGAGAGGAGCAATGGAACCACGGCTCTCTCCCTCGTACACTCTCTCTCTCTCCTCCCCTTTCTGTCTCTGTCTGTCTGTCTGTCTGTCTGTCTGTCTGGCTCTCTCTGTGTCTCCAACTCTCCCTCTCTCTTCCCCAGCTCACTCACGCTGGATCCAGCCCCAACCCCACCCTGGACCCAGCCCCCACCCCACCCTGGACCCAGCCCCACCCCACCCTGGACCCAGCCCCCACCCCACCCTGGACCCAGCCCCACCCCACCCTGGACCCCGCCCCCACCCCACCCTGGACCCAGCCCCCACCCCACCCTGGATCCCCGCGGGGGAGGGAGGGGGAGCTCTGCACGTCGAAAGCAGCGGAACTTTACGGCTCACAGCGCCCTCCCCTGGGGGACCCCGCTCCCCATTTATCGCCCAGCTCCCCATTTAGCGCCTCGTTCCGTATCGACCCTCGCACGAAATTATCGACGCGAGCGTGTATGGAAAACATCAGGCGCCGACGTGGAGATGGGAAACGTCAGTCTATGTGGAGTGTGTGTGTCGTGTTGTGTGGGGGGGACGATATGTTTTCCAGAGTTTCGCAGTGTTTCGTCTTGCTCTCGTGCACATTGCACCCATGCATGGCGAGACTTGAAGCACGACGCTTGGTTTGGTCTACGTCAGACCCGGTTTCTCACAAGTCACGTGATCTCACACGTGGTTTCCTGCCAAGTCACGTGTAAGACGTGGCCTTGACGTGAAGTTTTATGTCGTGCTCAAGTTCTGAGTGTGTGCTTGCTTTTGTGTGTGTGTGTGTGTGTGTGTGTGTGTGTGTCACTCTCGGAGTCTCTCCTTCTCACGCACTGATTCTAATGTTGGAGTTCGTCTTTCCCATGGGTGTTCTTGGGTCTCTCTGCCCCTCCTCTCCTGTGCTTTTCTCTCTCTGTTTTCTGTCTCTGTCTCTCTCCCATCAATGTTTACATCAATGGGACAGGCCTCGGGTGCCCCGCCCCCTGCAGCGGAAGACCCTGGTCCTCCGAACCCTGTGTCCGCATTGGCTGAAGGAAGTGAACGCCGCATGTCCTCATTGGATCAGCCTTATACTGTATCATGTGTAATTTGATTGACATGTTGCCTCTTTGTTCTCTTTGCAGGTAAGTATCGAACCCTGTGACTGACAGCGGTATGTGCGAGTGAGGTTCATGAATGGGCAGCGTGAGTACGAGCGCAAACGAGTACGCGTCACGTGGGGTGAGTAGTCGTCTTGTGGGTTGCGCGAGTACGAGCGTTCACGTGGGTGAGTGAGTAAGCGTCACCTGGCCAAGTGAGTACATGTACTCGCCACGTGGGTGAGTGCAGTACGTGTCACGTGGCTCTGTACGAGTCACGTGGGTGGGTCAGTACGCGCTACGTGGGCTGCGTATGTGCGTGCGTGAGTACCTTCCACGTGGGCTGCACCCACGTGTGTCAGGGCGCGTGGGTTTTGTTGTCTTCGTTGTGTCAAGTGGCCATGTGTCAAAATGCATTGCCCTTCGCAGCTCCTTTTGATACAAGCAAAAAAATAGCTCCATGGAGCTCGCAGTGATTTGAGGAAATTCTGATTTCAGTCACTCTAATTTCACTCCCTCTGATTTTGCTCCCTCTGATTTCACTCACTCTGATTTCGCTCCCTCTGATTTTGCTCACTCTGATTTTGCTCACTCTGATTTTGCTCACTCTGACAACCCTTTTTTGTCAAAAATTCTTACTTTTTTCACTCAACATTCACAATTTGGGAACTCTTTTAGCACACATGCAAATGGAACAAATTTAACCAAACGGAACTTTTACA
>JAAUXT010048066.1_pt1 | contig 31211 bp, 39 predicted proteins | sample 7278171 | NCBI WGS metagenome assembly JAAUXT01 (sample SAMN14350112, study PRJNA611818) | marine sediment metagenome | isolation source: surface marine sediment (1.8m) | place: French Polynesia: Moorea | collected 2018-08
TAGCTTGAGACACCATAGAGGAAGGTAGCCTAAACCACTGAGCTCCAACTCATACTCTATAATAAACTATACTACAACATCACTACTGGGGCTTCACTCATATATACAACATCATGCACGTGCGCCCAAATTTGCATTGTTGTCTTTGTTTTCCAGCCAAAACGCTGATGGTGGAGACGTTTTGCACCCGACTCATACAGATCGTAACTCACGTGAACTTCAAGACGCGCGTCAAAATTGAGGTGAGGCGTTCAGTTTCAGACGCTGTCGGTTGCCATCAGCCACAAGACGTACGAAATCTATTCACGTATCCTGTGCGCGGAATCTCGTGGAATCAAGTGTGCTGGATCTGGAAGATGATCAAGTCAGTGAATGCCCTGCCGCACCCCGCTCAGGCCTTCTCCACCCAGTCCCTGCTTTGCCCGGCCTGCCCACCCTCCATCAAGCCCCCACCCCGCACTTCCACCCACCCACCCCCTGCTTTACCCCGGCCAGCTCCACCCTGCCTCGACCAATCGAGCGTTGTTTTGCAGGCGATCAAATCAGTGAACTCGCTGATGGACGGGGTAACACAGACCATCAGGGACGCTCTCAACGCGAAGCCGGAGCATAGACAGCACGTGTGAGTTTTCTTTTGCCATTCCAAATGGGAAGTTTGTTGTTTCACGTTTGTTGAACGCACTGAACTAAGCGCAAGTTTTCTTTTGGCAGGAACAACATGGGGAAAATGATGTGCCGCGCTGGAGGTGAGACTGCATCCCTTTTGTATTTTCCCGCAGAAAGATAGAATCTCAATATTCAGCTCGGCTCCCCTTGAGCAGTTTGGAATACCCACCTGGACGACTCGGCGCTTGTTGCGAACTGTTGGTAGATGTTGTATTTTGCTCGTAGAAAAGAATTCAAAATTGAGTTCGGCCCCGTGATGCATTTGGATCCTGTATAACTTGCGGTAAACTGTCGGCAGATTACGAGCTGCAGGCCGGGATCGTGGAGGCGCTGTTCCGCCTGACGAGCAAAGCGGCGCGGCCCGACCTCGTGCTGCAGTGGCTCGACGACCCCGGGCTGCGCGCCAACTACATGTCCATCCGAGACTCCAACTTCGAGGGGGTGAGCAAACGTGCTGATTGTGTGTGTGACAGTTCGTGAAATCCCGTGGCTTTGTTAGGACACCTGGCTTTACCTGATTTCGGGTTCCCTGTCCCGAGTGAAATCAGTTTGAACCGGGACAAAACGAATCAAAAGTGAAACTGTGCGAGTGGTCAACAGAAATAGTGAGCATTAAATTTTAAATTGGGTGAGTTTGGAAGCCAGGGAGAGTTGAGTCGGTGCTTGAGGAAAGGATGTGTCTTGTGACAGGATTGCAGATCATTTCTGAACATCATGAACAAAAGAATGAAGTCGGCGCCCAGGTAGAGTCTAAATCTGTGTTTCGTTCAGGTCATCTGTTCTGGTGAACTGTTTCCTGTTGTGTGCCGTTACACTTCGTTCCTGTTGAGCAATCATCTGCTTCTGTTCTATTCGGCTGAAGCAAAGCAACTCTTGTTCTCGGACAACGAATGTTCTGCGATCAGACCCGCGCTCTGGACAACCGCGCGTCTTTTGCAATCATAATCGGACGTACAGTCCGTGGACCGAGGGCCACCCGCGAGAAGGGTGGTCAAACTCCTGAGACACTCGTCAAGACAAGCGCGTCTTTAACACGGAATCTTCTTGTATTTCAGAGTTGTGTCTTTGCCCTGCATGGGGGCTTGGTTGGAGAGATACGAGGTGAGTGCAGAGCTACAGGATTTCTTCACAGTGATTCACTAGGTCTTCTGCTTGAAAGGAAAAAATTCTCGCGGCGACTGCCAAGGTTTCACCCAGCTGCCGGCGTGCCAACTCGAGACGCGTGACTTCGCTGATCAGTGTTCTTGTTTGCCCGGTGCAGTTGGAGAAGCCTGAAGACGAGAGCTACGTGGAGTTCTGGGTGGATTTTAACGCGGGGAGTGAGCGCGTGTCGCTCTTCTGTAATCAGGTGCCCGTCGACTCGCAGGTGAGTCGATCAGCGTGCGCCCCCGTCCCGTCCGTGTCGCGTTGATCTGAGGCGCGCAGTACGACAAACCCGGTGTTCAAGTTGCCTGCTTTTCACTGCAACTCTGTCACAATTTGGACTTCTGGTTCTTTCTAGATTTGTATGTATTCAAAGAATCAGGTCATTCCAGAGCAGATGAAATGTGTGGAGAAATGAATGAATGTTTCGTTGAAGCATTTGTGAGTGACCTTGGCTGTGCACGTTTTCAGGAGGAGGAGGAAGACACGATGTGGGAGACGGTCTCCATCTGGAAGCACAACGTCCAAAACAACAGCGTCACTGGTGCGAAACAGCACGTAGATCTAATCGCTTGTTGGGCGTGACATTCGGCGCCAGTGTGGTCCAATGCAAAACAGTGTTTGCTATGACAAATGGAAGTCCACGGCCATTGTCGCATTGAAAGGAACGTTACACTGTCTGCACACACGAACGCAAACACCTGGGCAAGGGTACCAGAAGTGCCCAAACTCGTTCGTTGTTGCACAATGTGAAATTTTGACAATGGAAGTCATTTCTGCGTTGCAGCGGAAAAGAATGGCGTTCAGAAGGTCAAGATCAAACTCAAATCCGACGCCAAGGACCTGATCACGTTCGGACCGGAGTTCCCGGGCAACACCGTGACGCTCAGGTTCGGCGCTGAGTATGACGTCACGGAGGCGCTCGTCCTCACGTTCGGTGCAGACAAATTTGCCAGAAACGCGCAGGTACTTTGACCAAGTCTTGCTTCTGTGGCGTTTCCTCGCTGTGAGCAGGATGACAATACACACACGTGCAGTCTGTCGCAACGTGTTTCTTGCACAGAGATTTGATCATTTGTTTCGTTATCGATGAGACACTTTTTGAATGAAGTCCATGTTCGATTCAGCCTCTGATAAGCCGGGACCCGTAGAAAACGGTAAGCTCAGCGGTGCACTGAATCGTACAGAGCGAAACACTTTCTGTTTGCCAGCAGCAGCCTGGGAACATCGCCAGTCTGGTCTCGAGTCAGAACAGCATCGTGTCTCGCGCGGGTTCCAACAAGAAGGTGTCGCAGGCGCAGTTGCCGGTGCACATCAACAAGAACGTGGTGAGCGCACGACGCAGTGACCCTCCGTGTGGCTTTCCCAAACACCAGCGACTTTCTGTGTTCGAAATGTTTACCGTCATTTGAGGGTTTTCTGTCTTGTATTTGGCAGGAACGGACGAACGAGCGCGGAGTATTCAGAGAGCCGCAGGTGGTGCAGAACAACAACAACCGGGTGAGATTCACGATAGTAACGCAGACATCGGGCCACACCTTCAGCCTGCTGACTTTAAATATCGGTTGCGCGTTCGAGCGCTCAGCGTTGTCTGATTGATTGAGATATCTCAGTTTGTCCTCATTGCTCTATGAAATTGGAGACTTCCGCCTTGCATGGTCAACAAGTCTGTCCGATTGGGTTGGCATTTGTGAGGAACATTGGAGGGGGGCGGGTCATTTTCGGTGGCGTTCGGGTCACGTGAAAGGAGTTTTGATTCGACGGCGTCTGGGTTTCCTCCCAGATGGCGCTGAGTCAGGAGTCGGGCCCGTCGACGCCGGTGTGGCGCTCGTCCCCGGGCCCGGGCGGCAGCAACCCCGCGACCCCGCGCAGGAAGGTCTCCGTGCCGCAGGACCCGATGCGTACCCCGACCATTCACACAGTGAGTGAACTCGCAACTCGCGTGTCCAGTGCGACCCTGATTGTATGCGGCACCGACAATTGAGGTTTTGGTTGTGGAAAAATACTGAAATATGTGTGCGTCCATTCAGTCACATGGGAGTTTGTTGGTGGTTCGTTCCTTTTGTTTATGACGCACTCAATGAACTGTCTGCTGTTGTGACCATCACGATTGGCACTCCTGTTGAAAGTCGCTCCGCAGTATCACACCGCAGGGATTTCGTCGTTCTGTTCCGTGATCTCAACGTTTGTGTTCGTGTTCGACAAAAGCGGAGGAAGCAAGCATCCGAAGATCCGTCGTGTTCGTTTCAGACGAACGAAGATCAGTTGTCGCAGGAAAAGAAGGCGAAGGCGACGAATCCCGTGTCCAATGAAAACAAAGTCGCAAAGAAAGCGTCCGAAGAAGCGAAGGCCCAGTCGAACCCGCGGCTGAAGAGAGCGATCCCGAGCGAACAGGTATCCGAGGTAACACCAACTTGTCTCGTCCAAAGTTCTGTTGTGGAGGCCCTGAGTTGAACCATAGTGTGAGAGAGATTGTGATGATTTTGTTGCACTGTTTTGCAGAAACAGCCTGCAAAAGACAAAAGTGTAAAATTCCTTGTGCTGGTGACATGTGTTTTCCACGAAGACATTTGCCCCGGTCACAAACGTGAAGGAACCGGATCACATCTTCACACTCCCCGTCCCCTCGTTGGTTGCAGAGAGCGACGACGCTGCAGAGCACGGAGGAGGAGTCGACGCTCGACGACGACGTGGACACGATCCCCGGCTCGCAGCCGCAGGACGCCGGGGGCTGCCGCAGGCGTTGCAAGGTGTCGCGCGCTGTGCCGTTCAACCCGACCAGCTCCCACCCGCCCCTCGCCGACGAGCCTGGTACGCTCCGTGTGGACATCAGGCACCGTGGTTCTGAGTTTCTTTCGTTTTTGGCACCCAATTTCAGTAAATCTTGTTTTTCAGTCATTTCACGCCGCTGTTTTCTCTCGCAAAGCACACGTACTGATTGAGATGCGCAATCAGTCATTGCGCGAAGTCTTATGTCGCGCGCGCGCGCGTGTGTGCGCGCATGCACATGCGCTTTCTGAAATCGTTCTTTCTGCAGCTTCATGGAGCGCGCTGCACTGGGGCCTGGCGTCCGTCGTGTGTGTGTTTTTGCATGCGAGAACCCTCGCCCACGCAGGTATCCTCACGTGCGCGTGTCTGTTCGTCCCCAGAGGCAGTGATGAAGAGACGGTCTCCGGTGGCGGAAGAGGAGGTGATTCCGAGCTCGTGTCCGGCGGAGAGGGACGCGACGCTCGGACCGGAAGTGACACCGGAAGTCACGGACCGCGACGTCGCGCGCTGCGATAAACCGAAGCAACAGCGCAAAGAAGAAGTGAGTGTGACTTTGAAACACAAGTGCAATGATTTTTTGGACATCGGATTTCGTAGCCGCCGTCCGTCTACAACAATCACTGTCGAATCTGCACTTCCTTGCCTCTGCTACGGAACCAGTGCCAATGACAACTTCTATTTTTCGTTGCAAAATACCGCTTTTTGACGTGCGATGTTCGCATCACAACAGATTGCTGCTCTGAAGGACCAGCTGAGTCAGAAGGACCCGAACTACACTGCGTACCCGCTGAACACGCACAAAGTGTCGAACACGCCGGCGCTGAGCACCGTCAGCGAGGAGAGCTCCGGCCACAGGAGCCTCGAGTCTCGCAAACACACGCCCAGATCGACCTCCGCGGTCAGCGTCATTCAAGGTGAAGACCACTGTCACTGGATCTGCTGAAACAAGTGGTCACTGAAAATGACGTCACGTGAGCTAGAAGGCGAAGTGTGGCTGCGCAGCACCAGATGCGCAGATTGTGTATCGATGATCAATTGTATCAGGGTACTTCGACTTCTCTGGGTCGGTAACAGGCCACTATAAAGGACCTCTCCGTCACAAGGAATTCACCGCTCTGGACTCCGAAACTGCAGCGAAACATTCGCAGACACTTGGTTGTCTTTTCGACGTCTCGTGTTGTTTTTACACAGAGGACGTAGAGGGAAGTCCAGCCGAAACTGTGAAGGGGAGAAGGCGGGGTTCGGCAGCGTCACCGTTCAGATCCCCCGACTCGACGACTCCCCCCGCCGAGCCGACCAGGAAGGGAGGTGAGGCCAGTTTTTAACGCTGGGTGTCCTCTGCACTGCATGCAAGTCAATGGGTGCTGGGTTGCCGCTTCCCAGGCATCGACTTTTTATGGTAAAGATACGAGGGTTGCGTTGCGTTGCGTTGCATGACCAGCTGATGTGGTGCAGACAGAAACAGGCCTCAGCGACGTCTGTTGTAGGTCGGAGTGCAGGAGCGAAGAAAGAAGTGTGGAAGGACAACAATGAAGACCAGACGAAGCAGAGCAGTCCTGAGGAAGTCTCGTCTTCCAGAGTCACCAGGTCCGTAGCAACTGAAAGTGAAGTTGTGTCGCCAAGCAACGCCAGTCAGAGGATATCAACCCGTTCGACTCTCGCGACCTCATTGTTCGGCGGGTCACGACACCCCTCTGACTGCACGCTGCGGTGGGACAAGCGGCAAGAGGACTGTCTGTTGCTGCCTCTCCACAAAACTGTGTTACCACAACACACCACTGACTGACCGCTTCATGCTTGAATTTTGGTACACAAAGGCCTTTGTGGCAGAACACGTCCGTCGTGGGCCCTGTTCAGCGCGTGTGTTGGTGTTGCAGGAGCGCCGCGGCGCACGTGGTGTCTGCTCTGCACGGACTGGACTGCGATACAGAGGACGCCGCGTCGTCGCCCGCCCAGCAGCAAGCCAAACAGCCCAAGCAGGACCACAAAGGTACTGTAAGCATGGGGTGTGTGCGTGCGTGTCCGTGTCAGCGTGTCCGCCCGATTTCGGTTTCATTTGGAAAAAAGAATGCCCCCATGTGCGTGCGCGCACGTTGTGGTTGGGCGCACACTGTCTTGTGTGTGTGTGTGTGTGTGTGTGTGTGTGTGTGTGTGTGTGTGTGTGTTTCACTGCACTTTCTTTGCTTCACCATATGCTGAAGGTGTGTGATCTCCACAGATAAATCAAAGACGAAGCGTCCAGAAGCCGGGAAACCGCTGCAAAGAGGAGAGACGGTGGACGATGATGTCGACGTGATCCCCGTCAGTCTGGAGGTCAGCGACACGACCAAAGAAACTGAAAAGTCGCGGAAAAAGACCAGCCCTCCGAAAAAGAGAGAAAAGTCCAAAGAGCGGAGTCCGCCGAGTGCAAAGAAAGCTGATGGGAAACGCCCTGCCGCGACGGAGGCTTCTGGGAAAGGCAAGACGGCGGCTGGGAGGAGAAAGGAAGTCCCCGTGGAGACTCCACAACTGGAGCTGATGAAGATGAAGGAGAAGATTGAGAACTCACAGTCACAGGTGAGAGTTTTTGTGTTGAGAGTTTGATCAACTTTGCAGATTTTCTCTGAATTTGTTTTCCTGGGTGGGGCAGTGGTTCTCTCGCCCTCCCCCCCCCCATCTTCAGGCAAACAGTCCAAGTTGGAACTGTGACCAAATCTGCAAGTTTCCTGTCAATGTTGGCGAGAAAATGGGTCATCGGTCCGGGTGTATCTACGCTGGCAAGTATTCTTGTTCCTGGGTGAAAAGGGGCTCCGTCCTCTGGTTCCGTCAGTTGGCTCACGTTGTGGTCGCCGTACTGCTCTGTCAGTCCTGGTGTGTTGAATCTGGTGAACACTTCTCAAACGAAGCCGATTTAGAGGAGGTGGGGCAGTCCCTTCCTCCTCTGGATTCGCTCCAGCTTCCTTCACTCACTGCTCCTCGTTTCAGCGCGGCAGTGACGATGACGACGAGGACCCGTACGTGTTTCCACAAAGTGACCAGCAGGCGAAGGTGCAGTCACCGTCGCGCATTCACGTCAACAAGTTCTACAAGGAGGTACATGTGTGCTTCGCTTGGTACACAGACGCGAACACACGCACGTGCGCGCGCATGCAGAGGCAGTGCACGCCACGCGTTCCTGAAGAAAGAAAATCTCCTTTGTTTCCGTCATTTCAGCAAAAAGTCGGCAAGAAAGGCAGCAACGCGTCGAGATCGGGAACGGGGACAGCAGCACCCGCAGCGCGAGGACGCCCTCTCCCGGCCGCGAAGAAACCGTCGGCCGACACGATTGGACGGTCGGCCTCGGCCCCGGCGACCCGCAGACCCAGCGTCGTGGAGGAAGACTTCCCCGACCTCATCATCGAGAAGGTTCGTGCGATTCACCAAGTCGGAAGACATTGCTGCGGTTGAGGGTCAAGGAAAAAAAATGTTAACTGGTGACTTTGTGACGTCAACTTCCAATGTGATTGCAGGACAGTTTTTCGCAGTACAAAGAGCACGAGTACAAGTTCTTCAAATCACGGAACTCTAGCATCACGATGCCCGCTGCTGCGAACAAAACTCCGAATCAAGTCTCATCGATCAACGGAAAGAAAGTCGTCAAAACACCCAAGATAAACGCCAAGACGGTGCCTCTGCAGTTCACCAGTCCCACAGCTGGAGAGACGAAAATCTCAAACCAGACAAAAGCGAAGGAAAAGAAAGAAAAGCCAAAGAAAGGTGAGGGCTCCCAAATTTGTTCCAAATGAGTCGAGGGATTTTCTGTATACCTTGATGTTTGACTCTCCTTCCTTTCTCGCAGGTCGACAAATGCAAAGCAAAAACAAGGCCGCCCCCGCCGCCGCGCCGGTTGACTTTGATCCGCAGACCTCCCCTCGACCTACGATAAAGCTGGTTCGACTGGACAGTCCCGAAGCGCCGCTGAAGAGCCCGGTGCGACTGCAGAGCGTAGACCAAGATCAGTCTCTGGACCTGGAGGCGCTGGTGGATCAGGTGGAGAACGCTGGGAAGCCGAAAACCAAGGGAACCAAGGCTGCAGGCGGCAACAAGGGAAAACAAGCTGAGAAAGGCGCAACAGCCAAGGTCAGCAAACAACAGAATCAACAACTGGAGAAAGCGAAGCCCAGCAAAGCGAAGGAGCAGAAACACAAAGCACTGGAGGCGGAAGTGGAGGCATTCAAGCAGGTGCGTGTCGTTGTCGCACGTGTGTGTGTCTGTGTCTGTGTCTGTGAAGCATTTCTTCATTTCTTGTGGAGCATTGTTGTGATAGTTGACATGGCGACGAATCATTGTCGACAGACTAGGCTGTAGATCAGGGCAGACCTGATACCGGTAAATCTGGTTGATTTTGCAGGCGGCGAAGCAGAAGAAGCAGCAGCAGCAGAAGGCGGCGCGTGAGAAGGAGCTGGAGCCGGAACCGGAAATAGAGGATTCAGACGAGCAGGACGACACGTGCGTAGATCCCTGCAAAATCTCACTCAGTCTCGCGATTTCACGTGGCTGAAACTGTGTTGCGAACTGTCTCAGAAAGTTTGCGATGAAGAAGGTTGTTAGTTGCTTTGTGCGCGCCGTGCCGTCTTTGGCCAGCAGATTGTTTGGCATCTCCATCACCGTCAATCATATCCGTAATCTCTCTGCGGAAGAGTGCCGTTTTCCACGCGTGGGGTGCCCAGAATGTAGTTCGATTTCTCCAGGGAGGTGGAGAACGACGCGGACGTTTCGAACAACACAGCTGAGGAGTCCGTGCACCAATTCGCGAGCACGTGCAGGGTGAGTGCGCACACGTGTGTGAGCCAAGTAGTCAGAATACAAATACATTGTGAAGGATACACCACGTAAGTTCTTTCAATTCAGAGTTTGGTGAAGGGTGCGGGCCACGCGCTGCGAACCCGGAGGAAGAACGTCACTTACGCCGAGAACTCGGACAGCAGCAGGTGAGACCCGCGCTGCCACTGCTTCAGACTGACAAATTCGCACGCAGCATTTTCTCAATGTATTGGGCTTCAAGTGGAGCAATCGTCGTCTGAGTCTTGGTTTTGGTCCTCGTTTTGGAAATTCCTTTGCTGCACGGAAACATACTTTTGAAGTTCATATTTTGCAGTGAGGGCAGCGAGGTGCACACAGAGCCGACCAGGGCAGCTGAACCATCGGAACCGAAGGCTGAAGAAAAGAAAAAGGTTTGCAGTGCGGTCCAAGATAGTGCCGAAATAGAAATTTTATCCGGTAAACGAATGGCAAAATCCAACACAGACCTGTTTCGATTCGATTCGTTGCAGACGGAGACGAAAAAGAAGAAGAAAACTCGCTCCGTGTTTTCAGAGACGGACGACACTCACAGCGCCCGGTGAGACACGCGCGCCACTATGAACACACCACAAGCATGCAAGCACACGTGCGCGCGCACAAGCATGCACACAAACTCAAACACACACTCAGGGACCAAACAAGCAACACACACATACACACACACTCAAACACCTGAGGCATCGTACAGCCATTTAAAATTGCTTTCTCGTTGCTTGCTCGCAGGAGCGAGGTGAGTTGGCTCGCCAGCACGGCGCGTAAGAAGCCGCCACGCAAAGCGCTCAAGTCGTACGCCGCGCCTGCGCAGTCGCCGCGCGCGACGCACCCGTTCGTGCGACGGGACGCGGACCCCGAGGAGAGCAGCAGCGAGGAGGAGGCGGAGGCAATGGACGAGAGCTTCGTGCCCAAACACGATGTCAAGGTGAACAAGCGCTCACCAAGGGGGTGGACACACCCAAGGTCAAGACCTACCGAGGGCATCACCACTCTCTTTTGCAATCAATGGGCACACAGGGATTTATGTCTGGCAAAAAGTGAAACCCACGCACACCCGTGGAAACCAATGCATACTCGTGGTCACGTGACTGGAATTGCGTGGGTTTACACACATTTGGTAGTCTACACGTCCGGATTCGGTCTGGTGTCTCTTTCAGTGGTTTCGTGCGCAAAACTGATTGAGATAGTCGTGGTTGTTCGCTCCAAAGACACACACAAAATATCTGGGCACTGAACCTGTCGTTGAGGCCTCATTTGCACGCCACAAGCACCGGTCATGTGACCCGCGGTCCTTGAGCAACCCATGTCTGCAGTTTGAACAAATCACATCTCACTGAACAACGCAAATAGTTCCTGGCATGATGAAGAGTGATTTTGCAACGCTTCAGCGTGGTGAACCACAATTGAATCGAATGAGCCGTTAAATGTCTGGTGTTGCAGAAGCAACTCGCGCATGCGCCTCAGAAGAAGCGGAAGTTGGCTGCGCGCAGCCCGCAGCACACGGACAGCGAGGACAGCGACGGAGAAAACCTGCACTACAAGCCGGGAAAGAAGAAGCAACAGCACGCAGCGCGGCCCGGATACCTGGAGGCCAACAAGGAGAACATTCCTCCCGGGGTGAGCACAAACTAATGTTTTTCATCCTTCGCTGTAAATCTTCAAGTGAATGAACACACCATTCTTGTGATGACCCTGTTTCCAAAATCTCGCGCTCTGGAGGGTGTCGTACAAAGGTGTTTATGCTGTAGGAATTGTCTGGAAAAGCTGAGAGACCTTCGTTCAAAACGCCGACCGCGGAAGAGAAGCGAAGCAAGAGAGACAAGCAACGGGTTGTGATGTCAGAAAACGAGCAGGTGCGAGCGCTCACACGTGCGCGTCCAGAATCGCCCATCTCGGCGCGTGTTTTATCTCCGCTGTTTTCCACAGGTTCAGTGTTTCCAGATTGAACCTCCAACAGCAGTTGTCCTCTGATGATGAACTTGTTGCCCTTGTAGGTTGTTCGGTCGGGATCCCAGATCACGAGAGAAGTGACGAGTCGCATGCAGAACATCCTCAAGGAGTCGTCAGTCAACGTCATGAGGGACCCCGACACCACAGGGTCGTCCCAGAAACGTGACGTCACAGCGACGCGCACTCCCAAGCAGCGACGCCGCGCCTCTGACGTCACGCTGGGTGAGTCAATCTTCAGTCGGTCGAGTTCTCAGTGAAATTCTGCCTGTTGATTGGCCCTCAAAGGATATGATTTTTATCCCTCATGTTTGACCGGGCAAATAGAACTTTGCGTTTGTTCCGACTAAGAATTCCAAGAACTGTTCAGTGTCCTGAGTGTTTGTGGAGTTCGAAAAGCTCATTTGTTGTATTTCGCCGCAGACGACGCGATTGAGCAGTTCCGACACGACATGGCCACGATGGGCCCGCTCGGAGACATGTCGCCCATCACGGTCAGTGAATCCACGATTTCTGTGATATTCACGAGCAGTGAAGTTTTTTTTTTGGAACTGTGAAACTTTCACTTCACGTCCTGTCGTGGGGGGGAAAAGGTCAGTGTGTGACAGTCAATAGCTCGGGACTGTCAACAACTGTGTCCTGCGTGGCCCACTCCGCGCACATTTCCCCAAAACTCCACCTCTTCTGTCCAGGTGTTCAGATCACACTGTCCTTGCCCCCTGCACCCAGGTCACGCCAGGCATGCTTCAAGAGCACAATGATGTTTGTGTGCAGGCGTCTGTGTGTGTGTGTGTGTGTGTGTGTGTGTGTGTGTGTGTGTGTGTGTGTAGGGAGGGGGGACTCTTGAGCACACCACCGGGGACCGGAGGGGAGGGGGGTCTTGAGTTATCCCAACTCACGCGGGCGGTGTCCGCTGAGTGCGATTTGACCTGCGGTCACGGAATCCGCCGTCGCGCTGCTGCAGGTGGATGAGGAGGCTCTGACGCAGAAGTCCGGAGATGACGAGTTAGACGCGCGGTCCCAGTTCAGCGTCGCGTCGCACATCTCGAGCCTCAAAACTCCGCGGACACCGCTGCTCAGGGACGTCGAGGTGAGCTCTGTGAGGATGGGCCGAGTCTGAGAGAACATCGACGTTGGTCTCAAAAATCAAGACTCATGCTTCACCTTATGTGCGCCTGTCTTTCTTTGCGTTACTTTTTCGCGCAAATGATAGAGACAAGTGGTTCGCGAGAGTCATGGAGTTTTGAATGGATTGATTCCTTTTTCATTTGTAGATGGAAGTGGAAGACGTCTTCTCGCCTGCGCGCTCCACCAAATCTGCCAAGTCGTCCAAATCTATGAAACGCGGTTCTGGCGAAAAGCAGTCAGGTGCCTCATGCTGAACCTGAATTCATTCGTCTGTTCGTTTCTTTCCTGCAACATCTGCAGGCAAAACGCCAAGTTATACGTTTGAACGTTGCTATATTCTCAAGGATCATGCAAAAGGAGAAAGCTTGAAAAGAAAGCACAGGAGGTACACTCTCGGATACGTTGCTGTTGGTTCTCGTTGTTTCATCTTTAGGAAACATTGGGCGAGTTCGTGTCATGCGCGGAACGCACCATGAATTGTGCGGCACGTGCAGTGTGTTGATCCTGGCTTGAGACGGTGGGGACATACCGCACGTTTGGCACGTGAAACAAACGCGCCCATTGTGTTTCCCTTGTGTTCAAACTTCTGAAGTTTTGTGTTCTTGTCACGTTTGAAGCAAGTTTTGACAGTTCGGCTGTTTCAGACATATTTGTTCTGAAAATCAAATGTCTGTGATCTGGAAATGCTGTAAAATAACATCGCCGAATGTGCCTCCAGTGGCAGAATCACTCGCGAGATTCCGTTCATTTTCTCGGTACGCTAAGCCGTGCACACGCACGCAAGCGCGCGCGGCTTTGTTGGGCGTTTCTCCAGCATCTTGATATGATCCGCGAGTGGCGAAACGCATCAGCTGCTGATTTCATGTGGAGGAGGAAGAGGAGGACCTCAGGCTGAGCGGGCTCGAAGCTCCAGGCACCGAAGAACCAGAGAGCAAGACGGACAGCCGAATCCAGCAGCAGGAGCAGCCCCGCACTCTCTTCACTGCGCGCGACCGGCAGCGTCCCCAGCAGAAACAGACGAAGACGAGGCCCCAGCACAGCTCACCGGAAACACGTGCGTACACTGCAGCATTTTCACATGCGCGCGCGCAGTCCAACAGCGTCATTTGTGACAGAATTCGCAGGTTTAGTTGGACAAGACAAAGTGGTTCGCGTGCGTACGACAACGAATCGTGTTCTGAAGTCCGTGTCAACATCGAAGGGTGTTCTTGTTTTTGTTTCCGTCAGAGGAGAGCCACGACCCATAATGTGAAAACGACTAAATTTTGCAGCGTCAGCGGAGTCGAGTCAGGAGGACCTGGAGCTGAGCCCGGTGCCACACGGCTCGATGCTGCAGCTGCTGCGGCCGGAGCTGCCGCCGCTGGAGGACGCCACCGGCCCCGAGGACGACGAGAAGCTCGCCGGGCGCGTCTCCTACCTCATCCAGTCCTTCAGCTCCGAGATCCAGAACAACATCCTGGTGCGTAGGTGGACGTCTGGTCCCAAATTACAGGTTGACAGAACGCCACGCCGCAGGAGTTTCTCAGGCGAAGCACATGCAAGATCCATGCATGCGCCCTTTTCCGCGTGCACAGTTGTACTTGTCTAAAGATCTGTTCACTGCCTTGAGTTTCCAAATAGCCTGCTGTCGTGGGATAATGTCACCAAACACCGCCTCAGGGGGTCAGAAACTTGCCCGCAGGAAAAGCTCCCTTCGCAGCCCGTGTGAGAGGTGGTTATAGAGGCAGATGAAACGCGTGGTTTTCCTGTGATGACAGGCTCGGCGGAAGCAGCTGAACGTCGTGACGAAGGGCGTCTTCAAAAACACGTGCGAAGAGCTGTCCGCCTTCTGGAACCAGCAAAACTCGTACAGGTGAAGAGACACGTTGTATGCGCTGAAATGCGAACATCGAATATGAAACCTGACCATCTGGGAAACAGATCGTGCGCGTTTCACTTTCTGGGGGTTTTGCAGGAGGGACGTGATGCGCGATTTCCAGCAGGCGATGGAAGCTGAGCTGACGGAGATTGAGAAGGATCACGACAAGATGCGCATTGCAGAGGAAAAGGCCAAGGTGGGTGAAAACAATTCTGAAGTTCCCACAGATATCTGGACATTCTTTCTGAATTCGAACTTCTGGTGAAAACACGTTTGAATTGAGGTTGAAGTCATTCACGCGCAGCAGCGGCGAATCCTGGATTCAGTGTTTTTGGGTCCGTGGGTCGTACCGCACCCACGCTCCAGGTTCCACCCACACTTATTGATAGTCAGTGTCCAGTGAGTAGGGGAAATGAGCGGTCATTGGCAGCGACGTGGGTCCAGCTGCACTTTTCGCAAATTGTGAGACAAATTCTCAGCATATTCAACAACATGCTGACCCGTTCTTCGGTGTCCAGCTCAGCTGCATCGCTTCCACAACTCACCGGTGTGCTGTTGTTTTCGTCTGCAGGAATTCTTCATGTCGCAGTTCAAGGTCATCCAAGGACATGTGCAGTCTCAGAAAAACAGGTGAAACGTCTTCGAGTGTGTTGCGTTGAGTCAAAACTTGCTGCTTCTGATGTGTGATGAATGAAATGATAAGGCATGGGTTTTTCCAGACACAACAGTAGTGACTGGCCATTTTCATTCAGAAACTGAAAAACTAGACACTGAGGTCTCCTGGTTTCAAGTCCAACCTGAAATGCCCAGACACCCGACTGAGAAGACCACTCAGAACTTGGCCTGGCCGTCTGAGGTTGAACTTGAAGTGAGCAGACACTCGTGTCTCTTGGTCGGGGTGTCTGCATCCATGGCCATTCCTCTAGAATGGAAAGTTTGCACTTTTCGTCGCAGGAGAGGGTGCAGCTCAAGCGTTTTTTACGAGGAAACTGAATTTTCACAGTCCAGCTCTTGTTTTCGCAGACTCGGAAACCTGCAGAAGATTCAAGCCGCCTTCAGCGAAGACATTTCCGAATTGGACAACACGCAGGACGCCAGCCAGGTACCGAGACACGTGACTGTTCCCCCTCAATGCGACGCCTGTTTGTGGCTCGGAACTGCGCTGCGAAAGCAAAGAAGTGGTTGCAGCGGCCGCCTCGTGTTTCAGTCAAAAAGTGCGGTGTTTGTGTCAAGGCAAACCGGCGGTTTCTTCGGCTGAAAAGATCTTGACGGGCAAAAGGGCCAGGACAACGAGGTTCTATTTTAGATGATGAGAACTACATTTTTGTGTACAGGGAAAAGCAAAGGACATCTTGAAGAAGAACATGCGCGGTTTCCAGAAGAAGATCCTGCTGTCCATGGTCAGTTGAAAAAGATTGGGCCGGTGGGGGGGGGGCGGAGGGGCTCCAAGGGGGATCCTCAGGGTCCGACCCCCTGAAGATTGATTGACCCACGTTTCACACGCTTGCCAAGGCGTCGGCATTGCAACTGTGTTTTCAGGAAGGTGTGAATGACAGACACCCCCACCCTTTCAAAATGAGCAGAACTGGCTTAAAATATTCGTATCCCACAATTTGAGGCTGGAGCACCCCTTTGCCCCAAGAAATGAAAGGTTTGTTCAGGCACAAAGGCTGATTTTTATTTTGTGTTTGCAGCAACAACAGGAAGTCGTCAGCGTGAAGAGGAGTCTTCAGGCCATGTTCATTTGAACGAAACGATCGAAATGTCTGAAACCGCTTTGTTTATGTTGAAACGGTATGATGTTTTCTTCAGATTCAACTCGACGTTTGTTGATCTCTGTGTTGTCGCCCACACCTCAAGTTTATTGGAGAATTTCTTTTGAAAACGTCATTTCTTCAACTACGCTATTTTTATTTTTTTCAACGATGTCCATTTGAATTATGTTCATTTCGCCCAGATAGAAACGATGTGTGTGAGAATCGTTTTGTCGATGTCTCTTTACAAGTTCGTGTTCTCTCAAAAAAAAAGCTGCTCGTGTCGACTTCCGGTGTTTTGAAAACAAGTTCCGCAAACTTGCAAGGTTTCGTTCGAATGTTGTGACTTGATCTTGAGATTTGGAAATAAACAACAAACCAGTGGAATGATCTCGAGTTTCTGTCTCGCTCTCGTTTTCCTTGCAAGGAAAAGGCCCCGATTGTCGAAAAAAATTCGTAAAATATCAGGCCGAATACAGTGGAGCGTGATTTCCCTCATCCCCCCCCCCCCCACCACCACCACCTTTTTGGCGCATTTCTCACACACACACACATCCATAGTTTTGGAATCCAGCCAAGTTGTCCGTGTCGTGTAAGTTTTTCAGGTCCTGTGCAAAACGTGCGTTGGTTTTGTTCCACAAACCATTCACGGGAAATAAAATTCAAGGGAATAATTGCCTTTTGCTCGTTGACGGAACATCAAATTTGTACTGTGAGTGAAGGTGAGCACGGGCAGGCCGCGCGGCGTGCGCCCCTGCACTGCCTCCTGCTGCTCCTGCAAGAGGAGTGCGTCCCTGCACGTCCCTGCAGGAGCGTGTCCCCGCTCACGAGACGCCCACACACTTCCCGGAAGCAGCTCTTCACACCTCGCGCCCACGCGCCCGAATATTTGCTCGGAGCAGTAAAAAGCGCTGAACGATGAGGCAGGGAAACCGAAGTGATCAATCGCACAGTCGTCCCCACCGGAAGGGTGTGTTCAGTCGCGGATCCAGACTGGGGCAAGAGAAAAATGTTGAAGCCAGGATTTGGGCAGTGAGAAGGGGTCCAGACCTAACACTGGAGCAGAGCAAGGGACAAAGGTCCGTAGAGCCAGGGAGCCTGCGAAACTGGAGCTGACCGTCAATGGGGTCCAAACTCTCATGCAGTGCAACAAAATGTGACACATTTGGTGGGGTTTTTTTCTGGGAGAAACTCAGACGGGAACCTGGGTCCATTTGGTGGTGGCGAACATTTGTTTTCCCGGAGCATCAACTCGAACATTCCGAACAACTCTTGTATGCGACAGACACTGGAATTGTGCATTTTGAACTCGGACAAACATTCTCGTTTCTGGCGTTTTTGAAAACATTATTGTCTTACTTTTCAAAACACTTTTTGATGTGCTGTGTTGTTGAAAAACAGAAACAGAGGTTTGTAATTATGTCTCGGGACGACACGGACGTTCTCTTAAGGTGCGGGTCGGTCCCAGGACCCAGGCGCCTCTTCATTTTGGCCCCATTCTCCTGGGTAGTTCCCCATCGGATCTCCCATTGAGCTCAAACAGCCTTCGTTGCTGTTGAACCAAAAGTCAACCAAGTGGAGGATCCAAGGAGCACAGGCATGGGCACGTGCTGCCCTGATTTTGCAAATTTTGTCTTGACTTGGTGGTGCGCACAACAAATGTTTTTGGTTTTGACTTCTCTGGTGCTTTATTCAAAGTTGGGTCTCCGCCGACCCACCACAGCCTGCCATGTAATGCTAGAACAACCCGAGACAACCAAACCCCCACCTCAAGTCGGGGGTCCCAGTCAGGATCGGTTTGGACCTCCTTCACCAAATCTTGGATCCGCCAGAGGTCTCCTGTGAACCAAGAGTCAAACATTTCCATTGCTTCGGGCATGACAACCGAGTGAAGTCTCTTTTGTTCAGTTGTTCACTTCGCGCCGATTGGATCAACTTGCACAATTTCTCACATCTTTGATGCAGTTGTGCAAATTAATTGTCGTCCGTGGAAAAGTTCAAATACGCAAACAAACAAAATTCTTCTGGGTACAATGGTGTGCAAAAGCTGGGACAGCTAAAACCCAGATGAACGTGTAAAATCAACAAGTTACTTTTGAAATTAGGTCTATTTGTCTTCAGTGATGTCCAGCGACACATGTTGCACGAAAATTCATAACATATTTCTTGTTCACAAATGGACCACTTTTCCAAACCACCATTTGTGACACACAAAATCTTCGTTTGGTTGAACCGTGCAAGACACGCAAAAAGTGCAATACCGCAAAGAGAGATACGGCAATTTGTGTTCAAGTGGATGAGGGTGGCTTTTCGTCGTGATAATTAGCTTTGTACAATCACCTTCTTCATTTGTTGACAAAGGCTGTGAGGAGGGCTGGAGAATTGGATAGGCGCGCACGTGTGTGGAGAGCTACTCACAAGTGCGACGTCAATCACAGCGAGCGCGGCTTCTCATTGGTCCAACAGGTGCTGCTGAGCGCTGTGAGTGGCTCTTCCCTCCATTGAGCACGGTCAGCGGCGTGGAACGCACGGCAGGAAGGCAACTGGCCTCCGCTGCCATAAAAGCAGATGTAAAAACAGGAAGCTATCAACAAGTGCTTCAGCAACAGTTCCAATCTCATGTCAAACAACCGTAAAGAAAAGGAAACCTGACGGATTGAAAGAAAAAACCTGCTTTGTGACCGCAAGCATGAGAACCCAACTTGAGTGGACCTCGGAACATTGAAAACACAATTTCAAGAAAATTACTGAAGGACTTTGGTTTTCGCGAACTTTGAGACAAGTTGGTCTTGGAACGTGGAGATGACGCTGCCGGACTCTGCGCTGCAGGCGGCGGGGGAGCCGCGGCACCTGCACCACCACCCGGCGGCGGCGGCGGCAGGAGCGCACGGGGGCCTCGCCGGGCCCGACGACGGAGACGAGGACGACTCCAGACACCGCTGGGACATCAATGACAACACCATGCCGATCGTGAGTACACGTGGCTTGGTTGTCTGTCTGTCTGTCTGTCTGTCTGTCTGTCTGTCTGTCTGTCTGTCTGTCTGTCTGGACTCAGGGTCCGATCGCGGTTGGTTCTGTGGGGACAACAGAAGCAACAGTTGTGGCAGATGGTTCGTTTCGACTCGTTGACGTGGCTCGCTTCTGTCTTGGAAGTCGTCTTCAGGACTTGTGAAGTCATCGACACCTGTGGCTGCGTGGTCAATTGGTGTTCGAGGGTCACGGGATGATCCACGGAGACTCTGTCGGGCGCACATCTTCCTTTTTGTACCTGTGTGCTATTTCCTTGTTGACTTTTGAATAAAACGTCTGAGGGGTCAGAAATTGGACCCACTGGAAGTTGGTGCCGATTTTGATCACACCAAAAGTCGCGATCGCTGCCGTTCAAAGAGATAGACTGCTGCCTGTTTCACACAAACAAATTTTGACCATTGCATTGTTCTTGGTTTCTGAATCACTGTCAATTCGAACTTGTTTCACGGTCTATTCGGACCTTGGGCGGGGACAGGTGGTGGTGATACGAGTCTTGCGTCCATCAATAGATGGAATCTTCGTCAGGATCAGCAGGTTTCTCGTCGTCAGGTCGAAAACGAATCGAGATCCCCTCACAGGTCGGCTCCATGACAAAATCCTGGACCTTCACCCTTCTGAACAAGAGTGGTTGAATTTTCCTCAGCAAAAAAAGAAAGCAGTCTTACTGGCAGTATTTTCAGAACTCAAATGAGAAATTTTCTTTGGGACGGGAGAGAAAGAAAAACTGAAGCGAAATTCCTTCGAATCATTTGAATGAAAGCGACTCTCCTGTCGGGGAGACTGGGGTCGGGGCGACGCTGCTCCCAGTATTGTAGCGAGGTGTCACCACCCACAAAAGGATGCACAAAAAATTCCTCAGGACGACTCCTCCGAAAAGGCAAAAGTCTGTTTTGAATGCGCTCCTATGAAATGAAGATATCTCTGAGCAAAATGAAGGGGTGGGACCGACCCAAGAAGGCCCCGAGATGCGTGAGATGTGCTGAAGGTCCACAAACGCATTTATCATTAAAAATGAAAATTGAATACATTTCTGGTGTTGAAAGATGCCAATTGAGATGTTTGGATTGTATATTAATTAATTTAAGATGACAGGTGTTGAAAAGGTGGCAGGACCAAAGTGCTCTTTGCTTCAAAATTCGTTCGCTGCCTCTTGCTTGAAGGAGTCGTTGATGAGATATGCTGAGCTCGGGAACTCTGCTGCAGCAGCACCTGCGCACCTGGCCCTGTCCAATTCGAACTCTCCTGATCCAAAACTTCTCAACTCGTGTTCATACACAGTCGAAAATCACTGCCAATTTAGATCTGGGTGAGTTCGAGCTGGTATCTCTCGGAGAAAGGGGGTTCAAATGAGAAGCTTTTTTTGTCGCAAACAGCTCCAGAGTAAAAATACACAAATTGAAGACACCTTTCAAAGACACAATATTTATCGGATTTGTTTGCTTTTTTCTGAGCATGAGCAAATCCACAGAAGAAAATTGTGTCCACAGACACAGTAGTAGAAAAAACTGTGATTTGTACATAATCGCCCGAAGTCATCGAGTGTGGAATCTCAGTTTGTCGTATTTCAGCATTGGTTACAGGTTGTGAGGAGGGGACCCTGGGGTCACCGCAATCGCGTAGTTTGCGCCGCACTTACAGGGCTTTTCTCCGCTCAATTTACCTCGTCTTGCCTCCCGTAACCTTCGTACATTGTTGCTCATTCTGTAAACGGTTTGAAGTGAGGGGGAGGGCGATGCCAGTGCAAGTGCAACAATTTGAGGGCAGTTTCACGTCGGATGCGTGACGTGTGGCGTCCTTTTGCACGTCAATTCAGGAGCGGTGGGCCACGCGCAACGCGTGACGCAAGCAGTGTGAAACAGGCATGATGTTGACGGACCATTTCATTCGGCTTCAAGAGAATTCTTCAACAAATCTCGTCTTTCCAATTCACACCCGTTTCTGTTGTCTCGAAGAGGAGTTTCGATTCGTGTGTGTTGTTCGTACTGATCGGGTGCGAAGTGAAAGAGTTGATTGAGGAGGCGATCCAGGATTTGGTTGGGGCGACCCCCAAGGGAGGTGACTTCAACTTCGGAAAATCAACTCGTAAAAGTGGGACATTTTTTTTGCTCAAGTTTGCCTCACGCATTCTCTTTTAGAAACATGGATCCATTGGCAATCTTTCTGAGGGAGGGGCGGCACACCCAGGTCCATCGTTGTTTGTGCTGATCAACTCAAAGGTTGATCCAGCGTACCACACCACAAATCGAGAATTTTGAGCGGGGAGCCGAAAAAAAAAACGAACAGGAAAATTTTCGCACACGCAGTTCCAGAAGTGCTTTGATGCTCCCACTTTGTGCAAGAATCAGTGCACCACAGATGAAGAATCGGACATCCGAACTTTTCAAACTGCGGCAGGGTCCTTCACGACAACGCTTATCACATTTCGCAGAGCCGCTCGCTCAGTCAATCCCATAAGAATGGGCAATAATTTGTTGACATTTTACAACAGGCTTTAGAAGCCAAAGCTTTCCAGACATGCGAGCACGGCCACACAAGAGTGAGCACGGGCATTCTTCAGCTGCAAATTACAACGTCAGTTTTGACAATTTTGTGCATTTTGTGAGGTTTTTCAAAGAGTCAACGGGGACGCGCGGGGGAGCGCCGATAGCATGTCGTCTTGACAACGTGAATATGAAAACACAGGAGCCAGACAACAATGGGATGACAAAGCAACAAAGGGGATAATTTCTTCAAATTACATGCAATTTTGGACAATATTCAGCTCGTACGTTTTGTATCGACATCAAAAGTATTTTTGAATGTGTGCTGCTGCTGTCGACATTTTTCGGCAGATTTGTGAGTGATCTGTTCACAAAAATAGGTTTCTTCCTGGATTGGAAGAAAAATGATGTTGGTGTGCGGGCGTGTGTGGAATATGGGTGCGTGTGCGTGTACATGTTGTGTGGAATGATACGTTGTCGCGCGCAGGCGTGCGTGTCTGTATGTGTGTGTGTGTGTGTGTGCGTGTGTGTGTGTGTGCGTTTGTCTCCCATGCTTACAAGTTGGAACGACACGATTGCGCAGGCATCTGGAGAAAAAAACTCAACAAAGACTGTAGAAAGGAGACCGTTGAATTGACACCTTTGCGTCTCCTTGTCGCCCATAGCTGACGGAGCACGACGCGTTCGAGGACTGGCCGGACGGCCACTGCCGCTACGTGTACGTGGGCGACTGCGAGGACGCGCGACGTCACGCGTCCGGCTGGGCCATGCGCAACACCAACAACCACAACGTGAACATCCTCAAGAAGTCGTGCCTCGGCGTCCTCGTGTGCAGCAGGAACTGCGTGACTGAGAGCGGTGCGAGGATCCACCTCAGACCCGCCATCTGCGACAAGGCCAGGAAGAAACAAATCGGTGAGTCGAAATGTCCAACAGCCAGAGATATCACACACAAGCACGCACACACAGACACAGACACAGACACAGACAGACAGACAGACACACACACACACACACACACACACACACACACACACCACAAAGCACGAATATACACACAAATACACACAACGCCGTGGTCACGACAGGGACAGAGACACGTACTCGCACACACGCTCGCTCGCACACACATTCGCGCGAGTTCACCACACGTGCAGACATCCAAATCCGGCGAGGGGTCTATCTCCATCATGCAAACATTCGGGGAAACACAACTTCACATTTCAAAATGTCCCACAAAACTCACTAGCCACAATTTTGAGTGGATAATGCGTAAATGATGCGAACACGAGCCTTGCCGCAGATAATCTGTTTTTGAGTAGTTTTTCCGAAAAATAACACGGCATGAATCATGTGAAGCCGCAGCAGCGGAAAGACCATTACAAAGGCAAATTGTCTCGTAAATTCACCCACTTATTTCCAGGGCTAATTAGTCCCCCGGTAATTACCGATCAAGCACCGAGAATAACTAACTCATCCCGAGATCGATGGCGTTGCTGCGCTGTGAGAGAGTGCACCCCGCACGGCGTCAAAATTCCCACGTCTACGTCCACGTCTACGTGGTTTTGCGTCTTCCACAGTAAACTCTTCCCAATGTTGCGCGCATGCACTTGATGACGGCACAATGTTCCACGCAAATTTCACCACATCTTGAGTGTGACTTTTTGTGTTGTGTTGATGCCTGAACGATCAGAATCTGACACATTGAAAAGTTTTCAGAGAAACTTCTCACAGCAGAAGAATATATACACTTGAGGTCCAGCATTTGGTCAGGGAAAGAAAGGCGAAAGAAAGGCGACACCCTTTGGGGAGGGAGGCTGGATGTCAACTTGACAAGTGTTCGAGCACAAACTTGCAGTTTTGGCTGAATTTTGTTGTGTTTTTTTTTCGGCAGTATGGAGAGTAGGCTCGGCCTGAGATGACCATTTTTACAGCGTATCACCGAGTGTACTCCACAGCAAATAACTTCTGGGTTTCATGACATTAGTCATCAGATCCTTCCGGAATTCACTGTTGATTTGATGCCTCGAAACCATTTCAGTTGTATCTGTGAAACTCTCCTGGTTGTGTGCACCACCAAAAAGCAAAAGCGACGAAATTGATAGATTGAGGAACAAACACGTTTGCAATTTCGCCTGCTGTGTAGATCAGAATATGTCGCAAAAAGATGGTTTGTGGTTTGGCCGCAGCTCAAGTGTTTCCGAATCCGCTTCAGTGAATCCGATATCGATATCCGTCGAAGCGATGAATTTTCCATTTGTTGAAAATTAATTTTCAATCCCGTGTTTTTGAAGTGTTAATTCGCCGTGATAATTAGTTTGGCCCGAGATGAAGAGGAGTGAAGTCACGGGGGGAAGGGACGGGGACAAAGCGCCTCGGTGAGAGGGGGGAGGGGCTGCGGGGCCAGGGAAAGGGAAGCAACACCACGGGCACACCACGGGGAGGCTCAGGTCCCCAAAATCCAGAAAATTTTTCAATCTTCTCATTTTGCGTCATTTTGTTTTGTAAAAATTCTTGTCCGCTTTGTTTCCTCGTGATTGTTCTCAACCTGTGTCGATGTGGCGCGAACTTCCCTTCAGCCGTAACAAACCCACCAAAATCACTCAAAAAGTCACAATATGGGCCCCTCCTTATTCTCTGCCCAGAAAAGCGCAACTCTGCTGGAAGCCCACATTTATGCAACTCAAACCAAACAAAGGTCGCACAAAAAGACTCATAATTTTGCATCAAAATTTGCTGGGGTATCGACTCATGACCAAACTCTGGACAGAAAAAAGGGAAAGTTCTCTTTCAAATTTAGATTGAGTGTCCCCGTGGCCGGAGGGAGTGACTTTCAAACCCACGATGCGCGCGCTGGGAGCATTTCGCTTGACACGAAGCGCATCATTTTTGACAATTTTCAGAATTGCGTCGCCTCAGGGTGGGGCAAGCGTTTGGATTGCTGTCTCTGTTGTTGCTCTTTTTGCTGGTGCAACAAAAAGTCCAGGTGCTGCTCACGACCTTGTCCGAGAAGTGTTTTCTGCCAGCTGCGATTTGACCTTGCGGACCAAAACACTGGTGACAATTCTGAGAGACTTGGAGTTTTGTTTGTTCATTGAAGAAAATGAAACTAAAGCGCGCAGCAAGAGAAAACTGCACACGAACCTGTCGAAAAATGTTGAAAAATGTCTTGTTCCGCGAACCGAACATGTTAAAACATTCAACACGAGAGACTGTGGCTTGCTCCCTTGCAGAATTATAGTTCGCTTCCCTCATTTGCGCTGTTTTACTTGGAAATAGATTTCTTCAGTCAAAATGCCACCCGAAGTCCTTTCGCAGAACCCAATGCTGGGTCCGCTGGAGAGAACGTCACAAGTCGTGGTTCACTCAGGTGCCCATGCAGACGTTGAAAGTTTGGTCCTTTTTGTGTGTTTCAGGGAAGCCGTGCCCGAACCCTCCATGCACCGGTGTCCTGGAGATCCTGCCGTGTCGTGGGCACTGCGGGTACCCCGTCACCCACTTCTGGCGCCACACGAACGGGTCCGTCTTCTTCCAGGCGAAGGGGCAGCACGACCATGCGCAGCCGGAAGTGAAGGCGTCCGCCGAGGCGCGGCGCCACACGTACATGACGCGCGAGTCGCGCGCAGGCGCGGTGAGTTGGCGTCCTTCTGTCGTTCTGTGTGTGTGTGTGTGTGTATGTATGTGTGTGTGTGTGTGTGTGTGTGTGTGTGTGTGTGTCGGCGTCCTTCAACTCTTCCAAGTGTTGACAAGAGCTTGACACAGAAAAAGTCCACGTATTTCTTGCGTCGTCTGGGAATGTTTCCTACGAGTTTGGGTGCGGTGCTGACTTCACCCATACAGACGTACACAGAGTGAACCAAGTCAAACTTATTTTCTTCGTGTTTGTCTGCAGATGGGTGAGCGAAGCCGCGCGGCTCGGAAGCGAATGTTCCTGGACGCGGTGGAGCTGTCAGCGGGGCCGGGCTCCGTCTCCGCCGCGCCGCCGGGGCTGAAGCTGCCGCGGCTGCACGGAGCCCCGCCCGGGCCTCCCGGAGGGCCCCCGGGCTCCGAGTCCCTCCTCCCGCCGCCGCCCCTCACCGACTCCAAGGGAGACATCATCTGCTCCTGCCCACCTTTCGAGTGCCTCTGCCGCCCAGTGGGCATCCCCGGCCACGCCCACCACACCCACCACCCAGATGCGTTCATGCAGGGTCCGAGTTCCCACCACGTGCTTCCGGCCTTTGCCCAGCCTCCCCTGTTATCGCCCTCCTCCCTGAGCTTCCAGTCCCACACCACCGTCACCAATCCGTTCGAGAGTCTGGACCACGGGTACCAGCAGCCCCCGCCCGTCATGAGGGAATCGTACAATGAGTACTTTGACTTGAGTCCCAGTATGGAGAGGTTCTCCTCCGCCGGCGGAGGCTTCCCGCCCCCACCGTCTTCCACTTCTTACTTCGAGCCCACTGCGAGCGTGAAAAGCGAACCCATCATCATTCAGAACCAACCGGCCGGACCCATCTACAGTAAATCCAGATCGAGTCCCGTCGCAGACTGTATCTACGGCGCGATGAATCCGGGGGAGCAGCCTCCCGTGTTGCCCAGCTACGCGCACGCGCAGTCGCACCGCGCCGGGCTCACCACGCCCATCGGGAGCGAGGGCAGCAGCAGCGCATGCGCCAAGTCTCCGTACAAGAACCAGTACGCGTCTCCTCCCCCGCAGTACGGCTTCGCGGGGTCCATCAACGATCAGCCGCAGTTTCTTCCCTTGGGACCCTCCGACCAGGTCTCGGGCCTCCAGAACGGCCGCTGCTCCACCGCAGAACTCTCTCCGACGACTCTGGACCAGTTCGAGTTCAACGATGCAGCGGACTTCCTGTCTCTCGATCAGCCAATCAACAAGGAGCTGCCTGCGCCCGCCTGCGCCTCGGCGGCCAATAGGAAGCAGGCTCCGACGGTGACGAGTAGCGACGTGACCCGTGGCGCCACCAGTGACCTGTCGTCGCTGCTCGGCCTCCCGTCCATCTCCTCGTTCCTGGACGAGGGTCGCGAGGACGGCGGCGCCGGCGGCGGCGGGGACGGCGAGCCGAGCGCGACCAGCGAGCATCTCGAGAAGATCCTCGGCCTCAGCCTCAACTACGGCGGCGGGGAGGGCGGCGGCAGCCCGGAGTCCCGGGGCTCCACCGGCGGCGGCAGCGGCAGCGGCACCGACTCCCTGTCCCCGGCCTCCAGCAGCGACCAGAAGGTCCCTTCAGACGTGTCCCCGCTGTCCCCGTGCAGGGGCCCGACCCCGCCCTCTCTCATCGAGCTTCAGCCTCTCAAGACAAACCACAGCAACACGAACAACAACAACAACAACAACAACATGAGCCCGAAGAACATCACTGAGATGTTTCTGGCTGGAAAACAGCAACAGCAGCAACACCACCACCAGCAGCGTGTGTCCGCAGCAGCGCGGAACCTTCACGACATGAGTCGCCAGCAGCAACAGCAGCAACAGCAGCAACAGCAGCAACATCTGCACTTCAGCGCGATCAGACTCCCTCCTCCGGCCCCGCCCTGTTTCTCGGGTCCCTCGGACCCTGCGTCCTTCTCCAGACCCGCCGCCCCTGCGGAGATGCAGCAGATGAACTGGTTCGGCTTCCGTTGACCCAGCGCGCCGCGCTCCAGCTGTTCGTATCGAGCTTTAGAAACGAGGAACGGGTATAATTCCAATAATTCCAATAATTTGCGTTTGTACGTGACATCTGTGGGTCTGAGACTGGGTTCAAACTGAAGCGTACGAGCAGGTCAACGGACGCTGCTGGCGCCGAAATACACAGCTAACATCTCGCTGTTGTTCCTTCGCTGACCCCAAGCAGACATCACGACCGAGGAAGAATACGGCCCTTCGCCCAGTCAAGACAATGTCTCGAACCCAGTTTTCACGGGCCGAGTTTCTTTTCTTGCTGTTGCTCAGACAGTCGCTGGTTCCACGCTTGCAAGGCTCGTTGACATGGTAACGATGGTAACGCCTGGTAACAGTAGGTTCAGGGTCGCAAGGGGACCAAGAGAACGGATCTCATGTCAACGTTCAGCGCGTCGCGTATTTTACTCACTTTTCGAGTTCGCTTTGCTGTCGAACGTTTTGTTTGCATTTATGGCTTCACATATCTGTTGATAGCGACTTTTGGCGACGCAAGTATACGCATCGACGTTGGTGTGTACAGAACACGCAGTGCTTGATTACCACACAGGGGCGTTAGGCACAGACGTGAAACGTTCACATAAACGTGCACCACATGCTTGCGGGAGGTCGCTGTTTTGTCTCTTCTTGAGTGACGTACGAGTCAGTTCCGGACCAAATGCGGTTGAAATTTGCCAGTTCCGGTAGTTTCCATGGCAGCCAGACTTAATGAATCCACCACGAGACATTCCAACCACGCCTTACTCTGACACCTCTGAGTTTGTGACTGGGTGTAAATAAGGCCAGAGTACATTTGTTCATATCGTGTGCGAACTAGTCCAAGAATCGTTTCATTCCAGCTATTTATTTGCTTCATTTTTATGTCTCAGTACATGTATATGCACTGTACTGTTGTCGAATGTGTAAAGCCATGTACACATGTATCATAGGTTTGACTCCAGGGCAGATCCAGGGAACTCTGGCCCCCTACTTCTGAATCCCGGAAAACACAATCCACATTTTGCTCCAGGTGCGCCTGTTGCAACTGCATGCAACAAAAAATCTTTGGCCCCTTCGAACAACAAAAACTCCCAGACCCAACCCTGAACCTGCCCCTGCGTTTGTCATGCTTCGCAGAAATTCCATTGTGAGGGATTTGGAATTTTAAGCGCAGAAAGTACGTGTCTGTGCCAGTACTCGTGCGTTGATCATTCCGACCGATTCTTGTGCGAAGCCTTCGGGTTGTACAGATTTTGACATCCATGTATTTATTTTCATTTGCCAGTTCAAGTTCATGCTGCGTTCATCAGAGTGAAAAATAAAGCCACACACCAACCACAAAAACACAATTTTGTATTCTTCCAGGAAAGCAAAACGAGCCGCGGTGCCTTTCGTCCGTGCCCTCTCCTCTCGAAATTGTTGCCGCTGAACCCGAGCTGCGTCCTGTTCAGTTTCAATGAATCCGAAAACGTCAAAAACTTCCTGCTTTCCCAAGCGTGATTTCGGATGGAGCGAAACGTCGGACCAACCGGAGGTTGGATTCTGAGGACGAACAACAGCAGTCCGATGTCTGTCCGTGTCGGGGACAACGAAAGTAGCAAGAGGAACAAACTCTCTCAAAGTTCGTATCACATGGTTGTGTATTTATTTGTACAAATATGTACACCGCAGAAACTCACACAGCATTCACCGTCGCAAATTTACACGCGAATCATAAATAATCATTGCATTCCGGGACGCCGAGTTCACACCACATGCGTCACGTGCTGCGTTTCGGAACACGTCAAGCGATGACGTAGCAGATGAGCCCCGTGAATCCAAGGAGCACGCGCGGCACCGAGAAACACACACAGATGGCGCACGCGAAGTGCTCTAAACATACGCACGCGCAAACGAAAAGCTCCCTCCCTGCCTGCACTGTTCCCGAGACACCTGATGCTCTTGAGTACTGCATAACGAAATGAAAAGGCACTGATTGCTCTCACACCAACACAAACTGGGCGTGTTCGATTTGCTGAGCGACTCACTGTGTTCGCATTCGCCGCGGTGCGTGCAACGAACACGCCTGATTTTCACACGTACGAATCTGCGCACCGAACCACGTGACCGACCCACGTGCGAACCCACAGTGAGAAGGAATGTCTTCGCGGATTTTGCCACCATACGGATGAAACCTGTTTCACACAGGAAGAGCCAAGCGTGCGTGTGCAAGAGGACGAAGATCCCGCTTCAAACGCAGAAATTGGCGACACTGCGTGCGTGGAAATTGACACAGATATCTGAATTTCCACGTGGAATTAAAAACATGCAAACATATGGCATTTCGGCGCACCGCAAAACTCCCCCAACTCTTGCACACGAACGCAAAGCATCACTGCGTGAACGAGGCATAAAGAGCCGCTGCGAGCACGTTTTGCAGCGCTTCTCGCATAGCAACATGAAAAAGGATAATTCTCGTTTTGAGCGTGTGTGACAAAGAAGAGGATGAATTTTACACAACAAGCTCACTCCAAAGATGTTGGCACAACACAAAATTTGCACGAAGCGAACATTTCTTTCTGCGTGAAGAGAGAATAAATTCTGCGAAAACTGTTTCCCAGTTCTTGACCCTCACGACACTTCCGATACACACACGTTGGCACAATCAGCACACGCACGGCCCGCTCGATTTGTGTGCGTCGGACAGTCACTATGAACGAAAACATTTCTCTCAACAGCCCGACTGGAACGCAAACCTGCGTCAAAAGCGCAAAGTCAAGCGCGACGTACTGAGCCTTTACTGACGCACAGCCAGCAGGTAAAAAGCGGCCAGAGACAAAAACACAACACAACGACGCAACTGTTTTTCACAGACACTGAGTTGAAACGCATGTACACAAGCAACCGGGTTCTCTTGCTCACACAGCCATACAAACGGCACGGGACTACGTGGGCGAAGACCAACGTTGAGCCTGCAGCGCTGTTACCCAAGTGGAGCGGGGTTCATGTAGTGAGTGAATAGAAGCTGCAGTCCCAATGCTGCGACCAAGGTTTTGTGGGCTCGCAGTTCGATTCACCCCAATGCTGAACTAAGTTGCGTGATTGCTCATACGCAGATCCAGGGTGGTGGTGGTGGGAGGGCTGACCCCCCCCCCCAAATTTGTCCTTGAAAGACGCAGAGGGGTTGAACTAGAATCTTCCCACCAACCAATCCCGGATCCGCTGGGTCTGTCGGTCCCACGCCAGGGCAGCACTGCGGTCTCAACGCCAACACTGCGCACAGCAACACAACGCAAACAAGGCACGTACCGAATCTGCATCCACCAAGAATACAAAATGGTTGAAAAAAAATCCCCCCCCCAAAAAAAAAAACAACTCGCAGATATCAAAGTTGAAAATCTATTCGCAAAGAATCTACGCGCAAGGAATCTGCGTGCAAAGTTGCTGGGAATGTGTTTGAGTGTGGACAAAGCTACGGGACTTGACAACACCCAGAGTCGGCACACCGAGAGACAGTCCTCGTAGGACTGACATGCAAAAGCCTCAGAGGGCAGGTTTACAAACGGTACGTCAGGCGCTGCCTCCAAGACACAGAAGTTTGTCGCAGCGTCTTATGCAGGGACGCAACACGTGACAAGTTCGTTTTGCTCTGTGGCAGGGGGCGACACAACAATGAAACATGTAAAGAACAGTGTCCGCAGAATTCATCTGCAAGTTCTGTTTCAAAATACGCCGGCTGTTGGATTCGTAGATATCGCCGGATTGTTACTTTCAAAATTGTCACAATCTGCAGGATTTTTCATGGAAAATGCTCAGTCAATTCAAACAGACAACAAACATCTTGACAACAAGCCGCATTCTTTCTCGCCACTTCAGCGCGTGGCACACACACACACACACACACACACACACACACACACACACACACACACACACACACACACACACACACACACACACACACGCACTCTAAGCGAGAAAAAAAAAAATCTCTCTAACAA
>JAAUXT010063641.1_pt1 | contig 31192 bp, 12 predicted proteins | sample 7278171 | NCBI WGS metagenome assembly JAAUXT01 (sample SAMN14350112, study PRJNA611818) | marine sediment metagenome | isolation source: surface marine sediment (1.8m) | place: French Polynesia: Moorea | collected 2018-08
AAATTCAAAGATGACGTAGGAACAGTTGAACTGTAAGAATAAATCCCGAAGTTAGACACTATCCTGAATGGTCACACAAGCACACAATTCAATGATGATGTTCAAGGACACACCAGGGTTTTATTGCTCTGTTAGTGACACAGACGCGGACATGGATGCTGAGGCAGATGCGCTAGCTAACACTGGCAGAAGATCCCAGTTAATTGCTATCAGCAAGACGCTGCCAACTGTCGAGTATGAGTTCAATGCGTAACTCATGAGTGAGTGTGTGTCACTATTTATTGCATTCTTGCGCACAAGTATTAGCATAGAAAATAGATGCGCAAAAAATTAATGATAATTATGTTTGCATCACTATTCATCTTTATTGCCCATTTTTTCACAAGTGGCTTTCATGCCTTGCAAAAGAGCACTTTTCCAACCACATTTTAAAAAAAAACACAAACTATTTCCTGCAGTCTACCAGATGGACAATAGGTTGCTGCTGCTTTGCGTGCTGCACCAGGTGAGCATGATGCTCCATGTCTTTGAACAAAGTTGTCCCACACATGAAACAAAAAACCATTTTTTGTGGCACTCAGCATAGTGGCACACAATTTCATGTGTGTCCAATGAAGCAAAGAAGCAATTCTGCTCTTGACACACCTCCACATTTTCAAGTTGCACCACAACCTGACTTTGAAACAATTGTCCGATAATCTCTCTTCACATGGCAGCCTCAGCGGCTCTTCCCTCCTCTTCCAGGGCATCACAATTCCTGTGTGCCCTGGCCACAGCTTCTCGCAATTCATTTTGGGGCAAATTCTCCATTCTGCAAAAGGGAGGGCCACATTTTCAACAAAGCGTTCTCACATAAATGAGCAATCAAGTACTCACTCAGACCCACCAAATAGACCCCATTAACACCTTTGAGTTTTATGCATGCCTGGCTCGTGTGCATCAATTAGCTGTTGAGACATATACTCGCACGACTTGGTAGATGCTCAGCAATGTTGGTACACGCGCACATTCAACATGATCAACTAAAAAGCAAAATGAAACGGTCTCACAACCATGTCTGCAACTTCGTGAATGGTTCCTGGCACAAAAAACATGTTCAGCATACATCTACAGGTGCTGTTCACACCCCCAAAACTTACACAAAACAGCTACTGGATGTGCGGGCATGAGCTGGTGTGACTTCGGATGCGGTGAGATGCTTCTCATGACCAAAACTGCAAAGGAAAGCCATGAAAAGTTCGATAATCCAACCACCAAACTCAATTATCGCTCACTGCATCTTACCGAATCTGCACAGAAACACTTGCACTTGAGTACAATTTCACATCATTTTGATCACAACAGTTCTTGCAACCATTTTCAGACATATTCTCATGCTTTTATGATGTGTGTGTGGTATTTCATTGCTTTTTTTTCAGTACTTACCAAATTGTGCACAAACACAGAAGAGTTCTACTTCCAGCTGAAAAATCACCGCAAGATGTCACCAGAAAGCGCCGTTCTATGTTCCCACCAAATGCCGTGCATAAGTGTTGTTGAGACATAAGCGCCGCATCGCACGTCGCAAGTCGTGATGGCGCGCGACGTGCGACGTGGCGTTGAACAAAACGTGGCAGCATAAACTCTCTAGTGTCACACGTGTTGCCTCATGCAATTCGCAGGTCACTGGCAGTGGGCTGGATTTTAATGCGTGCAGTGCATGAGTGGCACAACATGTTCACCAAATTTCAAGAGTGACAACCTTGTTGGCTGTTCATCAGTTCATCCACTGAATATATTTTTCTGCTCCCTGGATCTGGCAATTGGGCCATTTTGGTGGGAGACCATACATTTGCTCACACTGTGTGTGTGTGTGTGTGTATGTGTGTGTGTGTGCGTGTCATGTGTGACACGTGCATGGATGTGCGTGTGTGCCATGATTGTGCGTGTGCGTGTATGTGCATTTTGCCACATGTGTGAGCATCACAGAGCTCTTTGTTTTCAGGTACGTACACGTGTGCGTGTGTTCATGTGTATGCGCACGATGTGACCGCACGCCCTTCGCCAAGCGGAAGGTGCTTTGATTTTGATGGGACCCAAAGGCTTGACGCACCCAGGATGAGAATGTCACAAGGCGCTGTCACCAGCTTTGATGCTGCTCCATTCATGTGTGTGTCACAAAACTTACATGCACGGCGTGTTCAGTGAGAACCAGCCCTGAGGCGAGGACACCATTCCCCCGCATGTTGCCACGTACCCCACACTTCTACTGTGCCACAGGTACATTCCAAATGGTCCCAATGGACGTCCACTGCATCAAGAAGTTCAGGCACTTGAAGCCAATTGAAACGAGTTATTTTTTCTGTCGGGCCCTTTGAGGCAGTCAAAAACGACGTTTTCTGTCTGGTCACAGTCTGGGTTCTCTGCAGAGTCCAGACTCTGGGACAGAGATCAGACCCCGACCTCTTTCACACAAACAGCGTCGCCAGCGTTGCTTCCAATGGGAGGGGCTTTTCTCAGGGTCAGTTGGAGCTTCTGGTTTCTTGGAGGACAGAACTTTGTGCTTCTCTGACCTCAAGGACAGGTTCATGCCTCTGGTATATCCAGGCATCCTAGGGCTGGCCTCTCCCTTCCTTTTTCCTCCTCTGGATCTGCTGCCTCATACCAGGCTGGTCCTGCGCAACATGATTCAGACAAGGTTTTACAGGGATTCAGCAATGCTTTTTTCTCCAGTTACATGTCTGACAACAAGGGTTACCTTGAAATGAAGCTTTATTCACCTCTTTTGCACTTTCTGCAGAGCCCTTGAAACTTTACATTGAGTAAAATGGGATAAAACAGGGGATTTACAGGCATAGCAACACACAGTGCCCCAACCAGCAACTCTTGGGGATATGTTTCTACAAATAAAATGTACACAAAAATACTGGAGGCAGGAATCCAACACACAAAATTTATCATGCAAGCAAGTGCTGCTTTTGTGGCAGTGGATGTCTGCTTTGTGGGTGACTTTGATTCAATCTTCAGGGCTTGAGTGGTTACTTTTTGTACAATTTTGTGATACAGAAAGACAAGAACAAAGGCCAAGATTGTTTCCACAAAAACAAGCAGAGAGATTGTTACTGTTGAAACAAAACTATTATTGAATGGTAAACACAATATTGTATCTAATTTATGGTCATTTAATGTGAAATTCAAAGTGCTGGACACAGTTGAATAGATAATCACTGCACTCAATGTGTGTCCTGTTATTTTTGTTGAAAATGAAATCTGTTTGAAATTACTTTCCAAAGGGAAGTGGATGACAGAGTATCTTGAAACTGCTAAAATTGTCATGTAAATTGTGCTTGCCACACTGTAAAAGATAAAAAGAAAGCTTACGAAGGAGCAAAGAAAGCTTTTCCTCCACTCAAAAAGCCTTTATTGCAAATGAACCTCCAAAATGGATATTTGCAGATGCAACAACAAGGATCATAATACAAAACAATAAGTATGAAGCAGAGATAGACAATGCAAATAAATTGTAGGATTTCTTGGTGTTTTGATTTGGTGAGCTTAGTTTTGGTTGATGTTTGAGCTGTTGCATGTTGTACAGCAAGCAAATAGCATTCAGAGATATTCCAAAAACACCAATGGACATCAGCACAAAGGTTACAAATGGTGGTTTTATCATACCAATGCATGGATGTGATTCTTTTGCACCACATTTGACAGTTTGCCCAAAGCAGCAGAAAATATTGAGAGAAGAATTGACAATTATAATGCTGTCCATTATATGGTTAAACATATCTGCTGGTACAAAAGCAATGGGATTGTTCATCAAATCAAGGTGTCTCAACTTCAGGAGAGATGAAAAATAGCATGATTCAAGGTTAGTTAATTTATTTTCTGCCAAGATTAATTTCTCAATGACTTCTGTTTTGTGGAATGTATTACAACTGATAACAAAAATCTTATTTCCTTTCAAATCCACATATTTAATCTTTGGGAAGACACCAAAGCATTCTCCAACCAACTGTGTGATGTTGTTGTCTGATACTATCAAAATTTCTAGAAAGGCTTGATTAAAGATACCCTTTGGACTGCAAATATGAAGAAGAGAATTGAGGGAGATATTTAAAAACTCAACATGAACAAACTTGCTCAAGGTAAGCCCTAATTGTACCAAACTTAAAGCCTGATGAAAATGTAAGAAGATGTATTTGTGAGGCATAGTTGTTTTGATAACTTGTCCATCAAGTTTCCTGCACAGAAATGAGTATAGTACACAAAAACAGGAGCTGGGGCACACTGCTTTGCTCAAATCACAGAATTCTTCATCATCATTCTCTGGGCAATCAGTAATATTGTCACAAATGCTAAAATTTAGAATATGGATGAGTGAATTTGCACAATGAAAAAATCCCAGTCTACTTGTTGTGATGCAAATATCTTCATCATATCCAAGAGGACAATCCCAATATCCATCACAAACATATCTCCAAGGTACACAGTAATATCCCAAACACTTGAATGTATTCTGACAGGGAAAATATTCACAGCTATCCAGATGAAATCCATTCTTACATTGCACCAATGACCTATCTTGTTTTCTATCCAGAATATTGTAAATACACTTTTCACAATTTTTCTTATCTTCCAAAACTGACTTTTGCCTTGGTCTTTTCTTTGCAATTTTATGTGTGTCATTGACAACTCTGCTTTTGCTGATGTTTGGGAGAAAAGATTGTGAAACCAGGTTTGCAATTGATCTGTTTAAAATGTTCAAGCTGCAAATAGTTTCATCATCATATTGAACACAATCTCTGACATTATTACATATTTTCCATGACAAGATTATTGAACCATTTTGACAAAAGAACACATGATTTATTGAGAAAATTGATTCCTGGCTCTGAATTGCAATTATAGTTTTTGGGCTGTCTTGTTGTGTTCCTTCCTTAGTGTTGCTTGAAGCACAGAAAATAGATGCCCTGTCCAAAATTTGTTGATCACAGGAAATCTTTTTCCAAAATAAGCTGCTGGAATGCCACAACAACAATATGGTACATGACATATTCTCTGGAGAACTGCTTCTGTTGAAGCCAGTCAGTCTTGAAAGTTTTTCAAGAACCTGATGGCCGTGAAATATTTTGCTCAAATCTGTTTTTTGCCTTTTGTATTCTGAGAAGAGTTCTGAATACCTCATGTCTGTTTCATCGATTGGAAAGTATTTGGGTTGTGAAGCTTCTGTGTACCACTCCAAAAATTTTGCATAGGATTTCCATGATTTTTCCACACCATGAATGTGTGGCAAATAACATTGATAAAACAATGCATTCACAGGATTTCCATTTGTCCAGGTGTTCTTGTTTCCCTGTTGAAGTAATAAAACATCTAATTGTCAAAGTGTGTCTCTGTCTCCTTCATGGATGAGTTTGTAAGTTTTACCAGTAAAGATAAAAAAGCACAAGAAAATATTTTACCTCCCAAACAAGTCCCACATATATTCCTATCACCTCATACAGAAAAGAAAATTGCAGTCCTTTGTGTGGGTTTCTTTGATAATGTTGAGAAACATTGCACTGGTACATTTCAATTTGCTCCTTCAAAATCTGCATGTCTTTGGTGCTGTGTACAGAGGGAAGATACAATCCTCTTGACCTGCATTCATCTTGTGCTTCCATCCAACTGACAAACTGATAAAAATATTCAGTTGTTAAATTTTCACACAGATTTGTAAGCACTAAATGTGGTTTCATAACTGCTTTGTTCCTATTTAAACCCTTTTGAACAACATGAATGGTTTCTATGTGAGGTAAAAGTGGTTTACTGATCAAAACTTCAAAAAGACACTGCATAGGAAATGAGTCATCCTCAGTGGATCTGAGAGAACATAAAATGTAATCAAAAGTTGGAATTACAATTTCAACATAAAATGCTGGAAGGACAAATTGCAGGTTTGGAACTTTTTCATTCAATTGGATTTTCAGTGTTCCATTCTGATCATTCTCAGTGAGATTTACTTGCATATAGGCACTGGAGATACCACTCCCAAACTTGGATTCCAAGCTGAAAAATTCTTCCTCCAACAGTAATGTTTTGTAAGAAGACACACATATATTGGTTTTGTTTGCAAATGTATTTCTTTCAAGGTGACTCTTTCTCCAAGCATTTGCACACAAATGAACCCATGCTGGCCACAGAACATCTGGTGGAAGCCGAGTTGCTGGGTAGAAGATAGATTGACAAGTTAACTTCTGTATAAATACTGTCATCCAGCTGTGCCACAAATACACTGCAGGTTTCTTGGAATACAGATAAAAATTGACAGAGGAATGGTAGCCTGCTGAGGTCATTATGTCATGGTTTGTCCTGTTGTCATTTGATACAATGAACATTTTCCAGAATGGTGATTTGGAAGTTGGTTCAAATGGAACATCACATGATGATCTATCTTGCACAAGAGGATTATTCTTTTTATAATTGGATAGTCTGAACTTTTCAGTCCTGCTTGAAAATGATGAAGTATCATTGAACATGCTTTTGTAGAGCACCATGCTAGACTGTAGAGCTATTATATAGGGAATCATGTGAGTTTCTATTTGTAATTCTTTCAAATCATTCAGTGCTGTTCCAAGGACAATATGGTTGGTGATCAAAGAACCCTTCACACATCCTGAGCCATACTTTGGAGTCATTTCAAACAATGAAACTTGCTTTGCTGTGTTGACCTTTGTTTTAAAAACAAGAATGACACACTGAGACCCTTCTCTCAAAATTGCATATTCACCAGAGCGAGATATAAATGAGAAGAAAGGTTTTGGTTCATCAATAATGTGGTAACTTTTCCTGGAACATGTGGCCTGCATGGGAAAATATCTTCCACTGCAAGATGTAAGGGACACAGAGAGCTTTGCCTTTACAAGACTGTACTGTGAATAGTAGTAACATACAACAATGAGGTACTCTGTTGAGACCTCAGTCACAATAATGTGCTGTTTGAAGTCTGAGCTTTTGTCATACATAAAGGAAAGACTCAGCAATTCATAACTTTCAAATTGCTTTACTTGTTTATCAACAACAGCAATTCCACCAAAAATGTCAGGGTTTGCTGGATCCTCTGGCCCAAAGTATTGCACATAATCAACACTGAGGTTGAAAGAGAGTTTTTCAGGTTGTTTCAACCAAAGTGTGTCAAACATTATGAAATTGTTGTCAGGGCAATGTTTTCCAAATACAACATCAAAGGTTGTATTTCTTTCAAAGTTGCTTTTAACTGTTGTTATTTTGTCTTTTCCAAAGAAAGATAATATTTCTTTTTGAAGGCTTAATACTGCAAGAACAATGGTTGCTTGAAAAGATGATAAAAGAATCTGGGGATCTGCAGATATTTCAAACTGCCTTTCTGCACTTTCAGTGGTTGGTCCATCAAAAACAAGGATATCATGTTCAGACTTCAGAAGCAATAATTGGTATTTATGCACCTTTAGGTGATAAATTGAACATTTAAATGGATGCTTGTCAAACAACACAAAGGTTTGCAAAATTGCTTTGTTCTTATATTCATTGTGACCTCCACAGATGGAATCTCTTGCACATACTTCATTGGGGCACAAATGAAAAGACTTCATTGTTTGAGAATCTGTGATTTGGTGCTGCAATTTGAAAGTGGATGAGAACTTTGCCACAGTCCAAACTGTAGCAATGTTGCTTGTGTGAATCAATGTCCAGGGATGCCTTTTGCCACAGAAAAGATGTTCAGCACTTTTCTTGCTGCTAAATTTTGCAGGTTGAATGTACAAAAAATCTGCTTCATACCAAAGGAGTGAGCTGTATAAAAATTCAAGAAAGGAGATATTGAGATGAAAAGAAATGTGCACCAAAAGTGCAAACCTAAATTCTTGCCTTTCAGTAGTTGCCAACATGGGATGTGGAAACAGGCAAGTTTGGTAAGCAGATTTGTGTCTCAAAACTGGAACAGAATGTGCCATGCTCATCTTACAGGGATGAAAAGCAACTGCCCTGTCTGCATTTGTTATGTATCTTATTCTTTCTGACTCAGATACTCCAAAAAGCCTTCTCAAATCATGACAGACAGAAAACAAAACTTTTGTTTCCATAACAAGTTTTCCAATGTTTTCCAGCAAGTCAACCAAACTGATGAAGTGGGTTTGTTTTTCTATTATTTGTGAGAACTTGTATTTGCAACTATTGAAAATCATTCTTCTCAATTCTCTTTTGTCTATTACAGCCTTTGACCAAACAAGCAAATCTGTGAGTTGGTCAAATGCCAATGTAACCTGTGATCTCCAAGTAGCAAACACAAAGAATAAAAGGAAACAGTTCAATTTCATTTTGAGGTGTGAAATCTGTCTGCTTGCAGCACTACTTTAACAACAATATGATTCCCCAACACAACTGAAAAAGACTTTGATTTGCCAAATTCTCTTCAAAGCCAAAACAGTTTGATGGTTGCAAAGAAAATTGCCAACCAACTGCAGTTTTGTCCCGGGAACAGAAACAAAGTATGTCATGAAAATTCATTTAAAGTTCAATTGCTTCTGATCTCAATTGGAGAGAAAAATAAAGAAATGCTTACAACACTGCTTTGTCAGATAGAAAACAAATGGGCAGCAAAGAACAGCTTTCTCAAATTGCAACACGATTCCGTGGGAAATTTAGTGGTTGTTTTGCATTCAATACTATGGTTGCCATGTTGTGAGACAAGGTTTCCAAGCAATACAAATTCAAGCACCTCTCACATGCAGACACGCACCGCACACACACATACAAAGCACACAAATACATCTCTGCACAGGAAATGAGACACAATTCTGAAAAATTTACACAAAACACTTCAAAACAATGTTTTTCCACAACGGGAACAAAGAGGCCAACAGAATTGCCAGGCTGAAAATTTTATGTCATGGACGGAAATTGGTGCCATCAGTTAGTGAGTTTTGTCCCGGAAGGCACAGGGCAGACAAGTGCAGATAAATAAATTTGCCCTGGGGTAAATAAGAGAAAAGAAATTATCATGGGTCAGTGGGTGACCGACAGATCGGGCAACAGGGCGCTGATATCTGTCTTGGTTGGTGTCTGAACCTCAGAAGCAAACGTTTGTGAGGTCAAAGGTAGTGTCAGTGGGACGGGGTCTCAACCCTCTTCTTCAAAAAAAAATTTGACATGTAAAAATAGAAAAATAATTCTGCCTGCAAAGTGCAAAACTCGCATCTTTTGACATCACCGCACCTGGCCCCTGGATCCGCCATGGAGGACCCTGGATCCACCGACAGCAATGAATACGAAAGGACAAAGTTCAGAACAGCAGCCTACTGTACATTTTGCGGCGCATCACTCATTCAACACAAAACTCACCATAAAAAAACACAGCACATTGTTTGGCTGTGAATAGCCCCATTAGCCTATCCATCTTTCTCATCCAATATCCCCGATTGAACACATCAAAGCGAGCACAGGGAAACTCAATAGAGCGGTGCGCACGGCTGACGTGACCCGCGCAAATAAACAGCAACGCACAGATGGATGAGTCGGGATTATGAAAGAGGGGACCCCCAAGGGTTCCAGGGAGGACCAGGGGACCTCACCCCCAGGGTTGGAGGGGAAGTCCCCCAAGGTTGGACCCCACTGAGCAATGATCTGGTTGAGTGGGCTCTCACTCCAGAGTTGAACCCCACCTTTTCAGGGTGCAGTTGCATCCTCACCCCCAGGGTAGGACCCCTGTCCGGATATCCAGGCCAGGCCCCAGTCAAAGCAAACTGCATTTCAGTTGGACAGGGTCAGATTTCCGCTAGCAAAGGGACAGACTGTGTTGGACTGTGAGGACCTGACTGAAACTCATTCAGGACCAGGTCAGATTTCAAAGCAGACCAGGCCGGACAATCGCCCCAGGGTTGGACCCCGGTCAATACCGGCTTGGGTCCCCTGACTCCAGTCTTAGGTCCGCTGGCGGGTTCAATCCAGTCGTCTGTCGTGGGTGTGGATGTGGGTGTATGTGGAAAAGGGCCCGACCTCGTCCAATTTGGGAAGAAGACCGGTCAGGTTCGCCCTGCTATGAAGGTGCCAAGCGTTGCCTTTTGTGGCCGGGGTCCCACCCAAACACACCATGATTGCTCTGTGCGTTGTTGCCCTGTGAGTGGGACGCATAGGACAACGCACCCACAGGCGAGTTCTTCAAATGTACCTCAGCTCTGTCTGTGCATGATGTGCCCCATGGATACTGCCAGCTCAGTGACACAGGTGCCATTTGGCCACTCTCGCTGCCAAATTTGGTCATCTGTGCAATTGGGGTACCGCATGTATCGGGATTGGTGTGTGTGTGTGTGTGTATGTGTGTGTGTGTGTTGAAAGTCCACATCGTGGCAGTACAGTTCGAGATAACGAGCAATTCAACGCGTCTCGCGTTGGTGAAAAGCACCGCTTGACACAGAACTCTGGGCTATGGTGACAAGGGCCTTGGCTCAAAACCAGGTTGAACCAGTGCAATTCGGGTCAGTGTCACAGAACATCCCGTCTCACAGTGGATTCTGTACTCACTACACATTGTGCATCTTCACACGCATTCCCTTCCCTTTTGGTGGCACATTGAGTTGAAAGGCGTGAATCAAACATTCATACAGAAACTGCGAAAAATATGTGTGGAACCCAGATACACCCATTGTGCGTTTTTGCACCACATTCGCAGAGCAGAGGCCGCACTGGCGCCAACGACTGAACAGTTCGCATTGTCATCCGTCGGACAAGGGACATTGTCAGGCTGAGGCAGGCACCACTGGGTGCGCCACGCGTTGTGGCCTGGACACGTGTGAGTCAGTGGTTCATGTCTCATCATCTGTGGCACAAACCTGATCACCCCACACCAACGATGAGACACAGACCAACATGGACGGAACGCGTGGCGTGGCATTTTGCACAAAAGCTGAAGAGAGCAAAACAGGGTCCTGGTCTTCTTGGGTTCTTCTGAACCACGCAGTGATGGGATCACCCGTACCGGAACCACATGCCACGTGTCCAACCTCACTTTGATCCAGTATTCAGTTTTACGTCACAGAAAACGACCCAGGCAGGGGCAGATCTCAGGGATGTCGCGTAAAAAACTCCAACTCCCCCCCCCAACCAAGGGCCCCTCACCTCAAACCAGATCCTGGACCCGTCACTGAGGCCTCTGCCAATTGTGTAATATCCCTGTGAGTTGAGCACGTTGTCAGTGTCCGACTCAGCTAATTTTGTTCATCAATATGCAGCATTTATTGTTGGATCTGCATTGCGCACGCGAAGTGATAAAAGCTGCCCCAACTCACCCCGCAACGCGAGTCGAGACGCGTGTGCGGGAATCGTAACATCCTGGCCATGAATACACAATTCACATCCGGGTATGTGGAATTCATGGGGCCTTTGCCCCTTCCTCCGGCGGCTGTCAATTGACATGCAACATACTGGAATGTTTCACACACACGATGGGCTTTTCATGAGGTGCTGAGAAACTTTCCCAGGCTCGTGGGTGGGGCCCCTGAACCCTGACTCACTGAACCCTGGATCTGCTCGAGATTGCCCTGGCCCAGAGACACCAACTTTGGTGGGTTTCCCAAAAAACGCCAAAGGACGGGGCGAATTGAGAGACAGGCAGAGCTATTCCAAGCTCGGGTTTTTGGGAGAGAAAATTCTGTTTCAAAAATCTGTTTCTGTTGAAAATCAAGATTTTCCAAAAATCGTGCTCATCAGGGACAACCCTGCAAAGGTCATCTTGTTGGGGTTGCAGCTTTCCCCGCACCTTGTCACCCAGAACCTGGCCCTGGGACCCCAACATTTTATCCAATTGGACCGAACCGTTTTTGTCACGTGGATCGATGGTCGCGTTTGTCCGTGTTTGATGGTTGAGATGTTATCAGCCCCGCTCCGCAGGGAGAGAGCAGCTCCGAATGGGTTTCAACATGACAGCCGCACAAAACGCGTTTCAATTACCTGGGACACGGAGTTCCCTGAAAACCACTGTTATGAGGCGGATCACATGGAAGTCCAACATTCCCGCAACCTGGATCTTTTGTGTGTTGGTGTGTGTATGTGTGGAGGGGGCCTGCTTCAGTCTTGGAGCTCTGGGTCTCCATTTTAGATGGGGAGCAAAATAAACGGGAGTTGATGCCCAAACCCCTTGGCCCCCACTCCCCTTTCTCCCCAATCGTTCGCGGCACGCACAAAATGATTTTCATCACAAACGTCAAAAATTTTCAGAAGTGGAACCCCCACTCCCCAACCAGACGGGTACGGTGCCCTGCAGACCAGACCCTGGATCTACCTCTGTACCTGCAACGCTGTTCTCAGAAAATCACTTGGCCTGGTGCAGGGAATGCCTGCTTCACACTGAGTGCGTCTTGTCCGTGTGTAAATCGATGGGTGCTGCGTCCCGAGCGACGACGCATTGCCAATCGACGTGTTAGTCCTTGTACTCGTAATGGCACACTAGAAACCAGTGCGGTATACCGTTGCCTCTGCCTGGTACACACTGTGTGTGGTCTCTCTATCCTCGAAAATTGCCCAATCTCTATTGTTGTTGACTTTTGATGGCAGGTTGATTCGCACAATCAGAGTTCGAGATGAGACCAGGAGGGCCTTGTTCAGTCACCCGTAGGGCCCTTCTTGCACGCAGACGGAATGCCCGCTGCGTACCGTGTGAACCCAAAATCTGAAGTACAGCTGTACTCGGAATGAGTGAGACGCGACGCAAAGAAATCTGACGGTGGATCAGTTCTCATCAGCTGAGGCGTCTGACAAGTTGTCTGGAAAAAATCATGATCAATCACTTTGGACGGGGGGGGGGGATGTCATGAGGGTGGGAGAAAACTGCGTCTGAACGTACAAGCCGTGGGCGCTTACGTCCCAGAGGCCGTTGACTTGCACTGAGATGGGCTGGTTTTCGTGCGATATTCCTTTGGAGCAAATGACCTGGTGGCACAGCTGGGTGAGACCCACCCTCCCCGCTCCCATCGCTCCCAACCAAGCACATCGCACTCGCGGTTGCTTTGAACACAACACAACACCCAACCCTTGAACAGGGACAAGTCACCTCTGGACTTGCACGGAAACACAAGGTGCGACACACCCAATTGAAACAATCAATGTGAAACAGGCCTCAAATTCCGTATTCTGAGCAGAAAAGTTCTTCACGTCTATGCCTGTGGGTGGTTTGATCCGTGCTACAAATGCTGACACCAAAGACACAACCCGAGCTAAAGTATCATGCACAAAAATAAAACGGCACAAAAGCCATTTATTTTGTCAAGAAACAAACAAATCTAAATCTTTTCAAAACGTCTGACAAAAGTCTGAGAATAGACTCCACAGCTGACTCCGTTTTGAAAAAAAAGAGACAGAAATGTTCAAAACCTGAGATTTCCCCTGGTTCCATCACAAAAGACTCCAACTTCCATAGGAAGCCGCTTTGTCAAAATTTCCTGACAGAAAAACGTGTCAGTGGAATCCTCTTCACCGGTGAAGCCGTGCAGTGTGAATTTCGCAAAGAGAGGAAGGAACTCCGTGTCACGTGGCAGAACCACACCCACGTGTGAAAACGACACTCGACGGAAATGCAAAACGACTCCGTCTTTGTTTTTCAAAGTCAGTGCCAGAAATTCCAGCAGATCGTGGGAGACCCTGCGTCAAAAAGCTGAAGTGAAATAAAAATGTTCACTTGTGAGACATTGCAATTTTAACGCTCTCTTTTGTCCTGAAAGAAATTCAGCCAACCCCTTTCCACATCCCCAACACACCTAGCCCTCACCCCTCCCACGCGCACACGCACACAAATCACACACTCTTCCCGCACACACCTGGTACACCCTCACAGACAGACAGACAGACAGACAGACAGACAGACAGACAGACACACACACACACACACACACACACACACAGACTCAAGTACAAATTTCTCTCACATCCTCAACTCAGTTGCGCATATTCAGTTTTTCTCGCGTCGTTTCTCCGCAGTGTTCCTCCTCCTCTTGTCCTTGGCTTTGGCCGGGCTTCCCTCTCCCCTCCTCTTGGAGTGCACCAGACCCCTGTCCTCCAGCTCCTGCCACGATGCATTCGTGTTCAGCTCCTGTTGCTGCTGCGCCCTGGCGGGCTGCCCTGTGCCCAGGCCCGAGTCCCCCAGATTCAAATTGAGGCAGAGGTCAGTCAGGTCAAGGACGGTCGGGTCCACGTCTCCAGCGCTGGATGCCGCGGGGAAACTGTCTTCTTCCCCGGCGGAGTCGTCCCCAGGGGCCGCGGGGTCCAGGGCCCTCTGCCCCGCCTGTAGTGCCAGAGCCCCGTCCCCAGCCTGCAGGGAGAGGGCAGGAGGGAAACTGGTGCTGACCTTGTCTCTGTAGGTCCTCCATTGCTTCTTCCCTTTGGGTTTGACTGTTTCTGAACCTTTTGCCTGAGTCTCGACGGGTTCCATCTCTGTGTCTGTGTCAAGGGACTCTTCTTCGTCCAGTGGGTTTTTGCTGCCGTTGTTGCTGGTGTTTGAGTTGGAATTGGAGGCCACCTTGGAGCTGAAGTGCTCCACCCAGCCCTGACAATCCCCAGCAGCCTTGTCCTGGACGTTGAGGTCGAGTTTCCAGTTGATTGCTGTGGCTTCAGGATCTACCATTCCCTGCTCTGGTGTTCTGCTGTTTGCACCAAGATCAGACTGTTGATCGTTGTCACCGTTGTTGTTGTTGTTGTTTGTGTTCTGGTTGAGCTTCTTCTTCTTTGTCCTTGGCTTCTTTTTCCTTTTCTTTTTGGCGCTCTTGTTTTCACTGCAGTTCTGTCCCACGTGAGCGTGGTTCTTGTCGCCATGGCGACTGTCGTCATGGCACACGTTGCAGTCATTGTCACCATGGTCACAGCACGTGTTCTCGTTGTGGTGCTGGTCCACGTCGTCGTGATACACGTGGGCGCGATACGTGACGTCATTGTTCATGTGGTACTTGTTGTCAGGGTACGCGTCGTTGTCATGCTGGATCACCGCGACAGGAAACATGCGGTCGCAATGCGTGTGTCCGTCGCGCATGGGGTCGGCGTGGTGCGTGGGGTTCTGGAAGTCGTCGTGGTGGTGCAGGTCCTCGTGGTACACATCACGGTGGTTTGGTTCACAGTGTCTGTGGTGTTCAAGGTTCCCCTGGTAGGTTTTCTCGTGGTGCCTTGGGTTGTACCTGTGGTCGTCAGGGTATCTCTGGTCCTTGGGGTCTCTCTGGCATGTATCGTTATGTTCCACATCATAGTGGTTTGATTCGTCATGGCACCTCTGGGCATCGTGGTCCCTCTGGTGCGTCTCGTCGTGGTGCCTTGGATCACACCTCTGTTTGTTCGAGTATCTCTGGTCGCCAGGGTACCTCTGGTCGGCATGGTACCTCTGGGCTTCGTGGTACATCTGGTCGGCATGGTACCTCAGGTCGTCTTGGTATCTCTGGAACGTTTCGTCTTGGTCCCTCTGGTGGTACTCGCGCCCCGGGCCACCGCACCCTCGCCCCGCCGCCGCCTGCACCAGCAGCTCCCACAGGATCTGCCTCCGCTCGACGGGGGCCGCCGGCCGCACCACCTCAGACACGTGGAACAGGATCCAGAGGCCCTGCTGCGGACTCCCCATCTGGATCCGCGCGAACCAACGCCCAGCCTGAAATACAGAGAGAAGGACCCTGGATGAGGGGGAACACATCTGCCACGAGATCTTCAAAGGGCTGTGAAAGCGCAGCTAAAACTCGCCATTCCCACACAAATGACGTACCGTAAAATCCCGCGTATAAGACCCCCTTTTGATGCTAAAAAATTTATGCCAAAAAGGGGGGGTGGTCTTATACATGAGGATTTGACATTTGGTATCAAAGTGAAGAGTTAACAGTAGAAATGAGTGAGTAAAGTATCAAAGGAGAGTAAAACAAGACAAAAGAACATTAAAATTAAGTTAGAATAAAGAAATGTATCAAAATTTTGCTCAAGGAGCTCATATTCATATTTTTAAAATGAGAATTAATGCTATTATTACCTTGGGATCAGAAAAAAATCTTTGGAGAAAGTAGTTTTGAAGAGTAATTTCCTAGATTTTAATTCAGACAAACCTAAAATTTAAGTATACAAATAAGTTTCCTGAAAATGTAAAAAAATGGCTTTGTACTGATTTTGTGGCTGAAAAAGGGGGGTGGTCTTATACGCGAAGGGGTCTAATACGCGGGATTTTACGGTAAGTATTGAAGTTTCGTCCCCCTTGACAGAAACCTCGGTGTTGTCGCGTTGTTCCTCAGTAACACGGAGGAGCTCTCTGGCCCACAGTCTCTTCGTGTCTGCTGTGTGCGGATCGCATGGCACATCAAAGTGTGAAGCACATGTCTCTGGAATTCCTTCAGAGGGCGTCAGATCTTGGGGGGCGGGCCCAAAGTCAAACAAAGAAAAAATAATTCCGTGTTGGAAGCAAAATATTTGGTGCTTATGATGCAAATTTTTCGGGCCAAATGAATTTCTCGGGCCTCAAGGGCGGCTCAAGCGTCAATGGCCGCTGAATCCACCAGAGGGTGTGACGGACTCACGTGCATGAAGGGCGTCTGCTTGTACTTCGGGTCGATGCAGCGGTGGAAGATTTCGCGGTCGATCTGGGGGAGGCTGTAGCGGGGGAGGCCCCTGGGGCCCTGGACCCCCAGCGCCGACCACCGGTCCACGGCGAGGTACGGCTCCGTCCAGCCCCCTCTGGTGCCACAGAGCCTCACGTACATCTCCCCGTCCTGCAGAGAAAAGGAACGCGTTTTCAGTGGAGCAGAGGTGAAACTTGGGGGTCTTGTGTGCGTGCGTGTGTGTGTGTGTGTGTGTGTGAGTGTGTGTGTGTGTGGATCAAGGCTTACTGTGTGTGTGGAGTGGGTTCGGCTACACCCCAGCCAGGGCCATTCCTTCCTGATGATCTATCAATGACCTCCCCCACCCCAGCAAGATGAGTTCCAAGAAGAGTATTTTTGCGCCTGCTACCAGCGCCAAAAGGATTGCACGGCTTTTCAGTGCAGCCAATGTCGTGCATATTCTTCACTGTTCGAGCAATCCCTGTCGCTAGTGAGTGCATCAAGCGTCTGGCGCGACATTACCCTGAGGCTCACTCACCTTCCACTCGGACTTGTACGTAGATCGCTTCAGGGTCACGGAGTCCACGTGGATGAGACGACATGACTCAGGGTCGGCCAGCAGCCCGATGCGCAGGTTCAGCGCCGCCCAGCCGCCGTCCCCCGTCTCGGGCGGGCCCCACTGCCGGGAGGGAGGCAGGGTCGGCGGCGGAGGGGTGGTCCGCACGGACATGAGAGGCGTGGGGCGCGGGATGGGCGAGGCCGCAGTGGGCGTGGTGCCCTTGCCGGAGGGAGAAGTGGGTTTGCCCTCAGGGGTTTGAGGTATGACGATGCCTTTGGGGGCTGGAGAAATGGGTATGCCGTTGGGCAGGACATGAGGCGTGGCGGTGCCCTTGAAGGCTGGGGAAGTGTGAACTTGGTGTGTGTTATTCGGGACTGGACGAGCACGTATGTTTTCAGGGGCTGGGGCGACAAGCGTACCGTTGGGTGTTGGATGGTCAGGCGAGCCCCTGGGTATTGAAGGGGGAGGTATGGCACTGGGATCTGGTCTGGTGGGCACAACCTTCGGTGGCCATGAGGTCAGCTTGGTTGTTCCAGTGGCAGGTGCGACCCTGGGTACTGGTGGTACAGCTGTGCCTCTGGGATGTGGTCCAACGGGTGCAGTTTTGGGTGGCCAATGCTTGAGCTTGCTTTCAGGCACTGGAGAGCCAGGCGTGCCCTGGTCCACTGCAGTAGATGCAGGTGTATCCTTCAAGACTGAAACGGTGACCGCAACCTTGGGTACTGTGACTTTGGGTACTGGGCTGGTGGGCGTACCCAAAGGCGCTGGAGGAGCAGCTGTGCCCATGGAAGTCGGTGGGGCGAGTTGGTCCTTGGAGGATGGAGGCACAGGTAACTGGGTGTTGTGGCAATGTTGTATTGTGGGACCGTACGCGCAAAAAGGTCCTCGCTTGAGCACGAAGGCTGGTCCATACAGGGTGGGGCTGGGACTGGTGGGGGACGGCTGGACTTTGGGTACTGCACTGGTGGGCGTGCTCAAAGGCACTGGAGAAGCGGCTGTGCCCATGGAGGCCGGTGGAGCAAATTGGTTCTTGGAGGATGGAGACACAGGTGACTGGGTGTTGTGGCAATGTTGTATTGTGGGCCCGTACGCGCAAAAAGGTCCTCGCTTGAGTACGAAGGCTGGACCATAGAGGTTGGGGCTGGGGCTGGGGGATGACGGCTGGGCTGGTGGACAAATCTCTGGTGCTTGGGTGGAAGCGAGCTGGATCTCTGTGGGCGGAACCTGGGCGGGTGTGCTCTCCTTGGGCGAGGCCTTGCTGGGCGAGGATGGGGCCTGATGAGGAGAGGTTGGGCGAAGGTGGGGCAGGAACGTCTGAAGTCTCCTGGGCGTCGCTTGGTGGTGTTGTTCCTTTGCTCTCCCAACGCCTTCTTTTTTGTTCTTTTTGGCTTCTTTATGTTTCTGCTGCTGCTTGTTCTGGACTTTCTCCTCCGTCGGTTTGCGCTTGTTCACCTTATTTCCCACAAAGATCTTTTCTACTATGGTGTCGATGTCTTCACCATTTTGTGGTTTCTTCGGTGTTGGTTTTTCTACTGTCTGCTCGTTTCGCTCCTGCTTTGCAACGTCCTTTTCTCTGACTTTCTCAGCTTTCTTGTCTTCTTCTTGTGCAGCTTTCATCTTTGTTGTTTCTTGGATCATTTCTCTCACTGTTGGCGTTGCTGGTTCTTTGTTGGGATCATCCGTGCTCTCGTCTGCATCCACAACTTTCTTCGCCTTCTTGATTTCATTATTTAGATTCTCTTTGACTTTCTGTAGAATTTTTGCACTCTTAATTTTGAACTCAGCTATCTGGTTTTTTGTGCCACCCACTTGCTCATTGACGGGACTTGCTGGTGTGGAGTACCCCATCTTTCGAGCAAACTCAGGCCAGTTGCACTCAGGGTCGTGGAACGCTGCAGACAGGTCTATCTTCTCCTGTTTCCATCTGTTGAACTTGTGTCTGTGTACATCAGCCATGTCCGTGTTCCTACACACGACGTACTGCCTGACGTCACCGACCTCGCCCCTGGACATATCCACCTGGTACGAGTGCGATGTGAAACTCTTGGTCCTGTTCAGTATCTGCTGCATTTCTCCGTCCAGGGGCGTGGTTCTGCAGAGATCCAGGCTGTACGTGTGACGAGCCTTGTTCTGCATGGCCAGGGTCAGCCTCGGCTGCGTCGTCGGGAAGGTCAAGGTCGGGAGGCCCTCGCTGTCGTGCAGCATCGTCTGTTGGACCCTGGACGTCCAGCTGTAGAGTCGGCTGAATTCGGTTCCTGTCGGGCGTTCCCGCTCCCTGAGACGCAGCGAGTGGATGTGACGTTGACTGACGCACTTTTCAGGCTTCTTCTGTTTCTCGTTGTCTTCGTTCGTGACGTCTTCAGCCGGCAGATAAACTTTGCAGTGAAATTCAAACATTTTGGCCAATTCTCGAATCTCTGCCGCGAGCTCTGATTGTGCTTTGTGCCTCAGGTTTTCGACGTCATCCAGGGTCGCTTCTCCCACGTGGTCTCCCACGTGGTCCTCTGGTCCCCGCGCCGTGAAGTACAGCGACTCCTCACTCGGCGCCGCCGACACCGGGAGAGGGCGTGGCGACACCGATTGTGACGGCGCCGCCAGCAACGGCACCTCACGCCAGTTGGCGTCGTCAGACGCCGAGCTCAACGCCGTCCGCGCCACCAGACGGCGTGTCGACAGCGCTGGGCGTCCTGGCGTTTTGTTCAGGGCGTTGCGAATATCCTTGATGAGACCCTGCGAAAACTCCTTTGCGCATGTCAGCCATTTTCCAAAGAAATCAGTCGCCATTTTCTGAGGCGATTTTACTGAAGCTGGCCAAGATTTTTCCTCCTCCACAGATTCAGACAGGTCACCAAGTTCTTCTGCTACGCATTTATTGGACCCGAGTGAGATTTCTGACAAATTGTCCCACTGGTCCACGAGGCTGATCTCCGGGCGGAGGAGCTGACCTTTCCCCGGCAGGGTCGGGCCCCTCTCCCGCGGAGTCAGCCACTCCGAGGCGGAGGCCCAGGCCAGCGAGTCGTCCGATCTAGGGGTCGCCACCTCAGACTCCTCGCCTGAGAAACGCGACAGCCACCCTGCCGGGGAATTCTGCTTCTTCATCTTGATTTTTCTGGGGCACTTTGACGCAGCCCTGGGCCTGTGGCCAGCGGAGGATACTTTTCTGATGACAGTTCCAGTTCTGGAGCTCTTGGACGAGACGTTTCTCCTGATCGTGCTCCTGACTCGTGATCTCAGCGCCAGAGGCGGCACTGGCGGTCGGAATTTCACCTTGTCTGCGTACGTCCTCTGTGTTTCCACATCTTCCACTGAAGACTGAGGTTCCCCCTGTTCCTCCTGCTCCCCAGACTCAGATTCCTCTGTGTCGGCTGAGTTCATGGAGTTCTGTTCCTCTTCCAGATGCAGCTCTTGGACGGGTTGAACACCCTTCGTAGCGTCCTGTGTTTCAGGTTCGTCGTGCACGTTTATCTGTGGCAAGGGTGGGACACTGTCCATCAACTGTTGTTTTTCAGGTTTTTCTCCATTCGTGGTACTGTAGTCTTGGAGACAGACCTCTGGAGCACGTGTATGACGTACCGCTGGTTGTCCTGGGTCCTTCAATTTGTGTTGTTCTGGAACACGGGGCTGTGGCACGGGTTGGGCACTCTTCACCACGTGCTGTATTTGAGGCTTCCCTGCTTTCCACTGGCCTTGCAGACGTACCTTCGGCACACCAACGTGACCCTTCATTTTCCTTTGCATTTCGGGAAATTCTGCGGCATCGTTCAGGAAAATTTCTTCTTCTTTCTGCAGCCGAGGGGTGTCAGGCTTGCACTGCTGCATCCAGGCTGGAGGCTTCAATACGTCTGCGTATGTGTGAGGCGCCTGAGGTTGGGTCTCCAGCTCCTGGAACTGCAGTGCTACACGCGCCTTGGTTGCAGACTGTAGAGTTTTCAGACCCACGTCCTGCTTGCCTTGTTTCATCCACTCTGGGGATTTGGGGACTGGGGGCCACATTGGGCACTTGGGTCCAGGGGGACACTCAGAGCACTTGGGTCCAGAGGGACACTGTGGGGACTTGGGTACCGGCCGCTTTGGGGACTTGGGCACTGGGGATTTTGTGCAGTTCTGCGGAGCCTCACTAGGTGGTGCTGGTGCTGTGCTCTCAGGCACTGGGAATTGAGGATGACGTTTGGTTTTCAGAACCTGAGCAATGTCCTTCAGAGACATCGCCCGTGGTCCCTTTTCGTAGGGCAAATGGCTCTGCTTGAGTTCTCCCATTGCTGGGTACCTATTTCTCAGCTCATTCCGGGGTGGCGTGCCACACTGGTTTTGGCGTTGTTTCGCTTCTTTGTTGGGTGACGAGACCTCTTGTGCTCGCAGTTCTTCCATTGCTGGGTACTTTTTCCTCAGTTCATCCCGTGGTGATGTCCCACACGGGTGTCGGCATCGTACGCTTGAAGCCATGTCCAGTGTTTTGGAGGTCGCTTCGTCCTCCTGGCATCTCTGCAAGGCGAGCAACAGACGAGCCTGGTCCCGGAAGACTCGCTTGATCCTTTGAACCTTTTCGTGTTCTGCTGTGTGTTCAAGTTTCTCGGTTGTTGTTGGTGTCACTCGTGGTTTGTCAGGTTCTTGTGGTGCGGGGTTCGCTTTGCTTCCCTGGGCAGGTTTTCTCTCCCAATGTTCGAGGTTGGATTTGAGCTCGTGGATTATTTTTATCTTTGGGTTCTGTGTCTCCTCAGAATTCTCTTCCTGCTGCTGCTCTGCCTGAAGTGTGGCTGGTCTGAGGATCTGTTTGACAGATACTGTTGCTAATTTTTGTGGTGTTGAACGAACACGGGGGTGTTGTTGCAATCCAGCTTGGTGGATTGTTGCTTTGGGTGTGTCTGATGCGGCTTTCGTCATGTCCAGTGGAGTCTTCCGTCGTCCTGGAGATTGCTGAGACTGTGGGAGACAAGGTTCTGGCTTGACACCCTGGGTTGGGTTGAGTTTGACACCCTGGCTTGGGTTGACTTTGACAACCTGGGTTGGGTTCAGCTTGACAACCTGGGTTGAGATTCTTTGGGTTGTCACGCTCTGGGCAGGGTTCTTGTCCAACTCTTCAAGATTCTTCTTCACGTGGAGCTCTGGGTTGAATCTGGCTGGTCTGATGAGCTTCCCGATGTCCACTGCTTGTCTTCCAGGTGTTTTCTGAGCACCTCGTGTGACAACAGATTCCTGTTCCTGCAGTTGAGGCGTCTTCGTCTGCATACATGTTGCACGTGATTCCGTGGGTGACTGTGGTGTTGGAAGTGCTGATCTGAAGTTGACGTCCTGGGGTGTTTGCTCGCCCAGATTCTCTGGCTCTTTCAGATTCTTGTAGAGCTGCGACTGAAGCTGAAACGTGACTGGCTTCTTCACTGTCTGGTTTTTGGGAAATTGGGCACTTTGCTGCTGTTTTCGAGAGGACAAAGATGAAAATTCAAGATGCACGTTTTCTTGGACTTCTTCAGGTTGTTCCAGACTTTCTTTCTGCAGTTTCTTGAGATTTACCACCCTGAGTTGCTCAAGATCCGGGTGGAACCTTGCCGGCTTCATAATCTTCTTGATGTTAACGTAGAAGGAAGGTCTTCTGCCATTCCCCTCACTGGTGCTGCTGTCTGAGCTTGCAGCGGACATCCTGGCTTCTTGATTGGAAAATTTGTCCTCTTGTCCTTTCTTGGCTCCAGATGGCTCCAGTTTTGCCACTGCTTCAGGAGCTAGAGCTGTGATGGTGTCCTGTGCATTGGAAGTGGAGATACCATCATCTGCGTTGGTTTCGTCATTCTTGAACCTGTCTGGCTCTGTGATCTGCCAGATGTCCAGGTAGAAGGAAGGTCTTCGGTCATTACTCTGATTGGTTCTGTTCTCTGCACTCCCAGTCTCTGATCTCCTTTCTGATTCTGGATTTAAGAATTTCTCCAAATGTTCTTTCTCTTCTCTGGACAGTTCCACCTTGGGCTCTGCTTGAGGAGCCGGGGCCTTGGTGATGTCCTCTTGTTTGGAGGTTGAGATTTCTGTATCAGTCTCGTCATCCTTGAACCTCTCCGGCTCTGTAAACTCCATGTTCATGTGGAAGGACGCACAACGGTCACCTCCTCTGCGCATGCTCACACAGGGTGAATCATGTGGTCCCGCTCGCTTGTCTGGTTCTCGTGACACAACTGTCTGTGGTGCTGGTGCTGGTACTGTTGGAACTGACGGTGGTGGTTGTGGTGGTGTTGGCACAGGTGGTGGTAGTACACATGGTTGTACGAATGGTGGCACTATTGGCAGGGCGCTCGACACACTTTCTGTGGCCACTTCCTTTGAATCAGCTCCTTTGCGCAATACCTGAGTCGTTTCCTTGTCAACTTCACCATTGCATCCGTCACACTTCAGATCTTTGTGAACCTCTTCATCCAACCTCTTCAGCAGATCTTCGAGCTGAGCTTTGCACTTCCTCAGTGTTCTCTTCAGTTCTCTGATTTTCTTCGCCCGCGCCTCCTCATCCATGTCTTCCATCTCCACATACACCTCGTACCACACATCGTTGACCAGTGGTTTCCACGTTGCACAAAGTTCCCTATGTTCACTGTGGAGAGCTGTCTTCTTGTTTGGCAGTGCGGTGAGATACGCCTGAATCTGTGCCTCCAGCACCTCAATCTTCTCCACATTTATCCACAGGATCTTCTTGCTCAGTGCAGTTTCACCTGCCTCCGTCATCACTTCGTGGTTGAGGTCATGTTTTTCTTCTTCAGTGTTTTCTCGCTCTTCATCCTCCTGAGTCTCACCCAACCACTCCTTGGCTTCACCCAGCATTTCCTCAAAATTCTGAAACTTGTGCAAGTGGCTCTTGAACTGTGAGATGACTTCGTCAAAATAAGCACTGATCTTCAGGAGCAGATTGGCTGACTCCCTCCCTGGCTTCGACTCGCTACTGCGCATGTGCAGTGGTCTCCACGCGCACGCGCGCCACTTGGGCTGCATCGCCTCGTACACCGCGCGCATCATGCGTGTTCCGGCCCCGAAGTTCCCCGCCTCGTCCCCCAGGTCCCGGAGCAGGGCCTCGGCCGAAGTCTTCACCCCTCGGATGGTGAACCCCAGTCTGCAGGCAGTGAACGCCTTGGCTTCGATTATGGCTATGAGGGCGTTGCACAAGTCTCCGTCTGCTGTGGTTTCTCCTGGTGCTTGTTGCTTGGTGTGGTTGTTGAAGAGCGACTGCTGTTGAAGTGAGGAAGGCAGTGGAGGTGGAGGGGGCGCAGGAGGGGGTGGGGGTCGAGCTGGTTTGTTTCCTTCTGTGGTTTCTTCAGTCTGTTCCTCTTGTTCCTGGATCTGCAGTTCGGACTGTCGCGCAGTCGAAGAAAACATTGGAGGGGGAGGTAAAGGAGGTGGGGGTATAGCTGACACATTTCCCTTTCTCTCTTCGCTCACACCAGATGCACCAGTGTGAGATGCTGGGCTATTCTCCACTCTCTCCCTCAGTTTCCTCCACAGATCTTCAAACTCCGTTTCACACTCTTGGAGTTTCTTCTTCATCGCATCCACAGCCTCTACCTGCTCGTGCACCTTCAGTCCCTCTGTGTGCGCATACAGTGGAGACCAGACATCTACCAGCGGGACCCAGGTCTCCCTGATCCTCCAGAATTGATCATAGAGGTCACGGTAGAGATCCGGGGTATCAAAGCAAGGTGGGGAGGTCAGCTGCATCCTGATGCCAGTTTCCAATTGGATTATCCTCTTTGATATCTGGTGGAGGTTCGTGGGTTTTGGGATGTAAGGACAGCATCTCATTGCCAGTGTTTCTTGGCCAATGTTTCTTGCGTGTTCTCTGTGTGTTTCTGTATCTTGCTTTTCCTCAGCGATTGTCAAACTCCTTGTGTCGGTGTCTCTGAGGTTATCTCGGTCTCTCGTGCTGTCACTCTCACTGTCTCCTTCACTGCCTTTGCCTCTGTCACCTTCCTTGTCTTTCTTGCAAACCTCGCTTTCTTCACTGTTATTGGTTCTCTCAGCATCCCTGTCTTCAAGCACATCACCCTCTCCATCACCATGTTTGTATCTCACGTTGTCCTCGTCCCCGTCACTGCCACTGCCTCCCTCACTTCGGCTGTTTCTCTCACTGTCCAAGTCCATCTCAATGTCTCTCTCACTGACCCAGTCTCTCTCACTGCCTCCCTCACTTTGCCTGTTTCTCTCACTGTTCAAGTCCATCTCAATGTCACTCTCACTGTCCCAGTCTCTCTCACTGCCTCTCTCACAGTACCTGTCTCTCCCAACAGCTCTGCTCTGTCCAGCTGCAGGTGAGTGAGAGTGATGCATGAAGGGAACCACTTCTTGCCTCACTCTTTCCCACTCAGGGTACAGACCACTCTGTTCAATGGAGGTGAAGGCCTCCTCCCTGTTGACTGGATTCTCTGCCTGGAAGTCTATGAATTTTACCTTGACTGTGTTCGTCAGCTCCACAACATTCCTGAACTCTCTGCATTCTTCTGACACGCTTCCTTCGCAACATCCTTCTGCTTTTCCATGCTCTGTGACCTTTTCTGCCATGTCTGTGATCTCTTCATAGAAGTTAACTCTCTTCACTTGTTCTTTCAGCCACACCAGTGTGTCTTCCATGTCTTCCTTCCAGTCGAGCAAATACTCGTTCGTGTCATCAATAGAGTCCAGTTGTTCACTCAGCTCCAGATCCTCAATCCCTATGTATTCTTCGTCCCCTTCTCTCAGCACTGCCCAGTGATCGAAGTGTGTGAAGAGGTCTGCCATCTCTTCGTAGTCTGCAAGGAACTCCTCGTCAATACAGTCCTCGTCGACTCGATTGACCAGAGCCTTCATCCCCAACAGCCCAGTGTCAATTCTGTTCAGGAGAAAGTTCATCTCCTCCAGCTTTGAAACAAGCAGATTCAGAAGGCTCTGGGGTTCACTGTCTTTCACTGGCTTGTGAGTTCCTTCAGTTTTCAGAGACTCTGAACACTGTGACTCTTCTTCAGAATCTCTTTGGGAATCTTCTTCAGGTTCAACTTCTGAAGTGTCCTGTCGTGTTGCTTCTGGATCCTGGTCCTCTGTTGAAGCAGTTCCCTTCAGTCCATGATCAGTTTCCTGCATAGTGGTTGAGGCCTGTGAGGCTCTTTTCTTCCAGAAGAGCTGTATTATTGTGGTCAGTTTGTCTGTCACACCTTCCCATTCATCATAGAAGCCAGGAGCCTGGGGTTTGTCAAAGGGGTGCTCTGAATAGAACTTCTGTAGTACTTGGTCTACTTTTCCCATCAGCCTCAATACAACCTTTCTGAGTTCAGGGCATTGTGTTGTGTCTTCTGGGGAAGCTTCCTTGCCTTGGCAAAAGTCCAAAGCCATTTTTGTCACTTGTGTGGTTTGATCCCAGTTGTGTTGCTGCGTCTCTTCTCTGAATCTCTCCAGTGTTTCTTCCAGTATTTTCTTCCACTGGACCAGGTGCTTGTTGACTTTGTCCAGATGGATGACTTTGTCACTCTCTTCCATGTCTTGTGCCTGTAGCTTGTCAAATGATCGGTAGTTCATCCAATAGCGATTCTCTCTAATGTATCTGACAACAGATTTCTCAAACATTTCTCTGAATGTTTCATTTACACTGCTGTCTTCTGTTTGAGAAATATATTTCACAAACACCAAGATCACAGTGCGGATCCTGCTCCTGAGAATCTTGGTTTCCTCCATCTTTGAAGCCAACAAGTCAGTGTGACTCAGGGGTTCACTGTTCTCTGCTTTCTGTGTTTCTTGAGAATCTTTGTGTGAATCTTCACATTCAACTTCAGAGTTGTGTTGAGGTATTGCTTCTGAACTGTGGTCTTCTGCTGCTGCAGATTTTCCCTTCAGTCCATTGTCAGCTTCTCTTTCAATGACTGAAGCCTCCCTGTGACTGGTCCCAGGAGTCACTGATTCTGAAGAATGCGTTTGCTGGATCTCACCACCTGTTTGAGCATTGTGGTCTCTCTGATTGGCATTGTCAGCTTCCTCTCTCTTACTGCCCCTGTCATTGTCCTGAGAAGGTGGGGCTCTTTCCTTCCAGTGTTGATTCACAAAGGCGAGCACATCTTGTCCTGCTTCTTTCCATTCGTCACTATCACACCAGCCAGACGGCAGGGGTTTGTCAAAAGGATGCCCTGAGTAGGACTTCAGCACTCTTTCTTCAACTCTACCCATCAGACACAAAACATTCCTCCTGAAGTAAGGGTGTTGTGTTGTGTCTTCTGGAGAAGGCTCTTTGCCCTGGCAAAACTCCAACAGAGTTTGTGTTGCTTGAGTGGTTTTCTCCAGGAAGCTGTGTTGCTGCATCTCTGTCACAATCCTCTGCAGGGTTTCTTCCATTCTTGTCTTGGCGGTGAGGTAGTACTTGCAGACTTTATCAACGTAGATGACCATATCTTGCGCACGCGCTTCTGTGTCCATTGGTGGCTGAACAGGCCAATCGTCAGTCCCGATCTCGTCCTTGCTGAGGAAGAAAGTAGTGTTCTGAAACCACTCCTTGGCTGTCTGCGTCACCTTGTTGTCTTTTGTAAGAGTAAACAAACCCAGAAAAACAAACATAACAGTGTCTATCCTGCGCTTGAGAATCTTGGTTTCCTCCATTCTTGTGGCCAACAAGTCAGTGTGACTCAGAGGTTCGCTGTCCTCTGCTTTCTGTGTTTCTTGAGGATCTTTGTGTGAATCTTCACATTCAACTTCAGAGTTGTGTTGAGGTATAGCTTCTGAACTGTGGTCTTCTGTTGCTGCAGATTTTCCCTTCAGTCCATTGTCAGCTTCTCTTTCAATGACTGAAGCCTCCCTGTGACTGGTCCCAGGAGGCACTGATTCTGAAGCACCTTCTGTCTCACTGTTCTTGCCTTCCTCACTGTCCCTGTCTCCTTCTCTGTCACTGTCTCTCAAATAGTCGCTGTTTGCCTCTTTGTTCCTGTCTCTGTCATTGTCTCTGTCTTTATCAGTCTCCACTTCACTATCACTACCTGTGATACTGCCAGTCCTGTCTTCATCTCTTTCTGTCTGGTTCTCCTCGTTGTTCTCTGTGAGTGATGTTGCTGTTGCCTGGTTCTCTTGAGGTTCGTCGTCGTTCTGATTGAGCTCAGTGCGTTGCGCTGTGTCCCTGCTTTGTCCTCCTGTTTCTCCTTGTATTTCAGTGACATCATCGAGCACCACAATGTCAATGTCTGGGTTGGGGAACAGTCCCTGTTCGTTGACAGGGGACCAGGCGGAACTGGAGCTGCCGGAGGAAAGGAACGGGTACCCGATCCCGGGTGGCCCCAGGGGTGTGCAGCTCATGGGGGAGGAAGGAGGGGCGGGTGGGTCATTCTCTGAATTTGACGTATTCACACTGGACATACTTGTGTACTTGCAGGTGTCTGGTGGTGGTCCGTGCAGGGCTGCTACTCCTGGCAGGAAAAATTCACAATCAGCGTTCTCCTCGACTGACGCGCACAGATTTCCGAGGTGAAAGACGTCGTTGAATGTTTTGTATTGCTCGTCAACATCGGGGGAGAATTCAGGACTCACGTTGGCGGGACAAAAGGTCTGCACGAGCGGAACGAAAGGTTCGAAGTCACTGTCACTGGAGGAGTCCCTTTGTGATGGCGAGTCGTGCTCTTCATCCGGGGAGGATGAGCCCAATGATAATGCAGACACCGTTGGTGGAGAGGGGGACCTGTGTATGTGGTGGTACCCAGAACGTCTGCGTCGTTTCTCAAAGGGACTTGCTCCTCCATTGGGGCTGGGTTCGCTGATGCTGCTGTTGTCGTTGCTGCTGGTGTTACTGCTGCTGGTGGTGCAACTCCACAGACAACTGCTACTGGTGTCGCCCACTGAAGTCCTGCTCGAGTCACTCAGGGACAGGGGGCTGAGGTCCACTTCCTGTTTCCGGTCTCCAGAGTTGTGCACTTCCGGTTTGGAATCCCCGGACTCTGGACTTGTCATGTTGTGTTCCAGAACTGGCGTACTCTTCTGGTACAGCAATGGGGTATTTTCCTGTTGCAGTGTTGGTGTAGTTGGAGTGGTGAACCCAGGGGAGTTTTCGCCCTGACCCCCAGTACTATGCCGTGATGGAGTGGATGATACTGGAGTTTTGGGGTGCTTCTTGACAGGGTTGTTCATCAGGAACCACGATCGAGCGGTTCTGGAGTCGATCTGAACGGTTTTGCGTTCCACTCCGGTCTCTTTCACGAAGACCTTGGTCTGCCACCAGCATCCGCCCTGCAAAAACATTTCCTGACTTGAGATTCAACATTTCAATGGGCGGTTGCGACAAGCTTCCGTCCTGAAAGACAGAGGCATCACGTTGCGATTCCTACTGTCAAGTCGGTGCTTTCTACAGATGTCCCTCGAGATCCCCCCACACACCCCTCCCCTTGTCATCACACAAAAACAAAACACACACACACACAAACACACACACACACACACACACAACACACACACACACTCACACACACGCGCACACACATCCTTTGCACTGAGTGATGGGTGAGTAGAGCCTTCTTTTGCGTCATTCATTCAGGCAAAATTTTTTCCGTTGTTCAGTCTTTTTGAGGTCTCATAGATCTCTTATCTTGTTTTGCATTTGTCAATTTCAACCAAAGAAGGAAGCAGCTCTCGCAGTGAAATAACAGACAGACAGACAGACAGACAGACAGACAGACACACACACACACACACACACACACACACACACACACACGTGTACACACACACATACACACAACCCTCCAACGTTATTTGCGACTGGACAAACAGGAGCAAAACCCAGCTGCGAACCCCCATACCCACGGGACACGTTTCAGTTGAAGTACACGTGTGTACTTCTTCGCACGTCCCTCAACGGCGGGGCGGGGGGGGGGGCGGGGAGACTGAACCCAGTTTGCATTCAGGGGCGTGTGTGGGATCTAGTCAGGCAGTGACGTACTGGTCTGGTGCGCCTCAGTTACATCCAAAAGAAAAACACGTGTGAAATGCGAAGCGACCGCGTCAAACAGAGGGGCCGAAAATAAACGTCATGGACATGGGCGGTCCATTTGCTTCTCACCATTCTCACCACTCTTGGGAAGGTGTGGAGTCAGAGGACGTGCAGTTGTCTTGCCCCCGCTTTTAGTCTGGATCCACTGGGATCTGCTGTGTACAGCCCTTCGTGTTCCCCGGGTTTTGCCCCCTGGTTCCACCCCTGTCACAGGGAGGGGTCCGGGGGATGCCTTCCATGTTGTAACTCTCTGTTGGGGCTCCTGGCTCCACCCCTGGAGCTGTGTCCCTGGCACTGTCATTGGGCGGGGGTCAGGGAGAGGGCCTTGCAGCAACTCCCTCGGACCACTAGACCCACCCCAGGATGGTGGCCCCTGGACCCACCCTAAGGATGGTAGCCCCTGGGTCCACCCCTGTCATTGTCAGCAACTCCCTCGCACCCCTGGATCTGCACCGAGATGGTGGCCCCTGGATCCACCCCGGGATTGCGACTCTAATGGGGATCTCTGCTTCTCTAATTGAGTCCGCAGAGTGGCGCCAATTAGCCACGTGGAAATGGTCCGTCTGCGGCTGAAAGGGACATGCGCAGCGTCTGTGGTGCACGTGACATGGCGCGGGCTATTAGCATTGCAGCACTTGGGGGAAGAAACACCAAGTGCATTGAGCGTGCTATCTGCGGTGGGTACTGTCTTGTTCACACACACACACACACACACACACACACACACACACATGTGCAGACAAAAACACTTCGCGCCTAAAAAAATGTGTCTAGCCATGCAGTAGAGTTTTGTGCCAACACTCACGCACACACACGCACACACACGCACACACAAGCACACACGCACACATCACGCCCACTGCAGCTATGTGGGATGAGCTGATGACACAGCGCAGGATCAGGCCAATCTGCAGTGACAGCTTCAACACACACACGCACATGCACGCACACACGCACACACACGCACACACATGCACACACACGCACACACACACACGCACACACGCACACATCACGCCCACTGCAGCTATGTGGGATGAGCTGATGACACAGCTCAGGATCAGGCCAATCTGCAGTGACAGCTTCAACACACACACGCACATGCACGCACACACGCACACACACGCACACACATGCACACAC
>JAAUXT010061565.1_pt1 | contig 31188 bp, 32 predicted proteins | sample 7278171 | NCBI WGS metagenome assembly JAAUXT01 (sample SAMN14350112, study PRJNA611818) | marine sediment metagenome | isolation source: surface marine sediment (1.8m) | place: French Polynesia: Moorea | collected 2018-08
AACCAAATGCACTGTCTGTCAACCTTCAGTCAACTGAACACAAACATATTACTGTATGATCTTCAAAAGTACAAATCTTCACTGTACAGTCAACTGAACACAAACATATTGCTGTATGATCTTCAAAAGTACAAATCTTTACTGTACAGTCAACTGAACACAAACATATTTCTGTATGATCTTCAAAAGTACAAATCTTCACTGTATGGTCAACTGAACATAAGAAAGAAACTTGCAGCATTCAAAAACAATGTTGCAACTTGATGTGATATGCCGTCCAGTGTGTCTGTTGTCAGTTCAAGGTTCGCGCCGTCCAGTGACCATTGCGTCTGACCGCCCCGCAACATCCAGTGTGTCACGACCCTGAAGAGCAGAGAAATTGACAACAAGCTTCTTCTTGTTTCGTGCACGAAAAGCGTGCCCATCGGGTTCAAAATGAAAATGGGCAACCGCACACAACAACACCTTCCAGATGGTTCACTTGCTTGGACAGGGCCTGAAAAGATGGCGGGATGAAATGCACACATTTTGCTGGAGCCCATGTCACTCCCATTTTTGTGCAAGATGCGGCTTGATGAAGTTTCTCTCATGGTGTACTCACCCCAAAATTCATAGTTGATGGTTGGGTAGGGCCCCCAGGGCCAAATTGAGTTTCCTTTTGCATGTTTTCACATGTTTCACATGTTTTTCCCATAGACAGTCTCCGTAATTCTTTCCCACACACTCATCTCAATTGTTTCACCAACTTCAATATTGAAATCATCAATATCACTTTTATCTCCTATGAACAGCACAAGATCCCAGAGCTAATGATTTTCTACAAAGCACAGTTGCACATCTATTTCTGCAAGCTGATTGTGCCATCAGCAAATTGACGTACTCCATGAATGGACCGGAAAAAAGAGCCAATTTCCTTCTCATCACTGGTAAATAATTGTGCACGTTGTTTCAACAAGAATCTAATTGACAACAGAACCTGCTGGCCGGTGCAGTAGTGGTTCTGTGCTTTGAAGCGCACCTAAAAGGTTCTGGGTTCACTTTCAAATTGTCGCAAACAAAAGACGCGACAAACGCATGGCGCGGCTCTTGACATGGGGAGAGCTTTGAGGTGGGGCAGTCACCTGCTAAAGTCTGTGCATGAATCGCAAAACCAAAGGGAAAGGAGCAGGCGCTTGGTCTCCTGAATCCGCTGAGGGTTGATCGTGTAGCAATCTGCTCAGCGCCAAGTGTCCTTTTGCAGGACTATTTCAGAGGTTGACGTTTCCTGTTTCATTTTCCTGCTTCGTTTGTCTGTATTTCCCCTGAACTTCAAGAAATTGGTTCAAAGAACGAGGTGGTTTGAGGAAGCCAGCTGATTTTTTCTGAACATGAATTTCTGAAATTTTGGATGGCTGTTCAAGACAAGACTGGTCTTGAGATAGCAATCTCAGTTTCAGCAAGTGGCAGCTGTTTGAATTTGAAACAGCTAATTTAACGTAGGTTCACTGTATCGACATGACACAGAAATTTCATGACTTGTGTCACGTCGAATCGTTACCTGCCTTCAGAAGTTCAGAAATTCAGATTCAGACATTCAGCCAAACCTATATTTTTTGCTTTGATTCCCGCAGCAGCAGGGTGAACTGTTTTTCTGTCAAGTTCCATTCAGTCATTCACGACAGTGATGACTGTGCCGTTGTGGAGCCCTCTTTGCAACTCAATACTGTTGGAAATATGATAAACATTCGTGCCATTCTGTTGCAAAAGTGGCATAAAGAATTCATGGGAGTTGCTCATGTGAGGATGATACTCTCACTCTCATCCCATGATATCTCGTTGCGTTGTTCGCCAGCCAAGCTGCTTTCATAAATTGCGAAAACATGTCGAAAAGATCGTGGACCGCAGAATCTTTCAATGCAAACAAGAAAGATTCCAGATTGTTCTTTTGTTTTTGCCCTGTCCAAACATTGCGCGCTTTACCTCTGCAAAACTCTACGCAACAAATGAGTTTGGTTGGCAACATATTCTCCACGGTCGGTAGATAATTATTCACCAGAGGCGAATTGCTGCCATATAACGTTGCTTTTCATCCCAACGTGGTTTTTTTTTTCAGAAAGGTCACCAACCGATGAGCAGGTTTCAACAACAGCGAAGCGAAAACACAACCTTACATCACGACGTGTCCATCGTCGACGTACACGCACCTAAGCAAGATTGGATATCCTGACAAGACGAGTGTTGGATTGAATTGCTTTCGGAATGTTCAAATTTTGTTGTGAAAGGTCAACTTTCTGCAGACGCAGGAGCTTCGTTTTACCTTTCCTTCAATCTTTTTTGGTGTGACATTTTCATGATTCTCAATTGACATTTCGAAGAGAAGAAAAGTCGTAACATTGCAGTGTTGACAACACCGTCCACATTCGTCTTCATAAATTCCTTCTCCGCTGTCCTTTCGTACAATTTGCTGAGATCGAAGTTTCGTGTTCAGGAGAGAAGGAACTGCAGACCAACTCCGAGAATGGCATCAGGTCAACATATTCCCAGAAGCATTCTCGGCTTGTCCAAACAGGTCTGCGTGTTTCCGTGTACCTCAGATAAACCAGACCTTCAATTAGCATACAGACTGATGCAGTTTGCGTGTAATTGCCCACCTCGTCAATGCAGGTTTTCTGGATCGTGGCTGAGGTTGGTTTTGAATGAGTTGGCGCTGCAGTTGTGCAGCAAACATCAAGGTCTTGACCACTTCGTAAGTGACTGTTGAACCTGCTGAATGTCATGTACGAAAACCTTCCAACATCAACATCCAAAGACAAAAAAGACATGATATTCCCTGTTTCTCATCCTGTTGTTTTTGTTTTGGTGTCCCTGATGGAGGATTTCATGTTGTCCAGAGGGTCGTCAGGGACTGAACCCGCACTTTGTGCCAGATTTCTTCCCAGGTTCTTGACCTGATACTGACTTTCAGTGACCCTTTTTTGTTCCAGGTTGTCAGCTTGAAAATTCAATGTCCAAGAAAACGCTGTTGAAATCGTTTGATTACTTGATATGCGTTGCGTGATGCCTGGGACAAACTGTGTTGCATACCGCCCCGACTTGCTAATGAAGCTGCCAGTTCCACTTGTCACTTTCCTCTCACCAAGTACGGGAGGTGAGCGTTCGGGTTTGTTTAGGGCAAGCCCTTCATACGCAGAACATCTTTCAACGATTTTTCGTCAGAATGAGCACTCGCTACTGACCAGTAATTCTTCCCACCTTTCATCACACAACACAAGAAGCCAACATGTCTCGGAAATGGTTTTTCGTAACCAAGGAAGAGGAAGGTGACATGGTGTGAGAAACCCACTTTTCGTTCTGAAGACAGAAAGCAACCAAAGTAGAAACGCCAACACTTCAGTGAGCGCCTGCTTTCCTTCTGTCGCAAGGACACGTCGAAGGAGCTGAAAGTTTCAATAGAAACTTCACAGACCTGGAAAAGCTTTCTGCTGCTTTGTACCCATCCATTCGAGAAACTTCAAATGTCAATTTGGAATGTGAAACGGTGAGGGGCCGGCTGATTGAGACTGTTGCTTATCCTCGCAGAACCTTTGAAACTTGTCGCCACTCCCGTAAAATGTGAGAAAATATAGTTTTATTCTGTGAATCCTGCAAATTCAAGATCAGAACGGCTTGCGGATCAGAATGCACCTTGGGCTTCAGCACGAAGTATTTCAGCATAGTTTGCAAACGAAGGAATTTGTGCACAAAGTTGAAAAATCAAAGGATTAGGTTTCTTACACGTGAACTTTGTCACCCCTGTAAATTAATTTCATGTTGATTGCTCAGGTGCTTCTCGTATCAGTGTCGCGGTGTCAGAAGACGTTCGTCCTTTTTGTGCAAGCACAAACCAGCTTCCGCTGCCTCAGACTCACTTTGTTCAGACTCCCTTGACTGTCGCGACTACATTTGATGCGCAACTTGCTTGATCTAAATTTTAATTTCCTTTGGATGAACTTGTCACACTTTGCTAACAAGTTTGCTATCGAGCCCTTCAAAACTTGAGTTTGAGAGAAAAAGAAAGGGAAAAGACACAGAACGCTCCAAAGAACCCAGACAAGTTCCGTTCCTCTTCGAACGTCCAGCTTCAACGTAACTAACACCGAAACGGACAACGCAATGTGCATTCAAGATTGAACGTTGGCAGTTGTGTAACAATTCAAGCGTAAGGGAAAGGTGTGACTTTATTTGTCTCGTTTGTCATATTCTCTCTTTCCTGGTCCAACAACATGTCCCTTTCCAGGGGCGGGTCCAGCCAACTGCGTCCGTGGCTCTTGTCTGCTCCTCACAGGACACCATTTTGTCTGCGTCGACTTTATCCCGTGTAAATCTTGTGACATCGAATCGATCCTGAGATGAACAAGTGCTAAGACTGTCCACTGTGCAAATCAATACTTGCCTATGAGTCATGACAGAAGTCTGAGAGATTCAAACCTTCAGAAAATGAACATTGAGATGAAGCTAACAGCAAAATTGAGCAGCACATCACAATTCATCTTTGCATAATTTCCGTAGATATCTGCAGAATGATTCAACAGTCCTTTGGTGCCAGAGCATTGTCTGATCAGACAACAAGATGGTGGGCAAGTGGTTTTTAACAAAACCTAACAGGACAGTGAAAGATCAGGAAGACCAAGAACATCCAGAACAGCAGAACACATTGCCCAAGTGCAACAAATGGCGCGAGCCAATACTCGGGCACATGTGACTTTGAAGACTACATCTCAACAAATTCAATTTTTGGTAATGTACACAAAAATTGTTCAACAGGTCAAAAAAGATCTGCAAAGTTTGTTCGTGTCAAATCCAGCACAGTGGAATGAGTACTTACAAATCTGCAGACACTGGTCGTGCGTGTGGTGACTTTCAAATTTTGCCTTTTGGTTTTGGCCCTTTCAGCCAAACCCGACGCAGCATTTGACAGATGAACGGTCCCATTCAGGATCTTTTTGGAACAAGCAAGCGTTCGTCACACAGACTTGCTCCACATTTGATTCACTGTCATTTTTCCTTCACCGAACAAAGGATTCAAGGAAATGAAGTCAGCATCCACTGTGGTGGGAGTCTCTTTCAGTGTCTGTGTCCCTGGGGTTTCTTCCATCGAGAAGTCGCGCGGCCAATGATGAGTTGGAGCGCAGCCATTGTGAAAAACTATCAAAAACACTGAGCTCACAGCTGCGGCGTTGATGAGAGTGCTGAGCACATCACTTTCACTTCAGCTTGTCTTTCTGCCCAGCATGAGCCAGTCGGATGATGGTGAATGGGACCTTTCTATTTTGCGCGTGTCAGATTCAGAACCAAAATGCGAAGCAAGACCAAAGCTCCTGGTCAACACTGCATGTTCTCCGTGCTTGGAATTTTTGCTCTTTCCTTGAACTTTCCATTTCTGAATGGTTTGTTTTGAGGGAAACTTTGTTGGGCTGACCTTTTACAAGAGAAGAAAAGGCCGCAGGTCAGGTCGTGCCTGCCTGCACGTTGTTGCTTCGACAGGAAGCAAAAGAATGTTTCTTCCGATGGAAGAAACTGACCCCAACATAGCTCCGGTCAGTGGTATTGTTACTGCAAAAGCCTCACTGAAAAAGACGAAGGATCACAGACATTGCAGGGATTTGCAGTTACCACGGAGTCGGTGCAACATTCTCGCCACCAGCGTTCTATGTCGAAAAGAAATCTATATTTCTGAAAGTAAAGTTTAGACGCAAAACAAACAAGCTTTTGTAGTGAGGTGTTGTCTGCTTCCAACCAATTACAAATGGCCATGAGATTGAATGTTCTGGATTGGGAGAAGACACGACCGTCACAGTGAACGGCATGTCGGGGGAGGAAGCACGTCCCACAAATTTGTCGAAATTGACTTCAGATGTTTATCTTTGAACGAGTTGCATGAGTTTTGTTGTTTCATACGAACTGACGGTAAAATTCTTTCTGAGAATGTTTGTTTTGTTTTTGCCTTTTGGATCCCGGTCTTTGTCCACATTGAAAGAGACGCCAGAATCTGGTTTTCGCTTTGCGAACAGTCGTGCGATCTCCCGGTGGCGCGTTCCTTTTGTCCGTGACTCCATACTCGTATTGTCCAAATGACAGCAGCTGCCGGCCACGTCTACAGAAACATCTTCGGGGACAATGCAAAGATTGGCTGTTGAAGGAGCGCACGATCTAGATCTAATCTCAACATGAAAGCTGTGTCAGCGGAAGAGCAGGAACAGGTCGAGGAGGACAAGAGAAGCAGCTAGCTCACTCGCCTTTCGGTCATCAGACTCTCCTTCCCGCCACGGGTTTTGTTGGCAACAATTGCTGTTCACATTTTCTTCGGGGCTCTGGATTTCCAGGGGCTCACGAACTCTGCGGTGCGACATGTTTGCCAGTGGCGGGTACTAATGATCAGAATCCGAAAAACCTCAACACTACTTTTGGGCCAAAAATGAGAACAAAGTTTCTTGTTTCTTTGCCCAATTGTTTGTGTTGGAATCAGCATCAAAATTCAGTACGAGTATGAAACTTGTTGATTGTATGTCTTCTGCACTTGTTCTGATGCCGTGCAAACAACTGTGTCTGTTTCATTTTTTTGAAAGAATGCAGGCACCCTCACCCGGTCAGTCAAACAAAACTGCTTCAGCCCATGGTGTTTGGGTCACTCACAAATGTTGAGGATGTCCCGGAACCTTCTTGTGGATTCTCGTGAAGAGATCATTGCCGTGAGTTCTTGGACGCTGTCTCACACTTTCTTGACCAGAATGTGTGGAAGGCGACATTTTGAGCTGTACAAACCCTCGATGAGAGAAGTACTCACATATCTGCCTCACGTATTTTGGGTCAGCAACGTGAGCATGACACGAAAAGGCTCATTTCCACATTGGCAGCTGAGGTCAGACCAGCAAACGAAGTAGACATAACATGTTGATCATGTGGATCATGAAGACTCACGCACACCGGTGTGTGTTGAACAAATTTCCTCCCTCAGAGCCCAATAACTCAACACCAGTTGCTCCATCCGTGGAAAGAAATTTCGTTGAAATGTCGGGACAGAAACTCCTTAAGCCTGATGCCAGGAACATGCAAGAAGAAAACACGCCCGCCAAATGCAGGACCAGAGTTTCCGAAGAGATTAGAGGTGAAGACCCAATGGTAATTTGGGTGTTCACCCGTGACCTATGTCAGATCTCCAGCTTAGTCCAAGATCCTTCCTTCCTCCTCCTCATTGTGTCTCTCGTCAAACAGGAAATTAAACAGATATATCTTTATCAGAAGCCGTCAGCATGCCGCATGAGGAGTACATTTCTGTCCAGATTAGCACGACGCGACAAGTGAAAACACGAGGTTGGTTGGGAAATGATGAATCAATCTGGTGTGTCTCATATCATGTGCACATGAGCCAACATGGGTCATGAGATAAGTCCACAAGCCCTTGCAAGCTTCTTTACAACTGCAGACAAAGTGGCAGGTGTCCCAGCATGTTGTGGTATCATTGAAATTGAATCTATAGATGAACAGAAGATTTGATTGGCGGCGTCCCTTGATGAAAATTGCTGACCAGTGTGTGTTCTGCTCAAAACATGCACGCAACATCTCCCAAACCAGGAAGATCTGAATGAAACAACTGTCCCAATTTTCTCTGGAAAACTGCAAATCTCAGTTTCTGTTTGTTCAAGTTTTGTCCAATTGGACCAGAAGGACAAAACTTCAGGCATTTGAAAACAATTCAGGAAGGGTCATCTCCATGTCAGAACTTCTTCAAGTGCACGGAATGTCTGAGACATTGTTTCCGTCTCGTTTGGTGACAGTGATTATGAAAATGACTCAACTCATCATTCTTTTCCAATCTCACCTCGTCCTCGTAGTGCGTATCTGTCACCACCGGCGTGAAGCTCCATCGACGCACGGCTAATCTACACTGCCTGGGCGGAAGATCTGTGTGAGATTCCACAGGGCCCACGGACAGAACAGGGGCGCCCCCGACGTCCGGAAAAAAGTCCCCAGCTTCCAGGGTTTGCTCGCTTCCAAACGGTCAACTCCAACTTCGACAAATAGGTCTGACAAGCACGAGCTGTATTTGTGTCTGAATGTCAAACAGCTGGAGTCACACACTCTACAGGGTGCGTGAACACAGGCCGCCCGCAGTGCATCTGTGCTGCAGCGAAATGCCCATTGTGTGCACACACAAATTTCCGTTTGTCTCTGGAAATATATTTTGACAATCTTTCAAACTCTTAAATCGTTTGCCAGGTCCAAAGGGATAATTTCTGTACAACTTTCACATTCCGGAATGTAATTTTTGTTTCCAAATATGGAAAAAGTGAAGGTGATCAAAATGATAAAATTCTGAATTTTTTGTTCACCATTTTCATGCCAATTATCAATAACCTTCATGCCAAACACCTTTCCGTCAACACTTTCTGTCAACATACATTTTTATGCCACATATAGCAAGTCGGGTTTGACCTTGAAATCATGTTTTCAACTGACCATTGAATAACCCTTGAAACCCACCCACAGCAGCTGTAGAATTTGATGTGCAACTTTGTCGAGAAGAATTTTAGCTGTTCCTGTCGTCACCAATGCCCTCGCCGTCTTCAGGATGTTCAAGTTGTGGTCAAATGACAAGATCTTGAGACAGCTTCGTTTGTTTCATCCGGGTGCAACCAAGGCCTTGTGGGCTGCTAACAGGTCCAATTCTGAAAGACAAACGGCATAAGTGACTTGAAGGATGTCGAGCAATCCAGGTGCATCACACCTGATATCAAACCATTAGCAAGCACGTACAAGACCCAGGAGAGTCTTGCATTGCAAACTCTTTCCCGACCGAAAGAGGCGCGGCAGTTTGTTCTTCAGAATTTTCTTGCAGAGACAAGAATTATCGCTCGCACAAACAGCTTTTTGTCGGCACTTGTTCGGACCGCGCAGATGAAGACTATCCAGATGAAGAAATGTGTGTCGTGCTCGCAGGGCTTTCCCCCCTGAGGGTTCAAAAACTCAAAAACTTTTGTCACACCTCAGTGAACTCGTCAGCCAAGTTTCCTTCGCACGGAAAGCTCTCAACCAAGTGGGTCACGGCGACCCGACAGGGATGTGGCCCACCAAGGACGTCCACTTTATGTCAAGAGGTGGCTTTCAGGGATGATCTTGAACAAAATAACTTCTTACCATTCCATCCTTCCCTTGCCACCAGCCGTCGTCGTGGCAAGAAGCCTCACCGTGCAACACAATCCGCTGGTGTTCTCCCCGTGCGATTTTTTTGATGGTCGCGTGGCCGGCCATGTAGGTGCCACTGACAGCTTAAAAACCAGTAGCATTCATGTGTGCATCTGTCCACACTTTGGAATGTAACCTCCCCCCACCTACCCAGTCAGATCCCCCACCCACCCAGCTAGACCCACCTACCCACCTGGCCAGACCCCTCACCCACCTGGCTAGATCCCCCACCTACCCAGCCAGCCCCCCAACCTGGCCAGACTCCCCTACCCACCCAGCCAGACCCCCTTCCCATCACTACAATGGGGTGGCTGGAATGGTAGCACACTGCACTGAAAAAAACAAAACAAAATAGATATACTTTGATGGCGAAAATGGGTCTTCTACCCCCTTCATTTTTTGTGCCCTTCACAAATTCCAATTTTTTTCAAATTTCAATTTTTTTTGGAAGTGCATAATTGCAAAATACAAAAGGCTGACGAAAGGCGACCATCCGGGTCCGATTACCGGACTTCCTTGTTTCTTTTGACCGCGCTGCACCCAATGCAAAACCGTGGCAAAGATTGTACTTGTCGTCTAATAATTATCATGTCTCGAACACTTGCATCGAAGCAATCAGCTTGCGCCACGTATTCTTTTGTCACACACAAAGAATGTGCTAATCCGTGTCCAATTGCTGATCATGATGATTGTCACTTTGACTTGATAGATCCTCGTATTCTTGTGTCCTCTTGGGAGACAAGACCGGCGAATGTTCTTCGACACAAGCAGGATCTTTTGGCCAGATGCTGGTGAGTTTTCCAGAGCCTTTGGTGGTATGTCGCTGAAAATGAGCAGGTCGCAAAAAAGAGCAGGTCATGCTATCTGCTACTCAGCACCACGTTTGGGCACTAAACAATTCAAGCACCACACTGAGAAGCTGAAAACGGATAAACTGCATTTTACGAAGTGGTGTCAACAAGTTTGTACCGTTATCATGATGATTCTGGTCGACGTGCGTGCATCAGAAATCAATAGTCAATGGTCAATCGCTCTGCTGGTCAGTGACAACTGGTTCCAAAGTGCCAAAAGTCAATCAGGCATCAACCAGGCAACAGGGAAGGTCATGCCAGCCCACAAAGTTGATGTCCCTGAGGGTGATGTGCCTTGGAAAGTACGTTTGCTCAATTGTGTTTGGTGCTCACAACTACTTGAAAGGACTGCAGCTGACACTACCCATGATTTCAAGCTGATTTTTGGAGATGATGCCATCAAAGTAGCAGCCATCGGGAGCCTGTACAGACAGTTTTGTGATGGAAGACAGGAGATGTGTGACCTGAAGAGGACTGGGCACCCCCTAGTGTCCAAGAGCAGGTGAGAAGGTGGAGGAAGTAAGGCTTGTTGTGTCAGCCTATTCCAACAGCACAATCTCCAAGTTGGGTCTTTGACTCATAACATTCTGAAAAGGAAATTGAAGCTGAGGAAGAGGAGCTGCAAGATAGTACCCCATGAACTCACAGCTGTCCAAATGGCAACCAGGGTGTCCTTGTGTGTGAAGTTCCTGCAGAACTGTGAGAGATCAGGCTGCTTGGAGAGTGATTACTGCTGATGAGAGTTGGTTCTACATTGTGAATCCCAACCCCAAGTGTGCCAACATGGTATGGTCCCTCCCTAGATCTGACAGATTGCACAAGACCCAATGCCCAATGAACACCAGAAAGGTCATGGCAATACCCTTCTTTGACTTTGGGGACCTCATCTACTGCCACTGGGTCATCAATGGAACTGTGACTTCCCTTGAGCCTTGCATGCCTTGAGGGAGCACATCAGAGCCAAATGTCCAAGGATGTGGAGAAGGTGGAGGGCATTTACATTCCTCTTGCATGATGACAATCCTCACACCATCAGATTCGAGCAGATGACCAAGACTTCAAGAGGGTGGATCACCCCCCTTATTCCCCAGACCTCAGCCCTTGTGACTTTTTTCTGTTTCCAACCATCAAATGTGCTCTCAGGGGTGCAACTTTGCCACAGTGTTACTGTTGATGGAAGAGGTGGAGAGGCTCATGAGTTAACCCCATCCTGGAAGTGGAGGAGATGCTTCAGTGACTGGAAATGGCATGCCTTGCAGTGCATGCATTATGATGGCAACTATTTTGAGGTCATGAAAAACCCTCCAGAAATGCTCTGAATTTTGTTATATGGCTGGTGGGACCTGTACTTGGTGTTTACAAACAAGGCTGAACCTGCACTTTTGTTGTTTGTTTTCATTTGTGAAGCTCTTGGGTTCACTCGACCAAAGTACACAAGGCCACACACCATCATGTCAGCGGTACGAACTTGTTGATACCACCTCGTATCTGGACGTATGAAAACCGTATCTGTGTTTGAATTTGAATATGTTCAGTCCATGAAACACGAGTCTTCACACCGGTCTCTGGCGAACTGACTGAAGAAGCAAGCCAAGTGCACAAAATGCAATTGTGTGTGTGTGTGTGTGTGTGTGTGTGTGTGTGTGTGTGTGTGTGTGTGTGTGTGGTGATCACGTAACAAAAGTCTGTTCAATCTGTGCCGATCGCTGAGTTTGTACGGGGTGTCAGTCTCCATTCATCCAAACCAGTCGGCCCGAACTTTTTGAATTACCGGTACCCTCGTGTTTGCCTTCGTGATGCAAAACACCAAGCCACGCTGCAGACGACTCCGACCATTTGCTCGACATAACACCCTGCCCGACCTGCAAAATCGAACAATGAAAACTCTCGAAATGGGCCAGGACTCGAATGACGTTTCTCATCATTACAATGGGCAAGAAAAATCTTGATTGGGATCAATTGGCTGAGATTCTAAACCACAAGTTTGAGTGAAGCAGGAGCTGGTGTAAATTTCCCTTCTCCGTGTGCATGGTGCTTGGACCAGTCTGCGGTGATGTACGAGTCCCACGATTTCGAAGACCTGTTTGTCTTTGGAAAGGAGTCTTGTAAAATGCTAAAGATTTCCGTTCGTTGACGAACGGCAATGGGCTTTTTCCCGAAATAAGCACATCTATCGGGTTCATTTGACATAAAAAGGAGCTTTCAAAGACAGTTGTAACAGTATCAAGATTTATTTATCCTCTTTCCTTTGCAGCTTTGCAGATCTTTCACATGCAAGCCCAGGGGACATAATGCGTGAGCTGTGACTACAGGAGGTAATGTGAAGTTAAGGACTCAAATCCGTTCTCCACTTTTGTCACACCTGCCCCATTGAACTTTGAGAACATAACTCCCATGACAGTAGACGAAGCAGAGGGAAACCTTTGTGTTTGAACCCGAGAAAAGTTTGTGTGTGCCTGCGCACGCGAGTTCATGCTGTCTGTGAAATGCGTGTTCGAAAAACGAGGAAGAGCAGATGTCACCGCTTCTTCGTTCAGGAACTGCGTCGAGTCAATCCAACTGGAATCATGACGCAGAGGCGTACTCGCATGAATGTGCATTTGTCTCCAGTTGGTGCAGGTGGTGATGGAGTACTGAGCAATTCTTCAAGGTTGTGCACAAGATATGTGCGAATGCCATGGATAGTTCTGACGGATTCAGTCATGGAGGTTCTGAGCACAAAATGGCTGTGAAAGCAACCAAGGAGTGCTTCAAGGTTCTGTGAGGGTTTGGTTGATTTGGTTGGTTCTAATGTTTCTCACTTGCCCTTCCATGCTCCTGAAAGGGTGTTCCTTTCTGTTCTCTGTTTTTGGATAAAAGACTTGTGACCAGCTCCAAGAGTTTCAAGTCAACACAAACAGTGTGCACCAAAGGAAACAATAAGAAAAGCGGATAACATTTCACCAACGTCCTGTAGTTGAGTGTCACTCCTTGGTGCAACTAGATTTTGGCACACAGGAGAGCCAGTCGCTCCCGACTTCTCTGCCCCGCTTTTGACACTCCAAACATGACACTTTTAGGCAAAACAAAACATCAATATATACAAGCAGGCATGAACAGGCTGAGCATTTTTCACTTAATGATCTTGCGCGTGGAATCAAGTAAGACCTGATTCTGGCTGGCAATTTTCAGAAATTGAGACCATCGGATGAGCCTGATCGCAGGATTTACGGGTTTGTTGCACACTGACGTCAGCCCGGCGCTGATATGAATAAGAGGCCGCTGAGTGACACTGTCCTTCCCTTCTCACAGCTTCTGGCAAGAGCTGGAACGAGACTGAGTTTCTCCAGTCGAATTCCGAGCATTCGTGGGAGCTGCGCACACAATTTCAGGTTCCTTGATTTGTCTGCTTGGTGTTCTGAAGACCGTTCTCACAGCAACTTTGAACGGTGCAACTTGGGAAACTTTAGACAGAGTTGCGTCGCGAATCCGAGATCGTTCCGACTGGACTTTACTGGAATTATTTCCATATTCTAGTTTGTTAGAGACAAAACAAAAATGTTGAAGTAACTGATTGAGGGGATCCGCTTGGAAACGTTCACCGGAAAAGAGGTACGCCAACATGTTTTTTTGGGGGGGTTCTCATCAAACAACAACCCACAAGAAAACGACGTGCGACAGAGCAATTATCAAATTTGCTGTGTTGTGCGGTCGCCGTGAATATGTGAATATGTGTGTGTGTGGGGGGGGGAAGACATGCAAAGAACCAACATGATCAGAGTGTCGGTTGAGCATTTTTCGATTGCAGATTCTCCAAGACTTTCAAGGATTTTGTTTTGTTGATCATCGTCTTGTGTGTTTTACTCGCTTGTCCAAGTTGAACACTTCTGACACCAATGTCGGGGTCCACGGCCCGTCCGACTGAGTTGGGATGACCAGCGCGCAGGAGTTGGGTGAGAGAGCGGTGAGCAGCGCAGCTGCGCACAGCTGGAGTTCCTCCGACTCCTCTGTCCACAGCGGACGCCCCCGACACGGACTCAGCGCGAACAAACGAGAACTCGATCCATTGTCTCATTTCCTCACACTGGTGTTAAATGGCATCAGAACGTTGAAACGTGAAATTTCTGTGTTGGACCAAGCTGAGCAGCCTGAACTTTGTGTCTGATGAACAGAGACGGTGTTCTCTCTTTTCTTGCTGGCCTGCAAAGCAAATGGTGGCTGGTATGCCTGTGCGACGTTCGCCGCATGCCAAACGTGTTTCCGCAGAGTCGCGCTGAACTCGGAGCGTGTCCTTGGATTCTGAAAAAGTGGAAAATCGAAGGAACAAAGAACAGCTGTGGCAATTTTGCCATGTTGCGGAGTGAGATCGAATTCCTTTGAACTTGTACTTTGTTTCAGGAAGAGGAAACATGATTTGGATGCTAATTGTCGTCCCCATTTGAAGGCTGATTCTTTTCCGACCAAACACTGCACGTCTCTCAGTTTTGGGTCTGAGAGCGCTTGAAATATGCAATTTCTGCGCAAACAACGCCGTATTTCCAAAGCGTTTTCACACAAACAACACAATGTCCCATTTGGAATATCCGCGGGTTTCTTCAGAAGCAAATCTGAATGCAGGAGTAAATTGTGCGTGAAACGTTTCAGATTTCCGGGTTCTTCTGAGAGGATAAGCGGCTCAGAGTTTGGGATCATCATCCTTTGGCCGCGCGCGCAGAGGGCATGGGAGGATTTCAAAAGCCGTAAATTCGACCGTTGGTCTCAAGGTTCTGCAAAACTCCTTTCACTCCAATCAACAGCAGATGAGAAAGGATATTTGTTCGCCAGGAAATGTGGAAAGCATAAAATCAGGCCCAGTTTGCTTTTCTTGTACAAAACAGCTTGCTCACGTTGACATCAGAACGTTGAGCATTTTGGCGTCTGTGTTCATGTTTGGAAGGAACGGGCGTGACAAGCCTTGATTCCTGCACAGCAGAAAGATAAGCAAAGTCGTTCAGTCCAAGCTGTGTTCATCTCATGTTCTTTTCCAAAACGGGAAAGTGATTGTTCGGAAGTAAATCCACAGAGCGTCGACAATGACAGACTTTACCGAGTGCAACCTGCTTGTTTCTCGTTTGATCACACTCGGTCCGTTTTGTCTTTCAGTTTTCGCCAACAGAGGACTCAAACCAACGGTTGGCTTGAGCATTGCTGGCGCAAGTTGATCAAACCCGCTGCAGCACATTGTCCGTCCTGTTCTCTTTCCCCCGTGGTCGAAGTAGCTCAGGGCGAGGACACACTGAACAGTCCGAAAGCAGGTTCTTTTTCACGCAGCGGTTCTGAGTCCAAGGATTGGACAAATCTTTTTCACTGAAGGACACGCATCCAGGAGTCCCTTTTCTCTCAGCCCAGTCCCAACTAGACTGTCATCATTCAGGTCACAGGCAAAGGTTTGATGAGCAACTCTTGCTGCACGTACTGCCACTGTTCTATGTTCCCAGAAAACTTGGATTTCTGTCTTTGTCTTTTGACTCGCGTTTGAATCCTCTTTTTTTCGAAAATGGTGTGCCTGTTTTGCAAACAAAATGGAAGATCTGTTGTCTCCTTTGTAATTCTGCCACTTGTGCAGCAGTACACCCATGCATTGTGACTTCTCTCTTTTGAGGGGATTTCTCTGGGACAGAATTCCCTAAGTCTGGTCTTTCTTCCAAACACCCATCTTCGGGAATTCCGACAGACCAGAGAGACTGATAAATATACATCCTGAGACATACGAGGGTGCAGCTGGGTTTTTGGACGTGTTTGCTGGTATTCAGACACGCTCCAACCAGACACTGTCTGACTGGACACGCACCGATCGGATACTCGACAACCGAACTGCGCTGGCAGCGTGTACGTACATGAAAAATTCACAAAAATCCAGCAAGGTTTCCCGACGGATATGACGGAGGCTTAGCAAACACATCCGCTCCTTTTCCGACGTGGCCCAATTGCCAGATTGGTGACACAGATACCATTTGGTCACTTGTCATTGTCTCTCAGAGTAAATTTGGGAACCTGGTGTGGTTGGTATCTGTGTCACCGATCTGGCAATTGGGGCACCGCACATATCAACCTCCCTAATCCTGCTTTTGCAGTTCTAAAGTTTGCCAGAGTGGAAAAGCTTCCCAGTCAGTCAGTTTTACGAATTTACCAGAGTCGATTTCAGTGGATTACACAAAAGAGATTGCTCCATCTCAATGGATCTTTCTTCTGTGGAAGCCAATTGTCAAGGCTTTGCTTCCAATCTTGTGACGCTTTGCTCGAGCGCGCAGCAGACATCTCTGTCACCTGATCCCATCCGAGTGGACAGAAGATTAAAGATTAATCGCTGTCGAGCATATGCGTCCTGGTTATCCTGAAAATCTCCCTTTCCCGCTGCACCCGAACAACAGGTGTTTGGGATCACAGTGTGCCTTAACTTCCAAATTGGCAAAAAAGCGCTGCTTCCAGGAAACAAGGAACATTTTGCGAAACATTCTGAGCATCAACATTCCAACAAAATCATTACAGTGGGGTGTGGCAATGAGAGTAAGGAGTTATGAATGCCACATTTGGAGCATAAAGACTCGAGCGCGATACTCTACATCTTGTCTGATCTCATTCTCTGAGACTGTAATGTTGGGTGCAGTGACAGATCACACGAATGACGACCTTCTGCAGGTTGTATTTCAGGACAAAGTGTCCCGACTTGTCTCTGAATCTGAGATGCTTTGCCTGCAAGCAAGCGATGTGATTCACCCCGAACTTTCACGAGGTGAGGACTCTGCTTGTAAATGACTTGGTGGAGCTTTTTATTCTCGTACAAAATATTCTCAATCAAACCACCTACGAGCGCTTTAGCAATGTATATACGAGTAGTTTCTTTGATCAAACACTTTGTGTTGGCATAACGCGACTTGCTTTGACGCAAAAAAGGAACCCTTTCCACAGGGAGGATCTCCACAAGACTGGCTGCCGACATTTCAAGATTCATTCCGCTGATCAACCACATGATTTAACGAGATGGACCGACTTCGTGAGAGGTTTCCTCGCACCGTCCCAACGGAGAAGCTCTCTTTCTTTCTGTCAGCGATCAGGCGAATCCCTACACTCACCACCAAATTGGAGGAGGTTCTTTTGTGACTTGAAATCCGAGACAGACTGAGATTCTTTCTGTTTTTGCGGTTTAAGTTGCGCAGAACTTCCGATTCCCTTCGAAAATTGGACGGGCGCGTGTCTAACTCCGACGAAGTTTCCGTCCGACTCGATGAACCAAGACAAAAGAGTGATGCGAGAGGAGGCGGGCCGACTTACAAACAAAGGAACAAACTTTTTGCGGAGCAATGTGAAAGGAAAACAGCTGGACACAGCACCTTCTCGGTTGATTCTCAAAACGGGCGAAAAATTGTTGAAATTTTGCTGCTTCTGACATTGGCCTCGTGGCAAATTGATTAAACTGCAAACATTGCGTCAAAGTGTTGGAATCAGTGTTATGGTGTGAGAGGAGAGGGTGTGGTGGTTGAAGATAACCACGAATACAGAAGAAGGGCGATCTATCTGTGAAGCCATTTATTCAAAATCATGCACATTTCCAAGATTGGTGCGCAAAGATCCGAAACTACGAGACGTTATCGGACTGCGTGCATCAACCACATGTATGGGTCACGATAACGCACTTCGCAGCTCAAAAAGGAACGTGCGCACTCCATCCCGCACCTTCTATCTGACATCCACACAAGAGTGAGGGCTCAATCCTATTGCCAAAAAGTTAGTTCAGAAAGTGTGACAACGGCCAAAGATGGGACTTTGTTTCGTGTCAGAATTTCAACCACAACAAATGTGTTGTGTGTGTGAATGAAGGCAAAACTCATGCACTATTATATTGGCTATGTGTGTGAAATATTCCATAAGTGACATTCTGGGGGACAAAAGGCCGACAGAATTGTCCACCATACAGTTTGCTTTGGGAGAACAACTGCTCCAGACTCTGCACCCTTGTCTGGGATCAACTTGACTTTGCAGGTTGCCGATGCCACACAAAATGTTGGTTGTCTTTTTTCCTGTGCATTCCGTGGTGATGCTTTTCGAGGTCTCGTCAGTGCTTTTCCAACTACTACTAACCTCGCAAAGTTGAATGAACAATGATTTTTGTGTGATTTCAGCGCAGGATGAGCGGAGTGTGTCGCAGTGCGCTGCTCGTCGCGGTGACGCTGCTTCTTCTCTCGCACACAGCGCACGGTCGACTCGACTGCACGTGAGTCTGTCTCATCTGAATCTTGTCGCCTTTTGTTTCTGTCTGATTTTGCTCCTTGTTCTGAGGATGGAAGCGAAGCAGATGATGTGCTCAAGATTTGTCGTAAGAACATGGGAATGATGACTGATGACTGATATTTCTGTCAAACAAACTTGTTTGTCCGTTTGGCTCTTGCGTCAGATTTGTGCAAAATCCAAAAATGCATCAGAAGTCAGAGCTGTCAGAATTGCAGGTGCTTCAGAGATAAAGATGTGTGAGGTCCTCACCAGAGCAACCAGCCACCTCATACATTGCTCTCACTTTTGATGAGTGACGTGCATCCTTTTGCAGTGCTTTGGGGGATGTAACCACTTCCAGGCCTCAACTGTTCAAAGTTGGAGAGTGGAAACTGAGTTTTGTCTCTGGCTGCAGTTTCATGTAGTCCTTGCTGTCCACACTCCCTTTTCACCTTTGCGCCCTGCACGAAAATTTGTTTGGTGAATTGTGAATTGTGATACACCAAACGTTTGGAGATTGAGTAAGAACGTGACAACTCTCACCTGACCATACTGCCAGCGTGCTTTTGTAGCTGCCACAGCATTGTGTAGCAAAATGGACAGACCACAGCTATTTCCTTCAACTTTACTGCACGCGTAGTTTCATTGCAATGCTGGAAAGATGTTAACAAAAGTACACTTTCAGATTTTTGTTGGCACCCTGGACATTTGTGTGTATCACAGGAAGCAACCAAGCACCAAGCAATTCAAGAAGAGCTTTCCATTCCAACTGACACTTCATGTCTTGAAACCAAAAGCATTCTTTTGGTGTTGCAAAACAGAACCCCCATTACAATGTCGACTCGTTCCTTCCAAGTCACACTGGAGTAACTTCGGATCACTGGAGAGATGCAATGCAGAACAGCCAAAAAGGAAGATGGGTATTCGGTTCTTTGTTGTACGAGTCAGGGTTTCGTTTGTTTGGTGACACTTGAAAGCAACGCAATTTCTGTCCTTTTCAAACAAAATTTCATGTGTTGCACCCTGAATGTTCTGCTCAGAGCTCGAAAGGGTGACGAGAATCCCCAAGGAATTTCGGGGTTGCCCAACTTTCTTGCCACAGAAACACAATAGGGCCAGAAAAAGAGAGGGACGAGTGAAGTTCGTCTCTTCCCCAAGGGTTGCACCCAAATCAGGACAGGACCACATCCTAAGTGCGCTGAAAAGTTTATTCTGAACATGGTGAGCTTGTTGTCTTTGTGAACAAGAACTGCAGTTGCCTTCAGCGAAGTCTCAATGTGGTGGTCAGCTGAGTTCCGCACGCGCCTGGTCCCCATTTCGATGACGAGTTTCAGCAACCACAAATTTTCATTCCATGTGCTGCCCCAATTACCAGATCGGCGGTGCAGATGACAAAAGTTGCACTTCAGAGCCAATGGCAAGTGTCCAAATGGTATCTGTGTAACCGATCTTGGCAACCGAGGTACGTCGGAAAAAGGAACTGCAAAGGCCAGCAAACCAAACACCACCTCTCTCTGTCTGTCTGTCTGTCTGTCTGTCTCTCTCTCTCTCTCTCTCTCTTTCTCTCTCTCTCTCTCTCTCACTCATTTCATGTTTTCCAAAGATGTCACAGAGCAGACAGAAACGAGAGCCGAACAGGATGTTCGCACCTTGTTCCCTGGAAGGATTTCACAGAAGCTTTGTCTTGGATCAACACATTGGCAGAATCACAGCTCACAACACATTTTGGCACAGAAGAAACAAACTTGTGTCGTGCCTGGGTTGCTTGAAGTTCGTCATTGAGACGCAAGATCTAAGGCACAAAAAACAACCTGTGCCTCAAAAGGTTGTGGTGGAGGCACCTGTTGAATTTTGTTTTGTGTTTCCACCAAAGTTAGATTTGGCGCATACGAGTATGTACATCGATCAAATTCAAAGCTGGGGGAACGAGTAGATTTCGTTCTGCGCTTTCCAGCACGTGCAAGCCCGTTTGGAGTAACAGAGAAGTCCACATTCGGCATCACATGCTTGTTCTTGTCTGCAGACCGCGTGCACGGAGTGCAAATCGAGTCCACTTTCGGAACATTTGCGGTGTTTTTTGACCAAGGGCACTTCAGACTCTTTGTCTTTTGCACAAAGAATTGTCTGCAGGCGTCCAGACCTCTGAGGTGCGCACATGCTGCGACTGCAGACTCGCCTCTGCAACCCGCACTTTACATTCCCCAGCCAAAGTTATTTCACCAAATGTCCTCAATTTCGGATCTGTATGCCCTAATCATCACAACAAAATGCGATTTGCAGGTCCATCTTTATTCGAAGCACACTGAGCAAGAAATTTGGTTTGCCAAACCCAATATCATGGTGTCTTGTGCCTAAATTTGATACCAACTTTCTCGCACAAAATGTCAAGTGAACTCAGACAGGACGCAATCGTTGTGTTCTTGAGGGCTGGATTTTCCATGAATCTGGCTGCGTGCAAAAATGTTGTGTTTGCGAGCCACGTGCAGAGGGCTGCAATGATACCGATTCCAGACAAGTCAAATCTTTATCCCGAAAACAATAGCGACTGGAAATATCAATATTTGCTTTTAATTCTGCTTTGTGTGCCAAAACAAAAGAAACACATGCACCCGGGTGGCATACTTTCTGTTCTGAATTATTTATCCACAGTCAAGGATTAAGCACAGAAAGGCGACATGCCCCAAGTTAATTTGGGAGCGAAAGCGAGCGCCTTTCACACACAGCACGGTCTTCCTTCTGTCTTTTATTGCATTCACATGCGAAATGCTTGTCTGTCATTGAGATGTCTGCTACAAAAGGAAAGATGTGTTTGGGTGAGAACCGTATCATGCCCACACGTTCGCCAGCGAGTTCGACCTGCAGCAGCAACGTGCAAAAGGTTGCCGCAATGCGCAGCGAGCCGGACAGATCAGCAGAACTGACGAATTCAAACGTCTGAATCAACAAGCGATGTCAATCCAAGGAGACAGGCTACGATCACACTGCCTCTTTGGGGGTTTTGTGCCAATCAAGAAGTTTCTCGCAATGGTTTGTCCACAGTTATTTTCCCGTTCTCATTTTCACTTCGGGTCTCAGGAAAAACACAGAAATATTCTGTGCTTTGAAGGATTTGATGTCAGATCGTCACGCGTCGCACCATAAGAATCGAAAACACGAACGAGTCTTCCAAAAGAGGGGAAAAGTGCTGGCGTTCTCTGGTGAACAGAGTCAACCACGTGGCGGGGTGTCGCCATTGTCCAGCATCCTACATGGAGTGTCCATATCGTCTTATCCGGTCAACAACGTCACAGCACAAGCGCCCCTACGAATCAAGCAAATTGGAGGAAAGCCCATCAAATTTGTTTTCCAAGATCCTGCGAGCAAAACCAGCAATATTGCAGAGGTGGACACCTCCTCCTTGATTGCATTTATTAGTTCTTGTAGGACTGGAAAGGAAAAGGGAAAATCCACTGAAATCTTCTCAAACTAAAACGCATAAAGAGGCACTGGTCCATTAACAAATTTGTTGGGAGCCTTTGATAGCACAAGTGTGCAAATCTTGAAGCCCGTGAACGGCATAGAAGAAAGGATGGAAATGATCCGGGGTTTGGAAAGGACAGGATAAAATGGAGGAAGAACTTGTCAAAGGACTTTTTGTGTCCCAGGAAATCCCAAACGTGTGATCTGCCGTGGGAAATAAAAATCAAGAAGAGTCAAGATCCCACGCCATTTCATGAAGGCCAGTTGTAGCGTAGTGTGTCTCAACTGCTCAGTCTTGTCCACAATGCCTTTGTGTGCATAGAGGTTAGAATCTACCATAGAGAAGACATTGCTATGTTCTGGAGACTGCACGTGCACTACAGTCAACACAATTCATCACAGTGAACCCTGCAGTCATTCAAGCTGTGGGTGACTGCTGAACACGAGTGGCACGGTCTTGATCTTGGTCTTGGTCCAACTGCACGGTCCGCTTCGGTCGTGGAACAGCAACCCCAAGATGTGCCATGGACTTGAGCTGTTTTATTCTGAACAGACAATCAAAACCAACACATTGTACTCTCGGCCCCGCAGAGTGCAGAGAACACAATTTCCAAAACCACAAACAGCACACATGTTGACTGTTCATTTCATCTTGTTCACCTTGTACAACACAGACCACGTAAAAACTTGAGGGATGCTGCCACAAGAACATGAATTCCCACTGGAACTCAGTCTGGTCCTCACCTCAGCCTTCTGGATTGAGGTCCATCTGCATTGGTGGCGCAACTGTTGGCCCATTTTGTACCTTTGCAAAAAAACATGCACAGGATTTCAATGTGGGCTGCCTTGCATTTGGAAGAGCAGTAGAGCGAACCAACAACACAACGACCCCTCGCCCCGCGCTGTGACCCCGGTCTGAAACGTGACGCTCGTCTTGACGTCAGCATCTCAGTCTGAGACTGTCGCCTTTGCCTCAGATAACGGGAGAATTCGCAACACGTAAGCATCAACATTGAATCACACGGCAACTAGAACTTTGAACAAATGAGGGATTTCCCTATTTTTGCTCGCACAGAGGTGAAGAATTTGCCTGTGTCAGACGTCATGAGGATGGAGCAGAGGAATATTCAGAAAAGGACCGGAAAACCAATATCTATTTAAACTTTTGGACACAGCGGTGTGGGAGGAGCTCACACAGTGGCGGAGTCCAACCTTGGGAGGAGGGAGGCCAGTCTCTGACTTCAAAACCCAACCAAACAAAAAACACAAAAGTGTGTGTCATCTCCTCCCCTTTTTTCGGCGGGCAAATACATTTGTCGACAGTCAGCGGCTGCTTGGCGGATTGATCAGAGGATCTTATAGTACTTGCTGGGGCTTTGTGGGCCAGTGTGAAGCCACTCTTTCGCTGCGACAGTTATCGTCTTTGAGAAACAAAAGCCTCAAGCAAAATTGTCTCTGATGACCAAACCAAAAAGAAGTGTTTATCTCCACATCTCTTTCTTCAGTCGGGCCAAAGAGAGAACAAAGCAAACATCAATGTTTGGTCGAGGTAATAGTCAGCAGAATCCAACCTCGCTGCAACATATCCTTTCAGAAATCATATCGTACCTGAACGTGTGCAAAGCAAATTAAGTTGGATTTTTTTTGCCACAACACATCTGCTGGTATTTCCACGAAGAATATGATGTTCAAAGAATTTATGGACAAGTTGTGTTGCGTGCAAGAAAGTTTCAATAAAACACATTAACCACAGGTACTTGAACACTGAGAAAGCACAGCCCCAACGAAGAACCAGAATTAGATAAAATAAACACTGAGAACGGAAGAACTAAAGTGCGTAGACCGAGGACAAGCCCAGGTGCATCCAAGCCCTTTGCCTTTTTGAAATTTAATCCTTGGTTGTTCATTGAAGAAACTTCACAAAGATCTTTTCACAAGCTCCGTGCAGAACAGCTTGAAGGGGTCTCCTTTTGCACGCCAAAACACGGAAAGGAGTCAAAGCCTCAGGTTCCTCTGGTGACCTCCGTTGAGATCAAAACTCAAGGGCTCGTGCCCCAACCAGAGAACAGCACCAATTTCGTCTCTGACGCTGAGTTCCTTGCCTTTTGGTTGGTGTGAAGGAGTGCAGGCGAAGCAATGGCGATTTGTCCCACAGAGCAACACTTACCAGGCGTGGCTCGAACTGCCTGTCATGCATTTTTGTGGATCACAGGTCTGTTGTCTTGTCTAAATTTTACTTTGGTGATGTGTGTTTTTTTCTGTATTTTTTTTTTTCGTGAATCTGCAAAGTTCACATCAGATTTGGTTTGTAGAAAAAGTTTTTCTTCTCGGGTTTTGAAAACCTCATGTTTGAAGAACAGAGAAATGAAGCGAGCGGTTGCACCTTCTAATGATGGCAATCTGCGGTGTCCAGATCAGACGTGTGGAGGACTTCGCCTTGACAAGCACGAATCTGAAATTGTGCATTTGGCTGTGTCCACGAACAGCTTGGTGGATCATTTCTGGAACCATGTACATTCTTTGTCATTTTTATAACTTCTCGTGACGAGTGGCATTTTCATTTGCAAACTTTGCTTGGGTCCCCCCGTTGAAATCTGTTCTGCTGAAGATTGCATGAAACAGTGGAACTTTTTTTGCAACTTGGCTCAAACAGGAAACATCTCTGTGCCAGTTGACATGGCCATGCAGCAGACACACCTGAGCACAGCGTACGCCCCACATGTGCTGGAGAGCATCTGTTGTCACAGTCGTGCGTCCTCTTGGGAGCTGCCACGGTTCCAATCTGCATGTCAACCGAACATCGTGTACCTTTCACGCGCAAGCACTCTTTTCTTCGAACAAATCACTGCAACAACGCACGTGGTGACATTTCTGTTCGTGGCAACAACAGTTTTTCAAGGGGCAGAGTCGAAGCCATACGAACGGTAAAAGACGTGTACGTACGAGGGTGCGCGTGCAGCAGAACGCGCCACACAAAACAAAAAGACATTTTATATTTCTCCGCAGCAGCCACAGGCACATTGGGAACCAGTAAAAATCTTTTCATGCTGACGGATCTTTCGGGGATAACTCTGTCAGAACCGTGACACAACCAAAAAACAAACATCGGATGAGCCGTGTAGCTTCAATTACTTTTGTATACCCTGGTGGGCTGACACTTGACTATCGACATTTTCAGCGGCTTTGGTGAAACAGTCGATTCACCACTGCTTGCACGCTTGTCTGCTTGGCATGAGATGTCCAACCCAATTACTCGAAAATTCGACACGTGAAGGCAAAGGAATTCATCAACTTTTTGAAGTACATCAGAAAATTATGAACGTTTTGTTGGAATGTTTCTTGGAAGACTGCAGAAATTGTGTGTACCTTCAGGGAAAACGGGTGTTTGTTTGGAGCTCGTCCTCTTGTCGTTTTCTTATTTTTCCAAATCTCGTCGTGTTTTCAGGAAGTTCGTGTTTGCTCCCCGGTGTCGAGGCGTCGCCGCCAAGCGAGACAACAACCACGTAATGGAGCACAAAAAGAGTCCACGCTCCAATGACAGGTGAGAGTCCGTATTGTGTTGGTGTTGAAAAACTTGCGACCTTACAGATATATCAGCCAAGTTGAAACTCGTTCGTAACAAACGCACAACCGAACCCAACAGTTGCTTGGAATACTTTACACCATGAACAATGTTCTCCCAGTCACGATGAGCGGGTCTTTGATTTTTCATAAAGTTCTGTTCAACATACACCTCAATGGTTCATCACTCATTGTCATGGGGAACATCAGAGACACCGAGGCCTTCGGCGACCACAAAAAAATTGGAATTTTCCGATGCTTTGGGCTTTGTGTTGCAAAGGTTTTCAAGTTTCAAGTTTGACTTCAGGACGGCTGACATGAGTTGTAAGCTGCAGTGACAAATCTGCAGAAGCCATCTGCCAAGTGATTCTATTCACCAGTCCCAGAGGAGCGAACTGCCATTTGGCCTGAACGAAAGATATCGAGCTCTCCAGGCGTCTGATATTTCCATCACTCATTTACAAATTAAACCCAAATCAACTTGGAAAGGCCTCTAAACCACTGAAGTTGTTCATCAGCACTCAGAAACAAAAGCGAACGCAAGAAAGAAAGTTCTGTGAATTTTTTTCAATCATTCGTACCTACAAAAAATACAAACAAAAAACAGAGAACCGTTTCCTTGTCAGATCTGCTTCCTTGTGCCTTGATTAGTTGTTTGAGTCGTACGTACAGCTCACATTTTTGCTTCTGGTTGAAAGTTCATACCTCGCAATGAACAAGAAGTTACAACACAGAACCACCGAAATGACTGTTTGAAACAATTGTAACTTCGAAATATGTTCTGACTCCACTAGGAGAAACCTTAGTGAACAGAACTTGTTGGGCCTGACAACATTTTGATTCTTGTTTCCAGATTTACGAATCCAGGAGAGCTGTTGGCCAATTTTCAAGAAGATGAGGGTTCTCTTCCCGTTCCACGTCGTAGAGATTCACACCTTGCAAATGATTTGTCTAATTCCAACTTTATGCGCAATTTGCTGAGTATGTACCGCATTCGGTGGATGCACCCGAAGCGAGCAGCAGATGCTTCGAGCAACAAGGAACGAGGCCGCCTCTTGGAAAATATGTATAAAGAGGTGGGTGTTTCAGAAAAATGTCTCCCTCTCCACCACTGATCCTTGACATTGCTCCGGAATTTTCTTGACTGGATATCGACATTTTATACATTGAAGATTGAAACTGTGCAGGATTTCTGAGCATCGACTGGTTTTTTGACTTTGTCTCCAGTGGACCCGTGTACGTATTCACGACCAAAACCCTGCGTTTTGAGCAGAAAACTATTGGAGCATCTTCTTCCAAAATGAGACAAAGATGTGTGTCTCCAACCATTTTTGGAATGAGAAAGAGATACAGTGAAGCACTAAGAGAATGCATTTTCCACTGACTTGGTCATTACCAGACTCGCTGTTCACACTTGATTAGGCTTCCGACGGGGCTCGAGCTGCTCGCGCGTTTAATTCGTGACGATGCATATGCAGCTCTCGCTTCCACTAACCTGTTGCAAGCATTGTTTCAATCACAGGAGGAGATTCGAACAGATTAATCAATTTCAATGAATACAATTTTGCACGCCGTGGGAGAAAAAGAAACAAAGAGGTCAAAAATTTGATCTTTTCTCCTGCACGGTGAACAAATTCAACGTCACTCGTTGCGTAATGTGGGCTCAAAGGCAAGTGCTGCGCTCATCACACGAAGATTCTCAATTTTATGAAAACCCCAACCAACAATTCTCCAGACGAAGCAGACCCAACTGTTCCCAGAACGGAGATAGGTCACACTCCGTGGGATCGCAGTTGATAACGTGTATGTTCACAGTTCCTCAGAACTCCTGAATCTGCAGATCCAGGCCGATGCAATAAATCTGTGCACACGGTTTTGTGCATTCCTCATGTTATCAATGCAAATGACGAACCGATCACTGAAAAGCCCCATTTCTGATGCACACTCCACACTCGGTCTCATTATCTGTGTTTCCGTATGTCCATTTTGACGGGAATAATGTCCCGTTGACACTCTGAGTCCACGCGGGAGCGAAATTGCTCATTGCCGTTTTCGCGCTACTTTTGCGCACCATTCGCAGATGATTCTCCTGAAAGAAGGGTTTGATTTACAGTCCCATTGCTTTGGTTGGTTTTGTCAATGACTGTGGTTCTTCGTGTGGACTCTCAGATATGAACCTGGTCGTTTGAACGTTTCAGAGCTTGCTGTCATACTTGGGTGACGGGCTCACAAACGCTCTCGAAGAGGAGAGAGACGGAGGCATGAGCAGCAGCGATGGACGCGGCGACTCGATCGACGTCTTGGACGAAGCAGCTGCGCGGGAACGCAGGGTCATCTAGCAAAGATCTCAGTCAACAATCAACATTCCACGTTCATGAGTTGAAGTCATCAAAAACATTGTTCCAGAACTGTTTTGCCAGTTTGTGTCACTTTTCACTCTTTGTTCGTCATTTTTTCGACCCAACAATTCTGCCCACAATTCTGCGGACGACAGGAGCCTGTGGAGTTTTTCGGGAGGAGGATTTTTCTCTCTTTTCTTGCGTGCACTTGCACGTGTAGTGCTGGACCCTTCGAGTACTCAATTGTGTCGCAGAACAGGAGCCTCTTGTCAGTGATTTCCATCTCCGAAGATTCAGTGACTCGTGGCGTCTGCAACCTTCATGGCAGACCATTGTTGAAACAGAACTGATTTTTGAACTTTGTTTTTGAGTTCCGACTCTGCCAAATTCTGCAGAGAGCAGACGTACCTTTCTGAAACTTTGTACATGTATGTTTGGGCAAAAGCAAAAACAAATTCGTGAGTGTCTTTGCACATTCTAATTTTGTCTTTTGTAGATGTATTATCTTCGGTGAACTATTGACAGCCTGGTGCAGACATGAGATTCGAACATTTCCATCAAACTTGAGTCAATCAATCTCAGTTGACAAACGTGATCTGTGAAATACGTTTGTTCAGTTTGCGAAGACGCTTTCCTGAAAGGGACAAAAAGCCTGGCGTGAGAATAAAACGCAAGTAATACTGCTTTGAAAAGTCAAGTTCCTCCACGCAGGACGGATCGTAAAACACGACATTCACAGCTTGGCCAAACATCGAACACAATCGCAAATGGTCTCGTCGCCTGGGGTGTTCTCGTTTTGTAAATTCGAAAGCACAAGTCACTGTCATTAAAACCGCAAGAAACTCACCTCAGCAACGAGGTTCATGAGTTGTCTTGTTTTCTATCAATGAGACAAAAATTAAGTTCATCGTTCTTGCACGTCAAACAAAATGTTGCCTTTGAAATTTCGCTGTTCAAATTGAATTCCACCTGAGACACAGGACTCTTCTGCTGGTGCCTCCTTTGACAACGTATTATTTTTCATTGCGAGTCGAAAGTTTTAGGGCGTTTCCCGACACTTAAACTCTTGTGAGACATAGATCTCAAAAGGAAACGAGTTTTTGAAGCCAAGGATTTTCATAAAACTGGCCAAGGGAATGGAAAAATATCAATGTCAGGCGCAATGATTGTGTAGATGAGAACGAAATCACATGCAAAGTACACTTCCAGAGCAAGGAAATTAGAACGACATCATTTTGAGTATCAAAATACGAAAGGGAACGAAAGAGATTAAATATTCATGCCACCGGACGTCTCCCAGACCCACTTGTGGCAACAATCTTCCAACGCATCACCTGTCCACGCAAAACACAGGCAGGCTTGCTTTCACGTAGAAAATCCCAGACACACACAAGACCTGCAAAGGTACACGACCAAATTGGCCTTTCACGGTCACGCATTTTCTCTGCAACATGCCACCTGCTCCGAAAAGTCACTTGCAACTTGAAAAGATCACTCTTGCGCTTGCCTTCCAGTTGACAGAATGTAATCTGACCGATTCTTTCCCAATTTCTTGAAAGAATCTCACCGAAAGATGCCAAGCCATGTGGATTTTCCTATCTGTTTTCGGACAACTCTGCGTGTCTCCACTAAAAAACTGGAGGCATCGTTGTTCCGATCTTGGGGTCGAGCGCCATGCTTCTGCGCATGCCCATGCAGTACTTGGAGTCTATGGCGAGGCTGTTCTCCTTGACACCGATGTCCTGCTCGAGCGTCGCCTTGGTTCTGCGCAGTCGCGCGAGCGCGTCCTCCGTGGCGCGCAGCTTCTCGTTGAGCACGTGCAGCGACTCACGGATCTCGTGCACCTCTCGCTGTAATCTGCGTTGGCAAGAAACAAAATGTGTCCCATAGTAGCGTAGCACGTGAGGAATCTTCAAGATACTCGTATCTCGAAATTGAACAACAGAGTGCTAAATCTCTCAGTCCACGGACAACCATGTCACAGACTGACAAAGAGCCACACCGGAGGGGAGAGTGAAAGAGAGACAGACAGAGAGAGAGACACACACACGCACACAGACACTGTACACACATACACACATTTTGACAGGCACTGTGGCAGCCTGCTGAACACTGACCCCTTCATGGCGGGGTCGTTGCAAAGCTCGACGTTGATTCTGCGGGTGCGCTCGTCAAGCCGCGTCTGCGCCACCCTCATCGGCGCATCCTTGTCGGCGATCGCCTGGCGGATCCGCGCCGCTGCGTTTTCCATGTTCCGGATCTCGTTGTTCGTCTGAAACACATGTCGACTATACACAACATGAGTTGCAGTGCAGAAAACTACCTTGTCCCTGAAGAATCGTTTCGCAGCCTTCCATGACTTTTGGTGTTTCGTGGGATACAGGTAAGTGAACCCAAGTTCATGTAAGGTCTGTTTTAACGTTAAAAATTGAATTTGTGAACAGTATGACAACAATACACGAATTCTACGGATTTTTTTTTACAAAACAAAGTGGAATTTTGTCAGTGTGAGCCTTTTCAAAAGGGTTTGGTTTGCAAGGATCGAAACTGTCTTGAGATCCTGACGCCATCGCAGGCTCTCAGCCATTTTCCGACAACCACCTGTTGGAGGTGCGCCTGCAGTTTGTTCTTGGCATCATTCGCCTCGTTGAGTCTGGCGCTGAAGGAGTTGTTGACGCTGTTGAACTGGCTCCACATGGCGTTGGCGCAGTGGCGCAGCAGCGAGTCGATCTCCCCGCGCAGGCGCGCCGACGCCTCGCGCTCCCGCTGCGAGCGCGCGATGTTCTCCTGCGTGAACTGCGTCCACGAATGCGGAACCGTCATCCTGGAGAATAGGTGCACAGCACGCCTTTTCAGAAAACTGATGGTCACAACAGAATGACTGCTCCACCGAGTCTACCAGATTCCCGACCTTCAGATTAGGACAAAATGACAGACCTTCTTCGAAAAGTCCAGAATTTCTCTCACAAGACGACTTTTCCAAGCAGCTTTGACTCGCATTGTGAAACTTTGCGAAAATACAATGAACCAAATCCATTCTATTTTGACAACAAAGGTGTCTTCAACTGATCGGTGATGAAAAGAGGCGTTTACGTGTTGTCGACGGTCTCGATGCCGGGGAAGTATCCGAGTCCGGACGACGTGTTGCGCAGCTGGTGCATGCGCTCGTCGAGCCCCTCCGCGTGATGCTTGTCCTTCGCGTCGCGTTCACACGCGTCCTGCGCCTTGCGGTTCAATCTGGAAGGAAACGAGTGCGGGCCATGAATGGTTCTGCGCTCAACCTACAGGTTAAGAAATATCGTTTTCCATTCAATTCAGGCATGAAGAACTTTGGGGCGTGCAGCGGGTTCCAGGTTTGCTGGAGGTGAGAGTTTTCATCGCAAACTTTGGGCGAAGCCTACGAACAATGGAATTTTCATTCGAGACAATTTTGGCAGTTTTTGGTGAAGAACCAAGCAAACGAAAACATGCACGCAGAATTGTGCTGCAGGTTCTGTGTCAAATGAGACTTCAACTGCCAGAAGCATTGAGACAGCTTGTCGGAAGACACG
>JAAUXT010021424.1_pt1 | contig 31143 bp, 26 predicted proteins | sample 7278171 | NCBI WGS metagenome assembly JAAUXT01 (sample SAMN14350112, study PRJNA611818) | marine sediment metagenome | isolation source: surface marine sediment (1.8m) | place: French Polynesia: Moorea | collected 2018-08
AATTATAAAAATTGTGTTTTTTGCATTTTATTAATGGTAAATTATTTTTATGTCTGTGATTATATCTTAAACTGGTAGTGAATGGAAATTTTTCATAAATTATTTGTGGTTCTTTGTCAAATTGTATTTTTGCAAACATACACATTCCTAAATAAGTACTTCTTTTTTGAAAATCCTCAAACTTTATTTCTTTGTATAATTTTTCTTTAGAAGTATTTTTATAAGCTCTGGTAATGACTAGTGCACTTTGGTAGAATATGCTATCTATTTTGTTTATATTTTTATATGTTGTGTTATTGTAGAACATACTACCATAATCTATTATTGGTCTTATAATGGAATCAAATATTTTCTTTAAACTTCTGAAGTCCATTAATTTTCTAATTCTTCTTAACATGTTTATTATTTTGTAACATTTTTTATGTACATAGTTTATATGGTCTGTCCAACTTAATAATTCATCAATATAAATTCCTAATTGCTTTTGTGTTCTCACTCTTTTTAATGGTATATTTTCTAATGTAAGACTTGGATAATAATTATTATGCCTTTTACTGATTATCATATACACACTTTTATTAGAATTAAATTCTAATTTATTTTGCTTGGCCCAGTCATTGATTGTGTCAATGTCATTTTGCATCCATGAAAAACTGTAATCTATATTTCTCTTGTCAATATTTGTAACCAATGCTGTATCATCAGCAAAAATAGATGGAGTTGTATATAAATCTTCAGTCATGTCAAAGGTAAAAATACTCCATAAAAGAGTTGCCAATACACTTCCTTGTGCAACTGAAGTATTTATTGGATATAATTCTGATTCATATCCATTTATTACAACTTTGCTAAATCTTTCTGACAAATAACTTTTAAACCATTTTTGTTCAGTACCTTGTATACCTAGCTGATATAATTTACTTAATAATATTTTATGATCAACTTTATGAAATGCTTTTACCACATCAAAATATACCACTAGTGCCTCTTGTCCTTTATCTAATATTTCATAAATATTGTGTAATAATAAAGCTAAATTATGTTGACAACTACTTTTTTTTTTGAATCCAAAATTATATTTATCTAGGTAGTTATTTTTAGTACAGTAATTATAAATATTTTTAAAAATTATTTTGTCCAATATTTTGCCTAGATTGTTCAACAAGGATATTGGTCTATAATTTTTTACATTGTATTTACTGTCTCTTTTATAAATTGGGGTCCAGTTAGAGATTTTCCATTGTTTTGGATAAATTCCATGTATAAGTGAATAATTAAAAATATATTCTAGAGCTGGACTAATTGTTTTTATAATTTTGTATATAAATTTATTAGAGATATTGTCTGGTCCATTAGCTGTGTCTATTTTTATATATTTAACAATATTTTCTATTTCTGTATTGGTGATATAATGGAAATTAAACTTTGTACTTTTGGTTGGAATTTCATTATAGTTTATATCTGAATTATATTGTCCTTCCCCTTTAACTTGTGAAGCAAAGTAGTCTCCAAAAAGTTTGCATTTTGCTCGGTCATTTTTGTAAATTATATTATTTTGAATGATATCTCCAATCCCAATGGATATTTTCCTTCCTAGTAATTTATTGCAATTATACCAAAAATACTTGGAGTTATATTTACAAGTTGTGATATTATCTTGCAATTTTTGGTAGTATTTATCCTTACTTTCCTTGATTAGATTGTTTAGTAAATTTGTAATTAATTTACATTGATATTTATTTTCTTCTGTTTTATTTTTATTATATCTTGTAATATATATTTTTTTAATTCTTATACATTTTATTATTTCATAATTCATCCAAGGTTTCTTTTGTTTTTTGTTTGATAAGGTAAATGTTGGAATATACTTATTCATCATTCTATCAATTTCCTCTTCAAGGAAATTGACCATTTCCTCAATATTTTCCATATTATAAAAAAGTATTTTCCAAGGTATTGTTTTGAAATATTTATTTATTTTGTCCCAGTCAGCTGAATCATATTTGTAAATTTTCCTTTCCTTTTTTTGTCTAATATTTCTGTTTATTTTAAATTGGAAAAGTATAGTATTGTGGTCACTGTTTTTAATTGGTGGATTTATAGTTAAATTATGAATAAATCCTGGTGAATCTGTAATAACTAAATCTAATATATTTTGATACCTTGTAGGTTCATTAATGATTTGGTATAAACCATTTGTAGCTAAGGTTTCTGAAAAATAATTTGAGAATGGTTTTTCCCAATTTATGTTTGGATAATTAAAATCTCCTATTATAATTAAACTGGTAATGAATTTACTTTGTATATATTGATAAGATTCTAATATTGAATTTGTTATCAAGACATTGGTTTGTGTATTAGTATTTGGTGATCTATAATAAATATTAAATAGGATACTATCATTTTCATTGGAATATAATTTTATACACAAGTTTTCTATTTGATTACATTCTAAATCATGTATTCTTTTATAAGAATAATCATTCTTGATATAAATTACCAAACCTCCCCCAAGACCCTGTCTATTTTTATATTCATATTCATATCCATCAATATCTAGTGGATATTCACTCATTTTTAAATCATCAAGCCATGTTTCAGTTATTACTATTATATCTGAATCATATATTTCAGTAAATTCATTTTGTATGTCATTGAATTTACAATCCTGCATCTCTATATATTCATTCAGATTTGCATCTGAATATAAGGATCTTATATTAGTGTATGATATTGTTAGACTCATTTCTGTTTTCAATTTTTATAAAAATTAAAATTATTTTTGTATTACAGCAACACCCGTCCTGAAGTGTCGTATCACCCGACCTTCTGTCAGACTCATCTGTAAAATCTGAGCAGTGTTCATAGCTTTGCCATCACAAACTTGCCGCTCTTTCTCTGTATTCAAATTTTTGCAAAAATCTTTATACAATTTGTCATACGTATTTTGTAATATCAATATCATAATCATATTTGTATCAAATTTAAACACATTGTCCAATTTTTTCTTCTCAACATTCGTTTTTGTCTGTGTTTTAGTTCTCCTCCGCCTTTTCTGCAGAGCACTGAGAACCGGTTTCGGCATCATGGTTTTCACCATCGCAAATTCTAAATTTCTCAATTTTTCACTCACACTCTTTCCACTCATTCTGAAAAACAATATATACAGGTATGTACACTTTAACACAATCTCATTGTCCAGTTTCAGTTCTTGGTCTCATCAGGTAGTCTCGCATCAGACATTTTCCTGTAAGTGTCGACGAACTGTCATGATCATCTCACCAAGCTTGTTCTGACCCCACCAATTCTTTCGGTTGTACACTCTTTTGTCATATTGAGCCAGTCCAACGCCCCAAAATAAGTCACTTGGAGATGCTTTAGCCAGAATTCCACGTGATTGACAGAGTTTCTTGGCCAGTTCATCATTCTGTTCAAACTTCATTTTCAGAGCCGTCGCCATCGCCTTGACATCATCCATAGTCGCTTCCACCACCATCTTCTCTCCCAGAAATTGTCAACACAGCCACTTTGCTACTCCAGGAGCCGAGGCAAGTCGTACTTCTTCTGCCTTGTCATCCATTCCTTTTCTTTGAAGCTGGTTTGCACAGTAGAAATGTTCAACAGTCTTGTATTCCTTGTCATCAATCTTCATTGGAGTGACATGAAAATTGCTGAGATAATTTTCACCACCGAAGAAAGGCACAACCTTCATGTCCGGATCAACAGTTCCAACCTGGTCAACAATTTCTCCTTCTTCCATTTCAGAGATGAGCAGATTTTTCACTGTGTCAACCATGAAGAAGTCACCATCCACAAGTAATTGATCCTGCACCAATGTCGCTCGTCGTCCCTTCTGTCGGCATTTGTACATCACTGGTAGGAGTTTTCGCCTCTTCTCCTCCACTTCTTTGGCAAAATGTTCCTGCACAAAGTATCCACTGGCCTTCAATTCTCTTCTCTGATTCCATACTGACATTCAATCATGGTAGAAACTGAATTTGATCACAGTTAGTCGTGGCTTTGGTCGATCTCCTCGTCGAACTCCTCCCAGACGATGACACCTCTCCACAGAAATTTGTTGTTTGACATTCATCTTTTCAGAAATGATTCTCAAAACCTCCGCTGTAAGCTTCTCTTGTGTATCAAATAATTCTGGAATACCACTGAAGACCAAATTATCCCTTTTGCTACGATTTTCCTGGTCGATCAGCCGCCTTTCCAAAACACGGAACTGCATCTCCAACTGTTCAATTCTGTCAGTGTTCTCCTTCTGTTGCTTGCAAACAAAGTCAATCGTCTTCTGAAACTCTTGTTCCATTCTGTCAATTCTGTTTGCCAGCATTTTCTCACTATTCTCAATTTTTGACAGAATAACACGTTGACCTTCCAAGATTTGTGCACTGTCACTAGTCGCCATTTTGTCGTCTCCAGAATCAAGAATTCCCACTGTCAAATCATCAATGTTTATCCTCTTTTCAACACGAGATGATCCAGGTGATGGGGAATTTTGTCCAATATTGTTTTCACATTTTCTTTTACTTCCAGACATTCAGAAACATCAGCAAATCTTAGCATTTGAAAACCAATTTAGTTGACACAATGGCTGACAATGTAATATCGCTCAACCGAAAGTTTGTGAGTGAAAAACAGTCACCAGCATGGAGATTTCTGATCCATTCTTATTTTGTTGCATTCACAACATATTCACAGTCAGGAAATTGCAAAATGCGAGTCGTTGTCAAATCACGTCGCCATCTTCAAACGTGAAGCCCTCACAATCGTGAGTTATACGGGAGATTTCCTTCCGTCTTGACGGCACACAAAGTTGCAAGTGATGCTCAGGTCAACACAGGTAACTGTAACTCTGCGGTCTTCAAAGGAAGAACCACAGATACACACACACGCACCACGAGTCTCCGGGGATGTTGACAAGTGTGTCGTTGACGACAGCAGTGACAGAGCCGCCACCGTCCAGGTTGATGGCGTTCACAACACCCCACGAGATGAGCAGCGTCGCCAACTCTTGCAGGCCTATTCTGCACAAAAATAACGGTGTGTGGACGAAATCAAACCGGTACTGTGAGGACAGGACATGTGTACGTCTCTTTTCTCTGACTCTGATGCCTCAGTTGCAGGACGGCTCACCCCGAGTCTCCAGTTTTCCCATCAACCTCGACGACAATGATTCTGCCCTGTCGATCGTGACCGAGTGCGAGACGTGCGGACTGAACATCAGCGAAATACTGAAGCGTGCCTGCCACAAAAAATTGATATCTGAATGTGACAGGCAAAGACAAACTGGCCTCGTCGCTGTTCGCTTCAGACTGTCTTGCGTACAACGGCCGAAATCCGATTTTGCTGCGCACCTGTGCTCTGGTCGTCTGGACATTCCGTTTTGACACTGACATCGACGTATGACTCTCCGTTTCTCACAAGCCAGACAACTCCAGTGATTAATTGGCTGAACCTCTCATCCAGATGGCTGATTGGAGGAAGATACCTGGAATGCAAACATAAATCCACTGCATGTGAGTGACGGGACTTGTGAGACTTTGCTGCACACGGAGGCGTTCACAAGCACAAACAGACATTTTTAAATATCTGGTTACCCAACGAAGAGATTTCCTTCCCGCGTGATTCCAAAATGCGGGTTCTGTACTCCTCGAGTGTTGACGACTTCACGTCCGTCACACACAAGGTCCCCTGGATGACACGAAACCAAACTAACAAGATGCATGACACGACAAAGTTCCAAATGTCCGCGTCGAGCTTTGTGCAACCACGTTCGTTGAATGGCTGGACGGACTTGAGTAAATTAATTACCCATGCACTCTCCGTGTTCAACACCGAAAAATCCGGCATTGGTGGCCACAATGCATTTTTGCTGGTAGTTGGAAGACGTGTTCGAAACACTTGATGTCAGCTTCTGCTCGCAGCCTCCAGCACCGAAAGGTTCTAACACTGAGAATGTGTTCTCTGGATGATGCACAGCAAACAGTCGACCAAGAACGTTCCGTTTGTTCCACCAGTCGCCGACTGACTCTGCAAACGGTCTGAAAATAGACGGAAGGCATTCATCGCAAAGCAGTGGAACATTTCTTTGCTATCGAATGGACGCAAGAATTAGACCATCATGGATTGTTTGATGGGTTGGTGTCAACATACTGAATTATAAATGTGTTGTTCTGTTGAAACTTACAATCTTCTGTTTTCTCAATCAACACGCGGCCTCACCTTGTTTCCACCAGCGGTAAAGTTTGCGGAACACTGCGGTGGGGTGGATACATTTCAAATGTGGCTTCACCAAACTTCACTGGCTGACATTCCCTGGTGATTCGATGCCTCTCGTGCCCTATGAGTCTGTTTATGGCGTCTGAAGATGTGTAGGGAAACAGAATATCTTGCTCTACGATGTACTCACTGCAACAGACGGGAGACATTCTCCAAACCAACGAAATCACAAAGCTGGGTTCCACGTCAAGGAAAAAATGTTCCATATCTCCATCAATGAAAATTGGGGAATGTTATTCCTTTTAGTATGTCAATCTAGTACTATTTTTTGTCACAATCCATACCTATCCTGAAAGGTGAAGGTGAAATTCATGCACATCAAGAAAAAAATATGCAATTCTACTTCTATTTGCCGATGTCTCGTGGGCGCGGCCATCTTGTTTGTCATGTGACCGCAGCATTTGCTTCGGAGGTGCGGCATTTCCCAAGTGGGTTCAAAGATTTTTATTTGAACACAAAATCTGCAAAAATTAGCACAATTGTGCTTTCTTTTCACAAACCAGCACGGATAATCTGAACCATCATGTAGTAGACCATGAGCAGTGAGTTGGTGTTGTGAAATCGAAAGAATGGCTGGTTTGAGAAGGGAATTGATGGCATGATTTGTGGTGGCAACAAGAGAATGGATGTGTCTGGTTCTTTCCTCATCGTTGGTGCACATCAAATTGGATCATGAAAGATGCAGCGTTTGTCACTGTGGAAGCCACTCACATTGACCGGAAGGAGTGGGAGGCCAGGAGCAGCTTCGTGAATTGTCAAGGCGTCAAGCCCAGAAACGTAGATCTGTCCCACAGCAGGTTTGTGCTATTCCGAAAGGAATTTCCTTCTGATTCTGGGTCGCCTTTCAATCCACTGGGAGTGACACCACTGAAAGTTGGTCACGTGTTCCGAGACTTTTGAGAACACAAAGATTTTCTGTTCGTCCCAAGTTTGATTTTCTTGTTTTCAGGTCCAGCGACTTCGGTGGAGAACCGTACGAAATTCTGGATCTAGAAATCGACCGTGGCTGCTGGGATGGATCAAATGAGTTTCTCGCTGGGAGAACAGCAGACGGAACGATTCCACTCTTCGCGTACCACGAGATCCCGTCCTTCTTACAAGGCAACCCCTACATCATCAAAGGATACAGAGTGTTGCTGCCGTTCAGTGTCTGTTTTCAAAGGTAGTTGAAAGAAGTTTTTGGGGTTCGAGTAAAGCCTGTTTCTGTAAACGCCCGTTCAAAGACGAACTTCGTGTCCATTCCAGTTTGTTTGTGTGGTCGAACGAGACCGTGAACATCTGGTCACATCTTCTGGGCTGTGTGTTCTTCTTCATGCTGCTCTTCTACGACAATCTAATCGGAATTCCGGAGAACGGGGGAAGCACAGCCGATCACATCATCTGTTCCACAGGAGTTCTCTGCTTCATGGTGCGTGCGCATTGTCAAACTGAAAACAGTGGTGGCCTTTGTAAGTCAAGCTGCGTGTGTGGGTTCCTTTGACACACCAGTTCAAGCAGTACTGTAAATTTGTGACTTGCAGTTTTGTCTGTTGTGCTCTGCTGGATTCCACTTGTTCAATTGTCACTCGGAACGCGCGTGTAACCGCTGGCTGGCACTCGATCTCACTGGCGTCTCTGTCGGCCTCGTCGGCTGCTACTTGCCCGGAATTCACTACGGCTACTACTGCACCTCAGTGAGTGCAAACTTTGAAAGACAGCCAACATGGACGAATTTTTCGTGGAACCATCGAACCTTATTCGTCAGTGTCGTTGCCGTTTTACACATGTATGCATTGACGGTGAAGCGTTTTGTCTTCAGATTTGGCGCGACGTGTATCTGCTGTCCTGCTGCGTGCTGTTCGCAGCCGTGCTCTTCTTCCAGATGTCTCCGCGCTTCCTCAGCTGGCGCTGGTACCGCCGCGTCGGTTTCTACTGCGCCGTTTCAGGATACGGTAAAACACCGACTGTTCCTTCCTGTCTTTGTTCGGGATAAGCGCACGATTCAGTGACCTCGGCGTTTTCTGCTGAGTGGTTGTTTTTCCCTGGTGTTTTTGGGCTTGTGAAGCAATGGCGTGCGGTAAATTTTGCAATGAAAACTTGTTTTTGTCCTTAGTATCGATTCGCTTCCTTTTTTGCAGGTATGATTCCAGCAATTCACTGGGTCCAATTGAATGGAGGGGCATCAGCCAACATTGTTCAGGTGAGATGACAAGAACACACCTGTGTCAAGTTGTTATTTGATCTTTACGTGCCAGATTGTTTGACCTGTGCGAATTTTTTACAGGTTTTCTTTCCCAAAGTGGTCGTCATGTATATCATTGGAGCATTAGCCTTTTTCTTCTACATTACAAAGTTCCCCGAGAAATTTTATCCAGGTAAATTTCGTGGCTGCAAACAAGTTTTCAAACACTTCTTGAATTGATGAGCACTGTTGGCGAATTAATTCTTTCAAATTTACCTCGCAAGTACACTATTCGCCCACTTTTTTGTTATTGGGAAGTTATTTTTGCCATTTCAGGTCGCTTTGATTTTCTCGGCTCTAGTCATCAAATCTGGCATGGTCTTGTCATGCTCGCATTCTTTTGGTGGCACCAAGCTGGCAGAGACATTCTGGAGTACAGAACAAACAATCCCTGTGGGGATGGCGCGATATAACTCATCACAGGAAAATGATTGGAACATACGGCCAGAAAATGTAGTGGCACCACAAACCACGATGCCCTGTGAATGCAACTGGACCTGTTCACAACTGCATCCAACCCGAGGGTTTTGTTTTTTGTCTGAACACCAAAGACTTACAGCTGGCTGTAGTGGTGTGTTTACTGCATGACCACTCCGTTGACCCAAAACTTGTTTTGTGGCGTATTGCTATTTTTCCTGTGATAAAAACGGATTTGCTCAAGCAAACTGCACACCGAAGAAAACGTCACAGCTGCACCGAAGGCCCGACTGCGGTTTGATTCCTCATGATATCGTGTCACCTGGGCTTCAGAACTATTGTTCATCCACAGTGGTCTCTGGTAATTTCCAGTCGTGACGAAAGCAGCATTTCATTCTTTCCCGAGCGTAAGTTAGACGGATTCATACACATGTAGCTGAGAGTATCTCAGGACAATCAACGACCTGATAACTCAACCTGACCATGTGTGGCATTGAGACGGATCACCTTTTTTCCCATTGCATGTTTTTAGCTGATCTCTCACAGCAACTTTCACTGTACATCACCCGCTGGAAAAGTGATTTTGAACCACGGTTCGTCACTTGCGGTGGACAATCAATTCCTCGTCAGCCAATAGTCTAGCACTTCAAATTTTGATGTTGACAAGACAGCTGATCAACGTTGCTTGATGAGATGCCTTTTTCTCTAGAATGAAAAAAATTCACGTCAAAGGGAAAATCGAAGTCATTCTCTTCATTGTGACTCGCACTTTGCAATAAGATTCGGTTTATTTACATGTAGATATGTGACACATCCGCGCGAACATTTGATTCTGATAAGATCACAAAACACTCTGCTCGTGTCCTCTGCAAACACAACATTTTCCAAGTTGCGTTCGCGTTCATGTCACTTGTGAACGCAATTGTCAGGAATAGTTCCGTGAGCCAGCGGGTGTTCGACACAGCGCAACTGGAATTTTCGCCTGTTTGACAAACAACATGAAATGGTTTGTTTGGAACAAACTCAAATCGCGGTTTGCACGCAAATTCACCCAACCAATCGATGTCGTATTCCACAGACTTGTGTCCATTTTGGGTCACAACAGTCAAAGGATTGTTGAAACCAAGAAGCAACGAGACCAACGCTGAACTGGCAAAGCAAGACACACTTAAGCACACAAGGAAACTGCCAAAATTTATCACAAACGTAACTTTCGGAATAACTTTCAAACAATCCCTCTCAATCAGGACTAGGCATCACAAACACACAAGCGACTTCACAGAAAGAAATAGCAATCAAACACCACCGGAGAACAATCTACTCCCCTACACAAGCATTTGAGTCTGGTCGAGTGCGGTGAGCGGAAGAGTCAAGTTACCATCTGCAATTGCATAAGTATTGTCCACACAGTTCAAGTTTCCTATTTCTCACAGAGTCGCATATTTCACATTGTCATCACCAAGAAAGACACAATGGAAGCGTCTCTTTGGCTTCTACATCCACTGCATTGTGACAATGACTAATTTCAACAACTACATGTATTTCTACTGAATTGGGCAGGAGGCACCCAAAAAAGCCAGCCATTCAGGGTGCTCCAAGTCAGCTGTTTCAAGCACTGAGACACACGAGTCCAGGAGACAAAGAAGCAACGGACCCTGATCTGCACAGCAACAGATCTGCAGGAATGCATGAATTCAAACCGTAGCCTCGCGCGTACTCGTAACTGCATCACGCTCGGATCATTGCAACTTCCCCCTTCACTTTCTCGCAGGAAACCTTCTTGAGGCGTCAGCTTGCGTTGTGAATCCAGCAAATCGGAAACTTCGTACAATCGTGCCAGAAAGTGCTGCTGAAGTCAACGCGGAGCAAATGTTTTCAACTTTTCGGGAAATACGGCTGCAATGTTGTCTCAGCTCAGCTGTCGCCTTCACATGCAAATCAGCAAGTCTGACCACAACACACACTGTGATTATTTGAACAGCCCGACTTTCTTTTTGGCTGTGAAGGGTTCGGCGTCCGGGGGGTTGGGTAGCACGCGGTGTTTCTTGACGCCACTCGACGCTTTCGGCAGTGTCTGGCTTCGCGTTTCGTCCACCGCCTGGTGAGCAGCGTTGGCGGCGTTTGAGTTGCGCAGAGCGGCGTCCATCCCAGAGTGATGCGACTCCGACTTGTGGGAGGCGCTGAAGCCCCCTGGCGGCAGCGGCCCCACTCCCAGGTCATCCATCATGGCCGCCGCCTTGTCTCCATCCAAATCATCGCAGAAACTGAGGTTGGAGAATGCGGTTTCTCCGCTCTGGCTCACATTGAGACTGACGTGAGTGTGAGGCCCGCCTGAGAGATGGCGCTTCTTGTCTCCACCACCTGACACGTGTCTGGCTTTGTCTTTCTTCGATGACTTGTGCTTGCTCTTCTTGAGACTGCCGCCTCCGCTGTTTCCGATGAGAACCTCTAAATTTTCGTCGTGCAACATGTCCGTGCTCTTGGAGTACTTGTCCTTTTTGATGGAGCGAGGACTGGGGCGCCCGTCGCTACCGGAGCTGCAGCTGTCTGACGACCGGTGGCGCCCCCGGTGCTGACTGCTCGCCTTGCGCCCCTTGTGCTTTGTGACGCTCCCTCCCCCGACTCCGGGACCGAAACCGCGAGATCGCGGTTCCCCAGCTCGACTGGAATTCTCCCCGGCTGCCATGTCCGTCTGAACCTGGTGACCTCCGAACGATTGGGCGCCGCCATGTGGGTCGAAAGACGCGGCGCGTTGGTCGACTGGGCTGCGGGATTGTGTCAACGCGACGCCCTTCGGCGGCATTTTGGCGTGAAGCGGCGCGGGGGAAATGGAGGTGGCGTACTGCGGCTGCGAGGCGGGGCGCTGGTAGTACTGAGGTTGTGACGCCGGGCGCTGCGACGCCGCCACCGCCGCAGCAGCAGCCGCTTGTTGCGCCTGCTGCGCTTCTCCGAACGTCAAATCGGCGAAATTGCCCGACCCGAACGGATCAATCTGCTCGGGCGACATCGGCGGCAACAACTGCACGTTATCCCTTGATCCTGACTGCGGCACTTTTACAGGCAAACTACCGACAACGCCCATCCCAACCCCTTCCGGGCTTTGTGACGGGGACCTCATGTCGGTGTTGGGGACAACAGGGGGTGAGATCGTGTTGCTGCTAGGAGTGGCTGTTTTACTCGAAGACTTGCTGCTCCCCGCCCGAAACGGCGCGTTCTGGAACACATCATCATCCGCGGCTGGATTCACGTAGATGGACCCAAGCGCCCCCTCCTGAGGCGAAATGGTGTGGCTCCCGCCGGGGTTGAACCCGTCCCCTTCTCCTCCCACTCCTCCGGGGTTGTTGGTTTGCGGGCTCCTGATGACCTGACGCCTCTTCTTGCCGACAACGGGCTTCTTGAAGGGAACATTGACAAAGGGATCACTGACGGCGGCGGCCATGTTGGTGACACCACCGTCGCGGTTGTGCTGAGACTGCGGCGACATGGCGGGAGAAGTTTGAACGAGAACGGCGTTGTTGGTGACGGGAACAGCACTGGAGAAGGGATTACTCACACTCATCGCCTGCGATTGGCTGTTGAGTTCAGAGTCACTCAACTCGTCGTCATCAATCAGCGGTTTCACTCCGTACTGGTGACCTATGATGCGATCGTGTGACTGAGATTGGCTTGTGTTCTGTGACTTAGATGAACTGACAACTTTGCTCAGCATTGATTGCTTGGGCGGCCCGCCACTCGGACCCCCGACATCAAATTCGAAATCGTCCTGAGACCTGGAGGGGTCTTCGGAACTGTCTCCGCCCTCCGTGTCCTCTCTGTAATCTCCACTTTTGGGGGGTTTAGCTGCAGTACGTTTGCTTCCAAATTCGTCATCCAGCTCCTGGTAGCCGAAATCACGCTTTTGGTTGTACACTGGGGGTTCCAGATGCTCAGGGTCTTCAGATGTGTCCTCAGCAAGGGGTGGGTAGGCTTTAGGAGGGCCACTGCCGTTGGCCATGACGGGTCCACCTGGCGGTGCCACAGCAGCAGCAGGCGCGGGGCCGGGAGGTGGTGGGCCCGGAGGCGATACCTCTTTATCCAGGTCGTCACTATCGACGTCCGCGAACTGTTGGTATCTGGAGGAGTGATCCAGCGCCCGCTGTATGAGCCGTCCAGGAGCGCCAAACAGACTCTCGCCCGGCTTACTGCTCGTTGTACTGGAACTCGACTTTCCCGTGTCCTGCTTGGACGTGGCAGCCTCGGTGCTGGCACCTGAAAACATGTGAGCACCGCCACCTAGTGAAGACCGATGGAGATACACAGACGAAACAATCCTTCAGAGCAATGATTTTGATTCACTTCCTTGCATGCTGACAAACTAAGTCACACGCACGCACACACACACACACGCGCGTCTCTCACCTGTACTGGCGGCAGCAGCGCCCTCCTTGTCGGCGTCGGACTCGATGCAGCGCTCCTCGCTGCTGTGTCGCTCTCTCAACTTGGCGTAGCCATCTGCGGAGCAAGCAACGGAAAATGTGGTGATGAGACAAACTAGTTCGAACTGAAGGACGACAAGATCTAAGTTTCGCTTTGTTCACTTCGAGCCGGCCGCAGAAACGAAATCTTCATTCTTCGCGTCAACGTTTGCGATCGTTGCTTGCAGTTGTACTGCGACAGTTCTCTTTCCCCAAGTGATTGATCGAGCTGGCACAATGAACTTAAATGCACGTGAAGGAAATAAAAAAATAAATGCAACCCACACCAAAAAACAATGGACCCCCACAACGGAAGGTTTTAAGGTGAATGACCAGCTTGTTTTGCTTACTTCAAAAAGTTTTTGCTGCTGTTGAGCGTTCAGAATTCAGACACAAACACCACGCAGGAGGTCTTACACATTTCAATCACTACGGCTCATCAGAAATGAAGAAGTCTTTTCAAAACAAATTCACGTTCTTGTGATGGCTTGGTAAGGAGAAAGGGCAGACGAAATGTGACGTGGAGTCTCCACGCATACTTTTGAAAAAGGACACCAAACGGTGAAACCAGATGTATTGAGCGTTACGTTGCACACAAGGGAAGCTTACAATCATATTCACGAAGAGATATTGGGAACTTGGGATTAAAGGTTTTCGTTTCTCTTTCTTCGCGCATATTTATGCATTCGAAGCACCTGGCACTCCGGAGAACTTTCATTTCTGACTGAAAACAGAAAAGAATCTAAACTGGCGCAAAAAGAAATAAGGAAAACACACATGTACAATAATACTCAGAGAGATAAAAGGAATTGACTCACTTGCAAAGGAGGTAAAATCTAGTCCTAGAGCGAAGGTCAAAGGTTAAGGTCACCACCCACACGCGCAAGGTCACCAAGGCCAGACGTGAAAAAGAAGAATTTCGGACATGCAGCCACGAGATTCGATCAAACAGAAGTTGTCGAGGCCAACCCAGTGGACACTGCATGTGGTGCAGGCACATTGCATCGTTTGCCAAGAATTGAGTTGTTCGGAAGCAAGCTGTCATGCACCCGTTAACCCCTTCCTGCGTGAACATGTGGTCAAAAGTGAAGAGCTTTCACGTGCTTTTGAAGCAGACATGGCATCAGCAAAAACGGCCAGGGCTGTATTTCATTTCTCATGACCAAAACACCCAGATCAGTTTTGAACAAAGAACGTCGCTCAAAACCCAGCAAAGTCGCCAGGAATAACATTCCCATTGAAACACAGGCTGTGCACGCAAAGCGGTATCAAGTTCAGAGATTACATCGAGCTCGTCTTGCGGCTTCTGCATTGTTATTTGATAAAGAAATTCATTTGAGTGCTACATGTTATGACAAAATTGATATTTTATCAGCTGTGTCGTTTTGTAGAAAATTACATCACTTCACTCGCTGACAGCGCAACTCACATCGGTGGTCCTGCCGAAGCAAAACCGCGCCAATCGAAAACCGTGAAAACGAAACTTGCTGTTGCAGTTTCTGTTTTGCTTCATTTCACTTGAAAATCAAACACAACAGGCAAGTTTCAGTGAGCAAATAATTGTCTTCACCACACAATACAATTTTCTTCTGACAGGTGCCACTGACTTCGCCGAGCACCCAGCACAACGCAAGGCTGTGGCGTCATGAAAACACACCCTTCAACATGCTGGCCCGACAGAACAACCCTGCGGTATCACTTTGGTGGCAATCACAAGAACTCGCTCTCTTCCTGTGTTGAATCTTCTTGCCACGACACTGAGGTGATGCAGAATAAAGTGACGATTTCGTTCCGTTGTTTTGCGTGCGATTGCATCGAATTTCCGTTGATTTTCACAAGTTCACCAAATTTTCCCATTTTCCCCCAGAAGGTGATCACTGCACAAGGTTGCACAAGCGCGTGTGTGACAGGAGTATGATACACAGCAAAATGAAAGACATTAGATTCATTGCTTTTCTGATCTTCAACAAATGTACGCACGGCCAACAATATTGACAGCAGTCCACTCTCAGACCACATCAACAAAATTTTGATCAAAGGTCGTGCATGGTAGACGGCAACCACAAGCGATCCAGCTTTGGACAGTGGTGACTCAGTCTCAAGTACGAAACGGGAACACTTATCAGTGTGGACAAGCGTCTCAGCGACCATCCTGTATTTTTGCACTGCAAAGTGCTGTGAGAAAACAACAAAGGGAAGGGAAGGGCGAGCACGCAGGGTGAGAAAACAGGAAGTGAATATTGTTGCACTGTTGCTCGTTCTGGAAAAATTGTCTGGGTAGTTCTGCCATTTTTCTTTTTGCCTGTTTTTGTTTAGAAAATTTTGTGTGAGGGGTCTGTCGCGCGGACAATGACACTAAAATTGTTTGTTTTGAAGATCTGTTCTTCTGCAACCCTCAAGTCACCTGACAACGCCTGAACGTCAATGGTGATTGACACGAGCCGGTAGCTGCGTCAGTGCTTTCGCGAATACTGTACAATGAACGTGGCCCAAGCCTGAACACACCAAATACCCTTGTGATTCGTACCGACAATGAATGAGCACAACACGACCAGCTACCTGTGCAACCAGGCATGAAACCATCACAGATGAGTGCAGCTGCTCCCGTTCGCCACAGAACACAAATCGTTCAGCATGTTTCGAATTTGACTTTCCAAGCGTCATAAGAGCGAAAGGCAGGTTCCTGCTGCAGAGCTGTACACAACTCGGTCCTACAGAGCCGCGAGAGGGGATAAGAAAAAGTTCAAATGAACTTTGGCACAATCGAAACAGTTGGTCCAATACACGTTCATCTGTACATCAGTATCTTATGAACCAACCACTAGTCTACATCTCTTTCAGTAGATCTACGAGAAAACACTGCGTGACCATAACAAACAAGCACCAACAGACAAAATTGGCTCCACAAAGGAATCTGTTCTCTGGCGTACAAACGTTCGAACACCAGGATTTTTCAAGATATTCGTATCTTCAAAGAATACCTTCCACATTTTCTGCAAAGAACCTCAAACTTAACATTGCTCAAAAAAACAAGTCACATGTGAAACGATTTGATACCTCCAGACATCTTCTTTCCTGCATAAAACCGTTTGAACAAGACACTCGGGAGTCCCCGCAGCACAGACGACTCCATTGGTTTGATTTACATCATTTTCAGCTGACAACGCAGGAATGATCACAGATACATCAACAGGAACGCAACCGGATTTGGTACAGCTGTAAACACTTTGCAGACACAGATCGTTTGCTGACGGACGTTAGCACCAGTTGATCGCAAACGGTCTTGTCATTCAATCAAAGTTGCTGCTTTGGATGCAGTGTCGTCGCAGCATGAGGTTCCACATTTTCTTGGCGATTGCAAAATGGTACATCGTACAGAAAATTGAGTTTTGTCTCGAAGGTTTTGTAGTGCGCGACTCACTCCATACCACCAGACTCACTGCATCCAAAACGGCAAATTTGTCACAGTTTAGTGTGATGCCCTCTTCACCGTCACCGCCGCGTGAATGAGAATCATCTGATACCTTTTCCCGAGCCGCCGCTGTCCGCCGCCGCCCGCCGACTGCCTTTGTTTGCCGTCTTCTGATTAGCTGCACCTGAAACACGATGCTCAGCGGCCTCAGGAAATGTGGACTTGAACGCTGCACACAAAGAACAGCCGACACACATTCAGGTTTGCCCTGAAGTGTACAGTACACGAGTTCACAATACATGGAATACAACGAGACGACTGATGAAACTGTCCGCGAAGGAGAGGAACTCACTGTTGGAAGCTTTGGGGAAAGGAGCGGCACCGAAAGGGTCGCTGTTGACGGTCGATAAATCTGTGTTGGACATGACCAGGTCTTCCCTGCTCTTCACATTCGATATACCTGCAAGAAGAAAGAATGCGAACATTACTCTTATTCGCACCAACAGTCTGGGTCGCATCTGGGACGTTGTCAATCTCTCGTCTTTGGAGCGATACAGAAAGGGAGGTCAATCTGTGGACACGTTTTCCCGACAAGGAAAGATATCTATCTCTTTTGAAAAAAATCTTGTCCGCGTCATGAGGCGGCCCACTCACTGCTGTTGGAGCCACGTCGGAGTCTGTCGAACTCCCGCCCAAAAATCGTATCCTCAGTCAGCTGCCCGAAATTGTCGTCATCAAACGGGTTCCACTCCGACATGTCCGCCGACAGGGGACGTCCTCTGCAACGTCAGGCACAACGAATTCACCTCCGTGCGTCTTTTTGGGTTTTGGTATGGACTCCTGTTCACGATAAGCCTTGCGCCACTGCGAAATGACCTCAAATGGCAGACGCGTGCGGTTCAACCAGGCGTTTGAGATGACTGACCTGGGCGGGGAGCAGGACGGGGTGGAAGAGGCCGATTTACACTTGGCCAGATCGCCCGGCGGAGGCAACAGATTCCCCGTGTCGCTCCCGTAAATCCTGAAACACGACACAAATACAGCTTTTGATTTCAATGGTACCCGCTGCGCAAAAAAAAAAACGCCAGAGACAAGCATACAGTGAGAGATAGACTAGAAGGAGCAAAGACTTTCGGTCGGAAGCGCGACTTCCAATCTCATTGAGCCGGCGCGACTCCGCACCTGAAGGCGCTGCTTCTGTTCGGGTTCGGGAGACGCAGCGCCGACGTGTCGCTCACGTTGCGTCGGTGGCGAGTCGACGCGGGTGGACTCATCGAGACTAGATCGTCAACTTCTACCGTCTGAAAAAGACACATCAAGTGATGTTGACACATCTCTCACCCTCACAAAAGTCAATTGTTGCGCCCACGGCGATTTTGCCACATTTACAGAAGGCAGTTATTTTTTCCACAGAAATGAATGCTTGATCCACCAAAGAAAGATGTCGCAATATATTTCCACACCTGAGGATTTTGAGGAACCTTGAATTCGGGCGTGGTGGAGTGAGAACCCTGTTTTCCTGGCTGCGGCTGCTGCTGTTGATGACCCCCTCCACCCGCCGTGTCGATGAACGGATCTGACTGACTGAACCACTGTTGATGTTGCTGCTGCTGTTGCTGATTCTGTACCAAAGCAAGCCAAACATGTTCAACACTGGAATCATTGTTCAATGTGGAAAATTATTGGTCAAACCTGTTGAAGCCGCTTCTCCCGCTCCATTTTGAACTTATTTTGAATGACAGACAACAGCGAAAAGCATGCAAGCATGCGAAAACTGTGCAAAAAACACGTTGTTATTGATCGACATCTATCTCCGAGACAGAACCATGTCGCGAATCCACCGATGGAACGTGCTGCTGAACCTTCAAAAGGAGGCGGCACGGACGATTGTCACAAAACAGTGGCTCGTTGGAGATACAACAGTGCCACACGTTCACTTTTCCACTTGCACTTACTTGAAACTGATGGTAGACAAAGTTTTGTGTGGGTGTGAGGGACCCGCCGTGTGAGTGCTGCCACCCAGCGCCGCCCGCGTGTTGGGCGACCTGCAGGAGTGTGGGCGGGCCCGGAGCGGGCTGGGCGTGGGTGGCGGGCCCACCGACGGGTGATGGTTGCGTGCCTCGGTGATGGTGCTACAAATGGGCGAGGCATAAGGGGGTGTCATGCGGTAAATGAAATGACCGTTAATGAGCCTAAACGTGAGAGACTTATCGATCATATTCAAGAAACATTGAAAGAGGTAAATCTACTTCATGACAGGAAAATTAGTTGCAAATGTAAAATGATAGTGAAATAATTTGCTGAAAAGGCAAATAAACAAAACACATGGTTTGCAAACAATCGTTGATCTGCCATGCCACAGTTACCAGCAACTTCAAAGGGTCCCTTTCGTGACTTTTGATGAGTCATGCAGTTAGTGCACAAACAATTCCATTCAGCAACTTACCTGTGTTTCGCGAGCGAAATACGACATAAACAACACGGATTCCGAACACGAAACGGTCCTGTTGTCACAACAACAAGAGGAACTTTCCACGAACGTAGTTTGCTCAATTGACTGACGCTTCACTCTCTCACTGAAGCCGTACTTTTTTTGCTGCTGCTCAAGCTGTCTAAATATGATGTACCTGCAAGTATTGTTGGTGGGCTGCATAGTGTTGTTGCTGCTGCTGCAAGATCTGCTGCTGTCGCTGGTGTTGCAATTGCTGTTGTTGCTGAAAACACCGGCAAGAAATACTTCTTCCAATCCTTACAGCTGTAGAGGTGGTGTGGGCAGACAGATTTGTTCATCAAGAGCTGTGCACTTGACTGGAAGTGGGGTGCCAATGAACGAAAGGCCCACACAGCGGCTTGCAGCCGAGGTGCGCAATGCGTGGCGACTTACCAGCTGCTGTGCGGTCGGTCCCTGGAGCTGAATAAGCGACGTGGCCGGGGGGTTGACGGGTGAAGGTGTCGCGACTGGTGCGGCATTCTGCTGGGAGGGGGCGACATCTGCGAAGCCGAAATAACTTTTTCAGTTGCAAAGCACAACCTTGTTGTGAAAGTGACCATGACCAATGGCATGGTGCGATAAACACAACATTTCTAACCTGCAGTGTTTGTTTGTGCAGCAGCGTTGCCGCCTCCGGCTTTGGGTCGGGTACGCGGAGCGATCGAGGTTTGAATGGGCAGCCCGAGCCCCTGGGTGGTGGACACCGCGCTGCTTTTTGGTCGTTCTCGGGGAGCCACCGACGTGCCTCCTATCACATTCGATTGACTTGGCCTGAAACGCGGAAATTCGAATGAGTGTCAACTGAGGTTGTGTTTTGTGTACAAGCGTTGTTCACTTTGTGAAACACAGGCCAGCATTTTCAAAACAGAACTGGTACACTTTATAAAACTGCCAAAGGACCAGCCAAGGCAATCAGGGCTGTCATTCAAGTGAAAAAACATGTTGTTAGTGGGGCCTGACTTCATTTCCACTCGTGAAGCTTCAAGATGTTGTCAGACTCGTGGGTCTTGATTAACCTTTCCGCATCAACACACCAGGTTCGTTCGCAAAACAGACTCGCGATAAGTTGTTCGGTTTCGATTCTCGTCACTGACCTGTTCGCGTTGGCGGAGGTGGCGCGCACCTGGCGCGACTCAGACTCGGTCAGCGGAATCGGCAACTTTGACACGTCCGGCGCTGCGGAACCCTGCAAGAGACACGGGTCAGTGCACGGATGAAATCGTACCAAATGGTTCTGTGGGAACTCCAAGAACGAAAACCTGTGTGGCGTTTGCTTCAAAGTAAAATTTCAAGCAAGTCTGGCACTGAAACTCACGTGCAGATTTTGAATGGGAGTTTCCCTGCCTGTGATTTTGAACGCAACGTATGAGACTTGGTACACGTCCGGCCGCTTCTCTGGATCCACGCACAACATGTACTCTACAATATCCAAGACAACCACATTCAACCAATCCACATTTCAATCCCACTGTTTCATGTCAGGTCAATAAATAGGTATCGTGACAATTGACGCCCAAGCCTGAATGAAAAGAGGTAAATGGAAAATGACTCACTGATTAATGCTAAGACCGGCTTGGAATAGCGATTGTTGTCTGGAATGGTGAAGTTGCCACTCTGTATGGCCAAGGTGCTCTCACCGAACGGCAACGTGAAGTAACACAGTCTGAACAGCATGCACCCCAGAGCCTGCAACACAACGAGTGTTCCTCTCTGAATATGTCGGAGATCCGAAATGCTTGCACGCGAAGGGACAATAAAAGTCGAATGTCTTCGAATTTGGCGCACTGTACGCACCCAAATGTCGGCCTTGGTGGTGATGGTTTTGCCACTGTAGAGGTCCACCATCTCCGGGGACCGGTACGACACCGTCGTGTACCTGCAACGGAAACAACACATGCAAACCGACAGGACGACTCCACGCCACAACGATGTCCCGATCCCCTTTGCCAAGCCTCTCTCGTGTTCCACGGAAGTTGTTTTTTTTTCCCCCAGATCCCAGCTTCCCGAACGAAACCACAACCGAGTCGCGCTGTTTTGCACGCGCTGCCAACTTCAGATGACGGAGCAACCAGTGCTCAGCTCCCAGCAAACTTGGTGGCTTTAATTCACTGCTGGGAGGACGTTTCGGTTGACAATTCGGTGAATCAATTGCGTGTTGTGCAGCGAAAGCACCGTGTGTGGGGGCCAACACCAGCGCTGCCTGACTGATGTGGCAACCGCTTCACTGAGCTCATGATGCATTGACACTTGGAGATTTCAAGGTCCGGAGAAGGACGTGGATCCAACTGGGGAAGAGAGACTCGCACTGCAGCTGCAGACATTTTCCGTGAAGCTCTGGTCAGATACTGGACAGAAATTGAAAGCCACCGTGTCACGCAAAGTTGCAGGCTGAAAAAGCTGGACTGCCGAATTCAGTTGCTCAGTCATATCTTTCATTGCTCCCCCCCCTCCAATCTTGGCACAAACATGGCGTGGAATGAGAGTGCCCATCGACACATGTTGTGAAGCGGCCAATTCAAACAGCGTTCCATTCTGCCGATTCAGCAGTGCATAAGATGCAAAGCAAAGGATCCGGTCAGATAGCGAGACACTCCGTTGTGATGAAACATGAAGTGCGTCCAGGGGGCAGTATAAATTTTACCGTGACACCTGTTGGGCGACGCACGAACTCTAGCTCCTCTGATGAACGCAAGCCTGACACCACCAGCCATAAAGAGTCTCACCACAACGTCACGCCGGTCGCTCTGCGACGGAGTGAAAAGGAGAGCAAAGAGAAGCGTCCAGATGCATCTCGTGACCCTTTGGGTCAAATTCAACCCGGAAACCCTTTGTCAGAGACCCACAGGCAATTCTTCGCTTCCACTTTTTGTTGAACAGCAATGCGCTTCGACGGGCGCCCCAATCTCTGGTGCAGCAGATTTTCTCCGGGCTTCGTTGCCTCCGCACTGAATCCGCTATTGATCCAGAGCGCAACATCTGAATCCCTCTTCCCTCTTATTAAATACAGGCTCTCCCCGTCCCATGTATCAAATGTATCAAACAGCCCGCTTCGCTTCTGGAATATGATGAGCTCTCTCTTTGATTCCAGCAGAACACACTCCAGCACAGGCAGCAGTCGCCTTTGCTTTCTCCCTCGTGTTTTGCGAGCTGAAACGGCCCCTTCTCATTTCAAACGCTTGAGATTGGTGCTTTGAAAGGATGAGTCTGTGACTCCAACAATACAGGCTTTGGTGCTGTGAACGAGAAAGGAGGAAAACGTTTGCAGCAAGACTCTGGCCTGGCAATAGAACAAGGCAGCACCAGAGAATAGCATTTGCTGTCATTGTGGCGTGCATGACAGTTTGTTCAAACTAAAGTTGGAAGTCTTGTGTCTAGTTTTTGAAGCGTTTCCCAAATATTCTGAGCAAATTTTACAGCCCTGGTGTCCAAGACTGCAACAAACCAGCGTGCGGATCGCACGGAACACTCGTTCGAGCACGCGTCACACGGTGATGTCACCCAGCACTGAATGTCGAGTGACCAGGGGGCGGGCACCTCAATTGAGAAATTTAGAAGATGTCACCTGATATTGCACATTTGGATGCAAACACTTCATGTAAAGTGACAACATACATTTTAGTCATGTTGGGTGACAGCAAATTTTTCAATGTCCTGGTGTAACAAAAGAAGAGAAAATCATGGTTCCCAGTTTGTCATCGCACGTTGACCCAGAAATGTTATTCCGTCCAAAAACACGGGTCAATCTCCTGTGTCAAATCGAACCAGTTGGACAATTCCAGGGTCAGATCCACGTCCGATATCAGGGCAGGAACCCTTTTGTGTGCATTCTCTGTTCAGGTTTGTGTTACGGAAACCTGCTTTGGGATGTCAGGCCCTGACTGCCCAAACCATGTTGGCTCTGCATCCTGCAGATAGCACACCTCCGCAGCATTCAAATTGATTCTGGGGCTCAGCGACAACGATAGCTATCAAACTTGAACTGGAAAAGAGCTGCAGAGAGCGTACGAGTTGTTTGATGAGGATTGGATGTCGCTGGAGCGTAATTTAATTGAAAGACCTTTCGGTCCCACCATAAAACAAACCCATCTTCACCGCAGATCAATACATCCCCATTGTGGCAGCCCTTACAGAATCACAAATGTAAATAGACTCACTCTGGAAGAGATCACTCTGGAAGCATGTTATCTTGGTGCACGATGACTACTTCGGTTCCAAGCCTCGAAATGCGATACTTCTGCAAGGCTTGTCGTTGTTGCTCGAGTTCATGAGTGCAGTCCATCTTTTCACACGAAAGCTCAAAGGTCCACTGGAGAAGGCATTCTTCACCCTTGCACGTGAACGCTGCACTCATTGGTCATTGGATCAAAATGTCTGAATGAATCAAGTTGGTTCTTCATCACGCAGGTGACCACAGACTGACAGAAGCACCGTTCAAGTGTCTCAGGTTCAACAAAGCAAGGGATCCAGAGATTCCTGCGCCTCCGCGATCTACGCATGAGGATGAGGCTGTGACGGCGACAGGGATCTGGCTCAGAGCTGCTTGTCTGGCATGCAGGCACGCCGTCATAGCCAACGACTCGATGCTGGTGAATCTTGGAGCAAATCTGATGACAGTTTTCGACTCGGGAGTCCTGCTAAAGGCAGTGAGCATGCTGCTCCAGTCCTCCAGTCTTTTTGTTCCACTTGACAGTGCTGTGTGGCATAATATGTTGGCGGGAACTGGGTTCTTTGAGCCATTTCCGTAATTGCTGTTATGGATGGAATTCCTCCGCAAACACCAGCTCGGCTGGTGCGTGAGGCGGCCCGTCAATTTTCACAGCAACACAAATTGCGCTCAAAGGCGAGGAAAACTGCGAGTTTCTCTTTCCTTCATTCATCTCCACTGATGGAACATTCAGTGTCGGTCCTTTCCTGTGAATTTCCTGAACAAGTCGTGAGTTTTGGCGATAAGTGGGTGGCATACTACAATTCAGCCTCATGAACGACTGGCAATCAAGACGAAGGCACGACTCCACCCACATCCCACTGACCCAGCTTCACCGAAGGACAGAAAAGAACACAGCCGCGCGATAAACTTTATCAGCAGCATCATGACAGCGGATGGTTGTTCAATGCAATTCGATTTTGTGCCAAATTTGCCGAACCTACTCGTCCAAACAGGTGCTCAGAAGACCTCAGTGTGCTATAAAATACATCGAGTTCCTCGTCTACTGACTGCAAATTGAAGCAGACTTGAAGGGCCATCGATTACTTAGGCTTCCTTTCACACTGAAACTCGACCTCTGTGAAACCTCAGCAAAATCCCCACTTTGTTTGCTCTTTGAGATCTTGTGTTGCCTTTTACCACTCAACGATTTCCACACTTTTCGCAATTAAGTCTGGAGGATCTGGTGGCAAGGGTCACATTGTGGGGTGTTTGTTTGATGGCTCGGGTCCGTCCCACTTCGTCCTGAGCAACACGCTTCAGTTTGGAACTTTCAAACGGTGGCTTTTGTTCCGGTCTGAAGATTGTGAGTGGCCTTGGTGAATTCCCCTACTCACTCGTTGAATTAATCTCCAAACAAAACGCCACCTTCGTGTCCAGGTCAACAGCTAAAATACAGGTTTTCAGCAACCCTGAGCTCGGGTTTGCTCGTACATTCACGTTGATCTTGTGCCACAACATGTCGCAACGCGACCAGCTTCTGCATTTGCCCAAATTGTGTTCACCAAAACATGCAGCCAACGAGCATTTTGCTCACCAAGGCGGTGAATTGTCCCTTAACGACAGACGGTCTCCAGATTGGAAAGCTGGGTTTTCACAGTGTCAAGGAGTCTAATCTCGAGGCCGCAGAAGGTGCCTCAAGAGCAGCTCACCGAGCCTCTAGCATTGTCCTCTGACCTTTCCTGAATGCCGACGAGGCCAGTCCGCGCCACTGAGAGCTCATTACACCCGCGCTACGTGTCAGTGCACCGCATCAGTCGCAAATTGGCGCTTCCTGCGGTCGCACTCTGTCCACCACCAAATCCAGGACGTTGTCTGTGGTCGGGGTGTTCAGGCTCAAAAGAAGTCTTGCACATCAAACAATCCGACATTGAGACGATATCTACTCCGTTCACGCTTCACCGTCAGTCTGCAGAACACAGGTAAAAATGTTCCCGAACGATCAGGTTTATCAGGCACCGGAGGACACACCGTGATGTTTTCGCCTGAACACCTCCTGCGGCAAATGTTCATCGTCGGACGTTCTATTTCAGTTCTTCATCAATGAGTTCTTTGACGGAAATGTCAACATTCATTGGGCCCAAAATAACGAGGAGCCTGAAATAGCCTCGTCAGCGGAGACAAATCTTGCGCTGCCTTGGACACTTTTGCTCTTTTCTAATGCCTGAGCAGAAAAAGCAACGAACAACCGTCAATCATTTTCGACATCCATCCAAAAATAGCTTAAGATTTCCTATCAAGGATCACGGAAAGGTCAATCCGTACTTGGCAATTCTGGGCCACAACACCGAACAGCGGCAAGATCAGGACAAACACACACACACACACACACACACACACACACACACACACACACACACCAACACACACACAAACACACGAGACTGAAATGCTGACAAACCGTGTTGCTGCATTTTTGGTTTCCCGACCTTTGAAATTTCTCGTCGCATGAAAACTAGGCTTTGTGAATGGAAAAATGAGGCAGATTCTCCGTCATGAAGCTGCCACGGAGCTACAAATTGACACCGGGAGCTCAAAAGCACCGATACATCAAGCCGAGCCGTCAGCTCTGGATAGCAATGGCCGGGTGGTTTAGGGCTCTGTTCTATTCATTCAGTCTGTCGAGTGACAATTCTGTCGACAAGAATGATCACGTTGTTCATTGGAGCCTCTATCCCTTCAACAAAGTGACCTTCATTTCATTTTCTCTGTCGGAGAGAGAATTGCTGCTCTCTCAGCCACCACTTTTCCGAATTGCTGCTCTCTCAGCCACCACTTTTCCACCTCAAGTCTTGGAAACCTCTGCCCAGAAAATCCAAGGCGCCTCCATTTTGCACTCGTACATTCGTGCAAAAGGCACTGCACGGTTCAGCTCTCTCACAAACATTCGCACTGACTCGATCTCGTATTGTCATGCAAAGTGCTCTTGTCACCTGTAAAGTGCACGCCTGAACTGGAGCCAACATAAACAGCACGTACTTTTTCAGTTCGTCCTCGACCTGCTGCACGCCGTGCTGCTGCGGGTTCAGACACTTGGCCGTCGCGCTGCCGAAATCACACAAAACGTACGTCCCGTCGTCCTCCATCAAAATGTTCTCCACCTGAAACGACAACGTACGCATGCATGCGACACCACCGGCACAACCTCAAGGGACAAGTTCTTACAAGTTTTTACCTCGCTTCAAATTACAGATTTCTCCAGAAGGTGAAAACAAGAAGCGTTTTTCCTCCTTTTCTGAGTCCACCCGACCCACATTTTTGTTTTGAAATGCTGACAGTCAACAAACGTTCGCGCCCACGCAATTTCAACCAGTTCTTTTGTGACGTTGACACTGACCTTGAGATCGCGATGAATTATGGGAGTTTGACAGTGGTGCAGGCGCGACACGGCCTCACAAATATCACAGAAGATTCGCATCACATCCGCCTCGCTGAAGCCGCTGTGCAGCCGCGCGTTCATCTGCTGGATCACCTGACCTGCAATTGAAGGTCACCGAGCACTCAATTTCAAACGTCAAATTCACTTGAAAGCACCTCTTCGCTTTTTGGCAACATTAAACAATGATCCTGTTGTGAATGACTTCTGTCAAAATTTTCACATCGCACCAACTGACTGGTGTGGGTCTGCACCAGCCCTTTCCTCTTACCCCGACAGAAGTGCGTGAGCAGCAAGACTTCGGAAACGCCACTGGCGCTTGTTGTGATGCTTGAGTCCACGTACTTCACTATGTTCTTGTGACCTGACAGTGAGCTCTGAAAGGAAGAAACATCGTTTGCCAGATGGTAGCAAACAACATAGCTTACGCGATAACCGCGCTCTCGAGTCGTGATCTTGGCAGGTGCCAAAACAAGCAAGCGCACGTTTTACCACCCACGAGAAAATACACTCGTAAAACATGAAGTCGATTGCTTTCAAAACCCAAAGTTGCATCCGAAACACGAAGTCAACCCAGACGCCAGGCTGCCCATCCCACCTGACGGTGACCAACCAAATGTGCGAAGATATTGTCTCAGACCCTCTTAGCGTGTGGTGCTATACTCGCAAAAGTACTCCAAGCCTTGGCACAAGTCCAAACTCCAGATATATAGTGTTTTGACTGCAAAGTTTCACACACAGAAGGAACAGCAGGCACACTTTCAGCTGGCCTACCGGCAGCTTGGAACTCCCGTCTGAGTACTCGTCTCACCAGACATTTCAAAATTAAATGTCGGATGACGGGGCGGACCGGGGGGGGGGGACCCGACACAAGTAAATTGACATCAAACAAGATGTCACCAAACATAAAATGTGTGTGTGTGTGTGTGTGTGTGTGTGTGTGTGTGTGTGTGTGTGCGTGCGCAGGATTTTGTGCAAGTTCACTCACCGCGATTTGTATTTCGCGCTTGCAGACATTGAGATCGTGCTCGTTGTTGACGAACATGCGTTTGAGCGCGAGGCGCTGCCCGGCCGGCGTGTGCACGAGGAAGACCATCGCGAAGCCACCTGCAAACGCAGAACTCAGTCATCACGATTTGTGGTTTCACCAAAGATCTGTGCATGGTTCAGCAGCGAAAACTGTTTTCCCAGAAGTTAAAAACCCTTGAAGCTGGCTGGTCGATGCATTTTCGCGAGAGCGATGGAAAATGCCCCACTGAACCCCAAGTTGTCAACTTTCTCTATCAGTTCGCTCAATTTTGTGGAAATTGGCGGAATTATGTACTAAATCTTCACGGGAGCCTGGGATGATGGCGGTGGTCTGCATACACAAATGCATCATATCTCTGTGGGCGGTTGTGCCCTCTTGGTTTCACCACATGAACAGTAGACACCAGTGATTTGTTCGCGTTGGTTCGAAAAAGTCAAAGCTTTCACACTTTTCCAAAGGTCAAATATCGAGTACACTTGCACTGCAGAGTTTGTCACGCGCATGACAACGTATCAACCAAAGGCAGAAAACGCCGCTGGGCGCGGTGAGGGTGAAGGACCCGCAACACAACGGTTCTATCCGAGGTGTGAAGATTGGAGATTGACCATTCATGTCAAATTGGGTGAGCCTTTCAGTGCCGCGTTTGACGGATTCGGTCATCCTCGCAGCAAAACACAAGTGTGAAACGTTTTTCATTCACCCACAAACTTTTTCCAGAGATACGCGTACGGTACTCTGGCTTGGCCTGGGATCAGTGTTTTGCGCCTCGAACGTGGCTTCTTTGTTCTGATGAATGGACACCAATTTGGCAGTGGCAACACACAACACACTCGTAAATTTTCACAAATTGGAAACCATTGTGTTTACAAAGTCTTTCTCCCTTGTGTCAACTGACACAAGTGGCCAAATTCGTGAGTGCGCTTTTCAAAACAGTTTCACAGGATTAACATTTTTCCAACGTCTTTTCAGATTTGCAACCGAACCGTGTGCGTGTTTGTTCAAAACTAAACACCTGCCAGGTGCATGATTTGCTCGAAACTGTTGATCTCTCTTTCATGCCAAAGTTTCGTGGTCGGTTCATGCCCGGTTGCACCCACTAAAACAAGACATCGTGTGCGCAGTACGAGTGGAGGTACAGTTTAGTTTCCGGACGCAATCTGAACTTGGCATTGAAGGTTGCAGATGCAACAGATCTCGATTTTTTTGCAGCTCGTGCATTTCATCTCAGATTTGGATGTCTGAAACATGGGACACAGGCGAGTTGATCTAATTGTTAAATTTTTGAAATAGATTGTGACTCACCTTCCGCGATCAGTTCGTCTATTGTGACCATCTGTCTTCCAATAGCAACAACCTTCCCGGCATAACCGGAGCTCTGGGGCTGCTCAATCTTCGAGAACAACTTCTTCATGATTGCCGACTTTTCCACAATCCGGCTCCGATCTCAAGACTGGACAGCTGACAATTCCAACTTTTGTTTTCAAACTTCCCACATCAAAATGTGACACATTCCTGAATCGTTGTCAAATTTGGCCAAACGTCCACAATGCCTCAATCTACAGTAAATTCACTACATCTACTGACATTTGCGTTTGCATTCTGCAGCAACCACGAGAAGAATTTGATGAAAGAAGTGGGTGTCTCCCACTCCGCCGTCCTTGCTCTCCAAAATGGCGCACTTCCTATACTCTCGACGTTCCACATCACGTGATAAACAATAAACACCTTATTTTATGTTTTATTTTGCAACAATTATTTCTGAATTCATTCATCAGAAAGTATGACACCTCCTTCCAGTGGTAAAATAACGCATTGCATGATAAACTGACAAACGTTTTGATAGCCTCAACAATGGAGGACAAAGCGGGAGAGAAAAGGTGAAACTGCTGAATTTGTTGAATACAGACTTCATTTTCAAACGATTCTAAAATACGGAAACGAAGCAAATTGTACTGCATTCATACTGAAATTGTGTGACATTTGCACTTCACAGAACAACACAGAATTTATTTTGAGAATGCTGTCATCGAAAACCACCTATTATCGCCCATTTTCCAGCACCAAAAAGCTGGGCCCTATTTGGCCTTGAGCCTTTCTTCGGTTGTTACAGTTCAAAATTCGCGAGAATCTCAGCCAAAGTTTAATGCTAAGCTGCAGATGTGCACCACGTGAACCTCTGAGAACATGGCAATTTTCCATGGGTCTGTTAAGGTTGCGAAATTTGTGGTTTCCAGCAAGGAGCCCGAGTGCAGCCTGCACATGGAAGTGGATGATGCTGGGGACAGCAACACAGATTCACAGGCAGAGGAGGACGATTCCATGTGCTACTGGTACGTTTGTTCCTGGAACGCGGACATCCGGCTCATCTCCGAAATTGTTTGGTCTGTTGTCGAACCAACACCTTGTATTTTCAGCGGGAAGCCAAGAGACTTGGCTTCAGCTGACCTGCTCTGCGCGTTTTGCTTGAAATATTACCACACAAACTGTGTGACAGTTTACACAGGGTGAGTGAGTTGAGAAGTCGTGAATGCTTTTTGAAATGTTCTGGAAAATGGTAATTCATTGCAGTCGTGTTCTCTTTGGCGCCAGATCGTTGTGCCGGACTGAAATCCCCAACTTTCTCTCACTCCAGTGACCGGGAATTTTCTGTACTTTCAGAAAATGTTTGCCTTTCATGACAAACTACCAATTCATTTGCAAGCGGTGCAACCCTCCCGGCTTGGAGAGCTTCAACAAGAAGCAAGCCAGTAAGTTTCTTCACGAGAAAAGATGCATCACGGGAATGCTTCGTATGAGTGTGAATGCATTGAAGTGCATAGCTTGTGGATAATACCCTGAGTTTTTTGCTCCTCTGTTGTGCAGCATTCAAAGAGATCTGTCACACCGCAATGGCGAATTTGACCCTTGAGAATGAAGGCAAGCAATTCTTCTCGAAGGACAAGGAGATTATTCCTTACATTGACAAGCATTGGGAGAGTCTGACGTCGATGCCCAGACGAATCAAACTGACCTGGCACAACACCGTGGCAAAAACTATGGTACAGTTTCCAGCTTACCTTTTTCGTCTTCGCAAAAAGTTCAAACAAAACGGTAAATTCGCAACGGTCGTGTGAGGCACAGCAAATTCCGTCGTGATTGGTTATCAGCCGCGGTAGCGGTCTGATATTGGTTTGCCCCTGTATCCGCATCCGTCCGTCTTGGGCGGACAAAACCTCCGTTTTACCCCTGTTCCAGTGATCACAGACTG
>JAAUXT010021449.1_pt1 | contig 31138 bp, 19 predicted proteins | sample 7278171 | NCBI WGS metagenome assembly JAAUXT01 (sample SAMN14350112, study PRJNA611818) | marine sediment metagenome | isolation source: surface marine sediment (1.8m) | place: French Polynesia: Moorea | collected 2018-08
GGTGGGCATCCTGTTTGCTTCACAGTTGCAAAGTTCCTGCATCCGGAAAAAGTCTCAGTCATCCAGCGATGCACAGTGGTCAAACTCAAGGCTTGGGCTCCATGGACATGTCTTAATTCTCTCAGTATCTCACAGTGGTGTGTCCCCTGGCATGCCAGCAACTGGATTTCAATACGCTGGGCTTCCTTGGAATGGTCCATGTCTAAAATGAAGGGCAGCAGTGTGAAGAACTGGACCAAATCAGAAATGCCTGCGATCACATTACTGGCACCGCGGCGAGAGAGTGGTGGCTGATCAGAGATCGACCACTACAGGTTACTCAAGCACTCAGTGGCCTTCAAAGTGGAGCAAGGTAAGCACAGGAGGTGTCTGTTGGCGACCAGCGAGCTTGCAGCCTTGACGTGCAAAAATCGGAAACACACTGTCAAAAATTCCGCCGCTAAGAAAACAGACCTCGTACGTCTCTTCCCCAGCGTTGCTCCATCAGTCGTTATCGAACGCAATCAGCTCAACGCTTCGAAATCCACAGAGATCGATCCTTATCAAATATTCACAGCAATACGACACAAGGAAACAACAATCAAAAGCTTGGCGACAATTCAACCGTCCGCATGACTGCGAGCTGTCGCTGGCAACAGACAGGAATGGAATATGCGAGTATTTGATTCGTTGGTTTTCTGCTGAATGTTTCTTTTTCCTCACTGTTCACTCTCTTCCCACCAGCCACCCGTTCTTCGTTGGTGCACCCATATTGCAATTTTCAGTTGGACCAGACAGCAAAATGTTCACAAAGAAGCCCGAACAGGTTCCGAGTGGGTGGAGCAAAAGTTTGGCAGAAATTTCTTCAGCTGTATTCTGCTGACACAACTTCATCACAACGCTCCAGTTTTTCATACCAGCTCTTGAGCGTCTTGTGCACCTGGTCCTGACAGTCCTTGCCACGCACAACACCAGTCCGCTCAGAAACAACGCGAATGTGAAAAGCTCGTGAACTTGGCAGTGCAATCGCTTTTCGCTGCTCACGAAGAAAAAACGCCGTTTTTCAACGCGGCAAGGCATAACAAGCCTGACGACCAAGACACGTTTCGTCGGTGTGATACGTAGATTTACTGAAGCTGAAGGAGGAAAGCTCTACCTTGATCCTTCTCCTCCCCGTCTGAATCCTCGTCAGACTCGGCGCTGCTGGAACTGCTGGACAGCTCGAACGCGTGGTTCTTCTCCCAGTCTTCGAACATCGGTGGCTCCAGCGCCCGCAAACTCGTGTTGCGACCTGCAATGAAAAGACACAGAATTACGTCACTGTGGTGTGCCACCCCAATGTCCCCCTACCTTCACAAGGCTGCTTTTCGTGTTCCCTATTTCCAGGTCCGTGATGCATCCCCCGACACACACACACACACACACACACACACAGCCCAAAGTGAAAACACAAACGTACAGACAGACAGACAGACAGACAGACACTCATACCCACACGTCACAGGTTCTTGCAGCCTCCACTTGCTTGTCCTTTCTTCCAGCATCAACGCAAAACAAATGCCAGCTGGAAGGTGTCAGTCAAATTTTGACCAAAAGAGAAACTTGCATTGGTTTCTTTTTTGTTGCAGTCCAATCTAGTGTCGGTGCATTTTGCGCACAGTGGAGCAAACTCACCTTTGTAAGCTCCCCAAAAGGAGAGATCAACATCCCAAGGCATCAAAGCCATGTCTACAGATTGTGCAGCACAAACCACTGAGACATGCTGAAAATTGTTCACTTGACATCAGACGTCTGAAACTTGCCGTGTTCAGACCTTTAACGCTGCATTCAATCAATCAGCTTCGATCGGTGACGATTTCTGAAGCTGGTTCTGCAAGCTGCCCTTTGTCTTTCCGTGCCAAGTAGAATCTATTGAACAGCGAACCAAGCAACTGGCACCGTCAAAAACACCAGGACACTCGTGTGAATCCTCTCCGGAAACAAACACCATGTGTACACTCACGATCCCATTAGAGCAGCGTGCTCTTTGCTCATCTCTGAGTGCTTCATGATAAAATCCTCCTCAACTGTCTTCAGGATATTTTGGTTTACTGTTCAACGTTTTGTCATTTACTGCCAGTACTACACTTCATCTGAAACCGTGCGAAAGTTTTGTTTTGTCCCTTCTGTCAACCTTTGAGCCTTGTCTTCTGGCTCCCCTGTTTTGGTTACTCCGCATCGATTTGGCAGGATCCAAAAAAGAGCAAAAAGGATTGAACTTTGATTGATTGTTGATGTGGCCGCAGTTTCAATGACTGTTTTTTGCTGAATTTGAAAACGCCAGTTTGCCAGCTACTCGTACTTTGCTGGGCATGACTGGCACAGTGTCTCTTCCATAAATTCTCATCACGACCTTTGATTTCGTGTGCAGAGCCGCGATCACTGATCTGTTACAACAGATGCCAAAAGAGGACAGCGAAACACGGGAATTAAGAAGCGGACGCAGGGACTCAAAGGGCCCCATTCATTCCGTAAATATGGACACACCCTTGTTTTCTTGCAACGTCAAGCACAAATATTGTTAAAAGTTAAGCCGATCCCCCTCTCTACTGAGTCCTGGAGCTGTCCCTGAAAAAGAAGAGTGCCAAAACAACTTCTTCAGCAGTCTCAGGGCACCAAACCATGCATCAAGGAACAAGTTCCGACAGTACGAGTAGAAATCTTATCATTGGCACAGTCCCTTGAATAAGCTCACTGAGGGAATTTGGTATTTTACTGTCGTATGATTCAGTGATTGTGAACCAGCTTTGCAAGTTGCTCCTCCCGAAAGCGTTGGCAGCTGGTGCTTCAACTCTGCATCACAGTGCTCTGCATACCTGCACATATGTGTGCAACATCATTGCCAAAGCAATCAACACAGATGAATGTGCTTCAGATCTATGTGAAAAACAACGCCCAAAGAAGAATGCTCTGGCACCATAACAGATATATATTTGGCCAGCTGGTGTAACCAACCATCTCTTTGAGTGCAACACAACCAAGATCTTCCCTTTTCAAACAAAAACGGCCGAACAAACACAAAAATGGCAAGAAATCACTGGAACTTCAGTCATCGCAGGCCAAAGGGAGAGGGAAAGAGATTTCTCCTTCAGGAATCACGAACCCAAGGAGTAGAGACTGTTCCTGGAAAAGAAGAACCCATACCAACTTCTTCGGGAGTCTCAGGGCACTAAACTGTGCAACAAAGAATAAGTTCCGAAATCAGAAACCTTATCATTGGCACAGTTCCAAGAAAAAGTTCACTGAAGAATGTGGGGATATCTATTCCTGGCGCATGATTCACATGAATAATTATGACCTCGATCTTCATTTTTCAAACAAAAATGGCCGAACAAACACAGTGGCATTTCGTTTGTGACAGGAAACATGTACAAGGAGCCCCCATTCTCATCGAGACACGAACCCAAGGAGTAGCGACAAGAGCTGAGTACGGTCCTGATATTTCCGCAAAGACCGAACACGATACACTCACGTTTGAAATCGGGAAGAAATGCTGTAAAGTGGAAGGGCACTTGAGTCTTCCGGAAATAATCAAGAAAATTTTGATTCTGGAAGTTTTAGAAGACAATCACATCTCATACATTTGTCAAGTGGAGGACGGGGGTGCAAAAGTCACTCCTTACGGTGAGTCTTCAATTTACAACTTTCAATGGACAATCTGCGGCAAGTATAGAACAATGTTGTTCACACTTCACTTTTAATTCCTATTTTCGAATTTCAGAACGACGTGAGGCCAACATTCTGTCAATCGTTTGGAATATGAGCTACACCGCCAAATCGCTCAAACAGGCCGAGGGAATGCAGCTTGTCGAACAATCCAAACTTCAAAAAAAGAACCAGACGCCGCGGAATCTGGGTGTTGAGCGCGAAAACGAGCTGATTGAGAAGGATTCTGCTGGCCGACATAGACTGCTATTTGCACCCGAACTACCAGGTGTGAAAGTTCAGAAGCGTCTTTTTCCTGACATGGTCGCAACTGAGAAGGAAGCTGCCTTGAATATGTACCATCCAACATCTGACATGAACTTGAGCAAGAAACTTGACCTGGACAAGATAAACGGGAAAATGGAAAAACAGGGAAAGGGAGTGGTGGAACTGGGGAGGCTTGTTGCCGCGAAGTTAGCATCCCAGTTGGTGGTGATATGTTATCACGGACGGTCGAACAATACCACATACCCAGGCAGAGCGCGCTTGATGGAAAATCTGTTCGATCTGGCCCTCGTCGTACAACGAGAGGAGCTCTGCACAGGAATCCTCATCGGCGGGGACTTCAATCTGACGACAACCGAAGTGGATGAAAAAGGTTCTCAAAAATTGAAGCAATATTTCAAACTCTCTGCCATCTGGCAACGCGACCGCAAACGCGACCGAATCGATCCGAAACAGCGAGTCGTCAACTACCTCATCGGGTATCCGAAGGAACGATTTTCAAAAGCACGAGTGACCCATCAGTTCCGCGCACCTCCGTTCGACCACCCGATCAGTCTGTGCGAGGTGCAGATTCTGGTGGATACACTGAGTACGCGAGCAACCACGACAACGCCGACGTCACTGCAGACCAATCTGCATCTTCAGCCACAACCAAAGAAGAAAGCGGAAGAAACGACTGAAACATCCAACGCTGCTGTCAGGTCGCACACAGCTCAATCAACACCGTCTCCGACACCGAAAGACCACCAGCCTCAGCCAAGCGCGAGCAAGGCAGGAACACCACCACCACCACCACCAAAAGCTGAACCAAAGAAGAAAACGGAAGAAACGACTGAAACATCCAGATCCAAAGGGAAGGGCAAAGGGAAATCTAGCTCCAAAGGGCGTGAAGAATGAACAACTTCCCCTCCGCCGGGCAGCGGGAAGGACACAAGAAATGTTGAAGACCCTCAACACACTTCACCTCAGTCGTTTCTGTGACTCACCCGTGTAGTACCCATAGTGCTGAAGATGTTTTCTCATGAAGCTGTCGTACGGATTCTGCAAAGAAGAAACCCAAGTCGTTGGCACTGAAGAACAATTTCACCAGTGAGAGTAATTCATCATTGATTCAATGTTCTGCGCCATCGAACGTTCGCGTACACGAGGGAACAGTGACACTCGGCTCAAAAGACACAAATTTCAAACCTACCCCGTACTTTTGGAATCGCTCTTCCGCGGTCAGCTGGCTCTGTTTGACCCACGACATTCTTCCTGTCAATTGTAAAACGTCGTTACACATTTCCACAAATAGGTGTTGCACCGTTCACAGCAACGGCTGTTTTGATCTCGATCCATTGAGATATCCACTGCTTACTGGGTCACGACTTGTACTGATCCCTTCCACATTGATCGAGAATCTAGGAATGCGAAGCCACAAAGCACACGAGAAACATCAAACTCGTCACGCTTTGATTCCCTTTGACACGAACAATTGTAATAAAATTGGACGCTTGGAATGCTGATGCCAGAATAGAGACAGATGATGTGGATTAGAATTCAATGTATTGACGTTGTTGTAAATTCCTTGTGAGATATGTTTGCGCGACCAACTATTGCTGCCTTCAGATCAATAATTAGGCTCCATCATTGTCGGACTCAATTGTGATCATCGCTTCAGGACGCTGAAACCAATGTTATCAGACGATTTTCCAGTTCGTACACGACTTTGACGTCTGTCCAAAAAGTTTTGGTCAACGTGGCCACAGATTACGTATATCACGAAGTATTTGACGTATCCACTATGCAAGCCAGCGCAACCACACAGGTGTAGGTGTTCATATTGCAAATTCTTATCTCAATAAAATACTGGAAACTTTGGCCCACTCAGTCTTGTGTCACCTGCTAGAAAGGTCAGCGAAGAAGGAAACAGCGTTCAACAGACGCGCGAGGCTTGTGCCGGGTTGAACTATCTGCCGGGGTGGGCGGGTGATGCGTGACAGGTTGGTACTTGGGGGGGGGGGCAAGGGCAAGCCTGGTTTCGTGCCAAATTGGTTGACAGCAAAACGAACAGCACCTGTGACGACAGTGCACGTGCATGGGTGTGCAGCACAACGCAAGCACATGTCACACACCCACGCAACGCATAGAAACAAGTTCACACCTGGTGCTACCAATGTTCCACAGTCTTCCACGCTTTCACGAGTCCATTTCCAGAACCACACAACAGTCTCTGGTTGCTGATTAACAAGTTTCAACCTTTGATCCCTGACGTTGATCGACGCCGCACTCTCCAGATCTGCACAAATGCACCATTATCAGCATTCCCAAACAAACACTGGCTGCGACAACCTCATATTGCAGGGTTGGCGACAGTCAGCAGGCTGTCACAGAACAAGAAATTTCCCCAAAATCGAGTTTTGTTTTTAGCGCTGTGGACCGCATCACCAGTGCATCACTGCAGGTGCCCGATTCCTCCGCCACTATGATCCAAATTAGTGCAAATTTTTGTTCTGATTTCAAATTTTGTCTTCAAATTATTTTCAATTATGAAAAATTTGGAAGTGTTTTGTCATAGCACTGCGAAAAAGTCAAGACGAAAACTAAAAAGTATTTTGATATTTGTGCCGCACTACTTTCATTTCCAGCCAATCGCAACGCAGCTCATACTTTTCCTCTTTCTGTACGGCGGCCGATCAGACAACCGACATGGTAAACAGTGATTTCCAACTTCAAATTTTGGACGTATTATTTGCATCCATGTCACAAATATAGTTATTTTGTGAAAGATAGATATGTGAGGTGGTATAGGGCATGTTTTTGGAGACCGATGTCCTCTATTCTCTTCAAACCAAGTGGATTTCCTGGACTTCAAAATCGGGATTGGAGACCTTGTCCTCAGTTGCTTTTTGGGAAAACATTGACTTCGGGTGAATTTGACACTTTGATGGGCGATTTGCAGTCAAAGACAACGTTTTGATGAGTCGCAGAATACCTGCCAGTTAGAAAGGCAATGGAAGGTTCCGTGTAATAGAAATTTCTTCAGGAACGGGTGAGCGATAATCGGGAGTTCCTCACCATCGCACGGAGTTGACACGACTGTTGCCTGCCTTCGTTGATATTGTGCCGTTCAGCACACTGAGACCCTAGAATCTCACTATATTTTCAGGCGGCCCACAAGTCGTTTCGCATCAAGACGAAGCTGGCGAAGAAGATGAAGCAGAACCGGCCCATCCCGCAGTGGGTGCGGATGAAGACGGGCAACACCATCAGGTGAGCAATGGCACTTTTGGGAATTTCTGGTGGAAAGATGGAGCATCCACTGTCAGTCTTTTGATTGGGCTGGTATGAATGGATTGTGAATGTGCAATGAATTGTGCACGTTCACTGATCTTCAGCGTTTTGAACGCTGCTTGGCTGCTGTGAACATATTCCCGTCTTTCCTTCACAGGTACAACGCGAAACGGCGTCACTGGAGGAGGACGAAGCTGAAGCTGTAAACTCATCAGTGGCCGTTTTCATGCGGAATTATTGTACCTTTGGATGTCCTGGAATAAACATTCAGACACGTGAAGAGACAATGGATTGTCTTTGCTATTCGGTACGAAATCGCAACGTCATTTCTGTCGCCGGCCGTGTTCGACACACGGACCACACACTCAGTGACACTGACACTGGAAATTCTCGCCTGCAAATCGAATTTTGACCCACGAATTTTCGTGAAGGCAGTGCTCTCGACAAAAAATTGTCCTTGTGAATTTTGTTCCGAGTCGGTTGCTGTGAAACCGAAAACACCGGAAGATCTTTACCAAATCAGAAACAAAACGCTGCGATCAGCACGCCACCTTCCCTGTGCGGTTTGGCATGTGGGACAATTTGAAGCTGCAGTGTGTTGGCAGCAGTGTCTCGTGTCTTGGTCAAAGTGAACGGCAGGAAGGTTTGGCCGCGTCACAGCGTCGTGGAGGATCGATATGATCTGCCTACCAGTGGTTCCAACGAGACGAGGCCCGGCCCCTCTTACGTGCCAACCAAGTGTACTCCCAGATGGCAACATATCAATGTTTGACGTGCCTGCTGGAAACCCTGCCTTCTAGTTGGGCTCGGGCCCTTGGTTTGAAGAACCCAAATCCGAAAGAGCTGACACGCCCATCAAAGAACTTCGCCGCTCTGCGATACAGATCAAAAGGAATTCCGTTGTTCACGAACTTGCAGGTCCGTCCGGAAGGAATGGCCCGTTCCCACGAGGTGGAGGATCCACAGCTCGGGGAGTTAGGTTTCCTCGTTTCGACGCCCCAAAGGTACCAAAAAGGTTCGTCGTCGTTGTGTGTGCGTGCGTGTGGCTCAAAGAACACGTACCCACGCCCAACTTTGACCAAGGTTCAGTCATTCGGGTGCCTTTGCCCGTCTCTGGCGATTGTGTAAACAGTCTAAGGCGTTGATATTCGTCACACCATCATAAAGCACATAAGATTGTCACTCCCTTTGTCCGAACACATTTGGAACTGAAGGTGCGGATATCGAACAACCACACAAAACTGACAGAAACGCCAACAAATGAGTACACAAATAGCAATTTTATATTTCGTATCAAATTCACGGTTGGTGACATCCTTCTGTACAACATGTGCAGGACTCGCACAGCAGGTACTTGCACCTGGTTTTTTCGCGCTTTGGCTTTTGACAAACGAGTGAAGACTGGCATTCGGTCACGCACCTAACAAACAAGGAAAATGTTACGAAAACCCTCAATTTTCCCGAAAACCTTGACCAAATTTCGAAGCTAGACACAGGCGTTGTGCGTTTTCCAACAGCCTGAACCCTGAGTCAATCAAGAAACATGTTTCCGATATTCATCCAGTTCAATGAACAAAGACACACCAAAGGAGGTGTTCGCACTCACTCACTGATTCTTCATTCAAACATGTACCGTGATGCACGAGTGGGATAATACTGATCAAGCTCCACTTGTCGCTCTGCCGAAAACTTCCGCTTGGCATCCGAACTTTATCAAAGAAGCGCCCAACAGTGATTTTTGACAAGTGCTCAGAAAGGAATCAGATTTCAAAGCACTGCGCCATAATCCTGCCCCCAACCCGCACGAGGAACGTGAGATGTCACTCAAGAGAAAACGGCAACGAAGAGACTTCAATTTTCACAACAAAATAGGATGCAACAGAGGTGGTGAAGCGACTGATTCCAGATTGATGAAAAAGGACTGACGAACAAATGAATGCGTGAAAAGATGACTGCCGACTAGGAACAAATGGAAGTTCATTCGAAACTGGCACGATATTTTTTCTGGACACCAAAACATGATTTGTGCGAACAGGAGCTGATAGCAGTGAGCGAATTGCATTACGCTGCAGAAAACGATGTCCTGGGACAGTTTCCTTCAAAATTTGTAGTTTGATGGCGTCACTTGCCACATAGCTTCGTGTGGGTTTCTTGGAAGAGATTTGCACGGATTGAAAGAGTTCACGAAAACAATTATGATGAGAAAAGCGCAAAATGATACCGATGTTGTCAGCAAACAAAACACCAACCAAACGTGGTTGCATATGAACTTGTTCGTTGGGATACAGAAGAATCGGATTGTGTGATATCACAGACGTGTGTAAAATGTGTACAAATTCGCAGCAGCAATGTTTTGTTTTGCAACCTCAGGTTCCATCAAAGCGAAGTAGTCTTTTCAGAAAATAACTCGTGCACAGTTCTAAAATACCCTGCATCTTTGGGTATCAACTGATCGTTGAAGAAACCCTTTCACAACAATGTTTTGCTTCCACAGCACGAACAAGTGTTTGAGCTCTGTTCCAAGCACCACCACATCCACAAGTCTTGCACGTGTCCACGTTGAAAGCTCACTTTGCATGAATAAGTACAAGCAGTTTCACTGCAGTAACATTGTCTCTTGCACACAGTTGTGTCTCGCAAATCATGGAAACAAACTGAAACGCTAAAAACTCGTTCACGGCTTTTTGTCTGAAAGAGCACCAATAACGGCAATGTAGCAACGCTGCTTTTCGCTCTTTCTTTGAATGAAGTTGCACGAGCTCTGATAACTCACTTTCTATGACTGTCAACACTGACTTGGTGATTCCACCGTTTGTGCTCTCCCGTCTTCTTTGTGCGTCCAGACGCGACAATTTCATTTGAAAAACGCCATGCCAAAAGCAAAACTTTCAAATGTTGACCGGAAGACAAATTGTACAAAAGAGCACAACAAACGGGCGAATCACATCCACACAACCGCACACACAGACGTCTCTAACTCTGCACTGAAGTCTGCCCCACCCCTCGTGCTAGCAGTCGGAGGTTCCGACAGGAGAGGGAGGCGGGGGGTACGGGTTGAAGAAGCTTCGCTCCGTCGAGGGCGAGGGAGGACAGCTCATCATCTCGTCCGACAGGTAGTGACTTCGCGGGGTGGGCGGAGGCGGGTAGAACGGATCCGACTCGTAGTAACTGTCCAGCTCAGCGAACGATGTGTAGTAGCGTTTGGACGGGTAGGGCTCCGAGTCCTCACAAACGTCTGTGCTGCAGGGCGTGGTGGGCGGGGGTGGAATGTGGTGATGGTGGTGGTGGTGATGATGGTGGTGGTGCCTCTTCCCTCGGTACGGCTTGTATGAGTGTACTGTGGAGGAGGCTGGACTGTTGGACGAATAGTACAAGTCAGACGCCCCCATCGCGCCACACTGCGACCTGTCTGTGACTGGGCTCGGGGGTGGATTGAGCGTCTCTTTGGGATAACGCGTCACTGTTGAGCTGCTGGACGACGCTCCTGTGACGTGGTTACGGTCGTAACTTAGCAACACAGAGCTACTGCCACCACCAAGTGGCACTGAAGTCATAGTCAAGCACGTTGTCGTGCCTGTTTTGTTTCCTCTGGAAGAGGAAGATGTGTGGGGAGTAGTTTTACTACTGCTCCCACTTGGGTTCAAAGGCTTCGTCACCATTATGATGTCTCTACCATCATCCAGTGACATGTGTTGTCCGCCTTTCTTTCTGCAGGCAAACACTATGAAAATAAAGATAAACACCACAGCAATGAGGGCCACCACAATCCCCACAGTGTACTGTGCAGTTGTTGATTCGTTGTTTTTGTGCACTGGTGGGCCTTGGGCACCCGGACAATGTTCGTCCGAGCCATCTGAGCAATGAGCCACGCCATCACACTTCAAATTGATGTCGATGCAGCCCCTGTCCTTGACACACTCGAACTGGTTGGGCGCGCACGGCGCGCAGTTGTCCTCGTCGGATTCGTCCGGGCACTGCGGGGTGCGGTCGCACTGCTCGCGGCGCGGAATGCACTGCCCGTTGCCACAGCGGAACTGACTCGGGGAGCAGGTCGGGCAGCTCAGCTCGTCCGACTCGTCCTCGCACTCGCTGTAGCCGTCACACTGCCACACGAGCGGGATGCAGTGGATCGAGCCGGACGCGCACGTGAACTGGTCGGGCGCGCACGTGGGCGGCTCGGCGCACGACCTCTCGTCCTTCATCAGCTTGAGATCCACGGGGCAGGAGCAGCGCCGCGTGCGGTCCGGCCCCATCACGCAGATGTGCGAACAGTCCCCGTTGTTCACCGAGCACTGGTTGTCGTGCATACGCTCCTCCGAGATCACGTTGACAGCTGCGATGTCATTCAGCTGCGGCATTCGCCCCAAGACGCGCACGCGGTCCCTCCCCGTGCGCTTGTTGACCCTCTCGATCTGCGACTGCTCCCGGTCCGTCCAGTACAGGAAGTTATCGAACACGGCTAGCGAGTTGGGCAAGTTGATGTCGTTATCAACCAACACCTTCCTCTCGCCTCCGTCGAAGCCGCCGCACTCGATGCGCCTCAGCTCCAGGTCGCTCCAGTAGATCTTCTCGGCGTGCACGTCGACGGCGATGGCGCCGGGTTCGCCGATGCTCGTCGAGAAGAGCGTCGTCTTCTCCGTCCCGTCGATGGCGGCGCGCTCGATGCGCGGGGGCTTCACCACGTTCGTCCAGAACATCAACCTGCAAACAATTCAGTGAAAATAACACTGCTTTCTCTCACCCTGCTACAATCCCGATTTGTTTTCATGTTTCAGCCCCTTTGCACACGTACCCCTTCTCCGGCGCGAGCGCGATGGAACGCGGCTTCTGGTGCGACCCCTTCATGACGATCCCGATCGACTCGTGCGGCGCGTCCATGCGCGTCACGTTGATGACGTTGTTGAGCGCGTCCGTCCAGTACAGGTGGCGCGAAAACGGGTCCAGCGCCAGGTCGTACGGGTGCAGATTGTCCGAGGATCCGGGATTTGAGATCACTACTGACGCCTGGAAAATTGAATGAGACTTGTCAAAACTGGTCTTTCTGATGAAATTGCACCCGTTGAATGGCATTGTGGAAACTACAAAGAAAATAAACAGCTGGTGAGAGACTCCCTTGAAATCTTCCTGCAACTGACCTCGGTGCCGTTGCTGAGCGCGCGGCGCACGGTCTTGGTGCGGCCGTCGATCCAGTAGACGTGGCCGTCGATGGGGTCCTGCGCGACGGCGCGCACGTTGCGCAGTCCCTGCAGAGGCAGCACCATCTCCGGCGCCGACTCCGCATTCAGCAGCATCCGACTGATGGAAGACTTCTGCGCGAACAGCAGGTGCGCGTCCGGGGCTGCAAAACGAAATCGTCTCTTGCATTCCGCAATTGCAAGTGGCAATACCATCTTTTCTCCAACCGTCCAGAAAGCTACGGACATGGACAAATAGGTGGACACGGCGTAACCTTTGAAAATATTCCATCAATTTGGCCAGAGCCAGTTCCTTACCGTAGCAAGTTCTGTTGTTTTTGCCCAGTTTGTAGTGGGTGGGGCAGGCGCACGTGTGGGTCGCGTTCACGTCGTGCTGCTCCGAGTGCGCGATGCACAGGTGCGAGCACTCTCCGTTGTTGATGCCGCACGGGTTCCAGCCTGAAGGAAGAGCCAGCGCCCAGTTGGTAAAACTTCAGAAGACCGCGTGAACACAAGTTTCTTTTTGTACACAAGATCTGGAACCGCGGAAAAGCACACTCACCACCACGAAAACAGTAAATCCCAGTCTGCTGCCGACAAGCCAGTTTTGTTCGTTTCTTGACCGCTTGTGTGTTCCCAGTCAGTTGTGATTGTAATCAACGCCAACAAAAGGGGGCGTGCACCCCAGGAGGCCAAGAGCAAATGCAAACGCACCAGACTGTCTGGAGACATGGAAAACGAGCAGGTCCATCACGAAATCCATCTTCTCCTGGATGCGCGTGCGGTTCTGCCCTGTCGTCTTGTTGCAGCGCTCGATGCTGTTGGTTTTCAGGTCCGTCCAGTAGAGGAAGTCCTCGTACTGCGTCAGACCGTAGGGGCTCGGGAGGTCCTCACTGATGATCACGCGGCGGTCCGACCCTGCGATCGTGACGTACAGCTTTGAGCGGGGCTGTCGTGAAGTTCTCACGCAACAGGATAACGTGCAGACGAGGCTCACGAACAAGGATGCGGCGTACTGGCGATTGCTTCATTGTCTTCGAGAAAATGGAAGTTTGTGCGGTATTCAGCACTTGAAGAGACCTGCGAAGAAACCATTAGATGCGGTAGCCTCAGCCACAGCTGTTTCAGTACTTACCTGAGAGTTCGGCCGACTCGATGGCGTTGTCGTCCAGGTTGGTCCAGTAGAGGCGCTGCTCAGCAAAGTCGATGGTCAGTCCGTTGGCGCGGCCGACGTCGCGCAGGACCACGGTGCGGTGCGACCCGTCGAGCGACGCGCGCTCGATCACAGGACTCGTGCCCCAGTCCGCGAAGTACATGTGGCTGAATGAGAGAAACAAGCGCCTGTGGACAACTGGGCCTGACTGCGCACTGTGTGGGTCACAGAGTTATTGGTGAATTGAGTGGTTGGTGTTAGGCGATGGAAAAGAGGGTGGGGTGACGTGCGTTGTGCAAAACTCCTCTCCGCACTGAGCACGAAAAACAAACAGTGTCTGAAACGCACTGACGTCCTGCATGACAATTGACACCAAGTTCAGGGCCCTTGAAAACTCGCCACTCACCCGTTGGGCGGATCGAGCGCGATGGACCTGGGGTCGGCGATGTCCCTCCAGATGAGGACGCGGCGCGCAGACCCGTCGATGCGCGACATCTCGATGCGCCTCGTGCCCGTGTCCGCCCAGTACAGGTTGTGCGCCACCCAGTCGACGCAGACGCCCTCGGGGTACTCGAGCCCGTGCTGCACAACCTGCTCGTTCGCCGAGCCGTTCATGAAGGCCCGATTGATGGTCTGCAACAGGAAGGTCCAACATAAGGTCACTTTGTAAGACTTTTTGTCAGGTGAAATCACAGGAAGCAAAGTGTTTTGTGGCTGGCGCGCGAGTGTACCTTTGTCGCGACGTCGGTCCAGTAGATACGGCTGTCGTTGATGTCAAAATCGAGCGCCGTCGCTTCCTTGACGTTGGACAACGGAATGACGACGTCGTTGTTGTCCGTTTCCAGGGAGACACGGCGGATGTCGACGCGACGCGTGAAGAGCAGAAACGCCTCGGGCACGATGCAGACCTTGCCGTCCTGGGTGAGCTCCAGTCCCATGGGACATGCGCACACGTACTCCAGGGGGCGGGGACGGTTCAAACACAGGTGACTGCAACCACCGTTGTTCAGGCTGCAACCGTTCGCTGCAAAGGACAAAACACGCCACGGTAAGTCCGACCACTGCGACGGTTGGCAAAGGCAATGTGAAAAGGGAATGTTGAACACCGAAGCGTTGTCAAACAAATATTGACGGTCAAAGACATTGTACATCCACAACCCTCAACCCAGAACACGTACAACATTTGTTCAGAGGAAAACACAACACCCACTGGTGTCAAGAAGCACCACTTTCATGCTTTCCCAGGTTCCTCGGTGTAACGCACTGAAAGTCACGACAAAACCACACGGAAGATGGCTCCACCAGACCACACAGTAACACAAACACAAACGAACAATCCAGCACCGACACTGAAGACCTGAATCCCTGCAACTTACAAGGCGCTTCAAGGTGACAACACAACCAAGTTTAGTTGAGAAACTGCACATGTATGTAGTCCAGAGCGAAGACCCCATCCCCTCAGCTGAAACGGAGTGTTCACCTTTGCGAATACCATTGGCGTTGTTGGTCGGTCGAAACCGTTGAGCACGAGGACTTTCGTTGTCGTCTTGACCAGCGACTCCATTATCTGGTAAACAAGTCACTCTTTTTTCAGCTGACAAACAACCAAGAAACTCACGGGAACGGACATTCTGCAACTCTGCAGTCACAAAACTTGTCGTACGTGCTCGCATCATGGTAGAAACGGGTTCGCACCTGACAAAAGGGTTCCGTTCAATCACACAATTCTTTTCTCAACCAATGTGCCCTGCACAATCCTGCCACCACGGAACTCCAGGAAGTGGGTTTTTTTTTTCTCCCCAAATCTTCTTCCCATGACCAAACACGTGCCACCAACCAAACGAACTGTGTGCGGCACGGGGGGATTTTCCCTCTTCGCAGGTTTTAGTGTGATGCTGACATCTCAAAAAAGACATATCAGAAACGCCTTCATAAAAACACAGCCAAGATGGATAACGCTTTGGAATCGCGGAGATCAAACGAAAAGTGAAACTCGGTATCAGAGAATCTGATGTGTTTTCCAGACGCGGTCGCTGAGCGGTTGAAATCTCTCACTTTGATCCTGACTTGTGATTGAAATCCACAAAGCGGGTGCCGACGGACCCCTGCGCCCCGCACGGCGTCTGACACTGCATCGGGTTGCAGACTTCAGATCCGAAAGACCGGAGGAAAAGAAAACCCAGTCATCCAGAGAAAAATGTCCATTGTTGTAACAAAGGAAGAGGCATTGTTTCACAGACGCATTGTTTCACCAAGGACTTGTCCTCCGCTGTGAATACAAAAGTTCCAACCAAAACCGATTTACTGTCGAACAGCTGACAAGATCAAATGGCATTGCAGCAGTCGTTTCCCCAAAGCACTTGTCTTCGTGCGTGGGGTCTTATTATTGCATGTCAAAAACCATTCACAAACTTATTGAAGCACAAATATCCCATTTCACATTGAACCACAAACAACCCCCTCATCAACAAAGAAGTCGGCAGCCTGCCTCATCGTTGAGACGTAAGAAATGAGTAACCTACAGCTTGATGAGAACAATACACCCTCCAAGTCACACTAAATTAGCTTGTCCAATATGTTACGTGAACAGTATCTTGGCTTCTCAATCGTTCTTTCAGTGGCCAACACCTAAGATGCCTACAGCAGCGATATAACTCCCGTGATCCAACCACCAAACCCACAGCAACGGACGCGCGCGAAGGGTGAAACGGAACGAACATCGTGAAAGGACTCGAGGACCAGAAGCTCGCGGTCCGATGATGTTCATCGATTGACCCACTTCTGACTGCACTTCCCTTTCTGCACCGAGAGATCCAGAGCCGAAACTGAAGGAGCGATCCGCGTGGAGGGACCCCGCGGCCGACAGACGACGACGCGGCGGCGGCGGTGCGCTCGCTTTGAAGCGGCGTTACCGACACCGCAGAGATGCGCTGCTGGCGACAGCCTCCTGTCAGCGAGGTGCTCAGCGCACTTTTTGATGTGCGAGCCTCACGCACCTGTTCCTTCCGTACAACATCGATTTTCCCGTCGTTCCCCGGGAAGTTGAGATTTTGAACGCGTAGGGCTCACACGCCACGACGCGCACACACCTGAGAGACTATGACCAATCCCAGGATCAATCCATTGGTTTCTGCTGCGTCTTTTGAAACTATTCTGGTACCAACTTGGTTTGATCTTGAACCAAAGGACAAACTCACTTCACCTGCAATTGGCCATATTCTGGTTTCTTCACACCAGGTTTGGAGGCGCTTGCAGTTCGGATCTGTCTGTCCGTACAGATTGTGCGTGATTTATCTCTAGCTCCCCCAGCTGCGAACAGCAGGAGAACACGCAGACCATCGCCGCACCGTCCTGACAGATACAGGCAGGTGCAGGCTCCCTCCGTACATCAGCAACCTCATTCCAAATGCACTTGCCTCTCTATTCCAGCCACATTCATCAACGTGCACTAACTCAGATCTTAAAACACAACAAATGAGCAAACAACAAGGAACAGATGGGTGTGTGTCTCTTCAGCAGTCTCCATTACAACAATCAACCCCAGGAATGTGTTCATTCTGACAAAGGAATCTCAGGTTCAACTCACTTTTCTGGTCAATTATTGGTAACCAGAGCTGCCATGGACACGTAGAGAATACCAGTGACGAATTCTTCCCGTCACAAACCCCTCTTCAGAGAAAATTCCAATAACGCCAAAAGTGGAAAAGTGTGCAACCGTAATCACGCTCGTCCTCGGATGACTCACCGGTTTTGGTTGATATTTTTGACAGAAATGAGGCAATAAAATAGTGCGTGATGAATGGGATCCAGGCACCTGCGCAATAATCTTCGCTCCCCTGCAGACGTTTCTGGCAAAAAGAATCAAATTTTCAACAGCGAAAAGCATCAAGCTGTGAGACTGAAATGGGACTCCCATCCTCCTCACAAACCCACGACGAGCAGACAATTCTCCCGACTTTATGCATCAAACTGACACAACGTTTCGTCTGGCTTTGCTCAGAAAGTCAGATTTGCGCCTTCCACTAGTCCTGACCACAGAGTCATCCATTACTGCAAACGCAGTTTTTACCGCAGCAGTAGATTTGGCGCGGTAACGAGCGGGAGGAGCCGCCTCGAGGAACCCGGCGCCCGCCGCGCCAAGATCCGGCAGGATTCGCGCTCGTTTGCCGGACACGTCCGTGATCTATCTGCGGTTCAACCCGCGATCTCGGGGCGCAGGCACCCAAATCCACGTTAGTTTTCAGGAATAGTTGTGAGCTTCAACCAAGATTCGAAAGAGACGAGACTGATAGAACATGGCGTAGCAGAACCTGAATTTTACTGCTGTGTCAAGGTTGACCTGTCCCGCAATGCCCCCTTCGCCATTCATTTTATCGCGGTTTTTCTCACAGTGTAGCTGGACACTGTCTCTCCAATATGTATGAAGTGAGCGCGTGATTGATGATCTCCGGGATTCCACCTCCGCTGTCCATTCCTTTACACCGAGCACAATTACCGCAGCTTTCAATGGAGTCCCCTCCCCGTCGGAAAGTCCGACCACCAGACGCGACGCTGTGAAAGCAAAGGACACGAGAACGACAAAGCGTTCAACATTTCTGACCTTCGAAGCTGCTGACTGTGAGAATGGAGGAACCAATTTCAGGGCTTTATGGTTGTTCAAGTTCCTTCCACAAGTGACAGTGAGGGACTTTCGACCTTTTTGACAGGACGCCGAATCTAACCATTGGTCAAGGCGTTTTCAGGTTTCTCGAGCAGAAGTGTGAAATTCAGAGGTGCTCCAAACTCGACGACCTGTTCCTGGTTGACAGAGTCAGCGCTGCAATTTCGCTGCAGAAGCTCAGAGCGTCTCTCTCGGCTCCGGCCTCGTCTCCCGACGGATCCACCATTAATATTTATCAGCTGATTGAGTCACTCGCGGATAAAGAGCAAATGAAATCAGTCAATCCGCCAATTTACACATATTTACATTATTAACCCGAGAGGTCCTCCATCGGTTCAGTTCGCAAAGTGAGTTTCTCCAGCCGAATGCGTCGCGTCCACGCTTCTTTTTATCAATCAAATACAGGGTCCTGCAAATGTTCAAATGCGCCGACAAAACAAGGCGCATTCGTTTGTTCTGGATGAATTCCGGGACATCTCCGCTCACATCCTGAGAAGATCATTCGAAATAATATTCTCCAATGGGTTTTGACATCGGATCTCTCAACACTGGACACAGCATGTTGATCTCTCCTCAGCTGCACTGAACACCGCACTCCCTACTTCGCAAGACATCAGCGATTCTTCTCTACGACGACCAAAGCGGCGTCACAGTTCTCCGCTGTACACTACTCTGGACCTGCTCCTTGAGCAGTGGATCATCCCTGAATGCTCTGCAGCTGCACATGACGTCGATTCTCTCGCTGTCCCTACCTTTCACGTCGACGGAGGCCGGATCGTAGGCGGTGCGCACGGCCTTGAGCCCCATCAGGTCGGGCAGCTGCTCGATGATGACGGTCCGCTCGTCCCCGCGCACCTTGTGGATCCGCTCGATCGACCGGCGCTGCCAGTCCGTCCAGTAGATGTAGTCGCCTGTAACACACAAACAAGACACGTTTTAACATGCATCAAATTTGAATGCTCACCAAGCTGTGGAAAGGTCAACCTGTTTTCTCAAGAATTAAAATTCTTTTCTACTTTGTAGAACAGAAAGGATTCGGAGTTCCTCACCGAGCAGACTGAAGCCGAAGATGTGCGGGATCTGCTCGGACAGCAGCGTCTTGCGCCCCGTGCCGTCCATGTTGGCCACCTCGATGGAGTCGGTCTTGGCGTCGCCCCAGTACATCTTGCCGGAGCTGAAGTCGAGCGCGAGTCCGTTGGGCCAGCCGAGCGACGTGTTGACGAGCGCCACCCGCTCCGACCCGTCCAGGTTCGCGCGCTCGATCTTCGGCACTTTGCCCCAGTCCGTCCAGTACATGAACCTGTGAACCATGGAGACGAGCCTTCAGAGAGGAATGAGATAAGGCACAAGTCATTTTGGTGGGGGGGGGGGAGAGACCACGTTTCCAAAATTTGTGTTGACAATTTCAAACAACTGAGTTTTTGGGGCGCACGACAAAAGAAACAGATCTCTTTTTTCTTTCTTTTTTTTTGAGAACACCTCACTGACCTTTCATTTTTCAAATTCAAACTTTGCATGCCATTCCAGTGGGTGGTCAAGTCAGGTGACTCTTTGACATGTGGGGCAGTTTCTTTTTGAGCAGAGCGAGCAAAACTATCATTTGTCAAAATTTATGTCTGCGCACGAAGTTTATCTTGTAATTCACCGTAAATTACTACAACAGTCATTGCTCATGGACGGACGATGCTCAAAACCCGTGTTGACCAGAGACGCATTCTCTTGCCCTTCAGCTCGAGCTGCCAGTCGGAAGATAACAGACAATGATAAGTACACTTTTCATTCCTTTTATCCCATTTGGCCTTTGTTGAACACCGTAATTGATTGATAAATGTACATCCCCATACAAAGGACACAACATTCTTCAGCCCAACTCGCAACGCTGAAACCACACTGCTTTTCACTCATCACCCTTCAAACCCCTCCGGGTAAGAGCCCCTTCAGCATTTCCCTTATTTAGCTGTCTAAATGCCTTAATTTATTAGCAAGGCCCCAAGACTATTCTTTCTCTCGTGAATGTGTTTCCACTGGAGGTATGCCACTGGGTCTGGTCGCTCAGATAATCACTCGTGATTAATGTTCCTTGCAATTCATGACGAGAATTGGCGCACACGATGCGTTCAAAAAAGTACACCTGTTGTGCGCACTTTTTTCAGCTATTTGAATTCTTCTTTAACTGTGAAAAGCTTTCAATTCCATCACGGTTCGTAAAAAAGATTTGCCACAATTTTGAGGCCTCTTCACATCTGTCGAAGAAACGTCTAAGCGTGTGAAATACTGATCTGTCACTGCCGAAACATGAATGAAGTACACGTGCTCAATTCAAACAAAATCAATTCTCGAACCTCCAAATTTGTCAATCAACAGGCCAAACAAGAGCAAGGCGCGATTTGCCTACATTCGCGAAACACGTAAACATCAGGAAACAAGCCAAGGCTCCCTGTTCCAGCCCCAGTCTTATTATCCTCCAGCTGTTGGGCTCTGGACTTGTTTACGAGTTCTCGTCAGAGGCCACTCCGCGGCGAGAGTGCTTTCGCTTAGCCAGGGAGGCGCAGTAATTATGAGTAATTTTTGGTTTTCATTTGGAGGAAACATCCTTCAGCCGCCTTCATATTTCAACCGTTCAGAGTTCTGCCAATCTTCGCGCCACCCTGCCCCGAACAGGTGAGCGGCTCCGTCTGGCAACCGTTACCGTCAGCGGAGGCCTCGGCTGGAGAGCAGTCAATCTGCGCTTCAGACGCCAACGTAAGGTTTGAAGCGTTGGCTTTCTTTTTGCCCAACATAGCTGCAAAGGACGGTCGAGCTGTGTATAATTTTGTCCAGAACAGGCAATTTGCAGTGAGAGAATGGCCAGTGGATATTCAGTTGAATCAAACTCTGGTTTGTTTCACGGTTGCACGTGCGCCAAAACACATCTGCCCTGTCATCAAGACTGGAGGGATTTGATCCCTTATGGTCCTTTTGCAGACACACAAGTTGAAATTCCACATTTCCTTTTGGGAACCTGAGGTCCTCAGCTCCAGCCTGAAGGGGTCGAAGTTCGAAAGTGTCCTGGGTGCAGTGTTTTCCACCACAGTCGCTTTCTTGTCTGACCCTCTCGCATCAATACGGTAGATTCACCCCGTCGCTCGCCTAACCAGCCCCGAACCTCCGCTGCTCCGACACATACCAGCCCCAATCCATCACTCACGGGGCGAGCGGAGCCCCCGACTCCCCCAGCGCCCCACGACAGGCGCCTATTCACACCAGTACGTGTCTATTCAGCTCGGCGCAACACAGTCGGCCCTGCTCGGTCCGACCCTTTTTCACATCTCGTGAATTCAACAATGAATCACATGCCTTTTTAATCCTCCGCGATCACCGTGTAAATCTTGCAACTGCCCTTGCGCGCCGGTCATTTTTCTCTGGTTCAGCTGCAGGTGGGTGGTTTTGGTGGGCCTACCAGTTCGTGCAAATGGACGTCAACTTAGTGCCACAAGAAATTCGCCAAACCCACTTTTGTGCAACACCTGCACTGAACTTTCACTCAGGATGAATATGACAGAAAGGAATTTGAAAGACAAGCGAACTGAGTGAAGCACTTCGTTATTGTGCCAAGAAAGCAGAAAGCAGATTTTCAGAGAACAATCGTCCTTTCTACAAATGTCTGCAAGTTTTGAAAAGAACAAGTGTTTCTCAAGTTGGCAAAAGCGCCGAAAAAAAGAAATTCTATGTGACACGAAAATCATTCTCCTCGTGAACTTCTTGCTGACAGACTGAGAAAAGGAGCCTAAAAGCCTCCGACAGCACTGTGTACCTTCTATTCGACGGCTTTTCTTTTTACCTCCTTTCCAACTTGACAGTGTGGTGAAAGTCAACACAACGTTTGCTCAGGCTTGATTGTAACATGTCTGAGAAAAATCTAAACATGGACCTTTCAAGGGGTTTCTTTCGCTCGAGTGCGCGACTAGTTTTACCTTGTTTGAAAAAGGTTTTCAAAGCGCCATTGCGAACTGATTGTGTTGAGGTCCTCCCACATCGTGGGCTTCAGATCGCGAGTCTCCCCGTCTTTCAGGGCCACTCAAAGCAACTGCCAAATTCTAGGAAAATGAATTTGTTCTCGCAAATAAAGACAGATTTTTGTCCCGACACAGAATACAGGGTCTGTCAATCTGGCCTCAAAGTACCTGAGCTACTGTTTCATTCAGTACTCAGTATTTCTCTTTCGCTGGGTATGCGAAGAAAAAGAGCCACGCTGGAGTTCGCTTCAGTGAAACGAGATTCACTGAAATCAAGAACTCCAAAGGTGTCAAGTCTTCACTGACACAAGCCACAACTGGCTCCCTGGTAAGGCGCTTCTCTGTGCTTGACGTGAATTTCAATCACGAACATTCTGCATTTGGACAAAAGACAAATTCTTCGAACAGATTTCAGTCACAATAGCTGGTGAACAGTTTGGACTTTTTTTCAAGCCTTTTCAGTCTTTTGCCACAGTGTTCCAATGGAGCCGTCCGTGTCAAGTGTTTCTGGGCTTTTTCTCTTTTCTCCATGCATTAGGAGATCCCAATCTGGCCTCACAATGGTGACGCTTCAAACGGCCTTCCCGGCGATCTCAGCCTCAAAACTGTCACTGTTGGCACTTTACAGATCCCGCCATCTGTTTGGGGAGGGGAGCAGAAAACTTGAACTGCATGTCGCCAGTGGCACACCCCGACACCACCTGGTCGAGAGGCGACAATCTGCGGACTCGGACTGCCCCCCCCCACAAACCCCAGCGAACACAGCCACTGGTCACCCACTCACCCTCCCAGTGAACACAGAACCAATGGTCACTCACTCACTCACTCACTCACCAAGCGAACACAGACCCACCAGTCACTGACTCACCCTCACTCACCCACCCCTCGAACACAGAGCCAGTGGTCACTCTCACCGACCCACAGAACACAGAGCCCCTGCTCACTCACTCACCCGCCCATGGGGTCGAGCACGATGGCGCGCGGCTCCTCGAGGTCCTCCGACACGAGCACCTTGCGCGCCCTGCCGTTGAGACGCGCCACCTCGATGCGGTCCGTCCCCGTGTCCGTCCAGTACACGTTGCGCGCCACCCAGTCGACGGCGATCCCGTCCGGGTTGTCCACCTCCGTGCCCACTATCGTCTCCTCACCTGCGGAAAGGAAAAATACGGTGTTTAATGTGCAGCAGTCCAGAGTGACACAGCCCGACACAGCCAAATTCGCATTCACAGAGCTGAGTACGAATCCTTGAACCACAGGTTCGCGAAACGCGACACCAACTCACCCGAGCCGTCCATGTAGGCCCTGCGGATCGCCCTGACCTCATCGTCCGTCCAGTAGATGTGACCGTCGACCGGGTCGTAGTCGATGGCGATGGCGTGGCGTACGGAGCGCAGCGGCAGCACCACGTCCGTGTAGTCCGGCGTGTCGAGCGAGATGCGCCGCACGTCCGTGCGTCGGGCGAGCAGCAGGATAGAGCCGGCGCCTGCAGAATAGCGAAACACCCAATGGTGGTTTTAGCACTGGCCAGTTTCGGCAAACAGTCCGACACAACAAAGCGATAGGAACAGGACGATCACGCTGTGGGCCCAACTTCAACTGAGACATCATTTGCAAACGGAAAGGAGCTGGAATGCAAACTTCACCTCCTGAACAGCCTCTCTGACCGTATCCTTGTGTTGATACGAACTGTGTCCAAATAGGTCTTTAAACTTTTGCCCCGCGGTACAAGAGCAATAGTGTTGGTTCTGCAAAAGCTAATCATCTCATTTCCAAATAATATCAACTGATCCACAAGCCAAACACCAATTACTCAAACGAACAGGGCAAATTTTCAACTGCACATGTGGTATCTGATTTTTCTTTCCCTGTTTCCCGACTTTCCAACGAGTACTTTGCCTTTGGCATAAGAAAGAAAAGACTGGTTTCTTTTTCGTTTGTGGACAGCAAAGTATAAATTTCCTGTGGTGTCTTTCCCTGTTCACAGAAGATCACTCACAGCTGTCAACATTCCCAAACAAAGAACCGTCCAACACAACGGAGCAGAAGACAGCAGGTGGGACCATTTTTGGCTCCAACTTTTGTTTTCTTGATCAAGGTTAGTTCTAAACCTGGAGTTTTGCACAACAGTTTAATTTCCATCTGAAACGGGAATTATCTTTTCATCAAAGAAGCATAGCACCTGCATTCGTGTGTTGTGCAGGCATTTGGATTTAGGTCAAAGTTTGCACCATTTTGCAGTGCTCACACAATCTGAACTTGGCGCGCACATTTTGAATGAGTGACGGCCACTCAAAACCTGGCTTTTCAGGTACTCTCGAATTGTAAGACATTGAGCGACATTGTTCGTATTTCGTCTCCAACAGATAAGCCTCCCAGATTGACGGTTGTATTTCACGTGGCTCTACAAACTACAGGTCAACAATGGAGGAAGGTTAAGAGATCTTGCCAACAACTTACTTTCAAATCCTCCCTGTCAATCAATTTTCAATGAGTACGGTTGTGTGTTAAGTGTTTCGTGCCATCAGGCTCGGTGTAAAATTCCCTCAGTGGGAGTCTGACGGAAAAATGATCACGGCCATGGAGCAGGGTCTTCATGTCAAACACGCGAGTCGCCCCACTCTCCCTTTTCTAAACATTCTTCCACACGGTGGTCGAGGTGTGCGTGCGCGTGTGTATGTGTGTGTGTGTGTGTGTGTGTGTGTGTGTGTGTGTGCGTGTTTGGCGTAGGTAGATTTGTGCGAAAGAACTTCCAGCAAGAACTCAAAACACGATTGATATTCTTTTCTGCATTGAGGCAGGAGGAATAATGCAACGCTTGCATTCACTGACGGCGCCTTTGGCCTTGTTCTCCACACAGGTTAGTTCTGGTCAGATCCCAGATGTGGGAAAAGTAAACTGTTTCCGCTTTCCTGCTTGACATCAATTTTCTTCTATTGTCCGCGACAAAAAGTTTTCTAATATTCAATTTGTGTTGTAATCTCGAGGCGGCCTCCATCGCGCCCCTGTCTTTGTGAAATAATCCCCACACAATCTTCTATCAGCGCCCAGCCCTTTATTCAACTGTCAATCATACTGCACCCATGCTGTGTTATCATTTCAATGAGGAAAAGACACTTCAGAGGAATGTTAAATTTTCAAATTATGAAGAGCTCTTTTTTCCAACTGTGAACAAGGCAAATATCGGGCACGTCAGGAATTTTTGGTGGAGTCTGCGGACAAAATAATAAAGATATTGTCTGAGTCCAACTCTCACTCAAACCCAAACAATCAAAATTGGTAACTTGAAACAAAACGGCGACACAACAACTGACCACGAAACCTGAGCTTTCTTGTCCCAGCAGATGGAATTTTTGCCGACTCTACTCTGGCGGCAGGAAGTGTCCTTGTCACTGCTGGTGACAACCAATAATCTGGCCGTTCCTGACTCACTCCGCTCATTTCCTTGTTTGAACAAAAGAACGACTTGATTGACCAAAGCTCCTGTCATGACGGATCCGCACTCACAGCGACCACGCCAACCAATGCACAAGCACGCACAACAGACGTTCGGTTTTCAACTTCCTCCGACGCAAAATTTGTCCTTTTCGGGCTCAGTTCGAGCAGCCCGCAACGAACTCAGGCTGGCCTTTGCTTGTCTTGGATCGAACCTCTGAAACACTCGGTGGTTTGCACACAACAAGTGAATGAATGGACTCTCTGGATCCCACCCCTGGGCTCATAAATTCGGGCGCACTGCACCGCTGTCTGCCCGGCTACTGATAGGAATGCTGGCAATAATGATCAGTAATTGCTTGTCAATCCCCGTGTCTTTTGTCCCTGCTAATGTAACACTGTCCCGGCCATTGTCCCTGCATTGCAGGCATCTGTAATTTGTAATCAATATGAATGATCGCTATCTGATGATTGCTTCGTGTATCTGTCTGGGCCATCGGATGCTTTGGTTGTATGCGGCTTTTCTTTGGGACAATTGATGCTGGGAGTTCGACAGAATGCAGCGATTGCGGGGACAGCATTTGTGGAAACTTCGTTCTCTCTTTTCTTTGAGCAAAGACGCTCGAATTCAAACGGTCCAAACATCGTCCATTGTGCAAACACTGCGCCTCGTTGTCGATCAGATCACGTGACGCGTCGGTACTCACCGTTGGCGCAGGTGACGCCGTCGTCCTGCAGCTTGACGCCGGTCGGGCAGGCGCAGCTGTAGAAGGGCGGGCGCGGCGCCATCAGACACAGGTGCGAACAGCCGCCGTTGTTCGAGCCGCACGGATTCACTCCTGAAGCGACACGCAAAATCAGACGTCAAAAGGGCAGCGGGCCATTTGCAAATTGAGGGTCCAGGGAGAAATTTGTGATTTCCACATTTTTCCAAAGTGTCATTGGTGAACAAGAACGCGACGCTCCGAACTCCACTTTTGATTCCCTCAGAAGTAAAAGTGAAAGGTTAGTGTTGCAACTGCAATGTCATCCCAACGCTGAAAGTCAATTCGACGTTCACATTCCAAACTGAGACGGGAGAAACAAATGCTCACAATGCGTTCGCAATATTTGAAACAGCAGAGAGAGAGATAGAGTCATATTTCCACAATTGGGACTGAATCGCTTTTCACAGATAGAAATGAGAGCTTTCAATTTCACTGCGCACAACATCAACCGACACACTGAACACGAAGCTGACAAATCACTTGCGCGAGGCTCACGACAGCACAAATCAAACATTTCATTGACACTTTTTCTGTTTGCAGACAAACAAATACTTGAGGACGTGAAAATAAAAATGGGTTTTGATTAAGTTCTTGATGGTATGCACATGCACACACGCCTGTGATGCATCTTCTAAGACAAAAAGAATAACTCAAAACGGGCAATTGCACAAATTGCTCATTGGAAAAAAGTGAACAAACGTGTTGACAAGGCAAATACGTTGAATTTCGAAAATGTTTACCTTCGTTGTGTGGAAAGTCTGTGACGCATTATGGGTGGAAGACAAAGAGATCAAAGTGAGGTCATGATCGGTGTGAGTCCAGGGCTCTTGTTTGGAAAGACTTGTGATTGGTCAGGCAAAAGTCAAGAACCTGATTGGCATGCACACTCACAATGGGGTAAAATTTCACAAATTTTCTTATGCAAATACAAAAGCGCTTTTAATTTCAAGGAGGAACCGACGGTACACAACCCACAGCTTCAGATGTTCAGACTCAAAAGGAAGGATATCGGTACAACAGCAAGTTGTGACGAAACGTTGTTGTGCAAATCTGGCCGATTTTTCAGTTCACTAAAGGTTCCTCCAACGATTTGAGGAGCTTGGACCGCAAACTGTGTTGTTTTGTGTGTCAAGCACCATCACCGGGTGCAGCATCCGCAGTGTTCGTTCAACCAACGAATTGTAGCGACGAGTCGGCCTCACACAGAGAGCAATTTTTTTCCCTTTCTGTGTTTGATATGAACTTAACAAGTGATTTTTTGTGGGTACAAGTAAACATGTCAGATCAAGATAAACTGATACACTTATCTATTTATTGGGTTCAAGCTCGAGTGTTTCACTTGAAGCCCAGTCAATATGGAAACGAAGCTCTGTCTGACAAATTGAGCTTGTGAGTACAAATTTGTAATAATTCTGCGGCACACACTGGGCAGCGTTGTTTGTATTCGTTTTGCCAACACGGCCAATTCCTGGACGAAACGAGCAACCGTAAATTTGCTCAAGAAAACACCAGAGCCGACGTGGACGTCAAATGTCGCACGGACAAGTGTCCACGTCAAGCCTGGTGCGCACGATTTATCAGCGCAAAACTTCATTTCTGAGGTTCAGGCCTCTCTGATCAGGCGATGAGCGAAACAAACAACTTGATCAGCTTTTGACCTGTGGACCCTGGCCAGGCTCGGATTATCTGCGCGCGCGCCTCGTTGGGATTATCCAGCGACCAACACGGCGTCCACGAGCACCCACTTGATCGACGAAACGTCGTCGAAAACTTCCAAGTTTTTTTTTCTGATTGTCAAAATCGAATGCGATGTATTGTCAAGTTGTTTACCACGACATGAGGAAGGAACTTTGGAAAATTCCCACTGTCCTTCGATGGCGGAGTCTGAAATAATTTCTTTCCTGAATCATCTGAAGCTGCAGGGCAGAACAACACTGTGCCAAACGGTTCCAACAAATCAATTCTTGTCATCATTTCAGGGAGAACCGAACGAATGGATCCCGCTCACCTTTGGGCTGCCTGCGCGGGTGGTAGACGTGAATGTCCATGGGAGAGAAGATGTTGCCGTGCACCTGGCGGTGGTTGGTGCCGCTCAGCTTGTTGCACGCGTGGATGGCCCGGGTCTGCCAGTCCGTCCAGAAGAGGGTGCTGCCGAACAGCGACAGCGCGAACGGGTGCGGCAGCGTGCCCGGCCCCTCCACGATGACACGACGGTCCGACCCGTCAAAGTTGCAGCTGCAAAAGGCACAGAACTGACGGTTACACAATGAAAGAAATTTCCACTTCAAGCACGACACAAAAGTCTCAATACCCGCTTTCACCAAACTCGTGAAATAAAAGCAAGAGGGGAAAAGAAAGAACACAACGCCAACAGAAAAACAAACCAATCGTTCTCACACTGCACCTGGATATGTGTTGTACAATCTCTTCTTGACCTGTACTATTTGTCAAAGGAACAAATTGACATTCGAAGCTGCGCAGACCAACGTTAGGCACAAGAAAACCACAAAATTTGTTTACGTCCAGTTGAAACAATTTAGGATCTTCTTGTTCTCTTGCCCGGGACGTTGGACGTCAAATGCTTTTGCCAGAAAGACGTGACAAGAAATGAACGCACCGTTCTTGCTTGTGTGCTGTCAGGCTCTGACTCGTTCGTATTGACGCGCACATTCCATTTTCTCATTGACACGTTTCTGTCCGTGCATGTCACACAGATCCCCCCCCCCCCCAACCACGTCGGAACCAACCGTACCTGTGGATGAAATTGAGCTTGGCGTCTGCCCAGTAGATCTTGGACAGCTCGTAGTCGAGGGTGAGTCCGTTGGGCCAGTAGATGTTCTCCCTGATGATGACCTGTCTGCTGCGGGGCGTCCCGTCCATCCCCGCGCGCTCGATCTTGGGCACCTCGCCCCAGTCCGTCCAGTACATGTACCTGAAGCAACAAAAGATTGACCGTTTGTGAAGGAGGAACACAGATTTGTGGATGTCAAACCTGTCCCAAAACCTCAGACTTGTCTCACACTGAAGCCGCTACAAGCTGCAGGGCTGTGAAATTCCAGTCTTTTCAGAACAGTGACAGATGCACAAAACCACCCCAAAATCTTTCTTCACTTTGTCCCTCCCCAACATCAAAAGTTACATGTTCCTTGAAGGCAAAACACAAAACCCAGTTAGTTATCCCTGGAAAGGAGAGAGTACCCAACTGAAAATGACAGTAAAGTTTATTACGCAGGCTCAAGACTTTGCGGTTTAATTAAGTAAGGGAGGCGGTATTGGGGATTGGGAAGGATAATGACAGATCAAAAGCAAGAGAAATTAGGCGAGATGCAGGGAGGCAATCTTGCAGAAGGAATGAAGCCCTGCAGTGCCACCGCGCCAGTCAACACGCCTGCTCCTCCTTCCTGTCTGCAGAAGAGTTTTGTGGAATGCTCCGTTGATCAGTGGGAAGGACACGTTTTTACTGTCAACCAGTTCTACACTCTGGACTTGGTGTGATCGGACCAGACGCCTTGAGAAGGTACTCGTATTTGACGAACTTCGTGCGAAGTTCTCGCACGCGCACGCTCACGACGCAACGGAAGCTTGGTGGACTGTCAGCTCTCCCACTGGGGTGGAGTCTTCCCAGAGAAGATGTTCAAGTTCTGAGTAAGCCGTGAGTCGCCTGCGCTCAGAAAGATTACGGCGTTGTGAGGATTGCGCACACGTCTGGTCTGAGAAGGATCGCAGAGGATTTCAACACCTGGCACGTGGACAAGGACGCACGTCACCTCCAGAACATCGCATTCCAAATCCGGGTGACGGCAAAGACGACTTGGAGCCAACGAAACACGCTCGACCGAGCAACTTTTCCTCTTGAACCGTGCAAAACAGATGGGGTTTCTTTTCAGTTCGACATCTCAAGCAAAGATTCTCCCAAAACGAGCACATTTCCTCATATTTCGGCTGCTGAAAGACATTCTTTTCGCAGCTTGGACTCACAATTCAGTTCTGAGCTGCAGCCTTCATATGCGGAGACTCTTTCTTTATGACGGCCACAAGCTGTCGACCGCAGTAATTCAAAGTGGTTCTGAGTGCAGCCAAAAAAGGAGGAAAATTTGTGTTCGACCATGCGGCAGTAATGACTGCAGATTAAAGGTCCTGCGAGTGGAGGGGAGGCACTGACAACTGCAGGGACTGTGCGTCATGCTAAATAAATACAGTTGATTAGGCAGCGCCCTCGGTCCCTGCGCGCTCCACGGCCCGCGACTCGGGTGGCGAGGGGCGCGTCGCGGCCACAGTTCGCGTTTCATTTCGAGATCCGAGGTGCCTGTTTCAATCAACCCGATTGAAACGAACCCTCTGCAGAACTGGTTGCAGCAATGGCGTAGTTGAAACAATTTCAGCTTTTCAGATCTCACGCCAACAAAACAGGACGCCAAACATCGGGACGTCCGGCCCAGCTTCCTGCAGCACGATTCCACTTGCGCACATGTACTCGTATCTGCTTTGGTGACCGTTCAGCACGTCTGGTCGCAACGCTGAAGACGCGCACGACGCTGTTGAAGCTCCAATTCTACCACGCGCTTGTCTCGATTCGGATCTGACACGCTCTTTTTCATGTTTTCTCTACCCGTGTGAGAGTGTTGCTTCTCACACTCAAATTTAAAGCATATTTGCACGGAAAAAGAGGTCATGACATGTTTTCAAATTTATTCAGTTGACTCTATTGGACGACCACTTTTTCTCAGCCAAAGGGA
>JAAUXT010002372.1_pt1 | contig 31131 bp, 32 predicted proteins | sample 7278171 | NCBI WGS metagenome assembly JAAUXT01 (sample SAMN14350112, study PRJNA611818) | marine sediment metagenome | isolation source: surface marine sediment (1.8m) | place: French Polynesia: Moorea | collected 2018-08
AGTGAGTGAGTGAGTGAGTGAGTGAGTGAGTGAGTGAGTGAGTGAGTGAGTGAGTGAGTGAGTGAGTGAGTGAGTGAGTGAGTGAGTGAGTGAGTGAGTGAGTGAGACAAGTTCAACAGACCAAACGAAGAGTTTTCTTCCAAGTGACGAGATTGGCAAACCTCACCAAGCACGGATTTTGCTGTCCATCTGTCCGTCAACCATCTTGCACGACTCAAACTTGTGAATTGCGTACGCAAAACAAACCTGCACGAAAATTCAGGAAACGCATGAAAACCACATACACGATTCAGCTCAGACACAATGCACTGCGCAATCCAGAACACGGCTCTCTAATTGGGGCTGGGTGGGTATCCGCGGCCCAGCTCAGGGGACGTCCTCCCCCCGCGCGTGACAAATGCCTCATTTGGCGCAGGCAACAACTCATTTCTGCGCCTGTCCAGATACAAACTATAATATAATTTGTACGGCTATGTGTCCCATGATGGATGGGTATCACAGTGGCCCTCTGATCTGGATGCTGTTAGGGAAAATAATACCCTTCTCTGTGGCGTTGTGGCTTTATTAGTGGACGAGGGCTGAGGCCGTGAACCACTTAATTTAGCCACTACGAGACGCATGTGAACAGAGGGTATTCCCAACATGTGTAGCTTTGCCATCAAATATTTATGTACAAAAGTGACTGCAGTAATTATTTTTGTGAGAGTTGGAATGGGCAGAAGCTCGATAGTGGTGTGTGTCCGTGGGATCAGTAGCTGCCACCCAAGTGTGTGTGTGCGCCCGTCTTCAGTACCAGATTCAGATTGCGAAGAGTGTGTTGAATCCAGCTCCTAAGAAACGTTCAGCGAAAAACGACGTCGTGCACATGGGACGAGCATTTCTCTTCAGATCATATCAGTCGAAGGGCCAAGACCTTGGGGCCGCCTCTCGAGACCAAACCTGATAAAATTTGGCAAAATGAACTTTTGAGAAATTTCATTGGTTGCACAAAATTGTGAGCTTTTTGGTGGTTCTTATTCGGATGGGGGCCATGGATTTTTTGGGGCCACCGCTGGATCCTCACTGGATCGAGTCCCATTGTGCTGAGCACAATCAGGATCCAAGGCTGATTCTCCACCAACCAACAAATCAGGTTCACCCGCCGTGTGATTTTTTCCCAGAGTCCCTCAGAAGTCCGTCCGGTGCCACAGAGAGAACCTCGCAATGCAATACCGCACAGCGCCGTTTGCCAAATAGATTCGCTGCCTGAGCCTGACCGACCCGAGCCTTGTAATGTACATGGCAAAGTGAGTGGAACCAGGGGCCGTGTATGTGGAGCAGTAGGCAACCGAGTGCAAGTCCATCTATCACGCTATTCCCAGGCTTGCCACTCCAATGCCGTTACAAGCATTGGCGTTTTCACTTTCGCTCAACAGCAGAGAAGCCAAAATATTGAAACATAATTCTTTTTTTGCCAACTCGAGCCAAAACTTGGTGTTCGACCTGGCAGTGCCCTGGTAGGATGGGACGTTCACTTGTCGTGTACAGGGAGCAGAATGACCCGAAGTACAAAGGGCCTTCGCTGCTTTGTGACATGCGGGGCTGTGCGTGAAGATTGATCAACCACTCTGATGTCCGCACGAAAACGGTTCTGGTCAGAATTATGACTGAAATGGATCATTAAGTGCAGAAACTGGACAGCTTTATTTTCGTTCAGTTTATGGTCCACACCCAAATACAACTGTTCAAATAGTTTTTTGTTCCCAATCTCTATCATTTTAATCGGAGCATCAGACGACTTTCGCTTGTTTGTGCAAATCTCCACACCTGTTCAACGTAGAACTCTATCACTTGTTCCCATCTACAGACTCAGCGCTTCAAAACCAACATCTCCGCGCAGCAAAAGTCGTATCAGACGACGTGAATCTGACCTGTTTGAACAACTGAATATAGTGCAGAGCGAATATTGATACAAACGCTGTATAAAAACAGGCCAATTCGCATGATAATTACTCAACGTAAAGTCTTCATTACGCAGCTGATTCGCGCATCGCGTGCCGAGGGCAACAGGATTAAATTTGCAAGACAAAAAACACAGCTTCAAGTACACGTACCACGACTGTAAAAAACCCTTTCTGTGCAAAGGCTTATTTTGCCAGAAAATATCAATGGAGCACGACTCATTCATAACAATTTGCATGAAGAAACATGTGCGCCGCCTTGATAGAAATGGAAAAATTGCTTGAAAAGCGCAGCCAAGGCATTACAAGGGCGAAAGGGTCAAGACCGTATTCAATATTGAAAATTAGGTCATATCGGAAATGGGCTTTGGTTGGGCAAATCACATGTCCGCCCCTTCATAGGGAAAATGAATGGAGTCCAGGCCCCTTATCAATGATCTAATCTAATTGCGGCTGCACTGCACGGTCACTTGCTCGGCTGCACGAGTATTCTGATTATCATGGCCAGTGCGACCGGGGCCGCCACACGGTGCTTTTTATTGCGCTTTTGCATGCGTCTGGCATTGCGAAGAACAATGCACCATGTCTGGGTTGAAGGGTTTGGGCGAAGAACGAAGTATGTTTCTTGGCAAGCTCAACAAATCATCTGAGGACGCACGGTGATTTTGAAACTGAAAATGTGCCCCAATACGCTTCGTTCAGTGATTCAGTGAACGCGTACTTCGTTGAGGGAATCGCAAATGAGAATTTTCGTAATCACTGTGCGTGCAGGACCACGCAGAGACCTGGTCCCCAAACCATTTGCCTTCTCTTTTTTGCTGTCAGGCACGAAACTTGCCTTGTGTTTAATCGACGTTTTTTTTTTGGGGGGGGGGGGGGAGGGGGGCAGCCCGTCTACAAAATCGTGGATCCACCCAACCACCCCCAAACGGACCCCACCCTGGATCCGTCCCCAGCTGGTCTCCCTTCCATCTCCCACGAGAACCCACCCTGGATCTGGACCCAACCCTGGATCTGGACCCGACCCTGGATCTGGACCCAACCCTGGATCCAGACCCAACCCTGGATCCAGACCCGACCCTGGATCTGGACCCAACCCTTGATCCAGACCTGACCCAGGATCCGGACCTGACCCTGGATCCGGACCTGACCCTGGTTCTGGACCCGACCCTGGATCCAGACCCAACCCTGGATCTGGACCCGACCCTGGATCTGGACCCGACCCTGGATGCAGACCCGACCCTGGATCTGGACCTGACTCTGTATCCAGACCCGACCCTGGATCTGGACCCAACCCTGGATACAGACCTGACCCTGGATCTGGACCCGACACGCCACGCGGCGGGAGACCGGATTCCGCTCCGTGTCTCTGGTCTGGATCAAAGGACTCATCCCGGATGCGGCGTCCGCGGCGGCTGCGACGGGTCCGGATCCGGTTTCTCTCGCCCGCGTCACCGTCCGATGGATGGATCGCGCACACGTCAATAACGTCACTGATTTTGACCCAAGTATGGAAGTTCTCAACGAAGCCATGATATGGTCGCGGGGCTGGGGGAATCTCTCAGGGGAGGGAGCGATCTCAAATGGGCTTTTTCGTGGGAAATCGCTTGGATTGTTTTCCGGAGACCTGGTTCTGCACCCGCATGAATGTTTCAAGCGTTTGCGCGGTGGTCGATTGGACTTTAATGCTCTGTGGACTGACCTGCAAAATATGCGTGTGGTTCACGCCCCCCCCCCCCAACGATGCATGACTGGGGGAAATGTTCCCGTGGTGCCTCCCACTGAGTTACGTAAGTCGGGCATGACCTTAATTGTTTGTCGTCTGGTGTCGTGTGATGACCAATCCGTGAGTGAGTGAGTAATACTCATCAGTCACTCACCCATCGCGGGAAACTCGTTCCTCGTTGATTCACTCCCGCGAAGCAAGTCATGGTCAGCGAGGAAATGACACAAGGCTCTGGGGAACAACATTGCTTTGTGTCCGCCAAATTCACAAACAGGAGATTTCCATGGGGGACCTGGTTCTGGGGTAGATCCAGGGGTCACGAGCTCGACGAAAGAAAAATCACCCAACTCCGCCAGGCAAGGGTTGAGACTCTTTGAAACTACCCACCCTGCCCTCCCCACACCCAAAGTTACAGCAGAACTGCAACATATTCTGCTTTCACGGGTGCTTTTCCCCCCCGCCGCCCCCGAAGGAACTCACCCTCCCCCTTGACCAAATCCCAGACCCGCGGCTGCTACGCCCGCAGTAGCTCCCAAGTAACCGGGGTCGCCAGTCTTGACCCACTGCGGAGCCACGGCTGCCAACCCCAGCCTCTCCCCGAGTTCCTCTCAATACATTATGAATCAATCATAAGCGTCATCCAAAGCAAAGTGGAGCGTTGGCCTTGGGACCTTTTGGCTGTAGCACTCATTATGTGCCTAACCTCGTGAGCCGGGCTCCATTCATACTGGCGATGCCTTCATTACGTCTCACGCTGGACGTTTGTAGTGCGCGCAACAACACAAGCTCCGCATCACGGTGGTCCCCCCCCCCAAATCAAATTTAGTTTGACGTGAGAGGTCCCGTTTTTCCACGAATGAGCCACTGGGAATATTTGCATTGCGTTCCTTGTGCAGCCTGCGCTTTGGGTCTTTTTTGCACCCACGTGAAGTTTGACGGAACCCTTTAATGCACAGCTTGAAAACAAAACAAACTCACCTGGATGTCGCCCAGCCTATCTGTCTGCAAGCATTATCAGGGTTCCCCCGTATCTGCAAACAGACAAAACATACCTCCTGATAAAACCACGGAACAAAAGATCGCAACTTCCACAAATTAATTGACTGTATTGGTTTCATTGTTGATAGGCTGCCACAAATGTATTTTTCAACGAAGGAAATTTTTGCCTGCTCGTCAATGGAGAAAGCCTGGGGTGGATTCAGCTGGGTCACGAGGGCCTTGGGTCCAGCACAATGGATGCAGCACACAATGGGATACACTCAAGCTGTAGGCTCCCTAAAGAAGCCATTAGCCGGACCCTGGCTCCGCCCCCCGTCACCGGGGAAGCGGACTGGTTATGGATTTCTGTCAGACCCACGATCCGCACCGATGACAGATTGAACATATTGACTTTGCTCAATACTTGTGCCGCTGCCACCACCACCAGCACTGCTACTGCCACTGCGTGTATTTGTTGTTTGGTCTCCTTGGAAAATGTTCAATATTTCAGGCAGGATGAAAGGGGAATTGTTGGCACTGTTAATGATTCTGAAAACGGTCAGATCTCTTATCTGTGGAACGCGCGGCGGTGCGTGCCAAGTTTCCAACGACACGCTCGTTGGTTGGTCGCCTCAGTTTCCCGAGTCACGTTAAGTGCAAATAAAATCGGCGAAAGAAAAAACAAACAAATCAGAGAAAAATACACTTTCGTTTCTCTCCATGTTTTTGCGGTCGTGGAGGAAAACGTCGTCAGTTCAGCATTCTTGCGAAGGTGGCTGCGGAAGGCTTTCCAACTTCAATGACTCCGGAAAATAACAAAAATCCAGTCGTTGACTTTTCACATTTTTATTCTGTTCAATAGAATAATGATGACATGTCATCTTTGTTTGTCGACACATGTAAATTTTTTTTTACAATTTGTTTGAAATTACAATCTTACGGCCATGTTTTGTGCTGCTGCTTCTTCTGAGCTGAAAATGAACCACAAATTTGTGCCATTTTGGTTCCATTTTCCACTGTTGGGCTCACACACATGAAAACAGAAGTGAATCAAAAATGGCGACAAATTGCACTGAAAAAAAGAACAACTGAACAAATCCCACTGTTCTGAGATTCACGACCTCTGTAGAACGAATCGAGTATTGGAAAAGCACAATACAACTTGAGAAAGAGGATGAAGACCAGCATCCATGGCGCAGTGACAGTAAAAATTTCATCTTCACGGAGGATTTCAAACGTGGATTTCGCAAAAAGAAAAAAATTAGAATTTGTAGGTGATAGATTTCCATTGCACTTTTTGCACAACCACAAACTCCTTGTGAGTCATTTTGAGTTTCTGCGACATTTTCGTCAAACAACAAACAAACGTGATGTCATTTGGGTTCCATTGAGGTCAGAAATTTTGAGGCAAAAGAGGCTGACAACAGGTCGCAGTCGCAAAGTTTTCGTACTCTGAACAAAAACGGTTACTTATTCACACAGACATGACTTTTTACCCCTTTTGTTGAGCACAAGTCGGTGGAATCCCCACCTTGGCAAGACCCACACAGGTGAGACGGGGGATTTGGAACGATCCTGCAAAATTATGTCACTTCACTTTGACATTCAAAACACAAAGCAACAAAGCGTTTGCCCAAAAAAAAGTCAAATTTTCGGGGAGTATTGTTCATTTACCCTTTGTCGTCGTGAAGATCACGAGTCTGTCCATTTGCTCACCTTCTATTCTGATGACATAAATAAGCATAGCAAAATATACAGAAGCTACCGACCGACAGGAGGAACGGGGCCCGAGGCCTGGGAACCTCGGGTCTCTACGACACAGACATGGTACACATCTATCATTCTGTACAGTATTCGTCAGTCTATTGTTGCACGTACGTAAACAAACGCGTGTGTCGAGTTTTCGTTTTGGATTTCAATTCTCTGGATGAAACTGAAAAAAGGAAAACATTGACCATTTGAGGCACGTCTCTCAAAATTCGCCCCCCGAGCTGCTTCATGTTCATTCACCTTGCTGCCTGGCAACGAATGAATTTTTTGTGACGCTTTTGAAAAGCAAACAAGTCAATTTTCAAAATTTACCCAGACAACACAAAAGTGTTCTTTGTTCACCCAGTGCGTATCCATGCTTCAGTGACTGTCATGTGCCCCGCCATGTTGCAATTTGGACACGTCAATCATCAAAGAAAAGTGCATTTTTTTTGTACAAAATCATGTGACACGTACTTGTTTTATTTACATGTGTGGTTCGACATTGGTAAGACACAGAAAGTTCTATGTAACAGTAATAACCCTGCCATGAGAGATCGGTGCTGCTTTGCTGCTGTCCCTTTGTGTGGAAAAAGAACACACCTCCAGGTTCGATTCGCCTTGTTGCGAACATCCCCCGTCGGTCTCCACTGTGAAGTTTTCCATTTTTCAATTCAAGAACCTTTTTTCCCACAGATCTGTGGAAAATGTTTTGCGTTGTACGTTTGCGATGTGGCACTTTATCTTCTTGAGTTTTTGTACTTTTTTGCATTTCAAAGAAGCTCCCGTTGAGGGGAACAAATGGGGGTCTGTGAAGTGTCAAGACGTGGACAGGTCTTCGGGGGCTAAGTTCGATTCGAGGTTGGTGTGGTGGGGCGGGGACCCGGCCCCGATGGTGTCCTCGAGGCCCTGGGAGAGAGAGGTCAGGTCCGGGGGGTGGTCGCTGCCCACCGGGGACGTCGTCGCTGAGCTAGGCGGAGACGAGTCACTCAGCCGGTTCTTGGTGTTCGGCAACTTATGGTCCTTTTTCCACTTCATCCTCCTATTCTGGAACCAGATTTTGATCTGCCGCTCCGTGAGGCAGAGGGCGTGTGCGATTTCTATCCGCCGTCGCCTGGTCAGGTAGCGGTTGAAGTGGAACTCCTTCTCGAGCTCGAGGATCTGGTGACGGGTGTAGGCCGTTCTGGACCGTTTGTTATCTCCGTTGAACACACCGCTGTTGTTATTCTGCTGCGCTGAAAGGGAATGAGAAAAAAGTCACATCGAGATACAGATAGATGAATTGTAATGGGTCGAAATGAGATTCTGATTTCAATTTAGATTGCTCAAAGGTTACCTGAACAAAAAGTGCGCACTGCGTGCAAGTAATTTTATTTGCATTAGCCCTGATAAGCTAAAGACTCTGGGAAACTTTTCACTTGAAAACTTCCAATCAAAACTTCCTTCCATCTGAAGAAAATCAACACAAAAACTTCAAGCCTGAACATTTAATTTTACCAAAAAAATTATACTTTCACAGGTGTGCTCACTTCTTGGAAAAACGAATCAATAGGGACTTTATGCACGACGTTTGAGGCGCACGTCGCGCCAACGCCAACGTCGAAAAGGGCACCGTTTCCATGGCATTGGCCAATCACGAAACACTATTCGATGTTGGCATTGACGCGGCGTTGAGTGAAACGTCGTTGCATAAAGTCCCCAATATTCATATTCATTTTCTTCAACTTGTCCTTGACCCCTCCATACACGTACTGAATCTGGGTGGGTGGGTGGGTGCGAAGTGTGGTGTGAGGTTGGGTGTGAGTGCGGCGGAGCTGCTGGGGTGACTGATGGCCCCCACTTCCTCGTTGATAACCCACATCTCCGCTACTAATGTTCCACTGCACCATGTAACCCAATGATGGCGCAGAAAAAAAGCGGTGAAGGGAGGCGGAGTGGATTAGCTCTACTCGCGTCACTACAATGTTTACATCCGTGGATTAGGAAGCCCATTCACAAGCACTTTTTTTTCATCAAGTCCACTTTTTGCTTTTGTTTGCGTATTTCTTTTTTGTGCGCTCAATGAAAGTTGAAACTGGGCCTCTGCCAAGAGGAAAATTCTTGAGCTTTCAGCCAAGCAAACAACACCCGCACGAAAATGTATTGAAATTTTCTCAATCGTGAACAAGTTCTGAATATCTGTTTGGAACATCTTGTCTCCAAATATAGGTTTACGCAGAATTGTTTGCGCGGTGTTGTTTTGGCAGGCGTGTGGACCATGTTGTGCTGAGGCTCGCACTGAGGAGCTCTGCGCATACTGACTGAGCCGTGGATACAAACACTCATACCTGAGGGCCTGAGTGTTTTCAAGGAAAGAACAACGTGTTTTGACCTGGTTATGACACGTAGGAAGATGGATGGGCCGCAAAAGTTTATTACAAGACGGAACAGCGAAGCGAGTGCCACTGTCTGTGATCTCTATTCAGGGACCAAAACCATGCTGTTCGTGCAGAGAGGCAGAGATGCTTCGAGTTGATTTCTGTGTGTTGGAGGCTCTGACGCCTCATGTGGGAGAAAACTAAACTGGAAACAATGATTCCTCTGTTTACATTCAACAAACTCCGGATTCTAGATCCACAGAGACTCAACCCCCCTGCACTCGCAAACACTTCTTGGCATTGATCCGTTCCACGAAATCCAGAACATAATCAGTTTTCTCAGAAAAAAAGTCAGGCCAATCACACCATGCTGGTGGAGGGAGGGTCTGGAACGCGTCTATTTTGGGAGTGTTTTCGTTTCAGGGAAGGAAGATCACTGCTCTTTGTTTACATTTCGAGCAGCAGCAGCCAGCCGGGGAGGGAGGGAGGGAGGGTGGGCGGGAGTACTTCGGACCTGACCTGTTTCAGCGGCTGCAGTGACAGAAATATGAAGGATGAGGGAGCGAAGTGGAGGACTTCATTAGGGCCGAGCTGCAGAGATGTTGGGGTTACTGGAGCGATTACAGGGGGAGCGGGGGGGTTCAGCGACCGCCGCTGCCGACAGAGGAGAGAGAGAGCGAGTAGGGAGGGGGTGGACTGCCCCTTTCAGATATGAGGGTCGTTTGTCTTGACCTGTCAGTGGTCAACCGGAGTGAAAATATGATTTCATGCCGAGTTAAATGAAATGCGTTTCTTTCTGCTGGTCAGTCTCTCAGAGGTGATTTGGTGCTCTTTGTCATGTTGGCAACTTCGGGTGGAATTTTTTTTCACTTTTTTTGAGGATTTACCATCTTGAACTGAATGGTGTTTTTGAAGGGTGACTGATCTGTTTAGACCAAACACGAAAATTAATGTTCGCTTTTGTGACTTGTCATTCACACACAGATAGCTGCTGAAATTTCTTTCGTTTCACTTGCCCACCAAACAATGACATATTTTCCGCGTATAAACCGTGAAAATTTGGCTTTTCGTGTGGCTTTCAGGTGGGTCTTCCGAAAACCGACATGCGCAATCACCTAACTGCCAGGAAGAAATGACCAATTGTGGTTTTCTCGTTTCAAGAAATGTGTGGTCATTTCAAATTTGTTTAAATTTTCTGGGCTTCGGAACTTTCAAGAAGTTTTCCACACCTGGGCTGGTTCTCTCTGGGTCTCGTCTCCCTCACAGTTCATTACAGGTTAAAATGCACCACCGCCCAAAGGCAGCGAGGCTCGGTTTCTATTCATCTCCTGACCCCCTGTGACCCCTGCAGCCAACTCCTGGACCCACCGTTGACTTTCTTTCTACGTGCAAAGTCAAGTAAATGCGTTGTAATTGCCTCAAGTACTGTGGGCAAAGAATCCAACAATAACCCACTTGGTTTCCTATCTCGGGCTTGGATCTTTTGTGTGGTGGTGGTGGTGGCTGTTGCTTTCTTTGTGGGGTTGGGTGTTACAAGCGGTTACAAAGTTACTGGCACAGTTTGGCTCGGATAGTCTCAAACCGCGCATTATCTCCCCAGCGAATCGGAGTGAGATGTATTCAACGTGTAAATAATAACTTTGATCCCGTTCCAAGGTTGCAATGGGTCACTTCAAATGTACGAATCACAACAAAGTTTTTGGTTCTTCCACAGCAAAGTCTTTAGTGCGGCGCTTTGCCGCTACGCTCAAATGGCGCTGGTGCATGGGAACCCAACAAAATATTCTCTAAGTGATGAAAAGCTTGAGCAGAAAAAATTACATTGAGTCAACGGGGCAATGAATCGAAATCAGCCATGTTTTTGTTTTGATTCACGTAGAATGCAGTAGAATCAGCTGATGAGGTGTTAGCCCAGACGGAATGGGGCTATAAAGGCAGCCATCTTGGCCATTACAAGCCCATTGCCCCCTTTCCCCTGCAAGATTTATGACGGCTTGTCCCCGATAATGTATGCATGAAATCGTTGAAGTTCTACCTGTGTTGTTCACATGTGAAACATTAAAATACATGACACTGTTTACAAGGTGAAGCATGTAGAGCTTCATTTTCTGTTTGTTTCATGAAGGAGTTGAAGAATTGTGTTGACTTTGGACACCAGAAACTTTCTTGAACATCTATGTACAGGCAGAAGGAACTCAACTCGAGTTTGTTTTGATGGAAGCTTTCAGTAAATTGGTATTTTCCCCCAGTGAGTCATTCTGACAAACATGTCAGGGATGCATCATCCCTTCAGTTTTACGAGCCACTGGGAAAGTTCCTGAGAAATACACGCGCATCTTTGATGATTCCGACGAGAATCTGGCTCTGAAGTTTTTGAAAGTAAAAAAAAGAGTTGACTTACCACTTTGACCGCAGTGTACTCGCTTCATCCAGGGGTAGATGACTGCTGGACCTGAGTTTCCTTGCGGGCACGGCGTCACGCCGTTGACGGGCGTGTTGGGCCCTGGCGACGGCGACGGCACCGAGTTGGGGCTGTCCGAGTGCGGGTGCACGGGGCTCGGGTACGGCTGGCCTCCGGTGGCCGGGAGGCCGTGGCTGTCCACGGGCGTCACTCCTCCCGTGCTCACGCCGACGCCGACCGGGTTGGAGCCCGGGCGTCCGGCCGCCGCCGCGCCGCCGCCCCCGCCGCCGTGGTGGTGGTAGCCCCCGTGCGCCTGTGGGGAAAAACTGTCGCCCTGCTGCCGCTCTCCTCCCGCGCTGCCATAGTGAGGGTGAACCACCCGAGAATCCCTCATGTAGGAGGCATAGTTCTGATGAACCTGCCTCTGGTAGTAGTCCTCTCCATGTTGCGCTGGGATGTAGTTATTTTGCGAATATTCCTCACTCGGAGGAAATTTTGGCTCCACGTATGGACTAGAGTTCATGAGAAACGAGCTCATGGCCATTAATTTTGCTCTGAATTGCTTGCAAATAATTTTTCTCTCTACTTGTCGTCTGCGAGTGGAGCTAGGCCCTCCCCGTTACAGACTATTTACATACCACGTGGGTAGCGGCGTCCAATCAGAGGCAGCCCACGTGAACTCTGACCCGCAGCACAATAACACTGACAGTTGGTAGTGGCGAACTCCTACAGAAGTTGTTCGAAGCTACTTTTTCAATGCTGAGAGCCACTTTTCAACGAGCCCGATGGCGAAATGATGTGCTGTCGGGTCAGCAAGTGACAAGTCGTCTGCTGTTGTGGTTGGGGTGACGGGTTTTTAAGCGCCTGCTGCAACTGCACAGGAGCTGTTGTGGAGGGGAAGTTGCTTCTGCACACGTGCACGTGCGCGCGACTGGTGGCATCGAGTAGCGTAGCAGAAGCCTCAAAAAACCCAATCCATCTCCTACTGTGCCTCCTGTCCGTCAATCTCAGAGCCAAATCCTCCAAAAAACCTGCCCCGAATATCACTGCCAAACTGCTGACCTCGTACCAATGCACGCCAATGAGGAATTGCTAACTTTTGGCCCGAGCGAGTCTTTGTGCAGAAAATTGTCCCCTTTCAGCTTTTAATGGACAATTCTTGTTCACCATTCAATCATTGGCTGTAAAGATTCGGCTGAAAGGCGATTCGATGCGTGAGGCGCTTTTCACCCTGAATCACACACGTTCTGATCAATACCGACTTTCACAACACGCGCATAAATTACTCGCAGAGCCGAACCGTGGTCAAAGACGGCGCTTCATATTCAGAAAAAAAAGTTGCCTTAGAAAAACGCCTTCCATGAAAAGAAAGAATTGTCAGCTTTGTCATTGAAAAGGAATTCTCCCCTTTGTCAATTGTGTTCGTCACTCTTGTGACTTTTTCTGCAAGTGGACTGAGAACTTTCAATCAAGAAACTTTGAAATGCAAAAAGTTGAAAAATTTCTTCCGGGGTTGTATTGAAATGTGAATGTCCCGTTGGAGAGACTCGAGCTTGTTCTCCAGGATTTCAACTGTCTTTGTCTCCTGCAGAAACGATGAAATTTAACACCGAAATAGAACACTCCTATCTGAGCCAACATACTCAGGAGTTTTGGACAATTCAAAGGGGAGAGAGCAACTGGGTGGAACATCCCTCGCACGGGGGGGGGGAGGGGGGCTTCTGTTCACAGAAACGAAAAGCTAATTAAGGAGAGGTCCCCCCGGAATTGTTAACTCCACAGCGGGGTCGCGCCAGATTGGGGCTGGGGAGGATTCAGCCATTAAGCGCCATTGATAGACGCAACCCTCGAATATTAATAAGGTCACAGATCCTTGAACAAACAATAGACGTCGTTAACTCGCCTGCCCAATAGAGTGAGACAAATTCAGGGCTGAATTAATCCAGACCAAACACAAAACGTGCAGGAAGTAGTGAAATCGGTGGGGGTCAGGCAGGGCTCACTGAAGCGAAGCTGGGGCTATGGTGTTCAAAACAAGCTTGGGAAAGTGGTTCGCGGTGTGTGTGTGTGTGTGTGTGTGTGTGTGTGTGTGTGTGTGTGTGTGTGTGTGTGTTGGTGTCAGTCCAAACAGAGAGGGGAACCCCAATCCCCAACTCCAGACCAAGAACAACGCACACATACAAAACACACAGCCACATCAGTCCAAACACACGCACACACGCACGCACACAGCAGCAGTATATACGTATTCTTTGCGACTCCGTTTGCATGTCAATTGCAAATTTTCACAGCATTGCAAGCAAAAACTGTTTCAGTCTCACAACCCATCCAGAGTGAAACAGTTTCAAAAGGAGAACGGAACAGACCAGAAACGTTTTTGTGAATAAACCTCACTTTTGTGTCATTATCCAGCAAACCACACAATTTGATCCTGCGCACACGAAGGCCTCGTCGCATGTGGAACGACGATAAATCACACATTGCATAACAAGAGTGTCGACCCGCATAGAGAAATCTAACTTTGTAACGTGAAGACACGTGTTTCTCGGCTCCGTTGCGTGAAACTCGATGTCAATTGGCACCTGCAGAACCATCGACCTTCGCGTTGTTGTCATCCGACCCAGGTACACTTTTTTTTTTGCACGGGGCGAAAACACCTGCAACTTCAGCACTTTTTTTTTCAAAATTGCAATTATCTAATCTATGACCCACACGTTAAATATTTAGTTTGGACGGTGTTTTGGTTGTCTGTTTTGATCAATTATTTTCTGGCTCTGCAGTCTCCAACATTATCCGCAGTGCGATCACCTTTATCTTATCTTTGCAATTCTTATCATCCAGCTTCAACTCAGGTTTGACCTGAAAGATACGGCTCAGGTCACGATGAAACCAACTGTGGTTTCTTTAGATGTAGCGGTTTGTACCTGCCGTAAGTTTGGCGCAACGCCGCGCAGTTCTTCTGTCACAAGGCAACACGACATCTGAAGCATTGATTCGGGCAGCTCCCCAACGTCAAAACTGTTCTGGTTGGAGGACACACAGGTGGGCTTGCACGTCTCACGTATACACATTCGTGCTCTGAGCCAAGGTCAAATTTCACCAGACAGAGAGATTTGTGGAATAAAAATTTCCATACTTTGCATGAGAGTCTGGTGCGTGTACACGAGAACCCCACACACGACACAGCGCTCACTGATAAACAACAAAAATGGCAAAACTGGAATGGTCAGATCCAGCTGCACGGATCGCATTCTCCTCCCCTGCGCAGCAGAAAAAAGGGATCTTCCAAACAAGGAAACAATAATAGCTTGATCAGAAAGAGTCCCCGATCGATCTCCCTTCTTTTTTTGACACGCAAATTGCAGCGAGGGAGGTAAATAATCAATGACTGCTTGTCGGCGTGAGAAGCGAAAAGCGCACGTTATCAGTGCAATTTTCTGCGCTGCACAGTAAAAAGCAGCCAGCGCTTCAATTTTATGTCATTACTGATCAGAGTTGAGGGAGGAGGGGGTGGGGGCAGGGGGGTGGGGCGGCGGGACTACAACTAGATTAGTTTCCATGGCAACTCAATCAAGCGCTGAAGCAGCGTTTTGATCCAGGTGCCGATACGCGTGCGCTGGGGGCATTGATCTCTGTGGTGGAGAATCCTGTCCCGTCCCCGCCCATGCGCACTCGGCTCCGCTGCCGGAGTCTCACGCTGGGTGCGTTGCGCGTTGCGTCCCTGCGCAGGTCAACGGGTGCTGCGTCGTTCATTGGGAATTTTTAGCAAACAACCCGCAACTCTGGAAACGCAAACGTAACTTTTGGTATGTTATGATAGTCAAAAGTTACTTTTGCGTTTGCATTTCCAGGTTGCGGGCTGTTTGCTAAAACTCACCATGGCGACACCACCATTGACGTGCTGTGCAACAGACTCAACGCTCAACGCACCGAGTGCGAAACAAAAAAGTGATGAGCAATGTTTCGCAGTGTGGTCGGTGCACGAACCCGCTTTTGGTTGGCTCAGTGTAAGCGATGAAAAGAAGAAGATTGTCACGCACGCGGTGCAGCGACGGTGATGATCCGAGGGACATGCGCACGAGAGGAGTTGATCAGTCTCGTCATCCCCGTCATGCTGACCCGAGAGAAACTCGGTGCAAGGCTCGGGATCGCTGTTTCCTGCACAACTGGTGCCGGATTAACCCTCAGCACTGGACAGTTGGATTCTCAGGCTCTTTATCCCATACTCAAACGATTTCACACCGAGAATTCGACGTGAAGGGGTTCAGTGAAAATGTTGTTATTGCCCCCTCCCCCTGTTCTGCCTGTGTCCCAGAGTCAAGATGTGACAATTTGTAAGAGGCGATGTCAACTTTTCTGCTTGTTGCTTGTCATTTGGTTTTCTGAAAAATCTTTCAGGTTGAAAACCTCTTTGTACTTCCGTTTGTCCAAGAGACATTTCCCAACCCTCGATAAGTTTACACCCCCACCACCACCTGAGGAAACAACACAATAATTTGTGGTAGCTTTACACAATTTCTTCGAAGTTGGGGCAACTCCCCACTCCAGACACCTCAATCTGGGTTGGTCATCTGCCCCCCGCCCCTGCTGGATCCGTTGGACAATGTGTGTTGCGTCTTTGTGCTATTCTCCCTTCCTTGAGTACAACACCTCAGACAGTGTTCGTGTTTCCTATTCACGACCACGAGGCTTCATCGCATTACGAACCCTGCACCACGCAACAAAAGGAGCAGCTGCCTCTCCTTCAGGGCACCCACATACATCTTTCAACACGGCAAAACACTGCGCTGATAAAACTTCATTTGGTGGATGAGAAAATGAATAAGTGATAAGTTGGCTTCAAGTGGAGATGATCTACACTCCGGCTTCCCACAATCCTCCACGGGCGAATCTGCGAGGTGGGGAGGCCTCCCCTTCAGGACCCTCCCAATGACCATCAAACCTCCTCACAATACGCGTCGCCCGTGTTATGACACCGAGATGAGCCTTTGATGGTCGTTTTCATTTAATATGCGCTGGTTTCACACGAGTCGCGCGCGCAAACCCGCATAAATCAGAGGTTATGCGTATTGGGGTAATAAAACAGGCAGATTGGTCATTATGATCGCATAAATATTGATCTGGCCCGGGCGCGGTGCGTTATTGTTATGGACCTGTGACTCTTGTCTGGGTCAGAGCGTAACGATAAAATCGCGTCTGGTCGTCCAGGTTATCAATTCATAATTCGACACGAAATCTGCAAAATTGACTCGAGATGACCAAACAGTCAGTGTTCGTGGCTTCAAACCAGTTTGGGCCCAGAAAAGGCAGTAAATTTTTCTGCATTGTTCCCAGCATCGTCTCAGGACGCCCATAAAAAACAGCCGCTGTTCAGAGTCGCACCCGTTTCTGCTGGTTGGCTCGTGAAAATCTCAACTCACTCAGGCTGCAGGCGATTCAATTGAGACAAAATGAACAGAAGTGCTCCAAAAATACTTGGAGATGTAGACTCTACTCTTCAAATACTCAGGCGAAAACGACATCGTGATGCCCTGGTGTGCATTGCCTCTGCAGCCAGTTAGCAACTCAATGTAACTGACTGATGCCTCCTGCTTTGATACCTGCGACTCTATGGCTAATCGAGGTTTGTAATGCTGATTGTTATGGGTCCCATTTGACAGCTGAGACCACGGAGCCTTTTGTGATGGACCTGAAGACAAACCACGGTGAATTATGGGAATGGCCATTTCACACACCTGCCATCACCATAAACAGTGATGTTATCTAAGACAAACCTTGCTCAGGTGCTGATAAAAAGCTCTGATTGGGTCTTTGTTGCAGCTTTCTGACTCTTTGTGAAAAAAAGGTGTTGGGAAAGTGGTTGTGAGATGTTAAGTGCAGCGCGCAAAGTGGTGTTAGTTTGCACAGGAGATGGGCTTGGTGGAGACAAAGCGTTGATGAGGTGCAAATCACAGCTGACCCCCCCTTCCTTATGGTTTAGGTTCTGCTGCCGCAGTTTGAAATAGAAAACCAGCGTTTCTGTTGGGAAAGGCTCAGTCTGACTGAGTTGCTCCAGGTCCATGTGATATCACACAACATTTCCTCAGCAATGGGCGGAGGTGGGAGTGGATGCGCCCACTGTGTGTGCTCACGTCAATGTACCTGTCAAAACCTGGAAGTCCGGAGTGGAGTCCGGCCAGGTTTTCCTATCTGGAAGGTCCCAGTGACAAGGACTTGTCAGCGAAAACAATAGGCGTGTTTATGTAAATGGCCGGACCAGCGGTTGTAATGATGCACCGAGCATACACGCCTCGCGGGCGAAATGACCCCGATTGTGAACTCTGTTGACTTGACTTGTGTGTGTGTGCGCGCGCTCGGGCCACAGCCAGCACCAAAACCTGAGCAACAAACAAACATTTTGCAAACTTTGCAAAAAAGTTAAAATTGCCTCAAAAGCATTGGGGAACAAACATGTCATTCACTACGCCAAGTACAAATTGTTGATGATTATCATTCAACAAAACAACCCCTGTTCCGTACCCTGGTTCTGTGAGCTCTTTTTTCCGCTAGTTCCAAGGCCACTTACGCAATTATGGTGGCGATGAAAATGAACGGTCTCGCTCATGATAAAACAGTTTGGCAGCCGCTACTAATTCGATAAGGAAGCGTCGTCGTCTCTTACATTTTGATATCGTGAATTTTTCATCGCGGGCTGCGGCCTTTGCGTTCTTTGGGGTGAGATGGATCTGCACCTGGATACTGCGTGTGGACCCAGCCGCAACGCAGTGTACCTGAGACGATACTTTTGTGCAGGAATCTTTCAGATGACGTTTTGCACGGAGTGTCAGGAAATCTCTAAAGACAATCTCTGGTGTAAAGAGTACGGCAGACTTGCACACTGCACACACCGACGCGCCAGCGCGCTGCGCGTGCGAACACGCGAGCTGACCCCTGGCGGACAGAATCTGAACCTTGAACTTTGCACTGTCAACTTTGGCCACTCCAAAGGCAGAAAAAAAGTTGCTACGTACAAAAAATACATGATCACTTTTCTGTGTTGAAAAGTTGTCAGAAAACTTTGATTCATCTCTTTCCTCCCTGAAGAGTTGAAACGTTGATCCAGAAATGATGCTGAGGTTGGGCTGCAAAGCAACTGACTTCGAAAGCTCTCACATTCTTTATTTTTCCTGTTAAATTTTTGCCGGCAAGATAAAGCTTCCCACTGAATCAAAGTCGCAGAGAATCGCATTAATTTCCACTTAACGAACCTTCACAACCGAAAGGCGTCGCCCATTTCCGGGACGACAGGTCTACGTTTGATTTAATTTTTTTTTTTAATCTTTCAAATCTTGGTGAAAAATCGACTCAGTTGAGAGTCCAAACATTGCAACATTGACCAAATAATACCTGGGTATCCAGACAATAAGGCTTTGACTTGGCTTCTCCAACAAAACTCCGCACAGGAATCGAACGAAACCATCAGCACAGACCTTGCAATTATTGGCGTCGTTCAAGAATCTCTGCAATGAGATCAACCAGTGGATCCAGGGGGTCAAGGTCCCAAAAACGAAACAAACGGCCCCGCCTGAAGGCACTGTTTTGTTCAGCATTTTTGGATTTAGGACAGGGTTGCTGATCAATGTGAAAAAGAATGTGACCCTGACCCACCCACCCTCACAACAAGCTGCATCATTTCTCTGATTTTTTTTCTCAGTTTGCTTTGTCCTTCCCTTCACCTCAAAACTGGATCCGCTGGAGGTAGTTCAGAGAATCTCTGCTGTTGGCCTCGGTTCCTTGGCTCTCAACTACCTGTTCTGATCGCAATGCCCCGCTGAGCCGTTGGATCGGCGCCCAGTCGAGGAGAGGGGTTTTCTGGCCTCATTCCGCAGAGCTGATGCTGATCTCCATTCACACATGATACTCATGGTATATACGTGTACTGCGAGGAAGGTTGGTTTGTTAAGGCGGCCCGCCAGGGCCAGAGGCATTTCTGAAACTTTTGCAAAATAAATTTCTGTTGCAAGAAAGAAGTTTCAAAAAATTCAGGAAACTGAAAAAAGAATTTAAATCAAGGAGGATGGCCAGTGCCAGAGAAGTTTCTGAAACTATTTTTCAATTGTTGGCAAAAATTCTAAATTTCAAAAACTTTTGTTCTTTCTTCATGATCAAATGGAGTTTTTCACGCAGAATAAATGCTGCTGAAAATGCATGGAAACTTGACACACATTTTGTGTTGTCCAAGACCCAAACTCAAAAGTGCACGTGCACAGAACGAAATGGCAACAAACATTTGGTCCTTCGTGCTCATTCAAACCATGTTGCTGTTTTTTTGCCATAAAAATGTCAGGTAAAATGCTGGATATATTTTCGTCGTTTGTGCAAAAAAACGAGGGGCAATAAAATTCTTGTGTAGTCTTTTTTTCTGCTGTGTGTGGTCAGATATTTATGGCCCATAAACATTGGGATGTGCGGGTCAAGGAAAGTGTGGCAGACATTTTACAACCTCCGCAGACATATCACATGTGCGCAGGGATGTTTCATGTATGTCTTGACATGTTGTACAGCCTTGAGAGTTGCACATGTGTGCACCCCAAAGGCAATGGCAAAAGGTGCAAAAAGCAACCCACGTTCAGTTCAATTTTTGGAAATAATCAAAACAAACGGAATGCTAGAAAGCGCTTTCATGGAAACTCCCGTTTTCTAGTTCGTTCCCTGCGATGATTCAATTTCCCAGGAAAAAGGAAAATTCTGCTGGTGCAGCAGAAAAATATTGAATTTTCGCCTTAGATGGAGGAGAAAATGGAGAAGGTGCGAATGGAGAGGGAAATGCAGCGTTGAGGTGTTCATTAGGGCTGAGGATTGGATTATCATCAGGGCAAATTAGGGGGCCCCGGCTGACGGGGACAGCAGCAACAGGGGGAGGAAAATAGATAGGGCCGCTGCAGCAGCAGCAGAAAATTACACCGTAAGTAGTGGGAGTCCTTACTTTCTGAGAAACCGTGTTAGTCGTGTGTTGTATCATGAAATAGGTTAATGCAATAGAGGCAGCATCTGATCGACGGAATGGGGGGCTCGGAACCAGCCAACGCTGTGCAGTGGCAGCAGCGGAATCTCCATCCGGGTGGGTGCGTCTCAACAATGCTGCTTCTGCAGAGAGTCTGTTCCTCGGGAGGGGGGGGGAGCTGCGAATTGTTTTCCCAAACCAGGGAAAATCATCGCTCTATTTTGTGAGGAAAATATTGTGCATCAGCAGATCCGTAGTCAGTGTGCGAGAAAATGTCTTTCACATTCCAAGCGAAAATTGCCACGAATTTTCGTTCACACTGATCAGGATTGTGTTTACCATGGAGATTCCATGAAAACCTGGCGGATTCAGTGTTTGTGTGGCTCTCAGTTCCGTGAGAGAACGAACGAACTGCTTCAGTGCAGCAAACACAAAGCGAACAAAATGTTCCCGCTGAGAACTGACTTGACTCCACACAACTGCTCCCATTCTGTCTGTTCCTCACGAGAACAGCGCAGCTGATCTGATCCTGCCGGAACGCTTGATCAAGGGGAGCCTGGGAAATCTCGAATCCATGGGGGTAGCTACTCCACCCTCCCTGGGTCCATTCTCAACGAACGAAACAAGCGCATGGGGAGAACTGAAGGTCATTCGTTCTCCAAAAGATTTCTTCAAGAATAACAACAGGAAACTGAGCAGATGCAAATTTGCATGACAACACAGAGGCTCTTTGTGACCAATTGCAGAAATCCTCACTTTACAACGTTTTTTACGTCAGTGGCAATAGCGTGTTGTTTGATTGATCTGTTGAAGAGAACCTTTTCTCTGACACGCGAGTCAAGGTGAGATTTTTACGTGAATGAACGCTGGTGGAGCGGTGAATTCGTTTTCAATGGATCTCGCTGCGCAGGTGTTCGTGCAGTGAGATAACCCAGTTCTGATTTCAAACGAAATCAATGCTGTTTGTCATATTATTCGCTGCTAATCTCGATACCATTGCCCGGAGAAGTGAGCTACGTTGCATACATTAACACATTTATAGATCGAATACACAGAAACGGAGGACTCTGATGTCACCACGACTGTGTGTGTTTCTTTTTTCTCTCCCAATTGTAAAGGTAGTTCAGGTGCAGTTTCTGTGTCGGCTGTTTTCCATTTTAAATCAGAAGCCTCACAGGAAAATCTGGCCATGTTGTCACCCTTTGTTTTATATGACTTGCTGCATAACGGTTGTGACACGATTTTTTTTTCTCTTTTTGAAAAGGAAGTTCCTGAACTGAAAGTCCTCCAGCTGAAATTCTCTGTCGAGTGAGTGACACTTCCTTCACACTGCATTCACCCCAATTCCTGGCAAAACAACAGGAAGAGAAGACTCGACTTGAATCCATCTATTCGAAGCGAGTCTCTCAAAGATGACACGAGATGATGGGTCGATGGGCTCTTTGTTTTTGTTATTCTCGTCTCGGGGAGAAGGAAGCCTGACGGGGCCGGGAGGAGGCAGGAGGGACGGGGGGAGGGAGGGGGCGAGCGAGGGCGAGGGCTCTAGCAGGGCGTGAGGGGGGAGGGGGGAGGGGGCCGGGTGATGGATAGGCGCGCTAAGCACTGCGGCCCCGACCCCCGGCCCCCTCCCCCTGCCCCGGCCCCGGCCCTGCCGAGCCTGATACCCGCTGCGTAGAGAGTGAGCGCGGGGCAGGGCCACTTCTGTAGCGACAACAACACAACAAAAAAAAACACAGTTCTGTTGTGACTTCCTTCTGTGTGCTCGTGCTAAAAACAAACTGATTCCTCCAACGCACGAAAAATTCGTTCGCAGTTTCCTTCATGGGAAAATGTGTTCCACCCTCATCAACAATCTACTTTTCGTTTTTGGGTGGAGACAAAATTTCAACATGTATCCCTGCTCCAAGAGCATCGTGTATGCCGAACTGCAAGAAAAATTATTGGAACAGGTCTGGTCCAAAAGCAGATCCTACGCGCACGCATGTGCTGACGTGACACGCATCGAGAACACCGAGGGTACCTCAACCCAACACACGCAACAGTGGATTCAGCGGTGGATCAGGACGTCCACCAGGGCAGGGGGGCAGTGGACTAGCGGCGCGAGAGATTTGCCTGTGATGAATTTTGAGTGACATATGGAAGTCCAGGTTGAATAGGTGCGGATCAGGGAGGATTTTGCTCCGTGATTCCGTGACTCATGTACTCCACTCCACGGGATGCTCACTCCCAATACAAAAGCAACACAAACGAGTTCACATGTCACGGGCCTAAAGTTTGAGGAAAAAACGTCCTGAGTGAAACCATTAAAATTTCACATTTCGATACCCAACACAAAAACAACACAAACGACTTAAATTGAAGCAAAAACGTCCCCGTGTGAAGATTGTCTTATTCACCACTTGTGAGTTTTGGATGAACACATAAATATTACGAACGATGAAAACGACCATGAAAACCACTTCCAAATCAATCTTGTCCAAATGTTGAGTTCACTTCACGTGAAAATTTTCGCGCAGCGACAAAATTCGTTTTGAATGGGATGTATCGTGTGCAAAAAGTGAGCTGTCTTCGCCTGAGTTGGTGGCTGATCACCACTCAACACATTTTACCATGTTCCTGAGACATGAACAACCTGAGCGCACGGGGCAGGAACATACATTTTTCAGTGGAGCCAAAGGTCAGACGGCAAAATGGGGCTTCAATCGATCATTTACAGTGGAAGTGAGCAAGCTCCCAGTAATAACTGTTTTGGCATTGTGACATTTGCTGATTGGCAGCCCGCAAAGAACTTGAGATTTTCCACCCCGAATGTACAGCAGAAAATTGCTCGTGAATATGCAGAAAATGGCCTTATGTCGTAGCAGCAGAGAGATTACATGCAAATTCAGATCTGTCACTGCATTTTATGCCCTGAACATGATTGCTGCTATTTTGGCAACGGCAGTGACGGTGGAGTCTGCTTTATCAGTGTGCGGCGGTGGAACGGGAAGGTGAGCGGTGCTCGTTCATTTGTCGCGGGGTCTGAACACGTGGAGTTGACAGGAACAGAAGTCATGGGAATGTCAAACAGCAGCGTGACAGGTAGCAGAGCGAGGGGTCAACAAAGCGTGTCCCACTCCATGTGAAAAGCTGAAAAAAAATGCGCTGCAATTTTTGAGAATTTTTGTGAAGTGCCAAAAACGAACTTGTGCACAATAATGATCAATTCTAAATTCAATGCTTTTGTCACTGGAAAATACAATATTTTGAGAAAATTCGTTTGATTTGCTGACTGACATGTTGAGATGGGAGTTGACGACGACAGCTGAAGCTTCTGATCCAGCGAGACTGACTGCGATGTGCCCCGCAGACCCGCATTGCTGATCCCACCCCCACACATCTCCACTCTCTCACAAAATCAGACCTCAGGTCCAGAAAACTGCACAAAAGTATCTTGACAGCCAAGTGATCTGGGCAGATTATCTGTTAATCCCAGAGCTTATAAGGTTGTGTCAAACCGCCTTTTGTTGGCTGGACTCCAGGAAGTCATCCATTACAGGAGGAGTTATTGATAATGTCAATACGCAAGTGAAGCTCTGTCATATTGTAATGGATTTTCTTTCAGATTTCAGATAGCCTCTTCCAGGCAATTTCTTTCTTGTAAGAACCCTCCTATCCCCCTGTGAGAGGAGTTAGCCCCCCGGCCCCCGGCAAGCCAAATTGGCTGAGCGTCCGAGCCTGGTTCGCCAATCGTCATTCTTCGTTTGAGCCCTGATCGAACTGGGGCCCTTCCTGTCCCCAGACCAGCAGGAAACGGCCGTACAAAGGATTTGTGGTTGAGAACATCCTTTGTTTCCCTCTTCTGAGTCACTTTTCAAGCTATTGTCCAACATCCTTCATTGTTCCGGGTTTTTGTGGACAGTGCAAACAAACCAAAACATTTCCAGAAATTTGAAATATTTTCAAACTTCCCCCTTCTCGAAAAAAAATCATTGCCACATTTCTCAAGAAATCTTGTGATGTGAACCGCGGTGGCCTTGACCCCATTTCCGCAGTGAACAGCAATCGACGCATGAAGCAGATCGCACATGAAATTCTCCCAAACGGCCACCTTTCTGGGCCCAATAAATCAGTATTCTGATGCCGAACTAATTTACTTCACAAATTTGGATCGATAAAATATAATTAATATGGAGCAGTGCGCGGGGAGAGGGTTATGATTTACATCTGTGCAGAGGCGCGCGCCCCTGGTCCGCACCATCTCGTGCGCAGATATGCGTTTCTTGTGCGTTTCCTGCTGATCATGCGCAACGAATCCCAAGGCCAATCAGGGACAATGTTCTCCCATTTTGGGGCAAAAATTGTGCAAAGCAAAAATTGACAAAAAATAATTTGTTGACTTGATGATTTTATTTCCGCCCAGCACAGACAAACACCCCCAAATAGTCTGAAGTGGAGCAATTTTCGTTCTACGCAGAACATCTGGCTCCCATGTATGTTTGCACCACGGCTTACATACGAGGAACAGAAGCGGCGGAAGTTGATGATGGTGATTTGTGGGTCACGAGGATTTATGTGATGCGAGGGCGGTTCACGCTGTGAGCGGGTGCGGGGAGTAAGTGCGCCGCACTCACCCACTGACCCACCGAGCAGTATGTGAAATATTGCAACAAATTATCCAATCTACTCCGACCATAAATTACCAGAGGAACAACATGGAAGTTTTTTTTTTCCAAGTTGGACTTGTGCTCGCCGTAGACGTGCAGTTGGAGTCGCTGCATTCGTTCCTTTTGAATGGTTTCAAAAACACTGGCACCATGAAAATTTCACCTGTCAAAATGAATTGCGTTCCATTTGTGCTCTGTCTGAAAGGAAGACATTGCGAAGCTACTTCTTTTGTCTGATGCACAAACTGCACCTGGAGCAGTTGTCTTTTCAGCTCAACAGTCGCATTTTTTGTGTTATTTCGTTGAGAAGCAAAGACCTGGACACGTGTGTCAGAAATTACCCCTGCGGTCTGTTTTTGCTGCAAAACTGGGTTACATATGTTTCAGTACTATTTGAGTACAAGTCTCTCACACGTGTGGCATCGTCGTAAATCATACATCTCAGCTGTGCGGAGTCTGGAGAAAATCAAACCAAATCAACTCGGAACAGATCAATAAGGATGGAAAATAGAAAACTGATCAGCGTGGTCAGACTGGGAGGGTGACACAGTTTCAATATCACAGCAGAGTCTTAAACTACAACGCTCCGTACTCTTTGAAACCTGATAAAATTTCAGTGTCAAGTTTACGGCAAGATCAGCTACAGACACCACTTCCAAGATTCCCTGCTCAATTCTTCCAGAATGATACAACAAATATTGTTGATTCCCACCCAGGATCTGCAAAAGACTCCGCTTGAAAGCCGCAACTGCGTTGTGCTGTCAAAGCAGGTGGGAAAACTGGTCTGGTGGAGACACGTTTTGATGCGAACGAAATTCTATCGAATTTCCTCAAACACATGGAGAAGCCAATGAAGAATGGCTGCTGCTTCTCTCAATATCATTGGGAAAGAAAGGCTCAGAGACTCACAGTAGGAAAAGGGAGAGAGAGAGAGAGAGAGAGAGAGAGAGAGAGAGAGAGAGAGCACTCAAGCCTGCAGGAAGGAATTATTGCTGCACTTTTCCTGAATTGGGGCATTATTGAATCGATGCGTTTGAATAATCCTTGTAATTGTCCTGTCCATCAATGAGCCCAAAGTAAAGAGAACATTTCATGCGATGCGTGATGCTGTGGGATTCGCTATTGACGTGCGGGACTTTCTTTCATTCAGTCTCCCTCTGTGCTGGATTCAGATCCAGGGAGGCTGGCTGCATGACAGGCAGCTCAGCGAATCAAAGGCATTTCTCATCGCGGGCTCGTCAACGAACCAGCGAAGTCAAGGAAAAAGTTAAGGTGCCCACATCGTGTTGAAAAAGGGAAGCCTGTTCAGAAAGAAAACACAGCAATATAAAATGTAAAAAAAAAATTGCAGAAATTGTTTCTGGTGAAACATCTGCAGCTGGATCAGAAAAATGAGTCATTCATGCACAAGAAATCAATTGCCCCTTGTCTTTGAAGAAGATCAATGTCACCAGACCTGCCATGACTCACAAATGTAATTACAAATTTTTGATTGGCAAAAAGAAAATTTTCGTTTCAGCAAAAAGTTTCTTACATGCACCTTGGTGTCAAATTTTCAAAAATGGAAATTTAAAACTTTGAGCCATGTGGCCTGGCCACGGCACGAGAGTCTGTCACATTCCAATATTGACAAAATGCATCAATAACCTGCACAAAAATTCGAAAATAATGACGAGCAATTTTGCCTTTGGGTACGACAACAACGACGGGGACGACGGTGACCACCAAATGAGTACTCGGGAGTACACAGAAGTATCTATCAAAGTAAACAGACGCGCGCAGTGACAACTCCATTCTGATTGAAGCGGCGCGAGATAATGGCGCGTGCATTAATGCAGACACAGCTAATGGCGCAGACATTAATAATTTCTGCTAAATAATGGGGTGTAGGTACCCCCGAGGAAACGCGTTCGCTAATGACCTGTGTTAGAGTCGGAAGCGCCGTGAAAGGTTTCCGGATCCAACCAAGACAGATGGCGGACGGGCAGGCGCGGAGTGGGAAAAGTTTGAAAAGTTCTGTGAGGGGGCAGAGGGGTGGGGTGGGGTCTCTTTTGTGCTCCACATCTGTTGGGGAGAGTGGTCAGTTTGCAGCCCCAGGTTATGTAATTCAAATTTTTTTGGACATGTAGAGGCTCGTGGAAAGTTCTCAAATACACAGGTCGTTCAAGCCAATTTTACTGTGCAGTTTCTTTGTCCAAAGAAACGTGAACAATCAGAGGAACGTTCCGTCTTGGCAAGGTGTTAAAGCACCGTTGTGCACAGCCGCAATGTCGGACAAGTTTTGCAAACAAGCAGCTCTGGTTGAGACGTCTCTTTCCCTCCTGTTCTGCCCATCTCTGCCCATCCACTCATTTCTCAAATGTTAACCGCAGGCTTTCCAGACGAAACACACACAGATGCTTCTGCCGATGTTCCTCTCTCCCTCTTGCAAAGCAAAAACACTTGAGAAGCCTGGATGCGGCGAGGAGCAGAGGAGGGGGCTGGCTGACAGGTCAGGTGTTGTTGTCCAGGATCAGCCCGATGGATTCTTTCAACATCAAACGGAAATCCTGAGCAGGGGATCTGTCATCCCCCCCCCACACTCCGGACAGCGTGGCGTCTCTCCAGCACAGACCCAAAATGTGGTCAAGGGGGCTCGACCTGACATGTACTCCAATGCTGGCTTTGAAAACTTCAATTACTTGTGCTTGGAGTGGTTTGCATAAATCCAATACAGGGAACAAGTGGCTGGGCCCCTGGATCTGCCACTACGCGCACCTGGTCAGTTTCCACCTGGCTCGAATCCAGGTTGAAAAGTTGGAAGCAGCGGACATGGGGAACGGTGGCTTGGGCAGCAGTGAGTGTAGCCATGAATCCACATGGCAGAACGCATGTCATGTAAATATGCAAACATGTGAGTTTTGTGTGCTGTGCAATCAGGGGACGCTATTCTGCCTTTGCATGCACAGAGGCAAAGCCAATGTGGGAATCAGGGAAAAAAGTGGTTCAATGCCAAAAGCATGGAGATGTTCTCTCCTTCCTAACCCAGTTTCCCTGACTGACTCCCTCGCCTCGCTCCCTCGCTCGCTGGCAAAGCGAATCGGAGAGCGAATCTTGGGGGCTGCAGATTACAGTGTTGAGATAATCCCCTGAGCTCCCACCGTTCAGACGCTTCACAAAGAATATGATCGATCGACCCTCACTCGAGGCTTTCAAGGAAAATTCCTCAGAAAAGCAATTCGCATTAAAAATAAAAATGAAAATGGAGGGTTGGGGGGGGGGGGAGTCTTTTCTTGTGTGCGTAGCAGGTGCTTCGGCTTCCTTCAATATTCTTTTCTCTCCAATCTCGAGTTGAGATCTCGGTGCATTCTCCTCCCAGTCAGATCCGAGTGATACATCAATGTTTAATAACACGGCATTTTCATCCCCTTTGTGTGATTTCGTTGAGATTTTATATAGATTTCAACAAAAAGCACAGAAATCGACGTGTATGTGTGAATTTTTAGGCGACAGATGTTCGGCCTATCTTGTCCCGAGTTGTTTCTTTCAAAAGTATGCGGCGGTGTATTCTGTTGAGATTTCTCCACCAGTTTGATGCATCACCATTTGATGCGCTCCTGTTCGCACGTGTCGCCCTGGGTATCGTGGGTGGATCCGAAAGGTGTGCATGTCATGTGACAAGCAGCTGTCAGAGTAAATAGTCATACTCCTCAACCTAACCACATGCTGCGTTGCTGGACTCTGACGTTCACATGGAAACTGAAGTGTCCTTGTCACGAAACGGGGCAAAAGGTGCACAAAATTGCTGAAGAACCACACCCTGTTTCGTTTGTTGTTAACATCTGAAGTACTTGAGCTGGAATTGTGGAGAAAACGAAGCCAACAATACAGGAAATTTTTCTGTCAGAGAGGGCTGGAGAAGCCATTTTTACTTGCAGCCTGACCACACCCCCCTCGTATCTTCGTGAGAACACCCAATTCCTGGTGCGAGGAACACTGTGATAGAAATTCCAGTTTCAGCCACAAACACGGGGTTACAATGAACGAATTTTAACGTTTTAAAAACTTGTCGGGACAACTTTTTGTCTCAATGCATTTCTCATATGTTCTGCACTGCTTGTGTTCAATCAAAAACTCCTAGTTCAATTTAATTTACGTTTTTGATTCAGTGAATTTCGTGCATTTTCTCAATTCTGCAAAATTCGGTCAAGCAGAAAACCCCTGAAACGAAAAATTTCAATTCCTCTGATTGAACGTCACTCAAGAGGTCAGTGAGCGTGGTGGAACGGTACCCTGGGACTGCTGCGTCCGATAGACTTCTGCGCTCAGTTATCAAGACCCGCCTGGGCCCCGCTTCCTTCCAGCTCCGTGCCCGGGCGCCGGAAACGGACTTATCCGACTCAGCGTCTGTGCGAGCACGCGCGATGACCTTTCTCTGACCCTGTTCCTGGAGCGCGCAGGGTGGCATGGGAACGAAGCGTGCTGCTTCTTGGGATTCGTCTGTCCAGATTTGGTGGTAGGTCTCTTTGTGGATCCAGGGTCCGCGTTTCTCCAGAGAGGGGCTGAGGACATGAGGGGGTCAAGGTCGAGTCGCCCAACCCACAAATCAAGAGTACGTCTTGGACACAGAAAAAAAAAGACCGGATTCCTGACACAAAGAAGATCCGGATCCTGCGCAACGAAATCCAGATTGTCGTCCCATCTAAGTGCACCTGAAAGTGATCGCTATCTGGACAGATAAACAGTGATGCCCCGGTCTCCCCAACATCCACCCAGGGAGGCCGCTGCAAATGCAGTGTAAATGGAGGCTTGTTAGCGTCGTGATGAAAGAAGCCAGGTCTGATGGACTGTGTCCAGATCGAAGAGCCGCACTCCGGGAATATCAATACACCGTGTGGACATGTTGAGTCAGAGCATCGCGAAGATTTCGTTTGTCTGCAGCACTGGTTCGTTTTGCTGTTGGGTTCACGGTTGCGCTCCCCATGTAAAGGTGACGGGAAGCTTGTGCAAAAATCGTACTTTGAGAGAATTTGTCGAATACTTAACCAAAGACAAATGGAGCCACTCCAGTTGTAACCACTTTTGCATTTCAAAAGTTAGTTTTGATAAAAAATAATAGCAACAGGGAGATGACTGAGTTGGTAATTTTGTGGAACAATTGTGCAGCATATGTCACGTTATCAAGCTTCATCTAAAGCAATCAAGATCTAAAAATAATCTCCAACCCACATTCGCTTCCTTCCTCCCCTGCAGTGATCCTCGGCAACAGAAAATTGCACCGAACATTGAAATTGCATGTCACAAGGCAGAACGCGTGTGATTGGGAGCCAGGGCGCCTTCAATTTTCGAGGCCCTTATCTTTTGTCAGCAGGAAATAGCGCCTGAGTGTTTCACCTTCTATTGAATCTGATCAAAACCCCAAATCCAATCTAATGCTTTTGGCAATGGGAAGGAAAGAATAATCAAACATGGCAAGAAAAGAGGGGAGGGGGCATAGCGAGTGAAAGGAGGCCTTTCATAGCTTGATGGAATTTTGCATTAAACGAACCAGTAGGTTTGAATGACTTGTCATTGAGAGGAATGCGTTTTACACCCAGGATGTGTGTTGACTGCAATTATTGAAGGAGACGGTCTCTCCACTTCGCACAGAAAGCTGTTCCTCACAAAGAAATAGCCCAATGCAGGGGCAGATCCAACATTTGGTTCCGGGAGCTGCTCTCCTCCTTCGAACAGGCTGAAGGGAGGGGCAATTGAGTCTGCGATACACCACTAGAAAGGAGTTTTCTTGCTGCAGGGGTCAGGGGCTGCGCCCCTGGATCCGCCCCTGGAACAGCGATGACTGGCCCGAAGGCGCGAGTGAATAGGCGACCTCGGCCCATCTCCATCACAATGGGCCTTGATGACTTCGGAATGCGCTGCGACTTCTATCTGCATTTTCTGATCTCATTTCTTTTCCCTCGCTCCCTTTGGAAAGTCCACAGTTGTGACGTGTTGGGTTCACGCGGGGTTCCCTCAGGGGCTGTGGTCAGATGTCCGTTTCAGTTGATGAAATTTTCGTTGCTGTGGGAGGCGGTTCCTTCTCCTTGGACAGAGAGTGGACAAAGCGTGTCAGTCTGACGTGCAGATGCAGAGAACAATACTCTCTGTTTAGAAGACTTCTTGCAAGAAAAGAAATGTTGCACGAACTATCAATGTTCCAAACCAAAACTTCAGCTTGTTTTTGTCTTGTCAGTGTGTGTGTGTGTGTGTGTGTGTGTGTGTGTGTGTGTGTGTGTGTGTGTGTGTGTGTTGTGAGTCGGACACAAACACGAGAGAGAGATAAACAGTGAAAACGCCACACTCACCCCCCACATCGAGTGATCTAAATCAAAC
>JAAUXT010087438.1_pt1 | contig 31126 bp, 32 predicted proteins | sample 7278171 | NCBI WGS metagenome assembly JAAUXT01 (sample SAMN14350112, study PRJNA611818) | marine sediment metagenome | isolation source: surface marine sediment (1.8m) | place: French Polynesia: Moorea | collected 2018-08
CACCTCTGGCTCCTGAGAAGAAGGTTGTTGGGCCGGAAACTGATGTGGTTGAAAACCAGGGTTGAAGTCTCGGCGAGGAAACTGGCCACATCCCCATCCGCGGAAGGAGCCACGCTGACTATAAAAAGATCCGTGACTGTACCCTCTGCTGCGTTGGAAGCCCCCATGCTCAGGTTTGGGTTGTACCTCCTATGGGAGTGCAGCCAGTTGTGCGGAAACCTTGACCCTGTCCAAGATCCGCAGGTTGGAGAATGCCGATGTGTTACCTCCTGTTGACTTGAAAAATTGTCTGGTTTTGGGGCCCAGTGTAGAGCCCACCACGATGGATGCCTGCTCCTCCTGGAGAAAACGTGTCGCTGCCACCAAAGTCAGCACGAGATTGTCTGCACAGTCCAATAAATCGTCAGGCACTTCCTGGCCTCTCAGGCCTTCACACAACTTGCCGGAAAGTTTCAAACCAGTTTCAACATACTTAGAGATTGACGTTGTTTGTGCGGCCAGTTCCCGCAAATCTTTGCTCACCGGTCCTTGCCTGTTTCCCAGATAGAGATCATCTGGGAGTTTATAATTTTGGACAGAATCCTTCACTGCACAAAATGCAAACTGCAGGGCATCAGTGTCTGCTCCGGCAAAGCCAGTCTGGGACACCGCAGACTGATTTGGTCCAAGGTGACCTTCCCCGCAATGGCGGCCAGTTGCTGAATTGTCGCTCACCTGTAACAACGGTTGGTCTGTTTTATTATCTTCCAACACTTGTTTGACCACTGCACGAATGTCAGCATGTTGGCCTTGTTGTTATGACTGTTCAAGCACTTGCACTTTTTGTTTCAAGTTGTCCAATTCTGATAAAATTCAATCCAATTTGTTTTCCATTCCGACACATGTCCGATGGGCAGCATCGCACACGAACGAACCGATTTGTTATTCATATGTCATTTCCAGAACCCCGAATTACATCACTTCTTCAAAATGAAAGTGCGTGTCAAGTTTTCTGCACTGGAACCTCCCGATGAAATCAACAGTGATGTTCTTTTGTACAAACCAACCTGTCTGTCCAGCCCATCGAAAAAAAATTACGAAATAGCAAACAGCAAACAAGAGATTGGCAAGGTTGAAAGTATCTTTTTTGTTCAGTTTCAAACAGCCTGAGTTCCGGTTGCTGCCAGACACCCTTTCCTTCCTTGGATGTTTTGTTCAGTGTGGTGTGAACCAACTAAACGGCGAACATTTTGCAGATGATCGTGCAGTACTTCGAGCCGACGGTGCTCACGTGCATGGTGCGGCTGTGGATGCGCGAGATCGGCTTCGCTATTTCCTATGGTGCTCTTCTCCTCAAGACGTGGAGGTAAGTCGATCACTCACGAGCGGAGAGCGGGAGATGGACTGGTGTTTGTCTCCGAGGGACGAGTTCAGGAAAGGGGGCGATGTAGTGGGATGTTCCCACCCGATCCGAGCCCATAGATCTTCCTGACTTTGGCCAACATCCCAACCTCACCTGAATTATTCCTCACTCCACCTTGGTTTTCCTCTGCGGAAACCAAAGTCAAACTCCTTCATTGGGGTGGGGAGTCGACTTGTCTCCTGTTTCAGTCAAAGTCTTGTGAGCAGGCAAAGCCTCAACTAGTCCCCATCCGCAAATCACTTTCACTCCTGAAGACCTGAACACTTTTCCTTCAGCGCGTCAAGAAACACACGATTGACTTGATCGCACACCAGTTTGTTCGTTCGTGCCAAGGGTTGAATGACCCTTGCTGCAGTCTTTTCCTTCTCCGTGGAACTCAGTCGTGACTTCAAATTGCGTGACCAAAGGTGGTGCACTCCGAAACTGGTTTGGCGTCTTTTCATCGCAGATTCATCGCAACGAAACAGGCGCAGAAAAGATTTGACATAAACACAAGAACAACCACCAAGGAATAGTTGTTCTGTGAACCTTCGTTTGGCGCAATGTCTGCGCAAGGGCAGCGCACAAATCAGAGGAAATCACAGAGGAAACAGAACAACGGCATTTATCTCGGCACCAAATTAGCGGCTGAGAAACAAATGCGGCCGGTTTGGCTGCAAGACGCATCTCTCATTCTGGCGTCATCCTGCTCTTTGGTTCGACTCGAACGTGAAATAGGAATCTCAAAAGCAGTGTTGGCACACAAGAACATCAAAAAGCGTCCACCTGTAAACGAGGGAAATTTGCGAGCAAGGTCGTGTGGCCTTGCGATGGTGTTGCGTCAGGATGCTAGGTAGGTTCGTTTCAGGTGCAACGCTGGCCTTTCCAGGCAAGCTGGAGTCCGTGACGCAGCCTCTTCCGATCAACCAGAGAAAAAAACAATTGAATTTGGCATCCGCACAGACTTCCAGCTCAGATTCAGATGGTTCCCAGACTCGCAGCTTCGCCCGGCCCAGCCAAATTTTAATGACTTCTTCGTGAGACAGCCTGGGAAATAGAACAGCCCCAGACACGCTTGTCAGTGAGCAATGTATTGAGGCCTGGTCCGCTGCTTCCACAGTCGATCTGCATTCGAATCACCGCGACAGTCAAACCTGTGAAGTTTCATGCGCCGCCAGACAGCCGGGCAGACCTACACCACCGCCAGAAATTATGAAGCAGTGGGTAAAACGCATTTATCTCTGCCAAAGATAAGCGCAGCAAAACAATGCAATATAATTTACTGGATCCCATGCCATTCACGGAAGGTTCACTGTCTGCGAAGCTGTATCCCTCCACATAAACTCCTCGTTCCTATTGGGCGTCTTCCGTTGCCTGTCGAACAGAAATTCTGTTTGCAATTTTCTGCAACTTTTGTACTGGCAAAAAACAATGTTTGTGGAAGGAGACTTCACATTCAGACGCCGCATTTGTCTCCCATGCACTTGAATGTGGCCAGAAGATTCAGCTGCTGAAGCAGAAAAAGGTCTGGTTGGCAACTTGCAGTGATCGAGACTTTTTAGTCTGGCCTCGCCGACAGAACATTTGTCTGGAGCATCTTTCTTCTCCACCTGAACGCCTCCTCCGCCCAGAACAATTGCCACCTCCATTGTTGGACTGCAGCATTTGTGCGGCGGTACAATCTTCAGCCACCTTCCTTTCAAAATCTATTCATTTGGACGGAAATTCATGTTTTACCCGACACTGATCTTTCGTCTCTGTTTTCTCCCCCAAATCTGCCACTGGGGTCAGTTGATTGAAGATGAAAGAAACTCACTTTCGGAGAATGCGCAGGAGAAGGACATCGACGTGGCTTCCGTGAGTTTTCTTTCTGATGGATCAACCCCTTCCATGAGACCAACAGCCAAATTTGTGCTCGAATATCATGTGCTAACTCTGAAGCCAAAACTTTTGTGAAGTTTTGGCAACACGGAAACGCCATTAAGCATCGCGCGGGCGATTAGCCACGAAATAAACTGATCAGTTGATGCGCACTGAAATGTTTCCCTCCCTGTAAAGACAGGCTGTTTCAGAATGTGGAATTTCAGGTGCGAGTGGGTCAGTCTTTCTGAACTGAGGGTCATGCAATTGGTACAACACCAAAAATTCCCAGTTTCACAAAGGTGCAAACACACCGAATGTTGTCCGTGCACTCATTGAAATAAGAAACTCGGGAACTCATGCCTTTTCCGAAGATCTGTGACCCTGAAATGTTTGATTTGTGAGAGACAGCATGTCCAGCTCGAAATCGTATGCGGGAATTTCTCTCACAATGCGTAGTGAAGCTGATGCAATTTGAACCACTTTTACGCAATATTTCCAGTGGTCCAGGGGAAAAGTCTAAGTCTGGCTGAAGCTCACGACTGGTGTGTTGAGGAAGACTGACGCCTTCGAGCGACCAGGCTCAGTTCACTGAGGTTGAACTGATCCCTTTTCGCTGGTCAACGGCGCGCCTGAAGGCTGTTGTTCATTTCCAAGCCACAAACAACTCAAACTTCTTCAAACAAAACTGCTCCAGGGCTGAAACCAAACACTCATTCCTCAGTCAGCTTGGAAAAACACCGAGCAGCAGAGTAGCCTCCGCACACTGCACTCCCGAAATTTTCAGTGCACATCTTCTCACAGGGCAGTGGCTCTGAAGTTCGAGGTTATCTGCGCAACCCCAGGTTTCCCGGACGATGGCAAGATCCATCTTCCATCACCGACCAGCCGAGACCCGCATCGTCCCTTTTCTGCCATAGAAAATCATGATTCCGGCCTCAAATTCTCAAGGGGTTTCTCTTTTCTGCAATCGACGAAGCAGGAGACCTTCAGCCCTCTTTGGAAACTTCGGAGGCAAGAGAGGCAAAGGGCACAACCATTTCAAGAACGTACGAGCGAGCGTGCGGAAGCCTTGTGAGGGTCGGTGAATCAAAGGTCATCTGCGGCTCGGAGATTCAGACTTATGGTCGTCGATTACCTGCAACGCGTGGGCACATTGTTTGTCACAACAATGTCTACAAACATGAGGTTCTTCGGATGCAGCAACCCGCGCAGGTTTGCAACTCTGCCTCACCCACCAGAGAACAAACCAGAGCGTGGGCTCGTTAGGGTGCACCAAAAGACACAAGAGAACGAGTCAAACAACCTGTTGCTTCTCGTGCAGTTGGAGTGTCACTTGCAAAATTGGTGTTTTTTCATCAACATTCGGTTTTGTGTGTGATTCGTTTTGTCTTTAAAGCACGAACTGAAAAGTGCCCCTCAGTGATGTCCAACATATTTGTCCAAATATTGGTTCTGCGAAGAATATCAGCCCACTCACGAAGACAAGTCTGAAAAACGATACATCAAATTCCTGGAGTGAGGACACCCGTGACTATCGGGTGGCCTTTTGTACCTTTACTCTCAGGGAAGCCCACAAATGACACTCCTCGTTCGCATTTGCAGTGCTGCTCTTCCAGAGTCACTCTCCGCAGAACTGCAGGTGTCCAAACTTGCAGAAAAACAGTGTCGGTTTGTGTGGTAATGAGATGAGTCACATCTGTGCTTTGTGCAGACTGAAGGGATGTCAAAAAGCAAGCGGATTGACAATCCTTGACCTTTGTTTCTTCGAATGTGGCGAACACAAGCAAATGATTCCTCTCAAGAAGTTGAAGACAACTGCGAAGCTGAAATGCCCGAGACACATGGCGACTTGATGTCCTCAACTCAAGCTTCGACACTCAGGAATCACGAAAACAACAACACAGCGACAATATTATTGTCTTTTTGGAAATTGCCTTCTGAGATGAGACGTGAGTCAGTGACTCTTCTTCAAGGTTGTTGCATGGCCCCGCGCGTGATCCTTTCACTCGTCTTTCGCAAAACACAACAGTCAGCCACCAGCGGAAAGTCTCTTTTCAGGACAGAGCACTACAAAATTAAAATTCGCCGCTGTTGTGAAAAAAAAACTTGCCCGAAGAAACAAACAAAACAACAGCATTTCCAGGTCATTTTGAGAACAAATGAACACCTCAGTGGAAAATCCTTCGCATTCAAATCGTCCTACCGTTGCCTCTTGCAGAATCTCGGTGGTGTTTCGCGTGCGTTCGGCGCGCGCCATCAAGATCAGCGACGCCGACCTCCTGAAGCGCCTCTGCGGCATCGTCCTCATCTTCGCCATTTTCCTTTCCGTCCGCATGGTGGTCGGCAGGCCCAGAGTCGTCAAAGGTATTGATGCGTTCATTGATTGATTTTGTGGTTGAATGCTCGGTTCATTGCCTGGTTGGGTGCATGGACAGTGTTTGTTCTTTGGATATTTTTCAAGGTGGAGCACTGATCGATTGCAAAATTGTTGTTTTTGTTAACCCTTTCCCCTTTGGATCTGACTCTGTGAATTGTGAGCGTCTTTTTGAAAATTACCCGCGGACGAACGGGCGGATCTGCTGTAACTCGCAACTCTCTGAGTTCACAACAGTCAGGTCAAATTCAACACACTCAAGTGGGAGGCAAACTTTTTGGACGATTGTATTCATTCAGTGTTTTGCTGACGATTCAATACCATTTCAGGTTTTGTCTCTCAACATGGTATGCGCAGTGACCACCCCTTGACCATGCTTTCCTTGTACTTGTACATAAAGAAAGCCTCAACATCTGCACACAACGTGGCAACCGACCCTCGTTGTCAGTGGCCAGCTTTTGTTTCGAGCTTGACTTGCAGTTTCACGACAGTACGATTTTTCGGTACCTGGACACCAGTTCCCAAGAATGAGTATATCTTCGACACTGATGCACCGAGGTAGCATCCGTTTGAAGCACATTGCAAAAGTTCACGAGTGTTTCCGACTGGAGAGTTCAAACCAACAGCTCTGGTTCTGCTTTACTTCAATGTAAAACCTTCCTGTAGTCGTGATTCCAGCAACAAGTTATCTTGCAGCTTGCACAAAATCTCAAACCTTTGTTCCTGAAACGTCTATCCAATAAAAACTGTCCTTCCCTTGCCTTTGATTCCTGTTTTCGTCAAAGAACATTCTGCTTCAAAGGATAAAAATGTCAACTGGGAATGTTTTTGTATGCCAAATGCCATAACTTCAGCGGGGCTTTACTTTGCAGGAGAGCATTCGAGTGGTCTGCACACGTTTCAGTGTTCCTGGGACGTTTGGGACTACTGCGCTGCAATAGGTGAGACACTCCACCGGACATGTGTACCGTGGGCACACGTACTCAGACGCAGTTTCTGCGAACGTGGTTACGAAGGCCCAAAAGCTGCTTGCTGTTCTCGACACATGAAGACATCTGGTTCTGTGCTTTGTTCTCAACTCATGTCCGTTGTCTACCTGGCAGCTGAGTTGTGCCTGCTCCTGTGGGGGATCCGCCTGTGCATCGTGGTGCGAAAGGCTCCGTCCGAGTTCAACGAGAGCCGCTTCATCAGCTGGGCCATCTACAACGAGACGCTGCTCTCCCTCTTCCTCAACATCACCATGTGAGTTCAGACCCGTCCAGAGTGGACAGGTTGAAATGGTTCGCATTCTGTTCACCGAGATAAATCTATCTTTCCCAGAGCTGAAACCAAGGACAAAGCATTTTGTGTGCCGAGAAAAGGGACATCATGACTCTCAAAGGCTTTGAAAAGGCAAAGTCCCATTCCACTAAGCGCGTTGAAATGAAATGGATCTCGCCAACAGTTGACGCGCTCACGAATGTCTGCGGACACACTGCTCATACAAGACTTCTGTTGCTCGTTGTAGGTTTTTTCTACAGTCACCGGCGAACCCCGACCTCCTCTACCTCATCATGTTCATCCACTCGCAGCTCACAACTACAGTCACCCTCGCCTTCCTGTTCGGCAGCAAGGTGTGTGTGTGTGTGTGTGTGTGTGTGTGTGTGTGTGAGAGTGTGAGTGTGTGTGTCTGTCTGTCCCTGTAGTTGTCACGAAATCTTTCGCCTCTACATGCTGACATTCAAGCTTAACCCGACGTTCTGTTGGTGCTTTTCCCGATGATTTTACTTTCTGTTCTGACGTTTATCTCACAAGCTCCTCATCCCAAAGGAGATTACTGTTTGCTGCCCCTGTTCTGTGTAGGGCGCATTATTTTTGTCAGAGCCTTTACTTGTCAGTTGTGCTGGTGAGTCAAAACTGATGGAAACTGAGACTTTGAGACCCTTTCAAGTCAATACGTTGGAGAATTGAACAGCACAGGCGCCGCAATATCCGTCATAAAGGGGTCTTAAAATCAAGGCTTTGTGCTTTTTCGCTTGTTCCCCTCGAGACTGATGTATGATGTGTTTTCTACAGTTCAAACTTTGTACATTTTGTGGTGGGTACTGTTTCCCGCAAAAAACAACTGGTTGCAACGCAAGGCGTCTTTTTGGCAAAAACACAGTCGGGGCAGTGTCCAGCTACAACTTACAGCTCCTTTTTTCCGGTTACCTGACCACGACAAAGAGAAAGACAAGCTCCTAGACAGGTGTCAACTTGACTCTCTCACACAATGCGGAAAATGTTTTCGTTTCTGTAGTTGTGCGGAAACAATTGACCAGGCCTCGTGTTTTGCCTTTCCAGGCAATGCAAAAGAGCCCACAAAAGCGAAGAGACGAGAGACACATGATTTGGTGGGATCCTTTGCAGGCATACCTGGTGTACAAGTACAGCGGTAAAGAGCAGCCCTCCACCACTATCAGTCGTGGCTCCAAATACGTCGCGGCGCCCAAGTCGCAGCACAGCACCCTGATGTCCACAGTCAACGCCTCCGCCAACTCCGCGCTCAGTGAGTCAAGCCAAACATCAGTTGTAGACAAGCAACGGTTCACATAAGAAGCAGCTGCATGGAGTGTTCGAAATTCACTCAAAGCCACGATCAGCACATCGTCGAGTGGTTGGAGTTTTGAGAGCGCAGACAAACCTGGTTCTGTCCAACAAAGGAACTGGGTGGTATGGGCCTTGCAAGTCTGTTTTGTGCTCCAACAAAAAAACTCGAGACCGCACAGAAAACTAGACCAATTCAGAGCACTTTTCTGGGGACTTTTAACTTTGGTATCAGAACACTCAGACGAAGGAAAAGGCAGCATCAGTGTACACTCGGACCCAGGCCGCTGTAACTGCGCAGCAAGGTGACCTTGTAACCTGGCGCTTTTGACGAAAGCACAATGAAAGCTGTGCGAGGGCCAACCCTTTGTGCACCTCGATTGAGCCTGCACACCAGCCAACAAACGAGAGGCAACAAATTGCCCACTTCCCGTCTTGTGGTGCGCACCGGCGATCTGAACTTTTACGTTGCATTGCAGGTGACAAACTTTACGACGATCTCGACTACAACAATGGGTCCACCCTGGAGAAAGACATCCAGGTCAGTGAATTCCGGTGTTTTGGTTGGTTGTAAAAATTCCAGGGACCAAATTTCCAGTGCGACCCATTCTGAGACATCTTCATTGCACCCCTTGCAGGACGAGTTCAAGCGGCTCTACATGCAGCTGGAGTTGCTGAAACAAAAGAACATGAAGTTGGGCAACCCGCACCTCACCCACAAACTCTCTGCCATGACGGAGGCTGCAATTAAAGCTGACAATGACGATGACGTCACGACATACGACGCCAGCTATGACGCCACGTCTACGCCGGCGTCTCCCAACATGAACGGCAAGCGCGTCGTCATCAACCTGGATGAGTTTAAGGACGCAACGAGTTTGTGATTCACATTGAGGAGGCATGGAAGAGCTACATGCATATCTCATCTACATGCAGAAATGTGGTCATCTCTGACATTGATTGCCAAGCACAAGGACAATCAGTGTTGCGGTGTGGTTTGCTAGAACACGAAAGCGAATGTGTGGACCTGATTCACGTTTAGTTCGTGTCTGCGTTTTTCCTGCAACCAAAGCAAAAAACCTTCACTTTGGATCAGCAAATTCTGAGTTCATATCACAGCAACCTGCAACACAGATCTTTTCTTGTGTGCCTCTTGCGATGCTTTTGCAACAGGGAGAACGCGATGCAACCTGCGATAAATAATTTGTATCACAAAACAATGCGATGGATGTGAGAGCACCAAAAAAGAGATTGTGCAAAAACATCCATGCTGCTTACTTGGTTCCACTGTTTGTGGTGTTAGTTCGTGACACGTTGTTTTTCATGTCGCCAAATTTTGATGACCTGTTCTGTCCTTCACTCTCTTCAGTTCTTGCTTGAAGCTGATGAGAACTTGGTGCGCATGTTGTAATCAGGATTCAAAGCTAACCACGATGCATTTGATCAAGTGACCCCTTCAGTGGTCAACCACACGCTGGCTGCCTTTGGACAAAGACACACGTGATGGTGTGTCCAATGTTTACATGCTACTGTACCTTCAGAACCACATGCGATCAACCTTAAAGGGTAGTTTTTGTGTTGTCTGGGGTGAATTACTCCAAACAGCAACAGTTTATGAAGAAAATGAGAATCAAGCAATGCCCATTGTGAAATGGATCTTTTTTCTTGTTGAATGATCACTGAATCTTCTCACTCAAAGAAAAGGAAGAATCAAGTGAAATTCTTATGAAAACCAACACTCCAAACGGGAGTGGATGCAAAACAACCCCCTGGAATCAAGAACCAAGGTCAAGGGTAGGACACTGAAGCCAAAATTATAAGGAGGGAGTAGAAAATCCTACAAGATTGCAGAACAGAAAAAGGTTACAACGCTGGAGACTCTGCAGTGATGACTGTGGGGTGTCAGCTGAAAGTCCCTGACCTATGGATATTGCGGCCCACAGCCTCCAGTCCTGAGGCCTCTCCATGAGTCCCACAACTGAGTCTTGGCTGCACCATGTGTGCTTCCACGTGAAAGGGCAAGATGGAGTCCCATTCCCTTGTTAACATGCACGAGTTGAGCTACGAGATTTGTGTGGTCCCAGCCGTGTGGAGTCCCAAGACAATTTTTTGTCAGTCCTTCCCCTCACGTCGTGAGGGAAAGTGCAGTTGTGTTTTGTTTCCAAACAAACGTCAAAACTCCAAATGGTTGGGCACCGACGCTTGTTCTGGTATACTGAACGAATGGTTGCTGAATCTGTCATTACGTCGAGTTATTCTCTCAGAGTTTGTTTTCTCCTTCTTTCTTCAAATGAGTTTGTAAATTTTGATGGTAGTTGCAAACATGGCCACACAAAACAGAGTGTAAATTTGTACATTGAAATGTTAAATTTTGTAAAATAAAAGAAATGTATAATGTTTCATAAGGAGTGGCTTGCCTGCACCCGCAGTCCGAATCCCCGACTTCAGTGTGCGCACACAAAGGCACTATTTCTGGTACATCTGCCGTGATACAACCGTTTCTAGATCTTCACCAACGTTGGCAGAGTTCAACGACTTCAACACCCGACAGACATCAAACGTACGTCGCCGCCAAAAGACCATTGTTGCTGTCCACATGCGGAGAAGGAGCCTCGGGGTCGCCAAGACGCCAACAAAGCTGCGCGAGTGTGTTGAGAGTGAGCGATGCTCGGGGAATTCAAGCTCCTTGAAGGACCATGAACAAGGCGATATGTTGCGAAGATGACATTCAACCCAACAATAATCAAGATGTCATTTTCCTCTTCTCGATGGCTGCCTGAGGAAACCTCTCTGAAACTTACTCGAATCCTTTGGTCGTTGCCCGCTGCGTTCGCCAACAAACTTGCCAGGCGCAGAAATATTTCAGAAAAACTATATTTGAGAGAACTCCTCAATCAAGAGAAATTGAGAACAATTGACAACGTTACATCGAACTCCGGGAAACTCAGCTGCACAATTACCAGCAGTCAGCCGGCGAGATTGTTCTGCGGCAAAGAACACAAAACTTCTCGCAGAGAATCTGGGTGCAATGTTCAGTTCTGCACATTTGGGTTGGGCAGAAGATTCTGCGCACGATTCTCAGACTCAGCACACGCTCAGAGGCTCACAGACAACGCAAGCGAACAAAACGGTCAACATGCGAACCACGAGCTCAAATACAATTACAAATAAACTGAAGGGCACAGCTGAGACAACACGAACAAGAACATGTGCGGACAAACTGCCCCAACAATCAACCCTGGGTTCTTGCCGGTGTTCAGCAATGGTACTCGTATCCAACATGAGACAATTTTTGGTCTTGCGGCTGAGTGAGTTGTTGAAGAAAGTTTATCCCCACAAACCCAAGGTTCAGCCCAGTCCTTGAAATACTGACTGGCATAACTTAGTTGGGTGCAACTACGAACAACTGGCGTAAAAATACAACTGCAACAAAGTGCGTGAAAATCTGCAGTTTTCATTCCATTAAATCACAATCAGAGAAAGCTTCAAGCGTCTTTCAGTCAGCAAGCGAGACTCGGTTTGTCTCGCCTTTTCAAAATCTACGTTCGCAAAAGTACGTCAAATTGGAATGTTTGCGTAAAGTCACTGGAGTCTCAAGTCATCAGTCCATTGTACCGATGACAATTTTTTTTTCACCCACACTTGTTCACGAACACAACACAAGCACCCAACGGTAGAGTCAACTGCTGAGGTTGACCGCGTCCAAACATGTCCCCGCTGAAAATGTTAATCGGCAGAGTTTGCTCCTCATTGAAATTCTTGCAAAAATCAAAGAACTCAGGATGTGAGATTGTCAAACTCGTAGTGGTCACCTGCACAAACATTCACTCCACCTCCAGTTCGTCCCTCTGACTCTCGGTGGTCGAGTCCTCAGACTCGCACTCTGACGCCACAGTTTCCTGCCGCAATTTCAATTCTTTTCCGCGTCTTTCAGGAGGGACCGGCATTTCCAGGGGATTCTCCGTCAATTTTCTGTCCAGCGCTTCTTGAGGCACATGAGTTCGAACGTTTCCGCCAACTTGAAAATCTCCGTCGTTCTCCACCAGCTGCAGCTGAGTATTCAAAGGGTCTTTGACACTGTCCTCTTCACTTGGTTTGGAGCCACTTTGCGGTTCTCCAGTTTTTTTCGTCAGCTTTGTGGAAGGTTCTCCCGTTGAACTATCTGCCGTCTTGACTCTGTTGGGATCGGCGGTCACTTCCGCCTCAGCTGACGTCCACTTCCGGTTTCCTCCCGCCGTCGCTTCTGCTCGAGCCTCCTCGAAAATGTCGACTCCCTCTTCACCGACGTGTAACCTGGAAAACAACAGCTCTTCATTGTCGACACGCACCGCGGGGTGACTGCGAGCATGTCTTCCCACAGGCCTACAGAACCAACTGTGGAGAGGGCGAGGACTCGAATCACCAGAAAGGGAATCTTGTTTCGTGAAATGTCATCTCGAACTCAGTTTCTAACAAAGTCGACGCGATGATACCAATCAAACAGACCCCACACATGCAGTTGTGATAAAACGTGATGCAATATCCCGACACAAAATCGGATCCGCTTTGAGTCACACACCGCCAAATGTTTGTGTTGAAGAGTCACGAGACAAGGATGAAGAAACAAGACTTGCTGAAGAGTGTCTTTGTCTCAGAACATCTTTTGACCTGCCACTGCCACAGAAGAAAACTGTGCTTGAAACGCCTTAAATCTTTCTCTCGCGGCACAACTACAAAAGTTGCGCCAGTGAATTGGCCCTGTCAGTCCTTTGGCACGGAGGAACAAGACTCCAGAGCAGGGACAGCCACGCGCTGAATGTCAGACTGTCAACACGCTGACGGCGCTATTCCTCTGCAAACATTCATCAAACACAGCACAGCTTCGACGGTGTGATCTCAACACCGGGTGGATTTCAGTGTTCAGAAAAAGATCGCGCGCTTGAAACGCCAGAGACAAGAAACCCTGAATCAACCTCTGTCGCATAATCAAGTTTAAAATCAACACCATCGGTGTTCTAAGGGTGAGTTGGAAGGGACCGCACCAAGGTACCAAATTGTATTTTCATTCACCGAAATCCACACCTTCGAAATTGAATACTGGCTAGGTTTTGTCCAAGTTGGCCAAACGTCCACACCCGAACGAACATGCGAGCACCGCAGCTGGCGGTTGGACTTACTTCACAATCGCGAGCTGAGAGAGCTTCAGAAACAGTTCAGTTTTGCTCGTCAGTAGCTGCAAAAATTCGAAACTGCGAAGAAACTTTCTGATTGCAATTTGAAGCAAATGAAACCAATTTGAGATCCCAAGGAGCGAAAACGAAACAACCACAATGCCGCACAGGAACAGAAATACAACGCAGAATGCATTAGTCTTGAAAATTGGGGCAATCAAATGATAACTTTCTCCAACGAATGTCATTGAAAGTGAGAAAACATTGAATCATCTGCATTTCACCTGACAGTGGGGGGATGAATTCCAATTCAAACCATCAACAATATTTCCAGAGGAACTGAATCAATGTTGGGTGACGGGGAGTTCTATCGCGCTTCACTGACGTGTTCATCTGGTTCCGTTGCACGGCTTGCAGGGCAGGTGTTGACCAGTGTGACTGCATGGCATTCGTGACACTTGCTCTTTCTCACCCCCTCGAGGACAGATTCATGAATCAATACCACCTTCCCTCGGGGGTAACTGATTTGCCTCGGTCAATGTGGTCTGATTGCTGCACAGCGACCTCCCTTGTTCAGGTCACAAGAATCGTCGCGCCTCGCGACCCTCCTCTCATGGTGCAGCTGGGTCTTCAGAAAACGTGAAATGAAGCGCATTTCTACCTGTGTGGCGCCGACGCCAATTCCTCCTCGCCTCGCGCCGCTTCGTCGCTCACGACCACGTCGCTCGTGACTCGGGGCTCCACGTGCTGCAGACGGTCCTGGTTGTAGTTGTGAATGGCGAGCACGTGCGCCACGTGGTGGTCGACTCGTGGGGCGGAGCGGTCCCGGGTCTCCGGCGTCCTGCGCAGCGCCCCGGCGACACCGCCTTCGCCGACGCCGAGGTGGAACGTGTGCACGGAGGACGTGATCTGCTGCAGCCTGAAATGTATTTGAAGTTCAATAGTGCGGAGGGCACAGTTCTCCTCGCAAAACGCGAGCACCGTACGTAACACAAGACGATAAATCGATGAAGTGCCTCCAATCACACTGACTTGTCTATTTCAGGTTCCTCCAGCTCTGCAAACAGATCGCGCAGGCTCAGCCTCTTCTCTGGAAGAAAGTGTGAAACTACACACTCTACCTTGCGACACATTTGGAGGCAAACTGAAATTTCACTCGCTCTGAGCCGACCAAGTTACTAGCGACCGGCGCTCCTCGCAGTGCAGCAGCGCACCTGTGACGTGAGTGTCGGGTGACGCCGCCGCCCGTCCCTCTGGCTGTGCGTCGGTGGACGCCGCCTTCTCCTCCTGCGCCGCCGCGGCAGCGAGCGAGCTCTGCTGGATGCTCGCTTCACACAGCAGCCGCAGAATCTTCTCGCCCTGAACGAGCAAACGGCAACAAACACAGACCTTGGTGCTGGTTGGTCTACCAGTAAAAGTTCACAAGCAAAACAAGAAGAGAGGTTCTTACGGACAAAGCAATCTTTGAACAAACGTGAGCTGTCGGGTGCAAAACAAAACTGAGAAACGTGAGTTGATCTCCGGAGCAATGAGGCAATCCTTTTCTGACACACCATTTTGTCGCCACAACTTAGACCAGCACTGACCTGTGCCAGCTGCATGGGAGTGAAGTTGTGCGCGTTGCGGACGCTGACGCATGCGCGGTGCTGCAGAAGCGACTCGACGAGCGCGACGCTGTTCCAGCGCGAGGCCTCGTGCAGCGCCGTGTTCCCGCGAGAGTTGGCCACGTTCACGTCACACCCGCGCTGAGAGAAACAAAGTGCACGCCTGTTCACGTTCGTCCCACAAAACTACATTGGTGCAAAAACGATTCGCTTTTCCCCTTGAGTTGTGCTGCCAACAAGAACACAGGGGAGAGTTGAAGCGTGTCTTCAGCAATTCTCCGTCTGCGACCACTTCTTTGTTCAACCACGGAGAGTTGCATACACTAAGAAGAAATTCCTTCAAAGGGACTCCTCGGCCCGAAAACTGGTTGCAGGATGGCGATTGGTCCATTCAGACAAACCGTGAAAAACAAAGAATACCGAACGGGCCACCTTGACTTGCTCAACTGAAAGGCATCGCGGAACGAAGTTGATTCTGTGACATTCGCACACACGAGTGTTTCCTTTTGGAGGTTTGGGGGAAGTTTGAACAACATCTGGAGCAAGAACAACATTGAATTGACAGCAGTCGTGTTTTGATCATCTCTGCACGTGCAGCTCAAGAGATGTCTTGATGGCACACGTGGTTTTCATTGGCCTGAGGTTATCCAGCAAACAAGCCTTGAAAAGAATACTTCTGCAGGTGAGCCCTCCATCTGAAAGTCAAGGACACAAAGAACTCTCAAGCATAAAATGCCAGAACAAAAACAAGCCTCCCACGAATACGAGGTCTCGAAGAACGAGTGTTTGTAGACTGAGCCAATTCCGCACACAGGAGCTAATTTCTCACGCTTGTCGCAATTCCATTTGTCGTCCATTGAGAAAAACAGACCAATTACCGACCTCAAGCCAGGAGGAATTCCAGCAAGAGCAGACGAGTTCCAACAAGTTTTTCTCGTTGCGTTTGAGATGAGACCACGAACCTGTTGCGCAAAATGCGGCAGAAGCATTTCTATTCTCGTCCACATTCGCAGGTCAAGATGCAATGGAATGGAGAAGCTCACTTTCAAAATGAAGACCAAAGCAACACCACGACTCCAAATTTTGTCTGTTTGATTTGGTGACAATATGACCAAACTATTCCAGTGTAACAGACTGGTTCACGGCGCTCACGCAAACTGGATTCATTCAATGTTGAAAAGTTCAAAATGACGCTCCAAGGAAGGGAACATTTCCGACAATCTTCAGTTCGTCGGGACGACTCCTCAAAATTGCGTCTGCGTCGTGTGATGTTTTTGGCAACAATGCGACCAAACTGGTGCACGGCACTCATTCCATGTTAAGAAGTTCAATACGCAGCTTACGCTCCAAGAAAGGGAACTTTTCCACCAGATAATCTTCAGCTCGGAACGACTCCATCTCAAGACTCTATTTTTGAACTGCGTCATGTAACTCAAACGGAGTCGTCACTTTGATGCTGGCTCTGTTGCCAGCCACACCGGACGGGATTAAGCAACCAAACGGCTCAACACATCTTCGTATCAACTTTTCTGGGGAGACCTTTGCTTTACTGTCGACATTGTTCTTCTTGCAGAGCTCCACAGAGAAACACAGATGCATAGAATTGCTGCAGCTGAACTCAGAAATTTGCAAAACGTACAAACGCACTGTTTAAAACGCTCGTCACCAAATGTGGCGACGAAAATCGTTGACCAACAACACCTCCACGAACATTGCAACTGAGACGAGCATTACTGAACAAACTCTCAAATCCAGCCCTTGTTCTGTTCTTGTAATCAGTCTGTTGTCCCTGTTCTGAGTTCTGATGACTAGACCTACACACAGGACAGCTGCTTTTGTGTGCGGGCGGGTCGGTGGACACCAAGATATTTTTTCCCCTCTCTCATGTTCTCCTGTTCCCAAACGAGTGTCCTCGTTATGATTCCCACTCCCAACATGAGCACAAGTGTCCGTACACAAGGTGGGAAGAGGTTTCCTCGTCCACCCCCACCCCCCCACCCCCACCCCACCCCAAAAATGTTTGGGTCCAGACAACAAGCTGTCTGAACTTATCGTGAATTATTTACGGTATCTGCACAAAGGTGTGCTGGTGACCCAACTGCCCCGCTCCAAATGTAAGGCCAGAAGCTAACAGCCGCTCTCCATTTGGAGAAACGGCTGCCAAGAACACCAGATGTGTTTTCGCAACTGTTCCATTTCCACAGAATTACAAATCGGGTGGTGAACGAAAAACGGCACGAGGACCGCCATGGTGTGTGCGTGCTTGTAATGTCTGCGGCTTGAAGTTCGACACTGAAAAAGTCACCGACCTGGAGGAGAACGAGCGCGGTGGCGTTGTTGCCGTTTAGACAGCAGTAGTGCAACGCCGTGTTGCCCGTCGAATCGGTCACGTCCATTTCGGCGCCGTAGTCCACCAGGCACCGCACAACCTGGAGAAAACCACCACGACACAATGCGCTTTAAACAAGGTGGACAAGCAAACCAAAACCGAACCCGTTCTTCACGGGAAGAGTTACTTTCGGCCTCAGAACCCGCAAGCTGCTCTGGATGATATGTTTTCGCCGAAGTTGTTGCATTTTCAATTCGAACAACGCGCCACCACAGGAAAGGAATCAAGGAATCAGTGTGAGAAAAAAACCCCACTTCAGCAAAATTTCTGGTCACCTTGTGGGTGAACTGCTTGTTATTCTGCGCAGCGAGGTGGAGCGGGGTGGCGCGGTGGGTGTCGGTGCGCAGCGCCGGGTCGGCGCCGCGCAGCAGCAGCAGCTCCACCAGCGCCACGTGACCGTGCAGCGCCGCCACGTGCAACGACGAGTAGCCCTGGCGGTTCGTCGCGTTAACGTGCACGCCCGACGGTGCCGCAGAGGTCAGCTGTGTGGAGAAACGGGTCGCATCGAACTCACCCACATTGGAAAAAAATTTAAGAGTTGGAAAAGCCGCACTGCAGATTATGCCTGTCTCAAAACAAAGCACAGAACGCGCACCTTCTGGAGTGGGCGGCACTTTTTGCACTGACACAGTGGGTGGCAGAGCGAACTCGGACCGGTGTCGCTCGAGTCGAGCTCGTCGTCCTCCTCACTCCAACCCAACTCGTACTTCACCTGAAATGCAGAGATTCGCTGGCATGACTGAGTGAAAAGTACAACGTATGTCGGGGGATACGTGCGACCCCCTGGCAGAAGAAGAAGAAACGAGGAATTGACAAAACAAGAGGCTGGCAGTAAACTTCCCGGACAGTGGCAGCAGATTGCCTCCAAAAGACAGAAATTGTTCTCAAAAGGGGTGGGGTTTGCTGTTTCTTTCTCTTCCTGACAAACGACAATTTTCTCGCTTTCTGAAAGTTTTTCGCAAGAGAAGGGGGATGTGACAGAGCAGCCCAGAGGGTTCACCAAAACAATTTCCCCCATCTCTTTCCACGTATTTTTTTTTCCAAATTCAGGAACAAGTGTGTATGTGTGTGTCTGTATGTTTCACTGGCCAAAAACGTGTGAATATTCTCCAGAACAGGTCACCTGAAAGGATTTTTCAAAACTTAGCGTCAAAAAAGAAGTAACACTGAAATTAAACCAATTGTTTTTGGATCCCGATACACAAAACAGTTTTTGGTCAGACTCCACACAGAGTTTGGAAACAAAAATTTGTTGAGACCTCTTGGGGCTGTGCAAAGGGTTGTCCACAGAGCTACAGACGCCATGACGACAACAAAACAGCCCTCCACCTGTCGGCGGGAACAGCTGTGACAAAACAGGAGGAGAGGTGGGAGAGGAAAAGAAGGGCAGAGGGACCCCGCCCTCAAACACACACCGTGGACAGTCACGCAACAACAGGTGCGAGACGTCGTTCTCATAGTTCAAATCGCACGAGCAGTGTGTGAATCTCATCAGCTGTCAGAACGCCATTCAGATGGTGGTTGGAGTACACACAGAACATAACTTGAGCAATTTGTTTGGTTCATTGCGTGTCTAATTTTGTTGGCTTCATTTGACACGACACAATCAAACAACAAAAGTGACATTTTCCCAGAGAACGAATCAGGCCAACTGTCGAGGTTTTGCACACACCACACGAACAAATGGACTTCGTGGACCCTACACTCTGCAACACAGATGCTCAGCAGTTCGAATGAGGTTTCAAGGTTTCTAAATTCAACCCACGACAAGATTTATACAAGTGCATTCTTTCTCTTTCAGGACAGCTGGATCAGAGTGTTACAAACACAGAAGTTCTTGTGTCAGCAACGTCAAAAAGAGACAAGTTTTGTTCTCCCAGTTTTCGAACAGAAAATACTTCACGATGCAACGTGCTCATGGCATCTGCTCGGTGCTGTTCATTGTGCAATGAAACGCGCCTGGAGAGTCAACACCGGGGACCACTTACACTGAGTGACCCTGCAATGAAACATGTTCACAAGGTCGGCATACTGACATTGCGGGCCTTGGCCCAGTGTGGACGCCCATTCAGTGGTTATTTCCCGATTCGCCGACGCTCCCGGTTCCCGGGCCTGACAGACGGGACAAACTTCCGGAGACAGATCAGGCTGAGGACTGACCAACCACAGACCGCTGCGAACCAAAGACCCATGGCCATGCAAAGCAGAATTGCCCGCTCGTGGGGACAGCGAGGCAACAAGACAATTCTGTCAAAGCAGCATTCAATCAAAATTGCTTCAGTCAACTGTTGTTGCTCTGGAGTCACCAATGACAACGCGAAATGCAGATGTACGTAAACAGCACGCTGCACTGTGCTTTCTGCTTGGTCCAATAACCAGTGCAATAAAGCACGGGATATTGGACCCGTCCACCAAATGTTCACTTCCACGGAACCACTGCATCAATATGATGCAGTTCCTTGACTTGTCCCGCCTGAAAGGGGGCCACTTGTTTCAATGAAATAAGTACAAACAGACATGGATCAAACGATGACACATACCCCAAGGGGTTTCAACAGATCAAATGAGAGTTCCAAGAAATGCACAGAAGGACAGCAGAAACTAAGACACTGCCAGTTGCAAAACAAGAAGGGACGATTGCAGACTTTAACTTTCACCACACTCGTATAGACCATGTCCTTTCAAACCTCATCGCACAGGTTTGCGGAATAACAACGGTTTCGTTCACGTTGGCCCATCCGAGCGCAGAGTCTGCACCTAACTGACCGTTCTGTCCTTGCTCGGAATTCACACCATCAAATTGCTCAAGCTGTTCACAACAACAACGGAACAAGGCGGCTCAGTCTGTAATTGGAAAATATTGTTCGCGGACATCACCCACCAACAGCGAAGTTTGGTGCAGACTTTCTTTGGAATTCAGGAAATTAGTGCCTAGGACCTGATGTGTGGCCAATGGTGTCGGATGAAATGAACAGAAATTGTTACCACAGAACCGAAATTGATCACAGTGCAAAGACATCACTTTTCTTGTGGCCATTTCTGGCAGAGCAGCCTCAGGGCCGCAGATTCACGTCCATTCTCCCACGGGGCTCGTTTTCTCGCTCGATGTGCGTTGGTGAAGACTGAGTGCATAAAGTTCAACCAATCACCACAAATGAACAACATTTTTGAGGTGGTCAACCCGGACAGGAACCCTGTAATAATGAGCGACAGAACACGCCGTCAACTGGTGGTACAATAAGTTGACCGCTGCAGCATTGCTGGCGAGCAGCGAAAGTCAAGTGCCCCCACACTGGGTTCTTCCCACCCTGTGCAGCATGAGAAGCATCTGAGGCACTGTCATGCGTTTGATCTTGACACGGCACAACACATGGTCGTGCCAAAATTGAACGCCATACACACGCACACACATACACAAACGCACACACAAACGCGCGCGCGTTTGCCATCGAACCTACAACCTCCACTGGGCAGAAAATCAATGGCAAGTGAGCCTCAGGCGCTTCGAGCGCAAAGCAATTTTACAAGTTTGACCCCGAGATCCAGTTTCCTGACCTCTGACCCAATAATCGCTGACCGTTTTGCCACTGATCAGATGAACGGCGGATGAAGCAGAACCAATTCGGCGGGAGATGAGGATCAACATTAGATCTGAACTCCAATCTTCTTCCTCTGCACGGTTCCGGTGACGCAGCACAAGGCATCAAACACGACACAATCCAAACACAATCGCTACTTTTGCAATCCTGATAACACTCACTCGCATGCAAAGCAGCCTCAGCTGAACATGACTGATAGACGGACAATGAACGTGTTTGTCGCTGCTGGATGCGTCTGTATGATTCCACAGGACTTTGGAGATGAGAATTTGAACGCGTTCGCGTTGTCGACTGCCTCACCAAAGGCTTTTATCATGAGTGACTCACCATCTCAATGTCGCTGTCGGCCACGTACTTGAGAAGCTTCTCCACGTTTCTTTCCAACTCCGTCGGGTCACGCTGTTTGACGTGACGCGATGACGTCACAGCGCTTCCAGCTCCCGCGTCCAGCTGTTGGTCTTCCAAGATGGCCGCCATTCCACCTGAAATGATTTTTGAGAGTTCATTTGTGAGTCTACAGTGCCCATTGTACGAAACCAAACCAAAAGCCGTGAAAACTTCTGCTTTCTCTCAAGATCATCTGCCTTCACGACTGGAATTTGTGCTGGAATTTCCAGATTATTTCCAGGATCTGTTCTTTTCCAGGGCACGCAACAAAGAATAACTTTCCCAAGTTTTCCTGATCAAGTGGCACCCTTTGTGCACATTTTCATCAGATTTGGGCCAAATATCGAAGTTTTTCTGCAGTCAAACTGGGCTTGAACAGCGCACGAACCAGACTGCATGCCCAGACTGTTGAACGACACCCACCTGTTGCATACCCACTGGAAGAAAGCGGACTCTTGTGCGCGGTTGGACTGAACGCTGCGGGCGGACTGGTGGGAGACTGTCGCGTTGGAGTCCAAGACGATCCTGTGAATAAGCACTCCACAAATAAATGCGTTTCAAGACGTTTCAGCCACCTGGTCTTGGTGAGTGCCGACGAAGGCATTCAAGGAGGCTCAGTGTGTGGGTGCAGCATTGCATGTTCTTACCTGGGCTCGTGTGTGAGAATGTGGCGGGTGATCCCGGCAGAGACGGCGACGGTTTCCCGGGCGATGCGGCGACGGCGGCGCCGACGAGGTTTGGGCACGACGCCGTCTGGTTCGATGGAAGCCGATACAGATTCGGCGTCGAGGAGGATTTCTTCATCATCAACTGCTGTGAGTGACACGACAACGCAAAGCGTTGAATAAGTCGCTGCCTTCACAGGACTCAGTGACAAGACTGAAGTGTGAAGTTTGTGTCCGAGCGAAGGTCATAACACACAATCGGACGCGGTGGTGAGAGCAACAAAAGAGTCATTTCGTCCGGATGCGGCACAAATCCAGGGACGAGTCACTCATGATTAGAATCACTGCCGGCAAAGAACTTTCGTAATTCGCATTCACATTTGCACTTACTTTGTGTCTGGTGGCAGCGTCATTGAGCAGACGCGATACCCGGATGTTGTGCGCCATCATGGCGGGCGTCTGACGCCGTCGGTTCTGCACCGTCACATCAGCGCCGTTCTCTACCAGCAAGGCCACAATGTTCTCTGCAATGCACCGGCAATTTTACTGCCACAAAACTGCAAATGAACGGTGGGTCTGAATACAGACGTTCTGCGCGGGCACTGTTTTGAAGACCAATTCTTCACAGTCACTCGCTGCCAAAGTCTAACCACTTCTTTGTGAAGAGAAAACAATGCACATCGGTACAGGAACGCAGTGTTGCACCGCAGACTTCTTTTTTCAAGACACAATCAGTACCGTGAGGCCGACGGGGCACATAAACGCTGCAGTGCACTGGTTTACGAGCGTCCAATGACCGATGCTGTCTTCGCTTTTGACATTGAATTTGTGGGTTTTTGCCCAACGTTTCAGAAGCTTCCGGCAAAATAAGAGTACTCGGAAGTCACACATGTGTAATACATTGCCACTGCCGCACCGACAGCCTTTTCTCAGAGTACCCTTCAATCAACACTGCCATTCAGACCCAACACAAACAGACTGGATCTCCTACCAACCCAAAAGGCGTTGAAGTCTTGAGATGGAGAACGGATTTATTCAGAAATCTTTCAACGAGCAGGAACAGCAATTTATTTGTTCGATTTTTTTTCCTCGCGATGAAACAGAGTCTCTGCGCAAGTGACTTGCCGTGGGCTGAGCACGCCTCCACCCACCTGATTTAACGAGACCTGTGGGCGCGGGTGGAGTCCGAGTTCCAATGATGTGATTATTGTTGAGAGAAAAGGAGTGCGTTTTTATTGGTCCGCGGGGAGCCCCCTATTTGCGCTCATTATCCCCATTATCATTCATCGCTCATTCACTGCGAGCTCCCCCTTCGCAAAGCGTGCCGTGGTGTGTACTCACAAATCCCTGTTTTCCAATTTGTTTCTCCTTCTTCAGTCATTTACATGCACAAATAATGCAGTGAAAGTTTTCCTCCACACGACCTGAGCTTTTCGGAACCAAATCATCGGACGGACTATCCTTCGTCACACTTATCCTCAACCCTGTCGTCGAACACGAGAACATGTCGAACACGTGAAGCGAGACGGACACGTGTTCATCAGTGTTCGAATGTCTTTTCAAAGTATGACGTCAGCGCTGCCTCGGCAAACCACAACTCCAACTCGACGTTCTGCTGACACTTTCCAGAAAATCTCAATCCAATCAAACTGCACACAGTCCTGATCCAACAAAAACTTACGACCTTGAGAAGAAAACGAAAGGCATTTCAAACATACACAGAGCGCTCAACAAAGGTCTCGGCGGGCGCGGAACGCGCATTACAAGCGAATTTGACGCGATGCTTTGTATGCAGCACGGGCCCCCGGAGTCCTTTTGTTGAACTCCTCACAGCGCCGGAACGCGTCTCGTTTGAGCCGAGAGCTTTGCAGAAGCCTTTGACAATGGGTATCTATCCTCGCACGGATCTTTCAAACATTTTCTGTTTCGTATTCGTCGGGCGTCTTGACCCGAGGTGAAAGAGTCAGACAAAAGAAGTTTGTCCCGTTTTTTGCTCGGTGCAACAGCGTTGCAGCTTCACTTGATGAACAATACCTGCGAGTCCGCAACTGAACTCAACGTTTTCAAGCAAAATCAAAAGACCCACAAAGTCTCCGTTGCAAGTTCGCTGTTTGGTGGCAGGCAGAAGATTACCAAAGCGACAGGCGATGTTACATCCCTACTTTGGTGAACCATGCATTATCGGCACAGATACATTGCAGCGAAGAACGTTACCGCTGTCTGAGACAAAGTTTCAGAGTACGGCCACCTTTCAATACAATTCTGTGACCACGAGATTGGTGAGAAAAGCGTGAACTGCAGTTTCGATCAGAAAAAGTGGGTTACATAATCTGGAGGCAAAGTCCCTGTCAGCGACAACTGACAGGTGTTTGAATTTAGATTCGCCGAGGCGACCTGAGCCGCCGCAGCCGGCGCAGGTGTCGGGCGTTTCGCTCCCGTAATGAGTTTCACCACTCACAGAACGCTTCAATTACTGACCAAGCGAAGCATGGGCACCTGCAGATGGTCAGTTTATATCCGTGTCTCGTTTCATTCAAGGAAACACTGCAGTACATGAGACACACTCGCGCATTTGTTGAACCAAATCCACCAGACGACCACCTTCCTGGAAGTTTTAAAGTCGAGGATTGGACAATTAATTCTGAATTGCAGAGCTCAAAAGTTGTCCTTGCCTGTCCACACAAGAGAAGCTTGTCATGACCAAGTCCACCTGCATCGGCTCATTCATCAAACAAGTGGGTGCACCTTTTACGCCAACTGTAAACAATCGTAAACGTCGCTGCAAAACGGACGACGCCGGGAGACCCAAGGACGAAAGGCTCAATTTCTTCACAACAGTTCTACTTGTGGTTACTGGAGCAACTGAAGCTCGGGAAATCCAGCTGAGAACGGCAACCTTTCTTTTCGCATTTCGAACATGTTCGATCGCTGGGTGAATGAAGTTCATTTTCTTTCCTCAGTTTAAATTCATCGGAAATCTCCCACTCCACTGGATCAAGTTCAGGCCTCGGATCTTAAGTACACATGCACATGAAACGGGGAGTTTCGACGGTGGAGGACTGTCGACAGGGGAACCGATTACAGATTCGAAGCATTGAGAATGGTCAATCCCACACACACTTCTGGACAGCACATCACTTCGACGTCAAACACAGCAGTGCAGGAATCCTGTGGGAATACACTTTTCACAGATGCCATGTCCCTGTCATGTGACAAATGTGCAACCAACCGTGCGCGCATCAATTAAACTGCTTCAATTAGCTTCCCCCAAAATTAAATTGCAGATAAAAAAGATAAAAGTGTTTTATGTCCCAATTTGGAGCACGCTGTAGTGGAATATTAAGACGCTTCGTATTCGATGAAAGGAAGTTATTACTCTTAAATCAGTGCATCTTTTGTTTTTCGGAATGAAGACGCAGTAATGGCTGTGGCAGCGCTCGTGGACCATCCAACCGGAGTATGGCGGGCGTGGAACAACCTAGTGCTCTGCGCCTGTAGCCTCAGAGGAAGACATTTTGGAGCAGTTGTTCCAAGACGTGCCGTACATAAGCGTCTGCTTGAAAAAGTAGTTGGGCTCCAAATTTCCACCAATTGATGAGTGGTTGCACAAAAGTTTGTAGCAAGCGAGAATGTTCAGACTTCCCCAAAGACGAATCGCAGTAAATCGTACCAGCTTCCAAGATTTGACACAGCACTGAGATAATCTCAGATGCTAAATTTTTGGCATTGCAGCTTGGCACTGCTCGGAAGAGAGGAGGCTGCGACTCACCGAAGCCCCACTTGGCAGCGAAGTGCAGCGAGGTGTCGCCCACGTCGTTGGCAGCGCTGATGTTGAGAGCGCTCACCCCCTGGTCGTAGTAGATCAGCGCCTTCGCGCACTGAAACGTTTGGAGTGCAACAAACCACTTGATCACAAAGTCTGCCCTGATTCCCTGGGTCACAGTGACAAAAACGAATGGTTGCATTTTTGTCAGATTTCTGCAATGTGCTACACAAATTTTGTGTCCCTTGTGATGACATTGTTTGATGTCCTTTGAATATCGACGAATCACAAAATAAAAAGAAGCCAAACGGAACGTTATCGCACGTACATCTTCGTGTCCGTGACTGGTTGCGACGTGCAGGGGGCTGTTGCCGTCATTATCTTGAACGTTCACGTCCGCCTTGTAGTGTAGCAACATGAACTGGAAGAAAGAAACCACAACTGAGAGATGTTTGGGTTTGTTCTGCAAAACGGCATTGGAAAAATTCAATTCGAAACAAGACAACCGAAGTGACATGCGTTATTTTTGCCTCCAGCAGCAAAGCCAAGCGACTCCATGAAATGTTTTGATGTGCCATGCAGTTTGATGCGATTACCGCAGAACCCTGGCGCCCGCGCTCGCAGGCGACGTGCAGTGGCGTGCGGCCCCGGTGGTCGGCGGCGTTGACGACGGCGCCCCGCTGGATGAGCGCCTCCATGATGAGGGTGTCGGGCAGCGCCGCCGCCGCGTGCAGAACTGCACAGAGCAACAGATGAGTGCAGTTCAAAGTGGAACCAGAAAATCCAGCAAAACTCTATCCACAGTCAGCAGGTCACGAAAGCTCAAAGAGATACAAGACTGGACAACGTACTTCGGGATGGGAGTTCACATTGTAGGTTTACAGAGTCACTGCTGACATCACGATGACTCGTTTGTGCTCCGAAATTTACGTGAGCTCACGTGACAAAGTCCTGAAACAAAGAAGTTTGGCGCTCACCGGTGGCTCCGTGTTCATCTCGAGAGAAGACGGTCACTACTCCACGCTGCTGCCGCTGCTGTTGACGCTCCACTCGCCCACTGCACTTGTCACATGCGCACAGAGGATGACACTGCGGCGACCGCTGACTCTGATCAGGGGAACTGCTGGTGCGTCCTTTGGGCAGCTCCTGATCAGAATCATTCAACATGGACGCCACTCCTTCCGGGTTCCCGTCACGTACGAACTAAAACAGAGGTTCGAGAAGTTTATTTTCCAAAACACAACCACATTGCCGCGAAAGTGAATGCAACGAAAGAAATTGGATTGCCCACAAACAGTCGTCACGATACAACGACAGAAACCGACCTGAAAGAGCTTGCTGACGTCAGATTCTGTCGAGTCTTGTCGGGACCAGAGCGAAGTTCCGCTTCCGGGTGCCAAGAACTGCTGCGATGTCGGCGAGACCTGAAGACGCTGCAAAATGCACAAAGGCTGCAGGCAAACGACTGTACTCTTTGGTCTCTGATCCCCAGAAAGCTAGACGAAGCGCTGAAGGGTAATCTCGGCACTGAGGATTATGGCCAGACGCGCGTCTGCCAGTTCTGACCTGCGGGTTCGCAGGGTCCAAGTCCATCTTGCCGAGTTCCCCGGTCGTCACGTGTTCCAACGCAGCCTCCAGAGTCGCGATGTAGAAACTGCGGGCAGTAAAAAACGCAATTTCTGAAACCCATGGAAATAACAACACTGCACCTGGTTTTGTCGGACAACACAAGCGTCGCAGACGCGGACTGCTTGGCCGTACGCACCCGAATTCGTCGTCAGCGCTGTTGCGAGAGAAGCGGCAGTGCTTGACGAAGGCGAGGTTGGCCCACCAGTTGGGCACGTCCGCCTTCACGACCAGGTAGACGAGCAGCGGCAGCAGATCGTCCGTCGTCAGCGCGGGAGATTCCGCTGTCGATGAACAGACAAGAGGTCGATATTGAACGGCATTCACGGTTGACGTTCTCTGTTCAGCACAGCAAGAAAGCGCCAACACCACAAAAGTCAGAAACCTCACTGCCAAGATGAAAGTCGTCGCAACTGTCCCGGAAAGTCAGAAATTTGCAGCGCCGGTCAACACTGGGCTTCACGACTCGTCTGGTTCTGAACGGCTTCGTGCACCAAACGCGCACCTTTTGGGCAAAACACACCTGAATCTGCACTGCTGCGCCGCCGCTGCACCTGAGACAGCGCCTTCACGACGCGTCGGATGCAGGAGAGCTTCCCCAGGGGCGTCGTGTGCAGGTTCAGGTTCAGCAGTTCCTTCCGCGCGCGAGGCACGTTCTGCCTGCAAACACACGACAACAAATGACATTGACGCACCATCAGAGGCCCACAAACAGTGAAAGTCAAACAAGCAATGTAAACAAAGGGCATGGGAGCCGATATGTGCCAGATCACCAGCCAGAACTTCTTTCCTCTCCTGATTTCGGTGACCAGAATATCTCTTCAAACGAGAACGAACGCGAACTGGCTCACATGAACTCGAGCTTGATGTGAAGATGCTTGAGCTGGAGGTGGTTCAAGTTGCGCGTGATCTTGTTGAGCGCCGCGTCCTTGGAACTCATGCAGCCGCTCAAGCAATTGAACAACGCGTTGTACACGCCGTGCATCACGTACGTCTGGAAGAAATACACAACGTACACCACATGAAGGAAGATTTCTTTCCACAAGCGAACCCCAACAAATGGAGTCAAAAACATCACCTGTGGTTCACTGACCAATCGGCACCTTTCCGCGTCATTTCAAAATGTCACTCACCTCCACTGCCAACCTCACAGAGTCCATGAAGGCTTCATCACCTTTTGACTTCTTTTTCTGAAAACCACGAGATGCGCTCCTTTTTTATATCTAGAAATGCACAATATTTGTTTCAACCAGAGGGAGAAACTCGGGACAGCACCACACTTCAGGCTCCACGGATTCTGTTGCTTACCAGATGAGAGTTCTTGAGCACCAGCTGCATTGAACGGGTGAACAAAGAGTTGGCTGCATCCTGAAACAATATCACAAAGTAATCCCGCTACTCCAGCAAGTGCTGCAAGGTAGATCGTCATTGTTTTGTTGGCAGGTTTGTCTCAACTGCTTCCCAGAGCCATTCTGGCTCCTCTTGCTGTGATTATTTTCCGTGTACACCCAAACTTTCTTTCCAATCGTTATGTTTCTGTAAAGTTTGTTTTCCTGAGCACCCCTGCAAACCAAAATGGTGTGTACAGTACCACTTGCTGGCGAAGAGATTCCTTCTCAAGTCGTTCACGAGTTTTGTTGAAAAGATCGATCAAGTTATCCAGATGACGCCGGCTTTTGTCAGGTTTGCTTCCTGAAAATGAACAGTTTTGAGTGATGTAGTGAAATGTACTCGTCAACGAGGAATCTCGAGAAATGGGATTTGAAAACAGGCGAGTCTTCGCTTCGTTGGTTGAAACGTGCTCTCGTGCCTTGACGATTGTCTGTCGTGCAGTGGGATACGGAGGATTCGCCCTTGTGGCGAGTGAATGTCCATACCTCGTGTTCCCCACAGCAACGATTCGCAGTCGTCAAGGCTCCGGATCTGGGACGAGAACAGCTCGTTTGGATCCTCGGGAAAGGCAGTTCCTGTACCTGCAATCAACGTTGGAGTTGTCCGAGTTTTCCAACAGTTGTGAGGCAGTAAACAGGTAAAATGAAGCCCGACACGTCCGTGTGCTGCACGCCAGCACACGCGCCCGCACAACACCAAGTGCAACAGTTTCCAGACGAACGCACCAGAGAGTACAGTCCACACCAAAAACTCAGAACTTGACAACTTCCTCGGTTTGTTTACAAATTTCACCGGGTTGATTGGTTCGCATTTGTTTCATGTTCGTGTTGCTTGTGTGCTTGATTGATGCAAATTTTAGGACCAATTCAGGTCAAGCATGATTCGCCGTGATCGAATTTCAATCAATGCGAACAACCAAAGGCTTGACACGATGACAACTCCAAAAAGCTCGGGCTTCAGACTGTCCACTTGAATCATGGTGCCGTCATTTCCGCACAGACAAGCCAACATTGCACACAAACACAATGCAATTCACAAACGATTTGATTCTTGTCAACTTTTTTCATCTTGACCCTGGACACTCCAGGACTTGCGCTGAAGTACCAGAACACAATAAACTCAACGGCGTTGTCCATTAAATTGTCGCTACAGACCAACAAAGCGCCAGTGACATGACCACGAACCTGCGGTTCCTCCTTCAAGTGACTGGTTGATGCACAGAACCCGGAAACTTTCGTCGCTCCGGTTGAAGAAAGTTTCTTCAAACAAAACCTGAACCTGAAAAATATTTTAGTGAATGTCTCATACATTGGACAACAAAGATGTCGGACAGTGAACCCAGCAAGGCACTCGTAACACAAAACTTCAAGCTTCAAAGACCTTCTGGTAGGACTGACCTCTTTGTGCTCTGAGAATCCATTTCCGGTCGACACAGTGTTTCCTGAGATTTTCACTTCCTGTAAAATTTAAGCCATGCTGACGAATTCGTTCACCCAGCAGTGATTTTCTTTCATGAATACCAGAACACTTCCCAGTGTGGACACTCGCTGAACTGACATCCATGAGGTACAATGTTGCCAGGCAACTTGCTTGTTTTCCTTTGTGCCATTAAATTTTGCAGCGGTACTAGGATGCCACAAATGTGACGATAGACTGGGGCGGAAAGAATTAATCAAGCATTGGGACACACAAATCAGCGAGAGAGCAGGTGTGTACGTAGCGACACACAGGGGCCCCAATCATCAAAGTTTTCCTCCCAGATGCCACAAACGCTGGGCCAACCTTGTCACTGAGAGTTTTGTAGAGCGTCTGTCGCTCGTCCACCAGTTGAATCACGTGATTGAGATACTGCGTCTCAGAGAAGCTGTCCGGACCCAGAGCCGCGGCGCGTGGCACGAAAATCTGTGAAACAAGCGAGATTCATTTGGACGGACGATGGAATCTTGTTTCACGAGCCTTTGAAGCTGTGACAGAACTTCAGATCCCAGAGTGCCTTTGGAGTGTATTCCTCCTATGGTGCTTGCTTCAAAGGTCACCACAGGTGTTTTATGGTTTTTAGGTGATTTGAGGTGGGTTGCGCGATTTGGGCTCAATGAGCCAAATCAGTGCGAGCCAAATCAAAGCACCTATAAGCAGTGTCTTCCAAAAGTATGTGTACAGCAGTTTCATAGTCAAGATGAGGATTGATTTGGGCTTTTTTGGTTCATTTTGGGTTGGGGATAATGCACGAGGAAGGAATTTGTTAAATTTGAATTTTGGGGTTTCTGAGGTCAAAAAGGTCAAATTTGGAAGTGCAGAAAAAATGGGGTGTGGATGTATAAATGTCTCTGTATCTCAGAAGGTACAAATATTTGGTGAAAGAAGTATA
>JAAUXT010004252.1_pt1 | contig 31123 bp, 35 predicted proteins | sample 7278171 | NCBI WGS metagenome assembly JAAUXT01 (sample SAMN14350112, study PRJNA611818) | marine sediment metagenome | isolation source: surface marine sediment (1.8m) | place: French Polynesia: Moorea | collected 2018-08
CCCCCCCCCCCCCCCCCCCCCCCCCCCCCCCCCCCCCCCCCCCCCCCCCCCCCCCCCCCCCCCCCCCCCCCCCCCCCCCCCCCCCCCCTCGTCTGTCTTCAGTTGATGACTGGTGGCTTTTCTTCTGACCACGCAGACCAGGAACTGAACTCTTCAACCTGAAGACTATGACATAGTGTGTCTTCAGCCTCAAACACATTGCAAGATCCCTACACAACCAGGCACCTGTTGTTTCCTGAATACAATATGAGAGACATTGACATGACACCTTCTCAAATGAAGTCTTCATGTCCAGGCTGTTGGGAGACCTTCATCAAGCAGCACAAAGGAAACTCAACACATCTCCTTGAAAATGATATGTACTCATTGGGTGCAGACTCATTCAAAGCCTTCTGCAAATCAAGGACAATCACAGGCATAATACAGAGAGGACATACAGCAGAAAAACAAGTTTTCTTGATGAACTTGCACTGCATATGTGAAAACAGAGGACGACATCACAGAACAATCTCAGTTACAATAAATGCAAAGATGAAGCAGCTACAACTGCAGAATGTATTCTTTGATGTTGCTGTTGCTCTTCTTCCTCTCAGCTGTTTGTGTGAGGACACGTACAACATTGACCAGACAGCACTGAAACATGCCAGCAAAATGGCAACAAAGTCATGGTTTTCCTATCTGGAGGCCTTTTGTTTCTGGTTCTTCAGGAACAACCTGAATATAAAGATATCATACAAGTTTGGAAACTTGTTCCATTTCGAAGCACAAAAGGCTCTCTTTTTGTACTCTTCTGGCTTCAGGTCTTTTTCAACCATTGCCTTACAGAGACAAGTGAAGTCTTTTTGTACCAGGTGAGTCATATAAAAATTCCTTCCAACTTCACACAAGCCCAGGGACAGATAAAAATCTTTCAATCATCCAGGAAATTGCTCCAGATCCACAAAATCAGTTTTGTTGTGTTGTTTCAGCCGACATTGTCCTCCCTGGGGAAGGCAGCGGGAAGTTGAGATTGTCAGTGGTATCTTCATTGCTAAACATCCAATGGGCAAACTGCCAACATTTGAACAAAGAAGTATTGTTTACAATCAAGGAAGAGGAAAGTTTTGCCCAGGGTTTCCAATAACACAACCCAACCCATGGCTGCCTTCAACATTTCCACAATCATTTGAACCAAGACACATTGCACAAGGAAGAGGAAGAGAAGGACAAAATATTCCCATGGAAACTGCAGCAATTAATTCACCGGGATTTGCAGAATACAAATTCAAATTGAACATATCCTTGAGGCTAAATCTAACATTTCAAAATGTGTTCTTCTCAATTTCACCATCCACCAACATTTGCTGGCCAGGATATATTATTGTGGCAGATGATCTGACTAAAACAAGTGAAGTTTTCTGTGGCACCCACTCCAGATTTGTAAACTTTCCAGTGTCACATATAATTACTATCACAATGAAAAGCAGGCCATTTATTTCACCTAAATTAGATTGTTTTCATCAGATAATTGATTCACAACTACTGTCAAGTAAAGCATTCAAAAACTTGCAGCATTTAAAATATATTATTATCTTCACACAAAAAACATTCAATACATCCATCATGATATATAAGATCACAACTTCTAGATACAAAAAGATTTTTCTCACAATAGCAGAGCCCACTCAATCATGTTCTGAAATATTTGATGGTCCTGGAATTAAATCTCCGCCATTAAAATTGAAAACAGAGATATCACAAGAATATGTCACTTCTGCATTCCAAGCTTTGGTAAATTACCACAGAAATGGGAGCAAAAGGGTAGAAGCAGAGAAACTTTTTCATTTTCATACAGCCACAAATCAAAATTGGGTAACTATTCGTCTGACAAGCCATGATACCAGTTACACTTTGCCAAACACAAAACTTTGTTCCACAGTTTCAGTCTGTGTGATTCAATTTTTAACAGAACATCCAAAGCAAATTAATGTAACAATAACATCCATGAGGCACACAAGCCATCAGTTTTCAAAGGACTGTGAGTATTGTGGCTTGGCATTTTACAACAAGCAGAATGTATTGTTTCAACATACCCACACTGCATGCATCAAGCATTATGTCCACTGGAACTACCAAAAAAGATGTTTGGCTGATAGTATGACAGGAAAATTACACATTTATAACATAAGCAAAGTGCCATACACAAGTCCAACAGTTCATGACTCCAGGTCTTATTATTCTTCAAACTCCACCTTTCTCTTGGTTTTTTACATGTATAAAGAATATTGCAATTTGACACTCAAGCTGAAAGCTCAGGACACCATTTGTCAAGTGATTTCCAAACAGATGTGTCAGCTGCAGCGTCTAGATCTATCTGTTCCACTGGAAAACAAATGCACTGTTTTTCAACTTGCGTCTGATCCAGGGATACACCTAAAAAGAAAGAGATCTGGACAGTCTTGTGAAATAACAATTTATTTTGAAGTTGAGAATTGGAAACATCAGGAAATATCTCTCCAAGGAAGAGGCTTTCTGAAAGGTAGTAAAACATGTCATCTGGTTCAGACTTGGGGTTGTGCATTGAGTCTCTATTCCAGGAAACAAACTCTCATGTATGTGTCCCAGAAACAACAGCTGAATCTCACCAACTTTTTTGTTGGAAAGAGAAGGTGAGCATTGTGGCAACCAGATTAAATTGTGATCTGTTCCATCTTTTTTGTAGGTTTTCTTCATGGTAATGTGAGAATGAGTGGGCCCTATCTTTCTGATGCTCAGTGCTTGCAAAGGGAATATATCAAAGGAAAGTTCCAGCAGTGCAGACCACATGGAAAAGGATTCTTTTTTTCTAGGAGAGGTCCCATGATGTTCACATTTTCACACAGGTTTACCACACCAACCAATGTTGTGAGAACATTGGGTAAATATTTGAATCCTTTCAGCAAATTCAAGTGTTCAGCAAAGGACATGTGCACCTTAAACTCACTCAAGCTGTATATCTTTTTGCAGCCATGTTGGTTGATGGAATTACAGAGAACTGGATCACGGTCATCCACCATGTAGAACACACGTACAAGAAGAGTCAGATGACATTTCCACAAAGATTCTTCTGCTACACATTTGCAATCTACCCAGCCGTGTTCGCTGCCACATCCGTGCCTTCTCGTCATGATTACATCCTGGCACTGATGCTGCAGCCCAAAACAGAGGCAGGCAATCCAGTGAAAAATTAGCCCTATGGAGCTCGCAGTGATTTGAGGAAATTTTGGTTTCACTGATTTGGCTTGAGCTGATTTGGCTTGCTCTGATTTGGGTTACTTTTTTATCAAAATTCTTACTTTTTCACTCAATATTCACAACTTGGGAACTCATTTAGCACACACCCAAGTTGAACAAATTCAACCAAATGGATCTTTTATACATTGTTTCACAATAAAATCCATACATTACCTGAAAAAATTGCCCAATATCCAAGTTTAAATTTTCAAGAAAAAATGACTTTCAACCCAAACTTTAGCCCTACCTAAAACCATGTAAAATTTTTTAATAATATAAAATTGAATGCTACCTCTCAAATCCTCATACAACATACAACATTTCATCAATATACTTCTTACATCAAATATTTGTACCTTCTGAGATACAGAGACATTTCTACATCCACACCCCATTTTTTCTGCACTTCTAAATTTGACCTTTTTGACCTCAGAAACCCAAAAATTTAAAATTGACAAATTCCTTCCTCGCGCATTATCCCCAACCCAAAATGAACCAAAAAACCCCCAAAGATCCCAAATCAATCCTCATCTTGACCATGAAAGTACTGCTGACATACTTTTGGAAGAGGCTGCCTATAGGTGCTTCGATTTCGCTCGCACCGATTTGGCTCATCAGCCCAAATCGCGCAACCCATCTCAAATCACCTAAAAAGAGAAGATAAAATTTGTGACAGGTTAGTCCAGATGGGCAAGAAGAAAGACACTTTGCCTTTCTCTGCTGCTCCTCCTGTACAAACAGAGCGATTGTTCATTTTCTGTCCTCAATTGTGAGAATAGTCCCTGCACACTCTTTTGCCGCTGGAAATGTGATTGCACACAGGTGAAGGGGTGAAATCACAGGGAAGTTTATGCCAAGGTATGTTTGTTCGTTGGTTTCCCAAAGGTGACTCGTTTTCAGTGCACTGGTTTCTGTGTCGCACACAAGAAATGTTTGCGTGTTTTTGAAGGAATCATTTTTCATGAAAAAAATGGAAAAAGCAAAAAGCTGGCGCTTGTTTTAACACATTCTGGAGTTACGCAATTGATTGATGCAAGGTCACGAGGCCCATTGCCTGCATCTACAGATAATAGAAGGATCTGACAAGACTGCAGTGGAACCGGTCTTTTTCTGCGTCGAGCCTGTGAAGCTGGAGACCAGATGCAACAACATGTACTTTTTACAACCGCGATGAAAAGCACACACATGCCTCTCCCTGGATTTACATTGAGATTTTTGCCCTTTTTTAATTGGTGAAGCAAACATTTCCAGCTCCTGTCTGTGTCGGGGTTCTTTGTTTTTGGTGTGCTTGAGGAGCACAACGTTCGTCCATTTACACAACACCAGAGACATGAGCATTGACCTGTTCCCTTTGGTTTTGCTCGCTGAATGACGTGGGATTGTTCACGGTGACGCTGAGAATCTTCCAAGGTTGTTGAAGGACCAGAAGTCGGAAGATTGGAAAAAGCCTGCCAGACAAGTCGTTCTCTTGCCTTAAAAAGGTAGACTTTCGGAGGCAGTTTCTACGACAGTGCTTTTGTGAAAGTCCCCGATGGCTTCCATCCATCATGTCTATTTTTTCTGCCGAATGTTTCAAAAGTCAAGTTCCCTTGGCAGCCACGCAGTCCCAGCAACCCGCCGGGGGAATCTGCGGGCGAGATACGACGGTTTGTCTCAATTATGATTGATCGTATTGTGTGAGGTTCCATTGTGAGAGGCCAAGCAGACATTTGACTTTTTTGACCGTTTCGTGTTTTTCTGGATTTGAGGGAAAATGTCCGAATGGCGATCTGTCGCTCAACTTGAAATCGTGATGGATTTCTCCAGGAAGACCTCTCGCTTGAATGGAAGCATGAGCAATATATCCAGCTTGATACATGATATATCTCGAGCGTTCGTTTGTCAGCAGGCGTGATGGATTGCAAAAGGAGAGAAAACAATTCCCAATGAAGCCATTGTGAAAAGGAAGCGTCTCAAAATTTCTCAAAATGAAATTGTACCGGAGTTGGTTTCAAACTTCATATTCGCCTTTTTCACTGGAGAAGGAGTCCACAACGTCAACGCCCTGTTTCGTCAACGTCACCTCGACCAGGTAAGACATTCCTGTGGCAGCTACGTGTAGTCTTCATCCAAAAGTCATGGTGACAAACTGATCAGGCAACACGCGTTCTGAAAGAACATGTGGGATGCTCGTGCAGTGACACCGTGACAATGATCTCGTTGCTAAACAAATGAAGATACAATTACAAAGAAGCTACAAAGGAAAAAAAGAGGTTCCTTAATGGGCAGAAGCTTTGAAGACAACGTGCATTTTTGTAAACCTGAGTGCATTAACCTTCGCAAGCAGTGCTTTGTCTGCGCAACGGGTCCGCCAAAAGGAGTACATGTGCAGGAGGACGTGCACAAAATTTGCGCCTGAACAATGTGCACCTTCTCGCTTGTTTCGCACGAGCATGTTGCTGAATAGCATGGCCATTGTCCATGAGCATTGAAAGATTGAAAGATCTTTACAAAGACTCGACAACCAAGGCAATGTTGAGCTGCAATTTCCAGGGCATGATTCTATCACTGTCAGTTCCACCCTGGACTTCTCTGCACTGTGGGTCCGCAGATTGATGTGTCAAAAACAGGCAATGAAAGCAAAAGCAAACACAAAAGGCTTTCAATGTGAATCACTGCCGACCTGAAAGGGTGACGCATTGTAAGCTGATTGGATTCAGTAAAGCTGAACAGAAATTCAAGCTTGAAATCTGAAATCCCCAACAATGGTTGCCAACTTTCAATGCAAAATTCTGGTCCACCTACTTGAGTTGGGGATTTTGGTTTTTTGCGCGATTTGAAGTTTCCAATTTCGCACATACGAGTGCAGTATTTGCGGACTCCTGTATACAAATTATTGTTACGAGTATCCACGCATAATGCTGCTTCGTTCACGCGTTGCTCTCAATGCTTCTGGATAACACGCAAATCACTGTTCGTGAAAAGAGCTGACACCAAGAGAACTGCATACAAAGCGTATACGTACTTCACTCCAAAACCTGCAGGGTCAGATCGTTTTGAGGGTACAGCCGTGCGTTGTGCAGTGGTTGAATCGCTCACGACATCGTTTGCTTGTGCACACCGTGCCGAAGACTCTTCTTCCTCTGGGAGTTATTGTCTCTCATAATGGCAATGTAAAGATACCGCCCTTATGATAAATAAATAAAACTGCTCCAAAACAGCTGGCGGCATGGTGAGCTTATGGCCACATAAAGTGTCCAGTAGAAAAGCGAGCGCTTTTATGGATGACTGGAGGGAATAAGAGACAAGCAGAGGATCAGACAAGGTGTTCGCAGAAAATTGCTTTTCTCAGTTTAAGGTCAACATTGATTCTTGGAAACAATGCATCTAACCACAATGGATTTTCGCCATAAACAATGATTGACACTGGCAGATGATTGTCTGCTCACATTGTGTATCTTTCCCGTGACTCTGTTTGTTAATTTCCAATCCTTTTCAACAATCAGAACACTGTCTCCAAGAAGCGTTCAGAGGTATGCTGTGAGTACCATTTGCAAGATGGTTTGTTTGATCAGCAAAAGATCACAAATTTCATCATGAAAAGATCACCGTGTATTCAGTGTTCATGAACAGTGGCTGCACGTCGAAAGTGATCTGGAACAAACGCTTGGATCGGGAAATGTGAATGAAGACTTCTGGCTCCCCCAGCTTCAAACTGTCGCTCTTTGGAGAACAAAGTCAGCCAAAACGGCTCCTGGCCTCTTTCTTCTGGATGTGGACTTTCACTGGTACTCTCACTTTGTGTCAAGAACCTCTCCCTCTCTTTTCCGAATGTCGTTTCACAAAAGAGTCCAACCGCTTGTGGGAGTCATGGAGTCTGACCAAGTCACTTCCTCCCGGATGGTGCACAGCATTTCAACTGGGTCAATCCATTCTACTCATGCATGTGATGTGTGACTTTTGACCCTCGTTCTATTGTCAAGCTAATTTATATGTGCAGTAGTAAAATAAATTTGTGACGATAGTGATGAAGTCCCGGTGGAGTTATTCAATGTGTCGCATTCTCTTTCCTCTCAACCTGTTGCTTGGACAAAATAGAGAGAACACCACCACCAAATGGGACTTCAGAACCTTCCTTCCGCCAACTGCAAGTGCAACAAAAGTCGTACGCTGTGTGTGTTTGAAAATAACGCGTATGAGTGTTTGTGGCAGGTCTGACTGGTCATGTGAATCTGAGTCGGACATTTGCGTAGATTGATGAGAAAGAACAGAACAACAGATTGGAGCATCCGCAACAATTGAGAGAGACAACGTACACGCTTCCGGCAAGTGATTCGCTTCGGCACAATGCATTTTGGGCATTTTGCTTCAGCAACACAGGGTCGGTTGTTTGTGAATTCATTTGGAACAACCAAGTGGTAGTCGTCCCGTCCAAAGTGTCTTTATGGCATGTTCTAGTATTTTTGGTCCCAAAGAAGAAATCAATTCCCTTCATTTTGAGCTTTTTCATGGGTGTTCCAGGCAAAATCAAATTTTCTGAGATAAGCCTAGTTTATGGGTTTTTGTATTGCTCAATCGAGTCTCAACTCTTCAAAGAGCTAAATATATGGCCTCAGCCTCATATCTATAAAGTCAATAAATTTCATAGTGCACAGAGAGATATTGACAGATTCATCATGGACCTAACCGAAAATATGGTTTGGGAATAGGCTATAAGAAATTGCTATTGATTTTGTTGTCGCTAAAGTTCAGGGAACGCAGTAGCGGAATTGAAAAGCACAAGTCCAACAACAAAACCTCCAATTTCACTGTGATTTCAGGAACACAACTTGTGTTTTCCACAGTGTACAGAACAGGGCACAACTACGTATTTTGAGGTTTTCCCACAGCAAAACGGATGATCGTTGTTCATGTGGTCTCAAGTTTTTTTCTTTGTCTCGTGGAGTGAGAAAGGAAGAAGGAAAGCAATTCTGAAGAAAATTAAATCTGCGGTCTTCGTTCTGAAAATGAGTCCCATCAGACCACAGTTGGCACAATGCTCCGCTGCATGTCGACAAAATATGACGAGAAAGTTGTTATGGGACGTTTATGCGACACTTCCCAGAAATGATCCTGCCCCGGCTTGACCGAACTGACAGGTCAGTCGTGTAGTTCCACATCATATGGGTCACCTTCCAGACGGACGATTGAGGAAAATCTGCCACGAGCACATTGCTTAATCTTTCCTGTTCGTAATGGCAATTACCCTCTTTCACCATATCGGCCACAGATCTGTATGGAAGTTGGTTTTTACGACCAGAAGTTTGAGGCTGGAGGCAGTGCGATGCATGTCATTTGTGCTCGTACGTGCCTCCAAAAAGTGTTTTACAAGGACCGCGCCAGAGTGCTCTCACACACCAAGAGCGTCTTGAAGCCAAGGCACATCAACATCGTGATACGGCACCTTTTTGCTGCTGAACACTTCTTCTTCTATACCTGCAACATCACCAAACTATCGAAGACATCACTCCACCTTCTCGCAAACAATGGCAGGCATTCACAGCTTCGTCAGAAATGCGCATGCGAGCAACAAGTGCAACAATGCACCTGAAGCGCCTGCAAACGACCGCCTTGTCTACCTTGTCTTCCAATACGAAGCGTTGGTCGATGAGAGAAACAAAACGCTCAAGATTGTAAATCACATTACACGGGCAAGACCTGCAAAAAGTTCCTCCCGCCTCCTGCTGTCAATATTCATTTCCTTTCCAGCAATAAATACTATCTTGGGTTGAAGGACAAATCTTGCGTAAGTACAGTGAGAAAGGTAGCAATTGGACTCGAATTTTCGCTCTGCGAGTGTTCACACAAGCACATGACTCGTTGCTTCATGTCTCATTGGCTTCTTGGAGACCCAGCATGGTAATAATCGTTCATTTGGAAGACACAAATTGGCAATAAAAATACCTATTTTATCCCATTTTCTCAATCTAAGGTCCCATGCTCAGGGCTGCAGAACCCATCTCTTTCACTGTGATGTTTGCTTCGCGTAACTTTTTTTGAAATTTGCAGAGCTCCATGCAGTGTAAAGGTTTGCATGGCAGGCAAAGAAACGGCGATGGAAATTGTCGCCGTGCACGTTCGCTCTTTGCCAAGTCGCTTCCTCGCTGATGTAAACTTCATGGCGGTGGAACTGCAATCAATACACGCATGGAGCGTTGTTCTTTGAAGCTGAATGCCCACATATTTTATTCTTGCAAGTTGTCAATGAAGAAACCTTGAAAAAATAACTTCTGTCAAACATGTTGTCTTGCCAACCAAGTGTGTTTGTCTTACAGGAACTCTTGGCTCCAACAATGCACGTCGTTTTCAGCAGAAAAAAGTTCGTGTAATATTTGATGTCCATTCTGGTTTTAGTTTTCGGACACTCTAAGGGAAAGATGTACGATCCCAAGTGTTGTCGTGGACAAGAACAGATAGCTGGCGATGATTATCCTTTCAGTCTTCCCTTTCACGGCACGAATGCCAGTTGGAGATTGGTGATAAGATGCAATGTAATGGGCTCATTTCCTTTTGGCTGAGTCTTTTCTGAAGCCGGAATCTGCATACAGCTGATACAATTGATTAATGCAGGGTCATGTTTGCTAACTAAAGGTGAACAATAAAACGAGACGGGAGACATCGCAGAGAATAACTCCAAAGGAAAAGATTAATTTTGGGACTGGATAGAAAGGAAAATGTCTCTGCATCAGTCACAGCGGAACGTGTGGCGCGGAAAGGAAGCGAGTGTTTGTCATTTGAGTTCCATTTCCATTTCATGGCAGAGCCTGCTCCAGATCAATTTTTACAGACACATTGCCAGAACTTTCCTTTGCGGTTGAGATACTACTGACATGACACGACAGTGTGAAACGTTTATTGTTGATGTCGTCATTCGTGGGACAATGAGCGGGTTCCTGAGCTTCGATCGACGACGTTTGTTCTGCCGCACACATACGACTCGTAAGTCTCGAAGATCCTGGGCTGTGAGCTTCAATCTCGGAGATTCTTCAATTTCTCTTGTGTCTGGTGAAAAACAAAATTTGTAATCCTGAGATTTGGCGCCTTCAGAGTCTGACAGCGTTTTGTACGACAGCGTGTGTTTTACGAGACTGCAATTTGTTAACATCAATCCATGTTTGACTCTTGCTCAGTTCACAGAAAAGTGGTTTCATGTTTCTGTGCACAGATGAAAACAACCTGCAGACCTGAAAGTTGTGCGTCTTCTGTTTCTGAGGAATACGCAAACAACAGGTTCTCCAGATGAACACACAATGCGTTTACACCTGGAATCGCGGACTGTGCTGAAAGGTTCCTACAATGGATTCCTTTTCCAGTTCGCCAAGGGAGAAAAGTGAAACTTTTTCCGTGAGTCATGATGAAACGAGAAACGAATTGCCTGCATGTTAAAGGCCTGTTCTTTCTCTCTGCAACCAACAAATTACTTGTGTGTAGTCTCTCGCTTCCAATCAACTCTACTCAGTGGTCAGACAAGAGCAGTGTTTTCTGCTTCAAATTGTTTTTGTCGGGTCCACACCTTGCAGTGCTCACATGCTGAAGTCAAAGAATAGACAGAAAGTGAGGTCTTCCGGGGATCCTCACTGAGGGACTCGCAATGCTTCCGAATTTGTTTTTGTCAAATGTTCGTTGTTGTTTATTTTCTTTCTGCTCTGTCCGTCTGTAGAAAGCAGCCCAACGCCAGATGGAAGGGATTGCAATCACGAAGTTGGATTCGTTTCGCTCTTTTGTTTTCGCTCGTCACACGTCGTCTATACGAACTTCAAGTGTAAAGAGGCTGCGCTGTGTTTCGTTTGACCATTCAGAAAATGAGCTTCACTCTCGTGTGATAAAAAGGTTTCCTTGAACCAGAAGCGAGTAAACACAGTGGAACTCGAAACAAAACAGGCAGGAACTGTGACAAAGACCGAGTGCCGAACAGCACAAAACGAGAGAAGAAAACATGACAAAACAAGGCAGTGAACTTTTTGTCAACCATTTCTTCAGGTGAACATCAAGCGTTTCATTTCCTTTTTGAAACGCAGAACACACCCACTTTTCACTCTCCTTTGCAGTCTGCTTGCGCGGGAAAGATACGAGCACACATTGTTCATTCATGAAACTCATTTGTTGCACGCCACAAACCCCTTTCACGCAAGTTCGTTGTTGCCGATTTACCGAGCCGGCAGGATGCAATGAATTTTGTTTGAAAATGTCAACTTGGAATTGCACAAATTTTCACTGGTTGCGTGCTCATCAGTTGAGCTGGATAACCAGTGCAGGAAGTTGGAAGTGAAGTGCTCAAACATCTGGCTGGGTCAAGGCGAAAAGTGAAAATTTGATACGATTCAAACTCCTTGTTTTCATGATCATACAGCGGAAGAGTCATCGGTCACGTGCTACGCAGAGTTCAATGCTTGAAACTGCATGTGAGTCTGTTGCAGACAACAGGTAGATAGATCTGTCACAACTCTCTTCCATCATGTTGACTCTGTTCAGGAATATTCCCCTGTGCATAATCTGGTGGTGCATTTGAGAGTGGCAGATTAAAGCTGCACAGCCAAACGAAGTAACCCACTCCTACCTGCCAGTCTGTTCTGTCTGCAAGACATGACTAATGTCCACATTTCATATTGGCCTTCAGCCCTGACATTTGACTCAGGCTTTATGATTGATCTGCTGTGAGTTGGTCCGGTTTGCTGCACGACGAGGGCAATCCAAAGCACAAAGGTGCAGTTCAGTCGCATACAAACATTCAACATGAAGTGGCAAACATCAGATTGTGGGCTGAACAACAGGCATACTCTTCTGGAGTTCAACAGAGAACTCAACTGAGAACTCAACCACGCATACAGAACTTCACAGGCGCCTTTCTGTGGAAGTCTCGTTGTCACAACTTCGTCCAGTATTATCGATGCAGCGACTACAGAAATCAATCGCAGTTCAGAAGAATCGAGATTGGGGGAGAAACACAAAGGTCCCTCTGGATTTTAACAAATGCTCGATTTGTGGTGTGAGCAGGTTTTCCCGCAGACAGGAGTAAATCAATGCAGTCTCTTGCCATTCCATGCCACGAATGGAATATAATGCTGCTGTGTCACGAAGAAAATATTTTTGTTGACGGTCGCATGTCACATTCATCGAGGGTGTCTTCGTTCCAATATCCTTGCGAGAGCAACAGAGAACGTGCACCGTGCACGAGAGAACTGCGAACTGTGTCAGGGATTCCAGTTCAACCACCCGCGCTCAGGAATGGAGCAACAAACAAAAAGACATTGATGAGTAGAAATCTCCATTGTGAACTTCTGTGTGAAGAATTGCCCTTTTCTGAGCAGTTTTGCAGGTTGAAGCCTCTGCAGTGTTGGCTCTGCGACAACGAATGAAAAAACGAGTCAGTGTGTGGAGTCTGAAAGCAAATACAAAGCCTTGAAAGACAAAGGAAGGAAAACAACTGCTGTTTACCTTTGTAATTATATTCTCGTCTGTCGTGAGATGAAAACAGCGCCCGGAGTTGGGGACGGACCGATGACTGATTGCCTTGCGGAGCACCTGCCAGAGTCCAAACAACTGCGTGTAGAAAAAACAAAGAGTCTCAATGCCACACTGTTCCAGACAAAATGAGCAGAGACAGCAAATCTGCAGTCCAAGCAACCGGTTGATTGTGTTTTATACAATGCCTCCCCTTTTCTCTGACAGTTTCTGATTCTGTATCTCCAGATTCTCGGCTCTTCTAATTTTAGGTCAATCAGGCGAATGGATGTGTTCAACAAAAGTCACGTCGAATGATGCGATTAGGGCGACCGTGTTAAATGGACCAATCTGGAGAGATCTACAACCCATGTCAGCGTTGGGCTCGATCAATTTTAGCAACCTGATGTGCTGTTGCTCTTTGCACTGCGGTTTTCCGATTCCCAGGAGATTGCCGGGGCGTTCGCTGCTCGTCGCCTCCTGATTGACTAATGTCCTCGAGCTACCACTGCTTTCTGGGCTGCACTGGTTGACCACTTTACTCGTGCAAAGACTGTTTCAAGGACATGCGCCTTTCTACAAAAAGGCACAAACCACCAAGCTCTGTGGTTGGGTGTGCCGTTTGGTGCCAATGTACGAGTATCAGCGTACACGAACTGCCTATTGCCTATGTTCTCTGACAAAGAGTGGACGACCTGTGACCCTGCAGTCTTGGTTCCGACGCGCACCTCGCCGATGTGAAAAATTCACTTTTCAACTGGTCTTTGTGAATCCAAACTCCACACAAGTGAAGCTCTTCTGTCCTGGGCTGTCTTGGGTCTTTCTGTCGATGTGTTTCCGTGTTCCCTTCTCCAGAAATGGACTTCACGCAATTTTGGTTCTCAGTCGCAATGCAAAGCATCTTCCACAAAACGGAGAGTTTCCATCACTTCATTGCACAGGACAAAGTAGTCACAGAGCAAAAGCTGAAAAGATCACACAATATTAGACTCTATCTTTCATTGGCTGAGGCAACAAAATTTGTACTCGCACTTTGTAATATTTGCCAATCAATTTTTTGGTGACATGACAGTTCGCGATGAAAAGCAAATGTGTACCACGGGCGCAAACACAATGAATTTACCCATTCTTTCCCACATGGGGAACATACATTGTGACGTCAGGGGTGGGTACAATATTTTTGACGAAACCTACCTGGTGTTGCAATCATCCCGAAGAAAGGGAAACAACAAACAATCAGGTGAAATAGTCTGAAACAAAACTGGTGCAAACACTTTTTCCCAGTGAACTTCTCCTGGTTCAAGGAGCTGGGTTCCAGAGGGAGTCTGGGTTCTGTGCACATCTTGCACCACAGGCAGAGAACAGTCATCTTAATCAGGATTTTGTTGTCAGTTCAATTCCCTGAGAGAACGTGAAGAGGCAAGGACACCAATCAATGACGGCAGCTACTAATGGCTCCTTAATTGTATTTATTTTTAAGCGGATGAATCTCCTCGTAAGAATCCCTTACTCCTATCATGCATACGCATGTGAATTACTGCTTGAGATAATGCTGCTCTTTTCTATTTTGGTGGGAAAAGGACTAGTGGAATACCTTGTGCTGAACCAGTTCTGTCTCTCGTACTTCATCGGACTTTCTGTGTTCTTGCCATGTCTGTTCGACGGGACGTCATCGCGGCCCTTCTGTGATAATCAAATCGCCACCTACTGCTTTCGAAACAAATGGCTAAAGCTACGAATTGGTCTTTGCTCTTCCAGGATTACACGATCACCATCTACCTGAACCAGTACTGGACGGACGAGAGGCTGGCCTTCTCCCACAACCACAGTGACTGCATGACACTGACCGGGGACTTCGCGGAGAAGATCTGGGTGCCCGACACCTTCTTCGCCAACGACAAGCACTCGTTCCTGCACGACGTGACGGAGAAGAACAAGATGGTGCGGCTGCATGGCGACGGCTACATCGCCTACGGAATGAGGTACGTCTGTGCTGGAGTTCGCGAGACATTCTCCATCAAACATCAAGATCACTGCGATTGTGACTGTGCTTCGGGCGCAGATTTGCTTTGAAAGGCACCCCAGAAGCAGATCAAAGGTGTGGAAAATAGTTGTCTGCGTTTGTCCCAGAACTGAGATATTCTCCTGTTTGCGGAGTTGTTGCATTTCGTTGTCTGAGGACAAAGAACTGAAGGCTGCAAGGCAGAGTGAGCAAAGTACGAGAAAATATGTCGGTCGGAAAGAACGACTGAAACCAATTTCAAAGCTCGGATGCAATTGCAGAAACAAGGACAAGAGAAAGATATAGTGTTCAGGGTTATTTCGGAAAGTCTAGTCCCTCGTCATCCTGGTATTCATGCAAATTACAAAACGACGGATATTTGATCACGCAGCCCAACGCTGTACCTGTCAAACAATGCACAAATTCTGTCTTCAGCAAACACAACGATGTCATTTGGGTGAAAAGAGGGTTCCATGCTGCAGGGTCTTTCTTTTTCCACCTTCATTGGGGGCCATGGGCCAACAGCGACTGGTTTCCTATCCAGACAAAATTGTTTGTTTTGGGATCCAAACAGGTGATGTCGGGCGTCAGTTGCTTGAGCTTGCGAGTTTCGGGACGCGCAGTGTTGTTCCTCAGTCAAGTGAGATCTGGTTCACACCTTTCAAAGAGCCATCAGCGCCGAAAAGACTCAGATTGAGGAATTCTTCGTTTTCTCTGCTCATCGATGTTGAACATACGAGTACTCCTAGTTTACAATCGCCTGCAGATATTTTGTCTCTTGTACAACGCTGGCTCAGATGAAACCACGGTGATATTCGATGATGAAGCAAATATTTCTGGGATTGCTTTGTGATTCTTGGAGCCTCAACTCCAACGTGACTCTTGAAGAATGTTCGCAGTTCTTGCATTATCTGCTTCGCAGATGATGTGATATTTGGAGAAAATGACACGAAAAATTCGTGGCATTTATCAAAGTTACTTCACAAGTATTGATGGCGAAATTTGCAGAACTCCGTGGAGAATGCCCGGGTATCCGAGCTCCTCTCAGGACGCGAGGAGCCAGTAATTGATACATTCGGCGTCAAATTGAATTTGCCCATGTCTCAGTCAATATTTTTGAAGCTGGTCGCAATACGTCAAGCTGTTGTACAAAAAATGTATTTGACAATTTTTCTTAGCAAATACGTCACATTGTACGTAGCTGTTTTCATAAGTATTGATTCCTTGACCGTGAAACTGATGCAAATGACTACAAACTGATGGGAACATTTTCAATGCTTTACCAATATACAAGGAAATTTTCCAATAGCAAAACAAAATAAAGTTGGAGATCTCCAGTATCTGAAAATAATCACCAAGATTTAAATATTTTACTACAATGGGATGCTACTACTTCTAAAATGATCCAAGAATGATTTTTCATGTAGTAATAATGAAGAAAATTTCAACAAAAAGAATTGGAGAAAAACTTTATCAAAATACCTTGAATTTTATTTGATTTTTAGCAACAGATATCAATTAACCATTTTTCAAACCTCAATTATACCCTCAGTACTGATTTTGTAAACACATGAAGATCATGACTATGTTTGTGAGAAATTCTTGTTGGAATTTTGTCAAAAGTATTGCCGTGAGGAATCAATACTTCTGAAAACTGCCGCGTACAAAGACAAGATTTCTCCCCTCCACCTCAACTTTTGTGAGTTCCTCAACCATACTTCAGAAGATACGAACGGAGCCCAGCCCTTTTGAGGACTTCTGTCACAGACAGTTTGAAACAGTTTCCAACTTGCCATTGCGTTTTGCAGTCCAAACAGATGCAAGCCGTTTTTATCTGAGTGAAACCATTCGAGCAAAATGGATGTCTGCCGAGAAAATATAGCAGCACACACTCAAACGAAATTTGTCTACTGTGCTGCAGAAAACATAATTACTCAGAAAATTCGCATGAATAATTCCATTTTAGTGCAATATACTGGCATGATGTAACTGCAGTTGCATTGCCAACAACCATCGGGGAAATAATGCAGAAATTGATATTCACCGTTGCGAAACTTTGTTTCTGCCAACTCACATTACTTACGGTGCGCGGCTGGACATTCCAGATGCGTGTCCAATCTGGTGCGGTCCCCCGGGGCTTCTCAACAAATAGTGTCTGGAAGACTCAGCTCAAAACGTTGTCCTCTTCAGTTTGCTCAACATGCTTCTGCGTGTCAGCGACCTCAAAAGAGAAAACAATGCCTGTCACTCACACTGCAACACACAGCTTGAATGCGTCTGAACTGTCTCATGAAGTCACTTTGGCAAATACAGTTCAAATGCGTGTCGATTCCCAAGCATTGCACCAAATTCTGAGCTGAGTTGCGCAACAAAACGCGGAGGAGGAGACGCCGCAAATCCATCGCAATGAATCACGGAAAGTTCGGCTGTGCGCCTGATGGCAGCAAACAGAGCGTCCATTCCACGTGGCTCAATTTCCACATTTCCATATCCCAGTGAAGCTGTGCAATTATAGGTATCAATGAATTTCTCCAGCTGATCAATCACGTGCGCCTCCTGAGACACTTATCTATTCGTTTGATATTAGCTTGGCCAATTTAATTCAAATGGTCAGCAAAGGCCCCCTGGAAAACCCAGTATTGTGGTTCTTACATGACCATGAGTGAGAGGTCTAATGAGTTTAAATGATAAGTCTGCTTCACTTGGCCGGCACCACCTGACTCCAATACCATCCGCAGAAGTTCTTTGCGCAGAAAGAACCCAAATCTTCATTTTTTTCGTGTGTCCAGCCAGTGTTTGGAATGAAAGATCAACGTCGTTCGAACCAAACAGGACACAAATACAATGAAGAAAACAGAGTGAAAACCCCTGCCCTCGCCAACAGCCGTCGCAAAACGTAATTTTTCTCTGTGTTGGCAGAATTCACGAAATTGAATTGTTTCCCTTTTCTGGGTTCCTGTTTGACATCAGTATGATGACATTTTTTGTCTGCACGCTGGCCGTGCAGGTGTCGAACAGCACACTAAACTGTGGATGATGTGATGTGGCAGAAGCGAACAATTATTGCCACAGCATCAATCATTCTCATCTGCAGTGAGTAGCCATTGATATCATGTAAGCCTTTCCAATTTCCTTCAAATAGCGCTGCAGACCGAGCAGGGAAAATCCATAGTTCAGTGAGGAATGTGCTCCAGTTATGTAACAGCCAAATTTAGACACTGCCCAGACAGTGGAAGCTTTGTGAACCAAATTTGAAACCAAATTATGGTGGGTTTTCGCACCCAGTAAAATTGTGCAGAAGCCTCTTTGTTGTGGTTTTGTGTATCAACGGTGCACCTCATCTAATGCTTGGCGAGACCCAGAACTGAAGTAAAGCAACGGGTGCGCGCTTTCGTTGCGCGACTGATCCGGGAATGGATGTGCAGTCTTCCGTGCACTGCAACGAACGCCGGTGATTTCTGAGTGATCAAAGTTTGTCTCACATTGTCAGCCCGTTGTTGGCGGTGGATATTTCTGAGGTGTGTTCACTTTCACAAGGAGTTTCAGATTTCAGAAGGCACATGGTTTTTGCCCTGATCTGCAGTGTGTGTTACTCAAAAATATGATCTGAGCCTGTCTTTATCCTGTTCGTTGCTTCCTGGTTTCTCTGATTGGAATGTCTTGGATCTGCAGAAACTTTAACGCCGATTCTTGCGTTCCAGCTTGAGCTGGTGTGATGCAACATTGTCAAGCTTCCATCACGGCCAGAAACAAGGTTTCCAAAAAAATATTATTCTGTTGGGGTGCCTTTACCACATTTGTGTGGAACTGAGGGACCATTTGTCACTATCATTGGTCACAGCGGGCAAGAGGCAAATCACCACGGGTGTGATGCATTACCAAGTTGGTCGGCACTAAAAACCCAACAATGGCAGATTCATCAGTCGTGGATTATGTCGACGTAGTTGGTTCCTTGTCTGAATATCAGATCATATCAGCCAAGTTTGTCCCAAGCACTGTCACTCCATGGCCGCGGTGGTGTTGGACTGTGCTGAGTTTCGTCATGAACAGGTCATCGTTATTCACAGGTTCGTCGTTGTCTCAAGGGCTCGCCTGGAGAACAGCAACATACGTCATCTCATACATGGAGATTGCCCAAAATTGACCGTTACTTAGCCTGGCATCTTCATAAATCATGCAGTAGCAAGACCTCAAGTCTGCTGCCGGAGGAACGATTCAAAGTTTTGACGCAGAAGAGCAGAGACCCGGAACAATGTGAAACTTTCGTGTGTGAGCACAAATGATTCGCAGGACGACTTCAGGTGTAGAAAGACGCCCACAACATGGTTTTCCAGGGAAGAAAGTTGTTCAGGGCTGCAAATCATGCCGCGCAATTCATCCCACCGCAGTGCAACTGGCCAAGTTGCCGGGCACCTGCAACTCTGGAAAGAACAGATTCCTTTGTGAAGTCGCATCTCACTGAACCTGGGGACATCATTTCCTTAAATTTATTGGAGAGGTTTGTTGCATGAGAGTACGCATTATTTCAACCTTGTTGTAATCCCCAATTAACGTAATGAATTTACTATCAACTTTTGGGATATAGGTTTCCACAAATGGCGAAATACCGTGCCTAAGCTGCGGAAAATGCAGAGGCTTTCCCCTCGTGGCTCAGTCGATTCTCAGCTGACGATGATGGATCATTGCAATTGAAGTAAGGAACACCCGAATCCACGCATGGTTGACTGGTATTTTCCACGTGTGGACTTTTGTCTTTGCTCTTCCACTTTGGAGGATCCCATGGACCCAGCATCAAGCTCGTACTACTCATTTGTTGAGTTGTGGACGTCTTTTTCATTGTCAGAAGAAGAAAACAAGCGTTCGAGCTCAGGGCAACACATCTTGTCTTTCTGCCGTTTTTGCTGAGTCCAACTGACAGCACACGCACACACACGCACACACACACACGCGCACACACACACACACACACACACACACACACACACACACACAACAAAAGTTGCAAAAACTTATCCTGAGATGAGACCCTAGCCTAGTGTTTATGTTGCATGTTGACAATGATGAGCATAAATAATCGCAGATCTGATCGAAACCGGGCCGTTTTGCCCCGAGCTCAACCCGCGTGTCAATGTAATCGAATACGTCACCGTAAATCCGCATCAAACCCTCTTTTAACTTGACATTAATTCTTCCTTAAGCAACAATATCTTGTGTTTCAGCAATTTGTTCGACACTGCTTTGGCTTTCGTTCTGCGCAAATAGATCCCAGTGGAACCCTGGAGACCGCGTACGGCCAGTTGTCTGTTCGTTTTCTACACCGACCCTCTTTTTGGAGAAAAAATCGTTGTGCACAACCACAGTTGACAACTGCAATCAACCTTGGGTCTCACGTCAAATCAACATCCCTTTGAGAGAAATTGTTGAGGACAAAGGAAGAGAGTTGGTCAGTACCGTTGCTTGTTTTCCCAACGTTCAGTATTCAAGATCGAGACAATATATTCCAGTGGAAAAAATTGGTGAAGGGTTCTCCGTCCTGAGGGAACGCCCCTCGTCAGAGTCGAGTAACGTTGCATGATGTACACTTGTTTGGAACTGCAGATCCCCGCGATGGTGGGTTACGTGGAGAAGCTCAGGTCTCAGTTATTCCAGCAGTCATCAGTAATCATGTCCCTTGTGGGGGTTCATTAGACTCATTCTTCATTTCCTCAGCAAAGGTAATCAAAATTCCATCAAGTCGTAAGCCGATCGCTACCTTCATACAAAAATCCACTCGTCCCATCCAAACGTTGAAACAAATGCTCTGAGTGATTGTAGAGACGGGACATTGTCTCTTTGTGAGATTAGTGTGTTTAAACCAAGTGCGCAGGTTATCAGAAAGAATGGAACAGACACTTTCTGTTGTCTGCAGGCAGCGGGTCGTGATCAGAGTCTCTTCGTTTGCCTTTTCATTTTGGAAACAGCTCGGGGTGTTTGGTGATTCTGGACAGACGCACAAGATGGGCTCAGGCGCTCTGAAGGTCCTAATTGTGTTCCCCGGTGCAATCTGAAGAAAGGGACTGGTTGCGAGGCTTGTTAGTGTCGGAATCATTCTTGATGATTTTGTCTCAAGGTGCTTCTCATTTTAGCACTTTGGTGCGAGCGTAGACGTCTTGAGGAAAAAAGAGATTGATCCTTATCTCCGATTTCACGTTGAGGCACCAGACCCTGATTGACTGGAGGCAAAGCTGCTACCATCTGCAGTTGACAGCCAGTTTTCCTGCTCGTTCTTTCTGTTCTCTCCGAACAATTTTGTTTTCCTGCTTTGCGAAAAATGTGTTGAACATTGACCTGTTTTGTGATTTGTAGAATGTGCCTCACATACATCGTCTAGATACGAGACGCCCGCATGAAAATCCTTCATTTACCTCCGTGCAAAAAAGTTGAGAAGCAGAGCCGTGTGGACTCGCCAATCCAGTCTTGAAGTCTTTTGTCCCGTGTATGCGTATCTCAGATTGGAAACACACAGGCTTTACACAGCACCACTTGCATATTCTGGAAGTGGTTCCTGCTTTTGTTGCTCTGGCATGTACCCTAAAAATGAAAAGCTGTCTGGGACGAGACAAAAACAATTTTCCACAAGTGCGCCCTTACAAGGAGAAAGGATCACTTGGCAGTGCCGCCTGCATGTTAATTTGAGTTCTTTGTCTTTGGCAAAATTGCCTTTCAGTGGAGATTTCAACTGAAGAGAAATTTCTGTCTGTGTACGGCAGTGCTGAGATGAGTTGAACGCAAGCAGAGCAAAAAGAGCCCACTCTTTTATTTTTCCTCTCCCAACAAAGCATGCAGTTGGAGGAGCCCCCGCCACCCTTGCCTTGACAAAATTCCGCAAAATGCCAGCACAAACACAGCGAACAGCACGTGTCCACCTGTTTGGTGTTCTTGTTTCACAGAAGCACTCGTGTTTTCGGACCTGTGTCATTGTTTCGCAGAGCTGTAGTGCAGATGGCTCGAAGCTGTCAATTGAACCTCATTATTCCCCAGATTGACAGCTGTTCACAGGTTGCAGCAAAATTTCTCTTGTGAACATTCTTTCTCATCGTTGCCTTCGGGTAGTAGACAGAATGGGCAAGAGTGAGATTTTCAGAACAGTGCAAAAGTTCACTACCCAAGACTTAATTTTCGTTTTCGTTCTCCGGAAAGAACCAACATTTATGATCTTCAACTGAGAAGCAGTCCTGGCAACAGAAAAATGCGTTGCCAGTGGATATTAGAAAGAGACGGGACATGTGCTTGTGACATATGAATCGCAGTGCCTGCAGGCGTCCGTGATTTAGGCTTTCCAAAGGGGTGAATCGGCCGGAAAACATTTCATGAAAAAACTCCTGCGGTTCACCTCCAACGGACAGCATTTTATCCAAACATATTCTCAGTCTAAATTTAGAACAGACGCATAGGTTGGGAGAAAAAATTGTATGCAGAGTGCCTTGTGTTATGCTCCCCAATGAACATCGTTTCTCTCCCAAAAACCAATATTCCCTGCGTTCTTCACATGTTGACAAGTACCTTTGAATGACTGGGAACAAAACAAAGAAATGAATGTTGCGTCCCTTCAGTCCTCTCCACAGCAATCGACTGTCCCGGATTGATGCAGAAAGGATTGAATGTTGGCATTTAATCTCACGTTGGTTCCCGCTTGTGTTTTCCAGGTTCACCACGACGCTGGCGTGCATGATGGACCTTCATTACTACCCACTCGACTCTCAGAACTGCACTGTCGAGATCGAAAGCTGTAAGTTAGCTCGCCTTGTCAACAAAACTTGTTTGATTCTTCAATTTCAAGATTCAGTGATGCTAGAACTGTGACAGCAGATTCCGTGTGTTTGGAAGCTGGTGCCTCCTGCAACTCGTCGGAGGGTGTGTATGAGAGAGAGAGAGAGAGAGAGTCTGTCTGTCTGTCTGTCTGTCTGTCTGTCTGTCTGTCGTTTCAGTGAACATATGCGTTGCCGAGTGCCCGAAAAGTCCCGAGTTTGAGCGCTCGCTCCGTATTGAGAATCTCCTGCATGATCAGCGAAATGATCTTTGTTGCTCACATCTGCTCCTGCGTTTGTTGAAACTTTATCGTTTTCGTACCAAGCAACGAAAGATCCATTTTTCTGAGCCCAAAGGAACAACTACACTGTGGGCAAAGAGACTAGATTTACAAAATTGAGAAAATCTCTCGCTCGCTGGCGTCATCTCGAGAGACCTTGCACATTTTGTGAGAGCCACACATTTTTCGGCCATTAAGCAATTTGTTTTCACTGCCACATCACACTGCAGCGAATGATGAGAAGACAATGTGATTTCGATGTCTCTTCGGGCCTCTCTCGTCCCCTTTCCTAACGACATTGCCTTTTCCTGTGCAGCTCCGACAACAACATCACAGAATATCTGCGAGCAAGTGTGCACCCGTGGAAAATTCCGTGAAACTTTGAATGTTCATCTTGCGATGAGCAAAGCTGCTAAAAGATGTCAAGAAAAAATTTGTCCTCCTCTCCAGAGTTCATTGCGATACGCCTCAGGGCAACTAGATTCATGCACCAAGAAGCGGAGAACACTTGGGACACAAAAACCATGCCGATTATTCTCTCCGCTCACCCCCCCCCCAAAAAAAAAGAAGAAATTATATACGTTATCTGAGAGCAAGCACGTGAAACTTGTGGAGAGGACTTGGCAGACTTCATCGAAGATTGCTCTCGAAAACATTTTTGCAGTTGACAACACGAAAATTCAATTGGCCAAAGACACCAGCAAAAAAAAGAAAAAAACTATTGTGAGTGATGCATCTGTGCATCGAGCTGCAGTGGCGTCACCTGATCCTGCATACCCTGGTTCCAAAACAATGATGTCTGTCAGATTCACCAGTATGACCAAAGCCAGATTGTGACGGAAGAAGCATCTGTCTCTTTTTCAGATGGTTACCCAATGCAGGACGTCATCATGAAGTGGAAGGGAGACAAGTCGAACCAAGCTGTGCACGGAGTGGAAAACGTCGAAATACCACAGTTCACTATCTTAGAATACAGAACCATATCCACAGTAGAGAATTTAGCCACAGGTAAGGAAATTGAGATCTGAAAGTATCATGTCAGTGATGTCGCCTCCTTCACAAGGAGCCCCTCGGGAGCAAGTGAAGCAACTCACAGGAATGGCGAGGACATCTCGTCTTGAGGAAATGATTGCAGCAGAAAGAGTTTCCACATTGAAGAGGGCAGTGGAGAGTATGAAATGAGGAAGTGCAAGCAAGGTTTTGTTCTCACAAAGAGCAGAGACAGGCTGACTGTGAGAAAACGCAAGTGTCAATTTTCCGTGTCATAAGCAAAGCTGGAGTTCCGTGCGTCTTGTTGCACAAAACAAGGTCCGGATCCGTCGGCCAGCCATCAACTGGCCATTACTCGTACCAAGCACTGCTCCAATGGAGGCAGAACATAAGACATTTTCGTGCATTCTTTCGCTGACGAATAGAACACTCAGTCATTGAGCACGACAACAAGAATGAAGAAAACAAGACCAAGTGAACAACTGAAGCCAAATCATATTTGCAGGCTGTTGTACAAATGCCACGAGTGTGGACGAACTGACAATTTTTTTCTGAGGAGAAGCAGAAAGGATTGGACCTTGTCACCTACGAACCAACCAATATTCTCAGAATAATTTCAATTTGCAAGAAGCTGCACCTTTGTGACCCGATCAAGATTCTCTTCTCTTGGTATCCTGGAGTGTTTCTCAGCAGAAAGAAAGCTGGAGGAACTTCAGCATCGTGCCTTACAGACACCAAAACCCGCAACCCCACGCTTCAGTGACAAATTTCTGTCTTTCGGTTGTTATTTTCTCCAAAGTACAGCCAGAAATACGAAGTTCAGGTTGCATGCTGGTAGCTTATTTCAAATCGCGCAGTTGCTGATTGAAAGATAGAAAAAGGCTTTCCAACAAAATTTGCAGTTTCCTGAGAGAGTGGCGGACACTGTATACACAGAGCCGCTTCTAATGCGGCGCACCTTACAAATGAGGTTATGTCCGTGAAAGTAGAGGATATGACTCCATTAGGACAGTGCAGCGCTGCCCTGGGATGCTGCACCACAATGATGTCTCCGCTTGTCCCATCTGCGCCCGGTGTGGACTGAGAAGATTGCGCGACTTAACTTTGCTCGTTTCCCTTCATGCAAATTCCATCTCGTCCTGAGCCGCTCCCGTGTCAGTCCATTCGTGTTGAAAAGGCCCATCCGAGTCGCGGAGAACTGAAGTCCAGCTGAACCAGCGACGTGAACAACGAGTCGCGCAAAACTGATTCCGAGTGAACGCAACCTTACTTTCTGTCTGAACCGTGTTCTCTTTCTTCTCTTTGCAGGCAGCTATCAAAGGCTTTCGCTTAGTTTCAGACTGCAGAGGAACATAGGATATTTTATATTCCAGACTTATCTGCCTTCCATACTCATTGTGATGTTATCATGGGTCTCCTTCTGGATCAACCATGAAGCCACCTCTGCGAGAGTAGCGCTTGGTAAGGTGCCAAATTGTGAACACAGTAACCTGGACAACTGGGCGTGGCGGTGCAGACCAACGACGCTCAGTCCAAATTATTCTTTGATATTTTCTTGCAATCGACTCATTTTTGGTGGGATAATCAAAGAAAAATTTCGAGTCAAAGTGAAATTTGTTTTCAGAACGTTGAAGCCATTGTTATCCCAGCCCTGCCTGATGCCACATTTTCTCTTGACAGGAATAACAACGGTGCTGACAATGACGACTATCAGTACGGGAGTACGTTCGTCATTGCCACGAATATCCTACGTGAAAGCTATAGATATCTACCTGGTGATGTGCTTTGTTTTTGTGTTCGCGGCTCTGCTCGAGTACGCTGCTGTCAACTATACCTACTGGGGTGCCCGCGCCAAGCGCAAAGCAAAACGCATGAAAGAAGCCAAGAAGAACGATCCAGAAAACAATGACTTCCAGGTTTGTGCAGCAGACTCGTGCTTGTTGATTAAACAAGCAAATGATTCCGTACGTGGTCAAAGACCAACGTCTGGGACCCTGTGCTGCATTCTCTTGTTCTTTGGTTCCAACTTGACCGTTGTAATTCGTTGTCTATTCTTTTTTTCTTCAGAACAAGGACGCAATAGAGTTGCAGGATGTGAACAGGATGTCGCCAATCTTGAGCCTGCGGAACAGGCACAATTTTAACTATGAAAACGAGGCGGACATGAGTATCACGCCTTCGTTCCGAATGCAAACGACTGTGCCCCGCGCCTCGTACCCAATCAGGGGAGGCCACACACAGCTCATTCGCAGGAAAAACACAAACACCTTCCAAAAGCGGAAACGGGTTCTCACAAACTTGAAAAAGAAAGCAAAGTTTATCAAGGACAAGATTCCATCAGTGAAAGACGTCAACAAGATCGACAAGTATTCACGACTCGTGTTCCCATCCTTGTTCATTGTCTTCAACGCCTGTTACTGGTGCTTCTACCTTTTGCAATGAGAGAGGCAGGATCTTTGCGCACACTGGAGCTGTACCAGCACACGCCATTGGCATTCTGTTTCCGGTCTGCTTGTGGTGGTCGCATCACCCAGGACAGTCCGCGCACCACACGGGCACGTCACGGGAGTCCATTGCGACGTGTCTGTGATGAAACGAATGCCGTTCCAGAACAAGCTTCAACCAACCACACAGTGGTCGTCTGACTGATGAAGCAACTACCGACTGCTGCAATTCAAGTTGATTCACACATTGTGAGTCGTGACCTTGTTCAAATCAAAGCACCAAGTTGTGATAATGGTTCGTTATTGGATTTGGTAGAAAGTGACCGGAAGATAGGATTTGCGTGGCCAGAGGGAACTGGAAGTTCCTTCGCCTGCCAGGCAAAAACACTCTGCAGAGAAATGTTATTTTTGTCAACTCTTGCATTTGGCTGATCCTGTTCTGCGTACACATGAGGGAACTGAAGTTGGTTGACTCATACAAAGGAGTGCTAGAACAATTGGTGATCGTTTTGATATGAATTGTAAATAGACTTTGTGTATCACATCAACCTTCATGATAGATTCTCCATCGTCATCATGCCAAGGCATCGAAGACATCAGGCCACCACCTTCCGAAGAATTCTTTGACAAATCCTTCTTCGCATTCCGTCTTCGAGCCAGTGCGAAAAAAGCAGAAAGCGAAAGTCAGTCGCGGATCGCGTGTGTTGTCGCCTTATTTGCTTGCACAAGTACGTGTGACTTTTTGCAACTCGGGATCCTGCGGCAAAACAAAACAGCACATGTACGAACTACGTGGGTTAATTTTGCGACTTTCGTATCGCTTTTTGATCGGCAGCCGCTTGAATAAATGACAGGAACTCATACCATCAACAGTAAAAATGTGCCAAAACGTCACACAACAGAAATTTCAGTGCGAATGTGTCCCGTGAAACAACCGCTCTGCTTGGTGGTGAACGAGGGTGAAGAGTTCTGCGTGGCTTGTTTGGAACAAACTGTTTCTTTGTCGAACATCGCTGACATTCGCGAGGATACAAGGAAAGCGGATACTTTTTGCATTTTCTTCCTGACATCCACGCATTTTCATTGTAGAAACCGAAACCAGACAATATACGTTGACTGCCAACACCGCAACGCCGATCGCTTCCACATATGCAATGTCTGAACCAAAATTGAGAGAAAAGTTGGCCAGTTTTTTGCGTCGGGCGCAACCGAAAACTCAAACGCCTCTCTGGAATATTCGAAAGAGAAGTATTTGTGTCGCCGGTGTGTTGTCTTCCCCAAGACTGGCAGTTTCTTTTTGCTTCAGTTTGCTTGACAGAAATTGGTTCCCAATTCCTGAAGTGTTTTGCATTGGACGTTTGCGCTGTCCAAAGAAGTCTACATTTTAGCACACGAGCCAATCGAGAAAGAGTTCCACTGTTCAATATGTGTTGACTGCTCCATGACACGAGGCGTATATTGTTTGTTCTGAAGAAATGTTCTGCAGGAACTGTTTGTTGTTGAACACAACTTTTCTTTTGTTGCCAAACACTGCAAATGTACATAAGTGAAGCGATCAAGTAAAAGTAAACTTGCTGTTGCATTTCATCATCTGCAGTACCATGACATTCTGCAAAACTAGCATTTTATATGATATCGCTCCACCACTTGTTCATGCTCTGTTCACTTCTTTAGACAGAAAGAAGACATACATGAGTAATTCGTACAAAAGAATCGAGCCTTTTCATTTTTAGGAACGCGGTGGTGCTTGTCTTGACATCAAACATGAATCAATGCACCTCGAATACGCTTTTTTTCGCACGCACACTCAACTTGAAGTTCTTCACTGCTTGAAGCTCATGAACCCAAACGCCCAAACAGCTCTGGTGGATCCTTGGAGTCAAGCCTGTCTCCCAAAAACATCCGAATAATCTTCCTTTCCCCCTCTCTGATTTATTTATCACCGGGGTGAACATTTTACTTTGTACATGTCGTATTGAAGTCAGGTTCCTCTGAACACAACTTTGTTCTGCTCTGCCTGAACCAGACACAATTTGAAACAGCCTCCAAGGGTCGGGCACTGGATGCACCAGAGAAAATATAGAAATGTTGCGTGGTCTCCCAGTGTATTTTCGTGCCCATTCCTGAAGTAGCCTTTGCAAAGGCGATTGCGCCATCATCCATGGTGCTCGTGCGACGCAACTGATTTGTCAGACCTGTTGCACAGACACGTAGTTTCAGTGTGAGGCGTTCTGCGTGGACTGTTTTGACGATCCGGTGCACCGTCTCCCACAAAACATGAGATGCATTTTGTCAACGTTGTTTTAAATTGTTGTTTTGAAATGCATCTAAAGTGAGAGGGTAGCCTACAAATCTCATAGGGCCTTCCGAAAAATGATTTGGTGTCAACAAAGGCTTTCGTGATTGTGATCCTGACCTGCGCTTTCCAGAAAGGAGAGAAGAGTTCAGGGTGTGTTCCTAATTGACAAGGAAACTTCTCTTGAGTCGTGTGAGCAACAAAAAACTTTTTTTTTTCTAAATCTGGTGCACGGGTAGCACCCAGCTGCCTGAGGTGAACGCATGGGGTCAGACTTCCCTTATCTCAGCAGCGGTGGTGCCTCTGCTCTTTTGAAAGGTAAATGTTTTTTGGGTATTCGAGGGTCCAATTTCAACCCCAAAATACTGTACAAAATAGAAATGTTTTCAAACGATAGGCGCATTTGGCGCAGAAATTCCAGGGTCAGAGGGCCCGGGCCCACTGGAAACGGCAGTGAAAGTCGAAGCCACAAGACTCAGTGTCATTGAATTTCTATTTCCACAACCCTTTGTTGCCTGCTCAAACGTTTTTCTATGTCACATGGAAAAGAGGAAAATTTCAACCAAAAAACCAATGCCTTGAAAACAACGACTGATCGTTTGCACCCCATGCAAACACAATCCTTGGTTTCACAACAATGTGTAATTTTTGTTGACATGAGCGTTTTCACCTTATTTTGGAACAACGCAATCAAAAGCAGATTTTCTGTTCTCAGTCGGACTGTTGAGACCAAGTCAACCAGATCTTTACTTGATGGAATCAGTCTTCAGTCGTGGTTTTTTTTCCGCGAGAACCGTATGTCAGCACAATGGAGCTCGCACTCGCACACTTCAGATTGCTGTCCGCATGGCCTGTTTACTGAAAAGACAAGGCAATTATTTTCTGGAAAAATTCAAAACGACTTTCTTGGCTGAATGAACGGTTTGAGTGGTTTTAAAAATGACAACGTGCGACGCTTTTGAATCTTGAAAGCGAAGAATGATTCTCAGAGATTCCGCAAGGCACAAGTCTTTCGGAAGCCCTTTCCACCAACAGAGTCGCAACAAATGAAGTTGACATCTTCGGTGCTCGAGTTCTCATCGCGTGTCGCCAGGCATTTCACAGCGAAGTGTCGTGTGTCGTCTGCAGAAAGGCTCCAGACAAAATGTACAGAATTCAAGCCGAGTGTGGCCAGCCCGGGAGATGGCCTGCCAAGTGAATTGCTGGACCGAGGGCCCTGACAAATGGCTAAGTGATCACACGGACAGGGCCGCGTGAGAAATGTTCAGACCACTTGGGCCTCGAGAACCTAATTCTGCAGCCGTCAGAAAAAGTTAACCCCCATGCTGCACTTTTGATAAGGTCTTTGATGAAAGCTGGTGATTCGGTTTCCAAGAAAGTGGTCCTGGTCCTGGCCCTCCTTGGTTCTCAGTGACAACTTGTGGAAAATGGAACTTTCTCTGCAACACGTGAAACTTTCACGAACAATGCTGTTTTCTGTGTACTTACCTCTCGTCGCACGCAGACTATGCGACAACCATTCCTGCTCACCCATTTTCACCGAATCAAGCAAAAGCACACTGGCCCAAAGCAACTCGGGGACCAGGTTCAGAAACAATTGTCGCTTTGTCGAACACGACGACAAAAATCACTTCTGATATCAGATCACGAGGAAAAGAAAATAGATCTAGCGATCTCGTGGTGATTTGAACACCAAAAAATTAATTTAAAAAAGAAACTACTGGACCGAATTCAACCAAATTTTTTTTGGTGCAAGTAGAGACACAGAGCCAACATCTGAGAACTCGCCAGCACTGAAATCAGTCTGGTTTTTGAGATATTCAGCCAACTGTGATCCACCAGCATAGATCTAGATCTACCAGATCTAATTTGCATACCACCTTTAAAAATTCCTCCTTGGGCTCAAACTCAACCAATCTCAAAACTGCTGGTACCATTGAAATCAGCGTGAAAACCCCTTCAATTTGATGTATATATCACCTCAAAACTCCAAGGATAACTCCTCAAAATTCAACAAAATTCAAGTTAAGCACAAAAATGGCATCCGAATGTTTTGATGACATCACAGCTGCATAATCAGGTCAAAGTAGCAGGATGTTTGAAATTTCAATCTTATTCCAAACATAATTCTTTTCAAAATGCTTCAAAACCAGGAAAACTATACATGAGCAAAAAGAGCACAAAATTACCTTTCAGAATCTGTACTTGGTTTCCCAAAACAAGCCTTAATAGCTGAGATACACAGTGTTTTCCGTGATCGCGTGACCCATCAGTAAAACTAGGTCACTAGCAGCACGATCGTGCCAATTGGTGATGTACACATACATGACAAATGTGACCAATGTGAAAAAAATTGTCTCAGATAGCCTCCCAACCATATCACAAAGATTCCCCCAGTCATACCCTCCAAGAATCTGTAATCAAAGTTGAAATCAGTTGAGAAACAAAAAAGTTGAAAATGCACTTTTTGCATTTCAAAAAATTTTAAACACAATCAATCTGCAAACGAACATCACCAAAAAAGTCATAAATGTAATGCCAAATTACCATAGAAAGGAATTAGTGATCCGTCAAAATGTTTTTCCAACTTTTCACAACCCATCAGATCAGCA
>JAAUXT010146268.1_pt1 | contig 31117 bp, 35 predicted proteins | sample 7278171 | NCBI WGS metagenome assembly JAAUXT01 (sample SAMN14350112, study PRJNA611818) | marine sediment metagenome | isolation source: surface marine sediment (1.8m) | place: French Polynesia: Moorea | collected 2018-08
ATAAAGTGTTTGCAGCAATCTTGTGGCTCAGAACCGATGTTCAACACAATTGTTGGACAGATCTGAATTGGATGGGACGAAACATTCTGTATTTGTTCCATTTGCATGTGTACTGAATGAGTTCCCAAGTTATGAATGTTGAGTGAAAAAGTAAGAATTTTTGATAAAAAAAAGTGACTGAAATCAGAGTGAGCGAAATCAGAGTGAGTGAAATCAGAGTGAGCAAAATCAGAGTGAGCAAAATCAGAGTGACTGAAATCAGAGTGAGCAAAATCAGAGTGAGCAAAATCAGAGTGAGCAAAATCAGAATTTCCTCAAATCACCACGAGCTCCATGGAGTTTTTTTTTTTGTGGAAGAAAGCCAATCAAGGAAAACTAGCTATTTGGAGCAAAAACTGCAGAGAAATGAGAACTTAGCTGAAAGGTAAATGTGGAGAATCATTTCCTCAAATCACTATTTCTGTACACAGAGAAGCCTGTTTCTTCAGCACACGAGAGTCTGGTATCAAGCAATGTTTTTGGATCAGATTTTGTTAGAATATCACAGCAGATGGGCGTGCCATCGTAAAAAGAAGGAAAATTTTGGCACAAACCCCGTAGAGAGACAGAGAGGAAGAGATAAAGTGTTTGCAGCAATCTTGTGGCTCAGAACCGATGTTCAACACAATTGTTGGACAGATCTGAATTGGATGGGACGAAACATTCTGTATTTGTTCCATGCACGTGTGGGGGAGGACTTCTTTGGGGGAGGACTTCTTTGCGTGTTCGACGCCAGCAATAATGCATGGCGGTCAAGTGCTCCGTGACCCCAGTGGACCACCGGAGTGTCTGGGACCAAAGCTCTTCCAAGGAAATGACGTCTTTGACGGACGTGAATCGGGCGTCTGGAGTGCTTCTTGTCATTCGCTGTGTGTGCTTTACGTGCCGACCAATCACAGACAGCTCCAAGAGACAACTCCCACCTTGGAGACGGGACTATGTTTCCAACGCCAACTCCATTTGCGTTTTGCGGGGGTTGTGCACTTCGACATCCCAGTCTCTTATCAAAGATCGATATGCAGGCATGTGGATATTTTATCACTCTGATGTTTCTTAGTTTGGTGCTGATTTTCACAAGTTCATCGCTTACGGCAGGTTAGTTCAATAAGTTTGATAAGTTTGCAGCTTTGATTGGTGGAGTTGCTTTTCTGCGTGTCATTTGGTGTTGGAGGATGAGTGAATATACTGCAGAGCAAGTGTATCGACTTTTGATTGACAAATGTGCGTGAAGTGCAGTGTATGAAATTGTTTTGACGTTTTGAGCGGTGGACTAAAACTTGGGCAGTTTGACAACTTTCGATCTTCACAAACCACAAGCATGATCTTTGTCAGGACACTTTGTTTTGTCAACACTCTTCTTTTGCCCGCACGTTTACAAATCTTGGGAGACTGTCGAGCTTCTCTTGATATCCAGACGTCGGATGTGAACGGATGTGAACTCTTTCTTTCCCTCAATGCGTCCTGAAGGGCCGGCCCGTGTTAGAGGTTGGCAACAAGCAGAGAGATTCAGATGCACCCAATGTGGAGGCATTTCAGGGCAGTCCGGTCAGAGGAACCTCGCAGTGGAGTACTCGTGGGAGTCAGTGGGAAGGACGAGATGCAGCGTGCGAGTCATGCGCGACTCCACTGCAGTCCCATGGGACGGGACCATCCCACTTGGCACCGAAGACTCCGACGTGAAATGGTCCCAACCATGACCTTCGCACCATGGGAGGGTTCGACTGAAAAGCCTCTTCGGTTGCATAGGATCCTCTCTTTTGGAGCCGCACAAGACAACAAACCTCACTTTAATCTGCTGAGGTTGCGGTCTTCATTGGGTGAGGGCGTGTGTGGGGATCACTCCTCCCCCAAAAGACCGCACCAGGCCATCATCCAGAAATCTGTGCAGCCTTTTGCTCAGCCCCCAACCCTGAAGAGTTGTTTTGTGGTCATCTCCCGGAAAACCAGACAGCGGAAACATTTTTGTATTGCCTTCCTCGCCCCGACGATGCAGAAATAATTTCAAATTCCCCCCCCCCTCCCACTCTTTTCGTTCGGTCTTCACCCTGAAAGTCAAAACAGGGAAGATGCGCACTTGAAGAGGCGCCTGTGTTCAATGCTCAGCAGCACTCGTGTTTCGAATGTTGCTGCATGGTCCTGTGTGAGGTGCCAGAGCCTTGCAGAAGGTTCTTTTTGTGAAGTCCACCACAGGGAGTGAAGTCCCAAGAAGAAAGAAACAACCCCATGTTGACGCAAGTCGTGGGTCAATTTTCGCGTCAGCCCAAACAGGTCGTCTCGAATGCCAAGGAGTTGTTGGTGTCGGGTTTCAGACGTTCGGGTGAAGACAGCTCATACTGTGCAAAAATGGTTCCTGTGAAGTCACACAATGACTTTTCAAGACCTTTGGTCGAGAAAGGAGTTATGTGATTGAACAGGAACAATTTTGTGGGGTGAGAACCCATTTCTACCACGATACGAGCACATAGGACAGGCTTTGTGATCGCATGGTTGTGGAAGACGACTGCACGGTCATATCTCTCGTCGGTTCCGTGACGCAAACAAGAGAGTGGCTCAATTGCCGTGGATAGCAGATGATTAATCACGAGGATACCGCACAGTTCTTTGAGCTGAAGAAGCGTGCGGTATTGTAAGGGGCACCCCAACCCCACTTGCGTGCAGTTGGCAGACGGTAGGGACTGAACATGGACAGACTCGTAGAGGCTTGTTTCAGACGCGGTTCTGTCCCCAAAGTGCGCACTAGAAACGGTGAGAATTACTGAAATGAAAGTGCTCATGTTTGTACACTCGTTGAAGCCGCAGTGTTGCAGCTTGTCTGTTTCAATTGCCCGTGAGAAAAGACACACACACACACACACACACACACACACGCACAAACACACACATACACACACTTGCAGGACATTTGAAAATGTGCTGTCATCCAACATAAAAGATCCCATGACCATTCAGGGAGGGGGTCATCAGGAATCAACAACACCAACGATCAGAAAATTTGATGTCAGACAACATGCAAATGTTTTGATTGCTGGTAGCAGCCCCCCCCCCCCCCGCCCAGTACAAGTTGTGGGTGACACCACCATGCGAGATGCAATTCGAGCGAATGTTCCACGCTGTCGGCATGTCATGCAGTTTTGTTCAGTGATCTCTCCTTTCGCTCTCCTCTGTTCCCAGTGCTGTTTTCACCAACAAAGGACATTGCTGTTGGATATTACTGAAGTGTTAATCTTTTTTGCGTTTTGTTTTCAGCGTTGCCACTGAGAGAATCGTACGAAGAAAGTTCCAGGCACCCGAAAACCGATGTCAAAACACTGGATATTCTCTACCGCTCGCTTGGAAGGCTGCTTCGGACAGACAGAGATTCCGACATTCGTTGGCTGCTGAACCTGGAAGAAGATCACAAGGAAGCACCCTGGCAACCTGAGCGCGAGGTGTATGGAGTTGCCCTGCCTGTTGAGCTCGGGAAATGGATGTCTGACCGGGAAAAGGGAAAAGCTCTGCGGAATCCAGCTGGTTCTGGACCCCGCGCGAATGATGGCTTCGAGTACGAAATGGAACTGGAGAAACGCGCGCCGAGCAACGCAAATGTGCTCATGTGCCTTTTGTGCAGTCAAAACACACATTTGTGTGACGCGCGGCGGTTGGTGAGGGCCTGTTACCCTCGGGGCAGGTCCCACCGGACTGAATGAAAATGTGGTGACGATGTGGCAGTCGTACGATCGCCGTCGTGGTGGTGAAAATAACCCGAAGTTTCCATTGGTACGACGAGGATGTTTTCACTCGACATGACGGTGATTGTACCAATGTCCACACGTTCAATGTCCACAAGATGAAAAGGAACTGATCAGGACTTCTCTTCGGTGGCGGGAACACAAACCTGCTGCTGTGCGTAGGAACGGAGCTGTGTCGTTTGTTTCTGCTTTGTACGAGCTTTTGTTGAACAGCACTTTCTGCGAAGTGCTTGGAAATCGTCCACAACACTTGTTCTTATGCATGTACCATGTCCTCCCGATCAATGCATTTTATTGAAGCAACCATATCCACAGCACGAATCACAGATTTTTGCTCACACACGCTGTAGATCACACAAGATGTACGAGTTTCCTGTTCAGTGTCTCAGTCAGTGTGCCGTGCAGATTCTTCTGCCTGTTATTCTGTACCAATGCATGCATGTGAAGTCCAGAAGCTTCAACCGACATGAAAGTGACAGATGAAATAAATTTTAGTGCGATGCTGACATGACTGTGCCAAATTATTTGTACAACAGGAATAAAACAAAAGTGTCTTTCAACGGTGGTTCTGAACGTCAGTTTTATTCGGGCACTCTGTCTGGAATGCACAAATGTGGAACCAGCAACAGGAGGCATTGTCCTGTCCCAGCATTGGTTATTTTGCTTCAGCGAGTCATGACCTGAGCTTCATCACTGCTCAATCAAGTCAACAATCAGATCACGTTGTCTGCTGCAATGGAGTGGACCTTGGCCCAAACTGAAGTCGGAACATCAACGACTGACCACACAAGGCCACAAGTTCGCGCTGTTCGGGCGGAAGCGCAAGACGACAATGCGGCCTGTTGGACAGTGGGATCTTTCCAAAGCAAACAGAAATGCATTTGGCATTCGGTCATCGTCACTGTGCCTGCAGGACCAACGCAAAAGCTTTGACAATTTCCGCAGTTGAAACTGCTCAACTGGGCGGCCAATAAATCTTTGATGACGGAGCAAGAAAGATGCGTGTTCCAAGAAGCGAAAACAGATGTTTGTGTTGACCCGACCCTGTTTGCATGCGAGCGGCGGCCTCGCGCGAACCGCGGGATTCCCCGCCGAGCTGATTCACTTCGCGTGAGGGGGACAAATAATCCCAACAGGAGCGCCGCAATTAACTCTTCCCCCGAACTGCGCCGATTCCGTTTCCAGCTTTGGGGACTCGCGAGAGGAAAACATCTTCACTGTTCGAAAACACTGGACTCACTGCGCAGTTTCTGCGAAACAGCGGCAAAACATCATTTCGTCACGAGAACAACGCAAAATTGATGTGAGCGTCATATCAAAAATTTTGGAAAATTCGTTTATTGGGTGTTGGTTCTGTAACAAAGGCTTTTTTTTCAAACTGATGACAAATAAACAAATGAATTTTAACAAACCACGAAAGTACGAGCGTATGTTGAGACCAATGACACAACATTCTTCGCCGTCCAGAATCGCGGCCAAGTGAATCACGGCAAGAAGACGATACAACAGACACTGGATGGTTGTTTCAAACTGACCCTCCCCCCCCACCCCGTCAAACTCAACTCGTTCTAGCCATCAAATAGCAACGACAAAGTGTTGGAAACTGGCGACATTCGCAGTCACCGCAATCGGAATGATGAAACTGCCCGGACCCCTGAACATGCTTGCTGGGGCAAGGAAGGCGACTCACGTACCCCTTTCTGCAGCCTGAAAATCAAACCAGTTTCACCCCTGAGGGAACTCTGGGCACAGCACAAGATGCACATGGTGATCGTTGCTTTTGTGAGGACCAATCTGCACGAACAAAAAAAAAGTGTCATCACACTGACAAAAAAACTTTTGAGAATGAGACAACATATATTAAATCAGGAAACATCTGGCAAGTGCATGACAGCACCAACAATATTTCACAAAGTCCGCATGTCTTGTTTGATCCAAAAACCATTTCTTCGCAACAGACGCTAACAAATTAACAAACGCTGGACACTTTCACACCTGCCTTTGCCAACGACACAACGGACACGCGCGTGTCGTCATGACCACCAGATACTCTTCGTTTCTTTTCGTGCATCACTCATACCCCCCGAATTCCAAAATCCAGAGAGCACAAAAATTCCACAGCTCAACAAGTCTCGTCTGTTGTTTGGTCGGAAATAAAATGTTTGGCTTGTGGCTGAGGCTGGCAATGAGGGACACATACCGCACGTTTCGCATATGTTCGGGGGATCTCGGTCCGAGTGGCCAAAAGAAGGGCGTTGAAAAACAAGCGGTCACAAAAAATAATTTGTGCACACCCAAACATAGCATCAGGAGTAGAACTGTGAACTGCAGGTACAAATACAAACGATTGTGAGCAGCAGTTTTGGCTCAAAGCAGGAACTGTTTCGGAACAAGGAGTAAGAACATCAGCACCTGTCATCTCTGGCCCCAGCACAACAAAATATTCGGTGGAGTAGCAAACGGAAACAGGATAAATACCCATACAGCTAAAACTCGATCAGAGGGTCCAGTATTTGGACTGACACTGGATGACTGAGGACAAAGTCTGTAAAGCTCGCTTGCACGGTTCTCCAACATCCAGCTGCGTCGTGAGGTCTCCCACCATCGCTTCCACGCACCCCTTCAGACATCTACCAATTTCAGCCGAGTTGTAGCCGCCTTCCAACACAAGCAGCAGTTTTCCGTCAGCCAAATGCTTCAGACGCTCCACCATGTAGGCGTAGACTTCATGAGTCACGATGTAGTCCCCTGCAATGCAGAAACAAAAGTGTTTTTGAGGCTGAGAAACGCTAAAAAAGGTGACATCTGTCCATAACCTTGAGAATCGGACTGGAGTAGAAGTCAGTCACACGATTTCCCGTTCCTTGTGGACTGATGTACTGACGGATTCACACAGTTACAAACCTATTGGGTCCGCTGCAACAGCGTCAAAGCCACAGGCGATGAGAATAAGATCAGGCTTGAACTGGTTGGCGATGGGAAGAATGATGCGGTCGAAGGCAATCTTGTACTCAGCGTTCCCCATCATGTCCTTGTTCCACGGAATGTTGACGTTGAAACCTTCACCTGCAGCAAACGCCAAGTACATGGACGAGGAACTCAAAAACGACAGACACAAAAGAAAACGGACACATTCTTTGCTTGACGTCGAACCGCAAGTACCTGAGCCTGTTCCAACAAAATCGTAGTTTGCTTCCCTGAGTCCTGGAAAGTATTCTCCGTTGTCGAATCTGTGCAGAGATATGTACAACACACTGGGATCGTCGTAGAAGATGTGCTGAATGCCGTTTCCGTGGTGAATGTCCCAGTCAAGTATGAGGATGCTCTTGACGCCGTGGATCCTCTGTGCGTATCTGGCAGCAATGGCGGTCGTGTTGAAGAAGCAAAATCCGCAAGATTCGTCAACTTCAGCGTGATGGCCTGGAGGCCTCACGATTGAGATGCCCTGGTTGACCTGAAAAACGGCAAAGCAAAACGTTCAGTGCAAGTGTACACAATTTCTCCTTCTACCTCTCCGTCAATGATGCCAAGCTTTTCTGTTTCTGCAGTGTCGGTTGCACCTTCGTTGTTGCCATCGCACCTGATTGGTGAGAATCGCATTCAGCAGATTCAGAGTGGAGCCCACAGCGCAGACGGAAGAGGAGTACGTGTGATCGCTCACGTACGTCGGCCAAGTCTCCTCTTTGGATAATTTGCAGAGATTGTCCGTCCCAGCAGAACAGTAGTTTTTGACCTTCTCGATGTAGGATTTTGAGTGCACCAAACACAGCTCTTCTTCTGTGGAGTTTCTGGAAAATACAGGACAAAAAATTCACACTGTAGAAAAGGCAATCCCAACTCCCAGCAGCTTCTTGGACGCGTCAACTTGTGTGACCACAACATCAGCATACGTGTGGAGACGACGTCAAGCCCCACTTCTCTAGGTTCCACCCAAGGTCATTTTTGACAGGATTGCCCTACACCAGGCGAAATTGCCTCCGTGATAGAAACAGAAAGCAGGCGCAAACGCCCAGAGCGTGATCGCCCCTGAGCGAGTGCCACTCACGTTCTGTAGCCATCACCTGTTGATCAGAAGTATGGGCCAATGTAAAAAGTGAACAAATCTTGGAAACAAAATTGGCTTCTGCAATAAACACCCCCAACACACACACACACACACACACACACACACACACACCACCACCACCACCACCACCACCACGACCACCACCACCACAACCTCCGAGACATACACAAGACGCTTCCTGACATTGAAAAGTACTCAAGTTTCGGAGCCCAAGGAACATGCTGTGGACAATCTATTGCACCTGTGGTTCATGAAAATTGCTGCTTCGCAGCTCAAAAAAATACGACGGCTTCGATTCACGCACCTGGAAGATATTTCAGTCATCTTTCCCAGCAAGCCAGCGTCTTCAACGATCTGCTTTGCAATTTTGATCCGGTGAGGCCCTTCGGGGTGCGTCTTGTTCTTTGGATGATGATGCTTCGTCATCTCCTCATCGTAAACGTACCCCACACTCTTGGCCATGGCCAAGCTGCGTCTATCTGTAGACTACAAAGAATTGAAACAATGATCAAATCCACGAAAATATGATTTCGAATTCTTCGTCCACGAGTTGCCCCAAAAAGCGATGTTGCTGTTGATGTCAATTTTCATGTTGCAGGTCGATGTCTGGTTTTCCGCTTCGCAGTCGTTTGAGCAATTCTCTTTCAATTTGTTTTCTTTTGCAGTGTTCATCGTTTTGAACACAAACTTTGTAACTTCAAGGGTCAAGTCGACCTGCCGGAACACCCAACATTCTGCCCAGAAAGACACGCCTACGCAATCCACTTTTTGAAAAAGGAGAAAAAGATCTGAAACATCTGACTCCCAAAATCACCGACAACCGACTGCTCAAATTTCGAAGCAGCTTCGTCCGGCGAATGTGAGCGATAATAGATGAACAATTTTCCAATTGTTGCCCCACAGCATCGCTTGAACAAACAAGTGACTCACTTATTTCCTGGTCACTTCAGTCTCACACTCTGGTCAACAAAATGTGCTGTTGTACTTTTCTTCGAGGCGCGATCACAAACTTGCACTTTCAACTTCGCTCTTTGGTCATTTGAAAACAAGTTGGTTCCACCTGCCGCAGCCTCGCCTGCGTCGCGCGGTGCCACATCCGTAAAGCAGTTTCAGCAAATGTAGAGAAACAAGAAAAGCTAATCAAGCTGATTGCAACATTCGCAGTTGCAAACAAATGTGGGATTAGCAATGCATAAATCCTGCTTGGCTCTCGCAGACCCTCATCATCTCCCAAAAATTGCAAAGGCAAATTGCAGGCATTGAAGGGTCCAAAATGTGAACTGGGTCAGTCTATGGGGCTGAGTGGGTGTGGGACTTGACTGACACAGTTCATTATTCATGTGGTGACCTCACATGAATGACAAAAGGGTTTCCCCTTTCAATCAATGTTGGTATTCTTTGGCCAACCAGGCCTGTTTTTGGAGGTTCTGACACCTGCTTCTGTTGACATCAGGTTGCTGGTGTCTCCTGGCTCAGGACTTGGTCGGTCAAGGGATGGACCTCTGCACAGGGTCAGTCCACACCCTGGATGGATGGGGCTGACATGAATTGGTGAAAATTCCAGCCTGGCATGAATGACCAAAAGCTTGTTTTCCAACAGCCACATTTACGCACTTCCGTCAGCTTCAGGAAACATTTTCCTGTTGAACTTCTGATCTTTAGAACCTGATGGATCACAGTGGACCTGTGGACAATTCATGCGGCAGTGCCCGGACCCCTGTGCAGATACATCACAAACGATCAGTTGGGTATCTCAGAAGAGACTGTCTTCCTGAGGCTGGAATCTCCTTATTTATTGGTACATCTCATGCCATCTGGTGGTTGTTCTGACAATCAGGTCACACCACACTCCTCCCCCACCAGGGGGCACTGGCCTCAGTGGCCAATTTTAATATTTGAATATAATTTTGTAAGAATAATCTGTATATCAAGAGATTTTCTATTTGAGGCTGATTTCTATGAAATCTGACTGAGTTGGCTGATTCCCTCCCCCCTGGGGAGAGCCCTGGGAACCAGAGTGGTACCACATGGCCTTTTTAAAAATGGATGCTGAACAAGTATTCTCAGCTTTGAAACAGTCCATTACCCTGCACATAATTCTTGAGTCAGACAGATTGGGTTGTCCAGCAATGGATCAGCATGTGATAAACCATATTATTAACTATTTCTATTGAACAGCACTGATCCAAAACCAATGCCTCAATAGCCTGATCAATTGCTTGGTCCAGTTTGTGGAAACATCACGCCATTGCAGGTCAGTACTTGATGGTTCTCGGCTCTGGTCGCACCACACTGCAAAAGCCCTTTTCGCAAGACAAAACTTGTCTGTGGAAGAGCGGCTCGCCAAAGCAAAGAAAATGATGCAGTTTCGCTTTTATTTGACGCTTCAATGTGTTCGCAGAAAGAGACTTCCCGAAGCACTGCAGGTGCTCTTTTTCTTTTTTGCCTGACAAATTTTTCAAAGTTGAGGTCAGGGACTCCCTCGACCCAGGACCCGATCCTGGTTTCTCCAATTCCTTTTCCAAGATTGTCTTTCATTTCTTGTTTGATGACTATTCTCATCGAACCAAAAAATTGTCCTTGTTCGAATCACTGCACTCGAACCTGCCTAATTTCTTTTCTCAGAAGCCATTCGTAAATAGGTGTCGGCTGCACTCAAAATGTCGGCAGGCTCCACGTTCACAACATCCTCGCACCCGGAGGACGACACTATTCCGTGATAATGGTGACCCAGGATGTGGGCCGTCCTCTGGAAACACATGTTCACGTGAGGTGGATTGCACACTCCTTCGATCACAAACGTCCCAGGTCTGCAGTACAACAGGTTGGACAGACCAGCTCCGTGTGGTCCCACGACCAACACAGCCTGGTTGAACATTTTCATGGCCTCCACAGGGGCCGGGGTTGGGTTGTCAGGAAACAACTGAAATGTGAAGTTGTGTTTGCGAGCAGCTGATTCCAGGCCTTCCTGAATTTCGCGCGCTTTTGTGAATCTCCTGCTGCCTGATCGCTGAATGAGCACCACATTCGTGCGTGAAAGATCAGGGAAACGTTTTGAAATTTCACTCAGCAGTTTGTCTGAGAGCAGTTGTGTCCCTTGGACGTGGGCAAACCCGCAGGGCGTTGCCTGAGACATGATGACAAGTTTGCTCCTGATAACACCCTTCACAAGTCTGGCAGGGTCAATTCCCAAGAATTCCATCATGAAAGCTGTGTATCCTCCAGTTTCAGCAACGTGAATTTTGATTTTGGAGTGTCTGCGCAAAAATCCAAGGTACGGCGCAATTCTTGGAAAGTTTTCCAACATTTTGTGGAAGAAAGTATCTCCCCAATATTGTCCCATGATGAACACTTCTTCGTAAAGCGAGGTAGCTTTGTAATTCGGTGGTGGTCTTTTGTCCAAGTCTTGGCTGCACGAATAAGGAACCAGCTTCAGGCCTCCGGAAATAACGTCCCCCAAGGCCGTGATCACAGCATCTTGCACGAAATGCACGTAGAATATGTACTTTGGGACAGAGTCGTAAAAATAGTCCGGATACCGGAACCCATCGTTTGGCCAATAGTGATCCTTGTTGATCGGTTTACCCCAGAAGTACACGAACTCCAGTGACTTGGATTTTCTGGTGGACCCGATGTCTGTCATGCACTGCTGACGATACACTGCGTCCCATCGCGCCTTCGTGTAGCCTGGACTTCGGATCATTTGGCACAACCGTTCTGACCCTGACCACTCGTTGTATTTTTGAATGAGCAGGTTGGACACATCGCCCAGAGATGTCCATTTCATCTGCGTGTTGATTTTCCACGGATGCCACGACAACGCCACCGTTTTCACAAGGTGGTGCTTTTGTACTATCGTCTTCAGGAAATCATCCTGATTGCACCACAAAACTTCAATGTTTTTGTCCAAATCCGTCCAATTCGAGCCAGTTCGAGCAGACACCAATTCGCTTCGAACTTCTTCTATTTTGTTGACGTAGTTCTTGATCCTGTTCTTGAACGTCAGAGCTCCGTCCGAATACACCCAAAACATGGTCCTTGTGGTCTGATTTGACTCGGGAGAGGGAGGTTGACTGTACGCGTGTTCCAACAAGTGCCCTCTTGCAGAACTTCGCGCTTCTTCGTTTGGTTGGACTGTTTTCTCTGTTGTCGTTGTGACCTTGACTGTTGAAAGTTTGACCGTGAGGTTTTTCACCTGTTCCTCCTCCTGTTCTCTGATGGCCCGCAGCTTGTCATCGGATTCCGCGCTGTGTATGACGTGTTTTCTGAAGCTGTAGTCTCCGACAGTGACGCTCGAGCGCTGAACCCAGTACAACAGAGTCAGGAACACGATGGCCACAAGACAAGTCACCCACCAACATGTGCGGTGACTCCTCGACTTGGTCCGAAGCATGTCACAAGGATCTGACACGAGTACATGAGCACGTGGATCTGTTTCCCACACAGTGCTGTTTGAAACCGTTCCCCTCACAGAGCATGCCGAACAGTTCAACAGTGAATTCTGCTGCAGATGTCCAGTTTCAAGGCTCGGTCTGGAGCCAAAATGACCTGAAGGCTTCGTTGTCACTTGGATGTAAGCTTCGTCGTCTTTTACTCAACTGGATGTTCATGATTGTAAAATTGCAACAAATATTTCAGAAATTTGCTTCCGAACTTACAGGATTTGCTGAAGAGGCAACAAATACAGCATTTGTCATGCAACAGTGGCGCCATCTGGTCCTGTCTGCTTTTCCCGCCACGGACGTTGATCCAAGACGCACGAACAAAAGTGCGGAACTGGGCCGCATCAACGGACACTGCTTCGAATAAAAATGGTTGGACTTCTTCACAAATTAGGAATTATCACAGACTTTCTATTTTGTTCATGACCCGAGTACACGCAAAAATGGGAAAATGGGCAGTTTCAGTTCCAACGGAAATACAACGGTGCCAAGATTGCAGAGGCCAAACGTGTTTTTGCGACTCAGCAAATCGGTTTGCACCTCCAGATATTTTTGTGAAGGTCCACAGAATTCCTTCCGCTGTTACGGACACGGAACAAAACAGAGCAACCACAGCCTTGAACAGTCGCGTGACTTCCTCACTTTTTTTCCCAACATTGGGCATGCCGCCCCAGCTTCAGTCTCGGGACCTCCCCGAGGATCCAGATCCTATGGTGGCACGGCGCAGAGATTTACTGGCAAGACCGGAGCGCGTCGGTGCAAGGATCCCAGCAAAGAAGACATGGCTCATTCCTTCACTCCTCACTGCTCGCTGGGGTGTCATGGTTCGTCAACAGATCGTCAATCTGCAGAACACAAAAACAGAAAAGCTGGTCAACCGAAACACACATCAAGCTACCGTAATGTCAATTGTCCAGACATAAATTGTCGACAGGTCTGCTGTTCCAAGGAGCACGCACCTTTTTGACCGTCTCTTCGTCGCACGTTTCCCTGAATTTTTGCCATTTCCTTCTGGCCTCCTCCACAGATTTGAGCTTGAACTGAAGAAAAATATGAATCACACAGATGTACCCGGATTGCGTGGCGGAAGCTTGAGGTTGTTGACGGGTTTTGAAATGCGCGCAATTGAAAAAGTTGTCTGTCAAACAGTAACACCAGCTTCTTACCGTTGCTTCAATCAGTAACTTCACGAGAGAATAATTGTCCTTTGCGTCACTGAACAAGCTGATCCTCCTCCTGGCGTAGGTGATAACCTTTTCGTCTTCTGCAGCTGTTGGTCCAATGCCTTTGAACAAGTCTTCAGCAACTTCCTTCAGAGTATCCTGGGATAAAACCAAGCGTGCGTTGCTGGGTCAGATCAAACAACAAGAGTCCATCCTTCGACTCAGAAACATATGGAGAACAATTTCGTGTTCGTTTGCGTTTCCTGTTGAGCGTTCGTCTCGCGGCCCATGACCTGGACCAAGGTCCGCATCGATGTTGGGTTTGAACAAAGTTTTTCAGTTTTTGAAATCGTAACACTCCAACAACTTTGCCCCCTCCCCCGCCACCTGATCGCAACCCTGAACTGGATGCCGCCAACAGAGTTCTGTGTCGAACACGTCCGTCACAATCGAACACCAAGAAGCACTGGTTCTGAGATGAGTGAACGAGCACGGGAAGCGCTGTGTTTTTTACCTTCAGAGTGAAATCATCTTCTGGTGGGAATTTGTCAGTCAGCCATTGTTCCAACGCCTTCACGCCTTCTTGAAACCCTTCTTCCTCCCAGAGGTACGTCACATAAATGGCCAAGTCCAATGCTTCTGCCGCAATGTCGTCTGGGTTGTGTTCCTTACACACGTCAAAAAACTTGTTCAGTTCTGTTTTGACACGTTCGATGTCTCTGGACGGGATTAGGGTTTCCTCGAACAAAGGTCTCCGCAATTCTTGTTTGAGTGGATGCCTGGAAAACAAAATGTGTGAGTGCCTTACCGGTGGCCACCTCAGAATGTTTGCATTTGCACTCAAACGAAAGCCAAAATGGACGAGGAAATCAAAATCCTTCAGAGTGCCACCTCACTTTTCGATCCCATGCTGCAGAGTGAGCTCCTTTGGTCTTGATGCGTTGGCAGTCAGTCCATCACATCTGGCGAGAATGGCGTAGTGAATCGGCATCAAAAACCGAGATTGCATGATGTGGGGCAGAATCTTTCGCAACTTGTCCATCTGCTTATGGCGGTAGAAGTACAGAACCATTTGTTTGTGGACGAACGGAAGCCCCTTGTTGAGTCCCAGTCCGTCAGGTTTCGTCAGCCAGTCATCTACAAATGCAACAGATTTGCTCAAAATCCCGTCTGCAGATGACGCGCAAGACACGTTGCCAACAAAAATGGATACGAGGACGACAGTCAGACAGCCACAAAATAAGACGAAACTTACAACAGACCCAATACTTTTCCTCCGCTTCTGTCCACAGGTCGCACTTCATGAGGAGCAGGGCGATGTTCTCGAAGCACTGCATGGCGGGAATAAGATCTGCGGCGTCGATGGCCTGAGAAAAAAGAGCACCTGTGTCACTCACTCGTCATCCGAGCCACTGACACCAGGGGGCTCTGGTAATGCACGACGAAACGGGGTGTACCAACATTCTTCACAACAGCGGAAAATTGGGGTTTCGAAGATGTTCCTTTCCCCACGTAACTTGGAGATGAATTCGGATGGTGCACTGAAGGACGGACGCTCACCACATAGATGTCCCACGCCTTGCGCGCGTATTCCAGACCCTCCTTGTACTGTTTCCGTTGCAACGCCAAGTTCTGCAGGTTCACATAGCCGACAGCAATGTCGTAGTGCTGATCTCCGAGCTGCTTCAGCTTGATGTCCATGGATCTGAAATTCAAACGGTGCACAGCAAATTGGGGTTTTCACATTGGTGACGCTTTAGCGGAAAAACTTTGACGCGCGCATCAAAACATCAGTCCAGACCAATTTTTGACGCAAGCGTCAAAGCCTACATTGAACATACAAGCGTCACCAATGTGAAAAGAACTTGACGCAGCATCAGGGGTTTATTGACGCAGCGTCGCCAAAGTGAAAACCCTCACTCACTCACAAATTATCCACCAACGTCAAAACAGGTGATGAAAGAAATCCACTCACTTTTTGTACACGACTTCGGCGTCGTCAAGCCTGTGTTTCTTCCTGTAGAAAATGCCCAGGTTGGTGTAGGCGTACGCAATGTCGATGTGATCTTTTCCAAAGTGGTACTCCTTGTACAGCTGATAATCAGGTGAGAAGAAAACCAGAGCATTAAAATCTCACTCGACCTGAACTGCCAAAACACAATGGACCAGAAAATATCATGACAAGAAATTTTATTTGTTTGGTTTTTGAAGGGGGTGTCTCTCCCCTAGGAAGGGGGCTTCTTTCTCCTGCAGTGTATGCGCCTCTTCCGGATGGACAATTTCTGCGTCGACCCGACGCCACAAGATCTATCAGTTTCATCCTTTGAGAAGGACAAACGCAACGCAAGTCCTGGTTCTTCTCACCTCAATGGATTTTTCGGTGTATTCGATAGCCTCGTCCAGCCTTCCCTGCTGCCAGTACATGAGGCCCATGTTGGTGTACGCCTGCCCGATTTTCCTCGTCTTGTCCGGAGACGTTTGCTTCTCCGTCAGCGCAACCGACATTTTGAACATCGCTTCTGCCTGAAACGAGCAATTTTACACAAATGTCACACGGCTATCTTGTGATTCGAGCAAACCGAACGGCTCTGAATCCAACCAATCAAAGATCTTTGGTTCCAAGAGGTCAAGAGAGGTTTTGAATTGTGAATTTGCCTTGCAGTATGGCATTACACTTTGTTCAAAAATGATCCTTTTGGAGCCTTGGTGTGGACCCTCGTTCTCCCGGTTCAGGGGAAGAAAAGACGCACCTGTTTGTACTTTTCCTGTTTCATGCACGCCAGCCCAATCCCGTGCACTGACATGGCGTACTGAGTTGTCACCGAAGTCATTTGTTTCTGTCTGAAGGCAAACCAAAACCAAAACAAACGTCAAAAGTTTTTCACAAATTGTTTGTAAATCTCCAAGAAGGCCCAATTGATTGGGAAGCCAGGAATTGCGCTCACGCTTTGCAGAAGTTGGCGACGTCTTGGTGAAAATATAGTGACTTCTCGTACATTGACATGTCGCCGTACGCACAAGCCAACTGATTCCCAATGTCCATGTACCACTCAATATACTTTGAATCCGTTTTTGGCAGATGCTGAGTGGTATCCTGGAAACAGGTGAATTCAACATCAGAGCAGGCACCCCATGAAAACAATCGAGTTGTGAACAGAACACCAACGCCACTGACCAGAATGCGCTTTGCCCTGTGCAGGGGTCTGAGTCCCGCTTTCATGTACTTGAATCTGTCGTTGATCAAGATCACCAGGTTGTAGTTTATCCGTATGGACTACAAAAGAAGAAAAAAAATGGGATCAATTTGACGCCAGACTGACCCATGGATGGATGAGACCTGGACAATAACTGTTGTTTGCTTCAAGGCTTTCTCCCTCAAATGTAGAAAAAGGGACCGCAGTGGCCAAAACAATGATACGAACAGCCTCACCTCGGTCACCAGACGTTTGGCAGAGATCGCAGAATCCAGGTACTCTTGGTACAGTTGGGATATCTCAGCGTCGATTCCGTACTTTGTGTACAAGTGGACAATTTCAGGACCTTTGCACTCCAGATAATTCCAGTAGTTTATCAATTCCCAGAAGGCATCGCTGAAACAAGATGCGACTCCATACGCCAGGATCTTTGAGAAGCACATATTTGGGCCCCCGCGATTCTCGGAACAAACAAGAGTCCAGACTTGCAAGACGGGACTTTTCACAGATTTTCACTTGAAACCTTCGTTTGTCAAAGTTTGCTCAGGTAAGTCACAGAAAATCTCGGTTTGCAGGTGTGGCAGTTACCAGAAGAACAAAATCAGACAGACACGCACTCGAGCAAGTCTTCTGACATGCGCAGATTCGTGAGAGCCTTGATCAAATGAGCTTTCAAGCCGTATTTTTGACACATCCACGGAACCGTGCTGCTCCAGTACTTTGGAAACTTTCTCTGATTCCGAATTCTGAAAACCTGCAAAAACGGAAAGGCACTGAGTAAAGGCACACGGCCTGATTTTGACAAAGGACTTTAACTTTTTTTGAGTACCTGTAACTGTTCGAGGACGTAGTTTACGATTTTGACAGCAAAGTGTCTTCTGAAAACAAGAACACCCAACTGCGTTGGCACGTGCATCGGCAGCTGTAATTTTGAATCGCAATTGGGCAAAGCATCTTGGGTTCAATTTTTTTTTTTGGGGGGGGGAGTAAAATCTGGATCTTCAGGTGCAGAGATCATACAGGGAGAGACAGGGCGGTGATAAACTCACTGCTTCTCGTCTGTACCCATGTATCGAGCCTGCAGCGCATCCTTCATCTCACTGTACACAAACCTGAAATTTCAAAACACAACTTCAAGCAGAGCACCGAACAAAACACACCAACCTTCGGACAACTGCAAAAGTTGATAATTCTGTCTTTTGTACCCCAACAGTCCACTCTGAACGCTGATGTACTGTTCCAGAGCGAAGTAGAGAGGGGACCACACGTGAGATTCCATCTTGAGCATCGTGATCATGTCGTCCTCCTTCAGACCCATGCGGCTCACACACAAACTACACAGCGTCTGCAAACAATCAAAACGCTTTTCAAAACCACCTCCAAATTCAGTGTGACAGATTCAGTCTTTGTTCTTCACTATTGAATCGACGGACAGCGAGGTGCATGACGTCACCGCCCACCCCCCGAAAAAAAAGCGAACCTGTTCCACAAGATTGCCTTCAAATTCGTTGGTGTTGTAATCTTCCTCCAGGCGGACGAGAACTTCTTGGAACAGCTGCGCTACACTGAAAACATACGAAGCGACGAATCAACAGCTGCAGTTTCCCCACGTATTTGGCCAAACCTGTACAAACTGGACACAGAAACAAGAGACCAAACTCCTTGCAACGTACTCTGTGCACGCGATGAGAGAGTCGATTTTGCCATCCAACTGCCTGAAGCTGCCAAAGGCGCACAGCTCCTGCAACAGAACACGATGTGTGTGTCAAGTGAACTAGAAAAACAAGAACACTTGTCAGTCTGGGTCGCGCGAGATTCCACTTTGTGATCTGCAATTTTCCCTGCAGTCTTTCGTGCACAGCCCTGACAAATGAACGTGATTTCACAAAACCCAACTGAAACTAAAATGGTGATTTGCAATACAGCAAAGAAAACTTTCCCGAACAATTTGTTGAGAAAAAGCCAAGCCGGATGTGGACACAATTTCGAGCAAAATCAATCTTACGCGAGAAACCAACATCAAATTCATCATTTGCGGTCCATCTTCAAGAAAAGCAGGGTGTTCTGTAATTTTCCAACACCCCCACCCCCCAAAAAAAGAAAACTCACCTCAAGCACGATTTTCAAGAAGAGTGGGTTTTCAGTCTTCTGCGCGGAGCACACCCGATCCAGCTGTTTCTGGGACAGCACTTTCCCTCGCTGATTCAGAACGTTCTGAGATCGAAAAGAAAACCCGAACCAAGTTGGAGCTTGTACTTCCGAGCAAATTTCAATGAGATGAGGAACGATCCAAAGACTGCTCCTGATCTTGTGCCACCAAGGACAATCTTGTTCAGTTTCGATTCCTTGGGATTTGTTCCCCTCTCCCCCCAGGGTTTGCCCCATCCCTCCATCTCAATCTCAAATTGCAAAACACTTCTCGGGGTATCTTCGAACGAAGGGTGAGTGGGTGAAGCAGTCGGAGCAGACAAGTGTTTTGAATCGTTGGGCGAAAGGAGAATGTTCATTTGTTGCGTCAAATTAGAAAGTGCAACAGAAACAAGTTTCGACTCACAACACACATCTCCGTCCTGTCCTGCACATCCAAAGGTTCGATGTTGAGTTGAGCAGCCTGTGCCGTGTCCTTGATGGCCTGAAGATGAACCTCATCAGAGTTCAGCGTGGCAACGATCACTTTGTGACCCTTTGAAATCAGCAGATCAGCTTTGGGGAGCCAGGTGAACAACTGCAAGAAATGTGCATGAGGAGAAAGAGTTAGTAACCTCATGGCAAAGAATTTGTCACTTTCTCAACCACCAAAAGCCACAAAAGTGGCAGGCAACTTGTACCTGACTTGAAATGGTATCTTGTACGATTTTGTTCAAGCCGTCGACGACAAAAACCAGCTTTTCAAAATGCGATTCCACTTTGGTGATCAGCTCTTCGAACTTGGACATGAGGTCGCGGAAGTTCATCGCAGTCAAGGCCGAGTAGTCCTTTTGCATCTTTTCCTTCAATTTTTTGCGTTTGCCTTTCAGCTCAGCTGAAAGCAGAGCGTTCTGCAGCTGCGCCGACAAGTTCAAAGCGATGTCTTTGCGACCTGAAAGCAACAACACACTGAGTCATTCTGGATAGCTCAACGTTTTCCCGCAATTCGAATTGCGTGCAGGCTCTGAGAATAGTTTTTTGTCCACAGTGGAAAGTTTTGGGCGTGGAAGTTCCATCATGGAGGCAAGGGGTCTGTCACAGAGCCTCTGTGCGCGTGGACCCAGACCAAGGAACGGCTGGCAAATGGACGCCGTACCCGATGTGTCCTCCGCGCACCCCACAAAGTGGTACAGCACGAGCTGCTTTGTCTCTTGCTTCTTGTGATGCAGCCAGTTGGCCAGCAACGCAGACTTGCCGCTCCCGGCCTCCCCCGTCACGACCATGTGTGCTGGCCCTGAATTCCACACCGAAACAGAGAACTGAGTGACCCTCTTGTCGCCGGAACTTGCCTGGAAGTTCTCAAGAACTTGCTCTTTCGTTACCATTTGAGAGCGAAGCAACTTTACCGGCATGGTCTGAGTTGACATGTTGGTCAATTTGGTCGATGTACTTGTTTCCTCCGACGTACACTCCGAGTCGAGTTTCGATGAACGCTTCGTGGTGCCCCTGTTTCTTCGCTTGCGCGCTTTCTTCCTTCTTGCTTATTTCCTTCATCAGTTTCTCAATGTGTTTGTTCAGAGCGTCGAAAATCAGCTTCGCGCCCTGAATGACAAGGAAATGTAACAACCTCATGATCAACTGGACGTTACAACTTCGAATTTGCGTCAAACTCAAACTTACTTCACTCGGGTCCTTGTACGACATGTGAACAGCAAGAGCCTGCAAGGACAGAACCAGGGGCTTTTGTCGTCAATCAGCACAGACATCATTGAGGAAGAAGTTGCAGCTTGAAAGTCGTTGTGCTGAAGAACACGGTCCTCCTCACCTTGTCCTCGACATTCTTGACTCTCTCCTTGAGGTTTTCCATGAGCTCGGTGGCGAGGTCGCTCTCGGAGGAGAACGCGGCAACTCTGCGCGCGTCGTTCGCTTCCTCCGCCTCCCGCCTCTTCTCATCATCGTGGTTCTGCAACAAGTCGAACAAAACAGTAGTGAGTTTGAACAGCGACGTTTTGGAGAGAAAACTTCAACGTCGCATCAACTTCAGACCCCCTAATACAGAAAAATTCTGATTTCAAGAGAAACCCTAGTTCTTGGTCCATTTTGTTCAATAATGTTTTGCAAAGGTACGAGTAGAAGCACTTCTAAAATGTGAACAAATCAAGACGTTGAGGTTGACGTTTTCAATATCAAACGTCGTGTTTGAACTTGCTGATGAAAGGACCAATCTCCTCCAGGTCAACGACCGCATCCTGGTCACACAGGTGAATAAGAGACCAGAGAACAAAACGCGCGCAATCACTGGTGCCCCGTGACAACACTTGACCTTTCCCTTTGCAGGCAGGTTGGGAAGGGGGCGTTGCGAACCAACTCAGACTTTGTTTAGGTCGCCCCCTCCCCCCAAAAAGAGAACCACCTTTGTCCACACAAACTTACGGAGGTTAGAACCAACCCCAAAAACAATCCAGGCGCGCGCGCACACACACACACACACACACACACACACACACACACACACAGACATACATACACACACAGAACACCACACTGCCCACGCAGCGTCTTCGAACCTTGTCCCTGAAGGTGAGGATGGCTGGCATGCGCCCCGGGTCGTTCAGGTGTCCGTGCAGGAACTCGAGCTCCGTGACACTCTTCTCGCGACACGCGCGTACCCACGGGTACTTCTCCTCGGCGTTCGCCATGTTCGCCTGGAGGTCAGGGTCGTCCACGCCGTGCCAACCGTAGCGCTGCGTGCACGAGAGTACGGAAAGGTTACAGACGCGTGGTTGTGTTCACAATTTCCGCACGCACAACTCATTTGCACAAACTACCTTTGCATCAATTGGCAAGCGTGGTTCAACAAAAGTTTGTTTCTGCGAATCGCCAAAGTGTACGAGTATCAGTGAGAATTTTACCTGACCAAAGAATCCAACAAAAACATCTGATCTGTCGATTTCCCGAAGACAAATCTCGATCGTCTTGGCATTGGTTGACAGCTCGTGTGAAATTCCCCATCTCATGTCAACCGGAATGAACTGCACTCCCTGTGCACTGCAAACAGATTGCAGCGTGGGAAAGTACTGCTTTGTGAGGAGTTCTCTCTCGGCTTCCATGCCTCGGAAAGGTGAGGAGAAGAACACTCTGCAGACACGAGGCTCCTTGAGTTGCTTTCTGCCTTCTCCTTCCTCTGCTTCCTGCTCACTGTCAGAATCATCGTCGTTCGCCTCGCCCGTGTCCTTCCTCTTGGGTTCTGACGATTGTGCCTCACTTTCCTCCGCTTTGGCATCGTCCTTGTCCTTCTCATCCAAATTCGTGTTGTCTTTCTTTCGTTTCTCTGTTTCAGTCTCAGCTTCAGCATTTGACCTGTTCTCAGCCATTTTCCGTGATCGAGCAACAAAATTCAAAACCGATAAAACAAGTCGTCACTGCTACGGTTGAATGGTATCGACCTGATTGTGTACGCAACATAGATCTACTGCACAAGGCCAAACAAACTTTGTTATCCTAGAAACTGTCATCGATTGGAACTTCAGGCATGTAGCTGTCAGTGGCATGCGTGCAGCACACAAAACTCGCGCCAACTCAGTCGTGGTTTCCCAAAGAGCATGCATACCAATTTTAATTTCAGAAGAGCATACTTTCCACACAGAAAGCAAGAATACTTGTCAGTGCAGACACGTGCCGTGGCCCTGGCAGCGGTGCAAGAGCATCTTGATTTTTGCAAGTCACAATAAAAACGAAACACCTATTGCACTGAAAGTCACTGGCAGAAGTCATGTCATGTTTCTCTCTCATTTATGAAATTGCGGGGGCACGGAAGTCACAGAGTGCATAGATCTTGATGGGGAAAAGAAAGCCGCTTTTATCAGATTCTGAACTTTTCTGAAACATAATGGGCACAATTCTTTCACCAGATTCAGAACGTTTTGTATGGAGGTTCATTGGGTCAGGAGAGTTTTGATTTTTTTGAGGGGACGACGGCCAAGAAACTTATCAGAATATTTTTCACCCGAAACAAATTTGTACCAGACAAAGGAGCTTTGTTTTGAGACACATCTGTTGGCCACCCAAATCAAACCGCTTCCTTAATTTTTTCACCTCTGGCTTTTGTGGAGGGCGTGTCAAAACTGCGAGACAAAATCATTTGAAATGCTTCATGACAAGGGGTTGGGACCGCAGTCTGTCCCCCTCCAGCTGCACGCGCCCAACACAAGTTTGCACAAGGAACACAGGCTGTTGCGTTCAGGAAAAAAACTTGGCGTACATGAAACTCGAACTGATGTCATTCTTTGCGATGTTCGATGTCCTGGACTTGTTCTTCGACGCAAATGAATCACAGAGCTGAAGATACCCACTCACTTGAAAGAACTATTCGTAATTGGCACACAAAATTTTGAAAGCACACACAGCACGAAATTTAGACACAATGTCATCAACACGCACCACAGCAAATTACAGGAAACTTGGAAGAGGAAACAACAAGAACATCTATCGGTGTAACATGGGCAGCACTTGGTTAGTTGTCTTATTGAACAAAATGTTGTGGGTTCGTAAATCTTCACAAAATGGAGTCTGGAGGTGAAAATTCTGAATAAATATCCGGTCATGCTGCAAAATGTCTGTGTCTGTGTGACCCCGCCCCACCCGGGGACTGCAAGGGTCCTGCCGCACATCGTATTACGCGCCATCACCAGAGCAAGATGCTGTTCAACTTTGAAACGACAAACACAATGAGTCGAAGCTGGTTAGTTAGTTTGTGCAAACACAACGGCATGCTCGTCATCACTTGTCCTTACTGCTGTGCTGTTCGCCCTCATTCACTCGCATTGTGCTCCTTTATCATTTTCTCAATCTGGTCCAGTTGTGTTTCTTTCTCTCCAATCTGGAACAAAACGACTAAGTTTAGTCATCTGGAACAAAATGGCGTGTGACAGAATAGAGTCCAGCTTCCGTTTCGTCTTTTTGCCCCACGCCTCTGAAGCCAAGAGAATTCATTCGGCTTTCAACCAAATATTGTGGAAACGGTTGAGGCTGTTTTGTTCACGATACCTGAGCTAAAATGTCGGCGTTGTCTGCCCAATAATCTCGGGCGGCTGACAGAACTTGTCTCCCACCATCCACGTTTCCCTGCATCGCCTGCGCAGAAAAAACACGACAGCTGACGACAGACAGAACACGGTCGTGTTCGAATGACAAAACAGAAGGAACCGTAACCAGAAAATTCTCGTCGCCTGTTGGTTGGCAACGTGCCAGAACCAATCAAGAGACAGGATTTTTTGGTTGTGATTCCTTCTGGTTCGTAAATCGAACACGGCCCACGACAGCTGACGACAGACTGCGCATTTCAAGAATAGAAAGGAACGAGCTTCACAAGCCAACGAAGTACGCACCAAACAATGCACCAGGCTGAGACGGAACGTCGGTACGTCAGGGTTGACATCCACCAGTTTCGTCCAATAGGAGGCGGCGACATCGTACACCTTCCTCTCAGTGAAGAAGACACACAGATTCCTGAGAAAAACCTGCAAACAGCAGGGGGAAATCTGAAACTTTGTCCAAAACCTGAAGCACAATATTTCCCATACAATGCAGCTGATTCTTTTTGGTGATTTGCACCGGCGGGTACCGGTCGAGTGGAAGCACTTTGGGCGTCGTCTACCAAAAGAATGTGTACAGCGGTTTCCCCAAGAAAATGGTGCTCAATTGTGTTCATATTTGGTCTATAGATTTCTTCTTCATCAAGGACAAAGTACCAGAAAGGAATTTGACCAGTGTGTTGTACTTTGAAATTGGCAGTGTTCCAAGTGCTCTTGTCCGGACAGTTGACCGCCGCAAATCACGCGAGGCCGATCGGCCTCTTTTTTCTCACCTCACTGCGTGGCGACAGCTCGTGGCCGAGTTTGAGAACCTCCGCTCCGCCCTCGGGCCACCCGCCGGCATCGCACTGCTCCTGCACCCCGACGAACTTCATGTCCAACTCGGGTCCCTTCTCACTCGCCTCGTAGAAGGAGCGCAGGCACCGCTTCATCGTTTCCGTGTCTTTCAGCCTGATCGAGTCGATGCCAAATTTGGCTTGGATGACGTCAAAGTTTTCTGGGTACCTGAAATTGTGGATAACCTCGCCAATTCAGGGCGTGCCATATTTAACCCCGCCCCCCCCCCCCCAAAAAAAAGAAAGAAAAGCCGACGGTGACAATAGGGGTTTTCACGTTGGTGACGCGCGGTTGGGCGGCGTCAGAATTTTTGACGCGCACGTCAAAATTCAACATGATGCCCAATAGAGAGTTTTTGATGCGGGCGTCAATTTTTTGATGCGCGCGTCACCAACGTGAAAACCCTAATTGGCGAAAGGAAGAAAATTTCAGGTCAGTTAGAAGACGCACATTTCTATTTGTCTGTCGATGGTGTGCGCATGCGGCCTAACGGGCGCGTCATCCCCAAATTCCGTCACGTCAATGGCGCGCAGCAGAACGGCCATGTTGGGCTGGGACAGCTTCGACTCCAGGTACACCGGCAGCACGCGGCGCAGTTTCTCCCACTGCTGCGTGGACTGGAAATGCTGCACCATGGTTCCCGCCACAAAGGGTAAGGTGTTGTCAATACTGTCGTGGGCCACGCGCCACTCAACTGAAAACCGACAAACCAAACACGAGATTATTCATGTCAACGTCTGAAAACCAACTGTCATAGTTTGTGTGTCCGTTCCTACGCCATGGAACAGAGGAGACAGACACCACTCTGTGGTTCACTCACAAACTGGCCAAAAGTGTGTTTCCGCTTCGTCGATTTTCTTGTTTGTCATGAGAATCATCGTGAGGTTCTCTCTGGCGTTCATTGCGTAGGGATTGCTCTCAGCGTTCACCTCCTGTAAACAAACCCAAGAGCGATGAGAGGCTCCTGCCCACAACAGAATACCATGTCAAGCTTGTAAAACACGCGCTCACCTGGTAAATATTCAAGGCCTTTCTGATGTTGAGCTCCGCGTTTTCAAAGTCGTCTCTGTTCAATGCCAAGTTTGAGAGGTTGCTGAAGGCAATGGCTACGTCTGGATGGTTCTGTCCCAGCAATGTCTGCTTGATTTCCAGTGCCCTGAAAATCAACGTGACTGATTCAAAAAGTCTCAAAAAGGAAGACTCTAACAAAGCCATCGAGCTGAAAAGATTCTGCAAAGCAATTTTGCAGCAACAATTCACACAAGATCTGTTCAACCCCTGTTTGAGTTTGCACACCTCAAATAGACTTTTTCTGCTTCTTCGAAACGCCCCACTTTCCTGTAAGCGATGCCAAGTCCAGTCAGTGCGTAAGAAATATCCAGGTGCTGCTGCCCGAAGAAATATTTCTCCTTCATCTGCAAAGGAGAAAACAACGTCGACGAAAGGGTGGTTTTGCTTGTGTGTGTGTCGAGATCGAGAGAGAGAGAGAGAGAGAGAGAGAGAGAGACAGACAGACAGACAGACAGACAGACAGACAGACAGACAGACAGACAGACAGACAGTGCTGGTTTGTGCTGAAACCAACCTCCACGGCCTTCTCCATAAGCTCCACAGCTCTCTCGTACTTCTGGCTCTTGACGTACAGATCAGCGAGATTCTGGTAGGTCTCGGACACAAGGTTGTCTCGGTCGGGAAGGTTCAGCTCCGTGTGGATTTGAATGGACTTCCGCATGTATTCCTCAGCCTGGAATTTTGCGTCATGGCATTCTCAACTCATTCTCTGTGTGTAGATGTCACCCGACTATTCCACACACTCGACAAAATCGTTTCTGATGAGAATTCACGGTGCTTCAACAAAAGGAAGTGAGCGTCGGCGTCATGACGTCACCTTCTCTGGTTCGTCAGTGTACGTGAACGCGGAGCCCGCCCCGTGGTACGCCACAGCAGTCAATCTTCGAACTAGAACAGTCTGATTCGATTCCCTGCAACAACAAGGAAACCCCACGCTCTGCCTTTGGAAACATACACCACATGTGCAGGAAGACCACACTCGACAGTTTTCTGTTCATACCCTTCCAGCAGTTCGATTCTCTTCAAGTGGTACTTCAGCGAATTTTTGAAGTCTCCGTACAGACCGTATGTCGCAGCGAGGCGACCGTAGATCCCAGTTCTCCACTTGCGTTTCACTGTCGATGTCAAGTGTCTGTTCGACTCCTGCAACAAGCAAGGGGAAACACGTGGGAACAAATGTACAGCACTTTTCCTTTTTGTCAGCGTGTGTTGCAGTTCTCACCAGAATGGAGTCCATTTTTGACAGCATGCTGACGGCGTTCATGTGGAACCCGGCCACGTCTCCGAGAAATTCCGCGAAATCTTCCATGGCGGAGAGGCACTGGTGAGACACAACATACAGGACAAGCATGAAAATTAATTGAACAAAGTCAACAGCAAGAAAGCAAAGCTCAGAAAAGCCCACGGTTTTATGGTGTGTGGCCTGATGCTACCATTTTACACGGGGGTGGTGGTGAGTTGGAAGATACCACCAGACCAGACCCTCGGTGGGATTTGGCCAAAATCTATCATCCTGCTCCCCCACTTGCACACACACACACGCACACGCACACGCACACACACACACACACACACACACACACACACACACACACACACAATGTCTGGACCAAGCCCGCAGACAGCCAAAAACCGCGGGGAAAAGGTTTCCGTTTCTTTGCGATCCCACCTCCCTTCCCCTTGCATTTTTTCGCTAAACACGCTTTTCACCTCTTCAGCCGGGTTTGGTTGTTTGTACGACTCCATGTCCTGAACGTAGGCCTCAGCAGTCTTCCTGTTGACGGCGTACTTCAAGTACAACTCTTCCATCTCCTGGCCCTTGGCGCCCAAAAATGTCCAGTATCCCAACAACTCGTACGGCTCGTGTCTGACAGAAACACCCACAAAATTCTACACACATGAACATGAAAGACGTCTTCAGCAAAACGTCACCAGCCTGTCATTCTGCAACACAATTCGTTCTGTTCGAAACTGGAAAACCTGAAAGGCACAGAATTCTTACTTTCTCAAGTGCTGGAAAACTTCTACAGTCGTCAGAAGCTTGAGCAGTTTTGCCTTGAGCTGCGCATCTCGGCACATCCACGGCAGAGTCTCAAACCAGTAGGGCGGCACTGTGTCTCGGGCTGCGATCTGGGAAAGACGAGCGAACGTGAAGAAAAGTTTCACTGGACATGGCGAGCATGAATGCAGGATCAGAAGGGGAGGCGGATTTGAAAGTCTTTGAAGCTGAACATGTTTGGCGCTGTTGGGACACAATCAATTCAGCACCTTGAGCAGCATCTTCTTGTAGAAATATTGAACCAACTCTTCAGAACGCTGCTTCCTACAAAGGACAACACCACAATCGCATTGAAATGAGTGGACCACAACCCAAACACTGTCATCAAATCACTGGCCATGACATTGAAATCAGAATCTTTTTTGCTGTTGTGTATACAGAAACTTCAAATTCAGGAGAAGAAGCCTGACCTGTCCCCTTCTCCAGCCATGTACTTCTCTGTGATCGCCAACTTCATTTCGTCGTGCATCAGCCTGCCGTGAACGCAAAACAAAAACACTTGTTTCAACGCTGGCCAATCAATGAGGCCGCATTTTGAAGGACAGTTGCCACCCATAAGGTCGATTGCATGAATTTGTGCACGTGAAGACCCTCGGTTCCCCACAAGACGCACCCGAGCAAGCCTGATCTGTTGATCAAGAATGGCTCTAGAGCGTAGAACAGCGGAGTCCACACACGCGAGGGAACTGACACGGTGCCAGTGAGGTCCTCCTCGGTCAGTCCACGACGCGAGACGCACAACGCACACATAATCTGTGACAAACGAGAGAAGAAGGGTTTTCCGACTGTTGTGCACAAGAAACAGAGCAAGAAGCAGCTCATGAGCACAGGAACAGCACAGGTACACACCTTGTCAACCGGCTTCAACTCGTTCACGTTGTGGTCCTCATCCAGTCTCTGCAGGACCTTCCCGAAGAGAATCTCCACACTGAAACACAAGAGTCTCACTGAAACAGCGCAGTTGCTTTGAATCTGCCTTTTCAATTGGTGTGAAGAAAGCGCAAAGAATCTGGTCGCGTCTCCAGGCTTCGTCAACTGAGTCAAGGAAACAAATCACACAGACATCGAAGAAATTGTGCTGACACAGGCACAGTTGGATAGCAAAAGACAATCGGAGTAATCTGAAGTCAGTGATCGGCACAAGAGACTCGTGTATGTACAGAGTTCTCAGCGGGAACATCACAGAAGTTACAGTTCGAAAGGAAACGCCTGAGATGATAATAAATTTGTGAGAAAAATGACACTGACAAAACAAAATTCATCGTTTGCATGAAATGAATTTCTTCAAGCAAGGCAGAGAAGGTTTGCACTTTGTGTGGCAAAAAGCCACTTGGAGTACGGTACCTTTCACATTGCCTCAAGGAATCAATTTTGCTATCCAGTTTTCGAAAATTGCCAAAGGCGCACAGTTCCTGAAAAGTCAGATTCAACATGAACGGAAATGTTCGATCACACGACTTTGATCAGAACCACGACATTTGTACGTAGATGGCGGGAAACCGAACCAGAAGTTGACATTCGTAGCAACAAATCTGGACTGCAGTGAGCCACATCCAAGAATATGACTTTGTTCTTTGAAAGACACGAATGAGTTTTATTTCCCAAAGTGGCGCTCATTTCTCAAAACTGAAAACCCACCTCCAAAATGATCTTCAAGAAAAGTGGGCTCCGCGTTTGATCGCTGCTGACAACTCGATCCATCTGCTCCGCAGAAAATGTTTTCCCTCGCAGTTTCAGCATCTCCTAAGAATTTCGGGAAGACGAGATCTGGTCATTCCGGCCGCGACAAAACACTGTTCGCACGGCAGACTTGAAAGACAAGGAATGTTCAGCGAACCTGGCACATATCTCTCCTCATCGCAACTGTCAGAGGCAGCACTGACAGAGTCGACAGCTTTCGAACCTCCACGAGTTCTTTGAAAGATCTCTTGTGTGTTGAAACAGTCGAGAGGATGACGTGGACACCCTTTGGAAAACTTGCAGGAACCCAATGCAACGGCAAGTGCGTTTTCGCGTTTTCTTCCACTTTGTCAACTCCATCAATGACCAAGACGATCCTCTTCCCTTGCGAGGTGCATTCTGTCGCGGCAACTTCAAACTCCTGCAGCAACTTCACCACGTCACTGGTTACTTTGTCTTCGGGTTCTTTCTCCGGCTGTGCTAAAAACTTCACTTGTTGAACGATGTATCTGAGAAGTCCTTCTGGAGCTGCAAAAGGTCCGAACGGTTACAAAACCCCCAAAACATTGACATGAGCCAAGAAGTTGATCATTTGTGTTTTTTAAACACAACTGACATACTTGTGCTTCGAACTGAGGCTCCGACAAAGACCGACACCGTGACATCGTCTGGATTTTTACGCTGATGATCAGCGACCCAGGAACTGAGGAGAGACGATTTTCCATGTCCTGTATCGGCGATGACCACCATTGGCTGAGAATCTCCTGGCGATAGAACTTTTCGTTGAAGTGACAACTTCAATCCGCGATTCCCACGACAGACACAAGCTGCATGACGGTGAAATTACCAGAAGTAAGAAACGAGTCCAGCGATGCAAAGTAAGTCTGCCCGCCCACATAAATACTTCTCTTCGCTGCTGCAAATGCTTCGTGTTGAGCGTGCTCGTTGCCCCTCCAACTTGTCTCAACCTCTTTGTTCGAAATAAGATGTTTCTCCAAATACGCCATCACAGTCTTGAACATCTGTTCGGCTCCGCTTGCAGGGTCTTTGTACTCCATGTCGATACCAAGGCACTGAATACAAAGCATCAAGCCCGAATCAAAACGCAAACGTAACCCGCCCGTGATGTGGATCGGAAAATGAAGAGTGGAAACGCATTTTGGGGTGTACGAAATGAGGTACAAGCCTCCCTCAACCTGATGCAAACCTTGTCTTCGGCTTCTTCCACCCTTCTCTTCAAATCGTCCAACATGTCGGAGGCGAGATCGCTTTCCGACGAGAACGCCGCGGCTCTACGCTTGTCTCCCGACTCTTCGGCGGCTCTTCTTTTCTCATCGTCAAACTCCTTCCCGACAATAAAGTGTTTCAGCGCTTCGCAAAAGTTGCATCTTACAAAGTCTATGTGTGAACATTTGTTTGCTTTCTGTCAGATTTCTCAAACAGGTTTTCTGTCAACGGGTGAATCTAACTGCAAGGAAGACACCCACCTTGCCGCCTTTTTGAAGATTTCAAAAGCCTTTTCAAAACATGCCAAAGGACGTCAGATTTGACCGGGGGGGGGGGGGGGGGGGGGGGGGGGGGGGGGGGGGGGGGGGGGGGGGGGGGGGGGGGGGGGGGG